>Ga0208851_1000488_pt1 | contig 17249 bp, 17 predicted proteins | sample NGESurshal092012_FD_184481 | JGI IMG/M metagenome (GOLD analysis project Ga0208851, IMG submission 184481) | Arctic peat soil microbial communities from Barrow, Alaska - NGEE Surface sample 415-2 shallow-092012 (SPAdes) | ecosystem: Environmental > Terrestrial > Soil > Wetlands > Peat ... | reverse complement strand
GGAGCCGCCGGCCGCCACGTAGTCTCCGCGGGCGGGATCCGGGGCGGCCGCTAGGCTCGTCCCTGAATGGGCCGAATCCCGATCAACATTGCCGACCTCGTCGGCGGCACGCCGATGGTCCGGCTCACGCGGCTGCTCGGCGACGACGCCGCCGAGGACGTCGAGCTCTACGGCAAGCTCGAGGCGCTGAACCCGGGCGGCTCGGTGAAGGACCGCATCGGCGTCGCGATGATCGCCGCCGCAGAGCGCGACGGCCTCATCGAGCCGGGCCGCACGACGATCGTCGAGGCGACCTCCGGGAACACCGGGATCGCGCTGGCGTTCGTCTGCGCGGCCAGGGGCTATGCGCTGCGGATCTTCCTGCCCCAGGGGATGAGCCGCGAGCGCGAGGCGCTGCTGCGCCTCTACGGCGCCTCCGTCGAGGTCGTCGAATCGCTCGGCGGGATGAACGAGGCCGTCGGGGCGGCGCGCACGCTCGCCCGTGAGGCGGACGTCTTCCTGCCCGACCAGTTCTCCAATCCGGCCAACCCCGAGGCGCATCGCACGGGCACCGGGCCGGAGATCCTCGCGGCGCTGGACCGCAAGGTCGACGTGCTGGTCGCCGGGGTGGGGACGGGGGGCACGATCACCGGCGCCGGTGAGGCGATCAAGGCCGCCAATCCGAAGGCGCTCGTCGTCGCCGTCGAGCCCGCCTCGTCCGCCGTGCTCTCGGGTCGCCCCCCGGGCCCGCACCGCATCCAGGGCATCGGGGCGGGCTTCGTCCCCCCGGTGCTCAACCGCGCGATCCTCGACGAGGTCATCCCGATCAGCGACGAGGACGCGATCGCGACCGCGCGCCGGGCCGCCGCGGTCGAGGGCGTCATGGCCGGGCTGTCGTGCGGCGCGGCGCTCGCCGGCGCCATCCAGGTGGCCCGCCGCCCGGAGTCGCGCGGCAGGCGGATCGCCGTCGTGCTGCCGGACTCCGGCGAGCGTTACATCTCCGCGCCGTTCTTCGCCCCGCCGGGCTGACCGCCCGGCGGGCCGCCGCTGGACCGTTCGGCGGAGGACCGGTCGCCCACTTCGACCAACTGGCACTCGCATTCCGCCGCCGGGTGCTGTGTGATGCGCACATGTCCGTCGAACCCCGTGTCGCAGAGGAGATCATCCTCGAAACCCACGATCGCGAGACCGCTGCTGCGGCAGAGGAGAAATCGAAGCTCCAGAAGCACTTCGGGCGCTTCGACATGCTGTTCTTCCTCATCTGCACGCTGGTGGGGCTGGACACGCTCGGGGTCGTGGCGAACGCGGGCCCGGAGGGCCTGACCTGGCTGCTGTTCCTCGCGGCCTTCTTCTTCATCCCCTACGCGCTGCTGACGTCCGAGCTCGGCTCGACGTTCACCGAGGAGGGCGGCAGCTACATCTGGACCCGCCTGGCGTTCGGGCGCTTCGTGGCATGCGTGAACGCCGTGCTCTACTGGCTCTCCAACCCGGTCTGGATGGGCGGACTGCTGTGCATCACCGCCGTCACGACGTGGAACGTCTTCTTCGGGGACCTCGGCGAGGTCGGCAAGTACCTCTTCTCCCTCGCCTTCATCTGGATCGGCGTCTGGGCGGCGATCCTCTCGTTCGGCATCGGCAAGTGGATCCCGACGCTCGGCGCCTGGATGCGCGTGCTGCTGCTCGGGTTCTTCACGTTCAGCGTGATCCTGTACGCCTTCAAGCACGGGCTCAACGCCCCGAAGGCGACGAAGTTCAAGCCGAGCTACACGCTGTTCATCGCGCTGGTGCCGGTGCTGTTCTTCAACTTCGTCGGCTTCGAGCTCCCGAGCGCGGCGGGCGACGAGATGAAGGATCCCCAGAAGGACGTGCCGTTCACGGTGATTCGCTCGGCGTTCGCCTCCGTGCTGCTCTACGGCGTCCCGATCGCCGCGATCCTGTTCGTGCTGCCGGCCGACCGGATCACGGGCCTGAGCGGGTTCATCGACACGATGCAGACCGTGTTCACCGTCTACGGCGGTGAGGTCACGAAGACCGGGGCGACCCTCACGGGGGCCGGCAAGGTGCTGGGGGACATCGCGGCGCTGGGGTTCATCCTCGTGCTGCTCTCCAGCGGCACGACGTGGATCATGGGCTCGGACCGCTCACAGGCTGTCGCCGGCTACGACGGGGCCGGCCCGCGCGCCCTGGGCACGTTCTCGAAGAAGTTCGGGACGCCGATCGTCGTCAACTTCCTGAGCGGCGCGGTCGCGACGATCGTGATGATCCTCGCCTTCCAGCTCTCGGGCGGCAGCGCCGACAAGTACTTCAACGCCGTGCTGAACGTCGTCCTGCTGTTCACCACGATCTCCTACATCGTGATCTTCCCGGCGCTGATCAAGCTGCGCTACAGCCACGGGCACGTCAAGCGGCCCTACAAGGTGCCGTTCGGCATGACCGGGGTCTGGATCGTCGGCATCCTGACGACGTTCTGGGCGGTGCTCGCCTCGGCGGTCGGCCTCTTCCCCGGTCTGGGCGACGGGCAGTTGCTGAACGACAGCGCGCTGCCGGACGGCTTCACCCGCGGGACGTTCGAGCTGGTCTGCTTCATCCCGCTGGTGATCACGCTGCTGGTTGGGGTGCTGTTCTACGTGATGGGCGCCAAGACCAGGCGCGAGCTCTCCGACGCTCCGCCGCCGTTCATCCCGCCCGAGATCGCGATCGATCCCGGGCCCGCCTGATCAGGCGTCGCGGCCGGGCCCGGGAAGCACGTCCCGGGCCCAGTCGCGCGTCTTCCACGCCGGCACCGGCGTCTCGTCCCCGGGCGCGGGAACGAAGCGTGAGCGCTCCTCGAAGCGGTAGCGATGGATGTAGCGCGGGCAGTTGGGGAAGACCTCGGTGGCGCGGACGCGGACCACGAACTGCGCCTCGGAGTACTGCTCCACCAGCGGGTCCTCCCAGTCGATGCTCGCGGTGCCGTTGAGGCGCATCCGGGTCTGGCCCTCGAAGTCGATGAACAGCATCCCGACGCGGGGGTGGGCGAGGACGTTCCCCATCGAGAGGTACATCCCGTTGCCGTCGTAGCAGGGGAAGGCGAGCGTGCGCTCGTCGAGCACCCGTACGAACCCGGGGTCGCCGCCCTTGTAGGAGCACTGCGGCCGGCCGTCGGCGTCGCAGGTGGCCAGGAAGAACATGTCGCGCTGCGCGATGAAGGCGGCGTCCTCCTCGTCGATCACCTGCCGCACCTTGCGCTCGCTGATGCGATCGGCGAGCCGGCGTGTGTCGAAGCGATCCTGGATCGCGCGCTGCGCATCGTGGTAGTCCATGGCCATGTGGCGAGTATCCGCCGCGCGGGCCCGTGCGTGGGAAAACGTCAGTAGAAGACGCAGCGGCAGCGGTGGCGCGGACGCGCCTTGTAGGCGGGGTCCTGCCCGCGGGTCCAGAGCCGGTGGTCGAGGTCGCGCTCGCTGATGCCCAGCCGCTGCGCGATCTCGCGGCAGGCGTGCACCGCGCACGCGCGGATCTCGCGCTCCTGGCCGCCGAAGCGCAGCGGGCCCCCGGCGTCGATCACGGCGGCGAGGCCGTCGTCGTAGACGAGGACGCCGTCGCAGCGCAGGACGTGGGGGACCAGGTTGTCGGCGAAGATCGTCAGGTCGTCGGTGTCGTGGAACGTCGCGACGCCGGCCAGTGCGAGGTTCGAGGGCACGATCTGCGCGCGCTTCCAGAAGCCGCGGTCGTCGAACATCGCCATGCCGCCCGCGAGGTCGCGTGCCAGGCGCGCCGCCGAGCCGCGCGCCGCCGCGACCGCCTCGTGCGGCTCGCGCTCGCCGAGGAAGCGGCCGAGGCCGCGCAGCGCCTGGGCGAACAGCGCCATCAGCTCGTGGTCGCGCGGCTGGCCCAGCGTGTCGGCGATCTCCTCCGTGCGCATCACGCGCAGCTCGGCGTTCGTCCACGGGCCGGCGGCGCGGAAGCGGTCGGCGAGGCCCCAGGCGACGGTGAAGTACCCCGACACGGCGCTGCCGTCGCTCGCGGTGCGCTTGCGCAGCGTCGGGAACCAGCCCGAGCCGAAGTTGATCGTGTCGAGCGTCAGGAAGTAGGCCACGACCTCCTCGGGCGGGGCGTCGAGATGGTGGCGCTCACGGTCCAGGACGGGCGCGAGCCCCGGCTCGATGCGCCCGAGGGCGTCGAGGTCGATCGCGACCGAGCGGGCGCTGCGGGCGATCTCCGCGCAGCGCGCGCGAACCTCGTCGGGCAGGGTCGGCACGCCGCCGAGCGTAACGGCCGCTCGCGGGCCTATCCTCGATCGCGATGCCGCAGACCAGCGCCGACGAGCGCATCGAGCACCTGCTCGCGGGGCTGAACGAGCCCCAGCGCGCCGCCGTGACCCATCCCGGCGGGCCGCTGCTGGTCCTCGCGGGCGCGGGCTCGGGGAAGACGCGCGTGCTCACCCACCGCGTCGCCTGGCTCGTGCAGACCGAGCGCGCGCGGCCGGGGGAGATCCTCGCGATCACGTTCACCAACAAGGCCGCACAGGAGATGCGCGAGCGCGTCGAGCTGCTGCTCGGCCACAGCACCCGCGGCATGTGGGTCCTCACCTTCCACAGCTCGTGCGCGCGCATCCTGCGCTCGGAGGCCGAGCGGCTGGGCTACACGCGCCAGTACACGATCTACGACCAGGCCGACAGCCGCCGGCTCGTCAAGCAGTGCCTCGACCAGCTCGGAATCGACACCAAGCGCTTCACCCCCGGCGCGATCCAGCACCAGATCTCCGACGCGAAGAACCACCTGCGCGACGCGGCCGCCTACCGCCAGCTCACGGGCTCGTACTTCGAGCAGACGGTCGCCGACGTCTACGAGCTCTACGAGCAGGAGCTCCACCGCATGAACGCGATGGACTTCGACGACCTGCTCGGGCGCACGGTCGACGTCCTCGAGCTCTTCCCGGAGGTCCGCGCCCGCTACGCCGCCACGTTCCGCCATGTGCTCGTCGACGAGTACCAGGACACGAACCACGCCCAGTACCGCCTGCTCCAGCTGCTGAGCCCCGGGGAGAGCCCCGAGCTCATGGTCGTCGGCGACGATGCGCAATCGATCTACGGCTTCCGCGGCGCCGACATCCGCAACATCCTCGACTTCCAGCACGACTTCGGGGGGGCGGGCCGGGTTACGACCGTCAAGCTGGAGCAGAACTACCGCTCGACGCAGACGATCCTCAGCGCGGCGAACGCCGTCATCGCGCACAACCGCGACCAGATGCCCAAGCACCTGTGGACGGACCTCGGGCAGGGCGACCAGATCGTCGTGCGCGAGGTCGACGACGAGCATGCCGAGGCGCGGTTCGTCGCCGGCGAGATCGAGCGGCTCGTCGACGAGGGCCTCTCGCGCTCGGAGATCGCGGTCTTCTACCGGATGAACGCGCAGTCACGGGTGCTCGAGGACACGCTCGTGCGGCGCGAGATCGCCTACCAGGTGATCGGTGGGACGAAGTTCTACGAGCGCGCCGAGATCAAGGACGCGCTCGCCTACCTGACGCTGCTCGCCAACCCGCAGGACGCCGTGAGCTTCCAGCGCGTGGCCAACACGCCGCGGCGCGGCATCGGGCAGACGTCGCTCTCGCGCGTGCTCACCCACGCCCAGACGATGGGGATCACGATCTGGGAGGCGGCGGCGACGCCCGCGGCCGTCCCGGGGCTGGGGGCCGCCGCGATCAAGGCGCTCGGGCGCTTCATGGCGACGATGGAGTCGCTGCGCCTGCGCGTCGAGGAGCGCGTCCCGGTCGGCGACCTGCTCGAGGCCGTCATCCACGAGAGCGGCTACCACGACTGGCTCGAGGCGGAGCGCACGATCGAGGCGCAGGGTCGCCTCGAGAACCTCGAGGCGCTCGTCGAGGCCGGCCGGGAGTTCGATGCCGCCAACGCCGCCGAGGACGATCGCCTCGACCTCTTCCTGCAGGAGGTCTCGCTCGTCGCCGATGCCGACACGCGCCGCGACGACGAGGGCCTCGTGACGCTGATGACGCTCCACAACGCCAAGGGCCTGGAGTATCCCGTCGTCTTCATGATCGGCTGCGAGGAGGGCCTCTTCCCGCACTCGCGCTCGATCGACGAGGGGACGCTCGAGGAGGAGCGGCGCCTGTGCTACGTCGGGATCACCCGCGCGATGCGCAACCTCTACCTCACGCACGCGCGCCGGCGGGCCGTGTTCGGCTCGACGACGTACGGCCTGCCGAGCCGGTTCCTGGGTGAGCTGCCGCCGGAGCTGCTCGATCGCGAGGGCAGCGTGAGCGGGTGGGCGGCGGCGCGCGAGGCGACGGCGCTCGCCGGGGCGCGCCCGCGTGCGCTCTCGTGGTCCTCGGACGCGGGCGTGGAGGGCGGGGCCGGCGCGGGGTACCGCCTCGGCGACGACGTCGTGCACGCCGCCTTCGGCGAGGGCGTCGTCACGGGCGTCGAGCCCGGCGGCATCGTCGTGGTGCGCTTCGCGAGCGACGGCTCCGAACGCAAGCTCATGGCCGAGTACGCGCCGATCAGCAAGCGCTAGGTTTTCGCGTCCATGAGCGCACGGATCATCGACGGGAAGGCCGTCGCGGCGCGGGTGCGCGCGGAGGTCGCGCGCGACGTCGCCGCCTTCACCGCGGCGCATGGGCGCGCGCCGGGCCTCGCGACGGTGCTCGTCGGGGGCGATCCGGCGAGCGCGGTCTACGTCGGCGGCAAGCAGAAGGCCTCCGCGGAGGTCGGCATCCAGGGCTTCGACCACCGCCTCCCGCAGGACGCCTCGCGTGAGGAGGTCGTCGCGCTGATCGAGGCGCTCAACGCCGATCCGCAGGTCAGCGGCATCCTCTGCCAGCTCCCGGTGCCGGCCCACCTCGACGGCGTCGAGCTGACCGGGCTGGTCGACCCGGGGAAGGACGTCGACGGCCTCACGCCACTCAGCGCCGGGATGCTCGCCCTCGGCCGCGCGGGCCTGCGGCCCTGCACGCCGGAGGGCGTGATGCTGCTGCTCGATGACGCGGGCGCCACACTCGAAGGCGCCGAGGCCGTCGTCGTCGGGCGCTCGAACCTCTTCGGAAAGCCGATGGCGCAGCTGCTGCTGGGCGCGAACGCCACGGTGACGACGTGCCACTCGCGCACGAGCGATCTGCCGGCGGTCTGCCGCCGCGCCGACGTGCTGATCGTCGCGGTCGGCCGCGCGCGCATGGTCGGCGCCGACTGGGTCAAGCCGGGCGCGATCGTGATCGACGTGGGGATGAACCGCGTCGACGGCGTGCTCTGCGGCGACGTCGAGTTCGACGCCGTCGCGCCGGTCGCGAGCGCGATCACGCCGGTCCCGGGCGGCGTGGGGCCGATGACGATCGCGTGCCTGCTGCGCAACACGCTGAAGGCTGCGCGGATGGCCGCGGGGGAGGGGGCGTGACGCTGCGCCGTCTCAAGGCGGCCGAGTGGACGGCGCTCGTCGGCGCCGTCGGCCTGCTCGTGACGCTGTTCCTGAACTGGTACCGCGTCGGGCGCCGCGCGCACGCCACCGGGTGGGACACGCTCGGCTGGCTCACGCTCACGCTGCTGGTGCTCGCGATCGTCGCGGCGCTCGCCCTGACGGTCGCGCTCGTCGTCAGCGCGGTCGACGCGTTCAACACGCCGCCCGGCGTCGTGCTCGCCGCGGCCGGCCTCCCGGCGCTCGCGGTGCTGCTCGTCGACCTGCTCACCGCGCCATGGCCCTCCGCCGGCCTTGCGCCGGCCGGGTGGGCGGGCGCCGTGTTCGCGGTCGTGCTGGTCGCCGGCGGCATGGCGTCGATCGTCGACGAGCGCACGACCGGGTTCGGCCGGCGCTACGCGGCGCCGGCGCCGCGGCCCGCACCGCCCGCGAGCTGACCCCTCCTTATCCTCCCGGACATGCTCGAGCGCTCAGAGGTCCTCCACGTCGCGCGCCTGGCGCGACTGCGCCTCGACGACGACGAGGTCGACCGCATGGCGGGCGAGCTCTCCTCGATCCTCGACCACATCGCCGCGATCGCGGCGCTGGACCTGGACGACGTGCCGCCGACCTCGCACGTCGTCGAGGTCGAGAGCGCCCTGCGCGCCGACGAGCCCGGGCCGTGCCTGGACCGGGACGTCGCGCTCGCCCAGGCGCCCGCCGTGCAGGACGGCGGCTTCCTCGTCCCCAGCCCGCAGGCCGGCTGACGCGCCGTGGACGTCAACGAGATCATCGAGCTCAGCGCCGCCGCGGCGATCGCCGCCATCGAGCGGGGCGACCTCGACGCGGCCGAGCTGTTCTCGGCCTACCGGCTGCGCGCCGAGGCGGATGAGCTCAACGCCTTCACCTGGGTCGCCGAGCACCTGCCCGCCGACATGCACGCGGACGGCCCGCTGCGCGGCGTCCCGCTCGCGGTCAAGGACCTCTTCTGCACCGCGGGGATCCCCAGCCAGTCGGGCTCGAAGATCCTCGAGGGCTACCTGCCGCCATACACGGCGACGTCGGTGGCGCGCCTGCAGGACGCCGGCGCGGCCGTCCTCGGCAAGACGAACCAGGACGAGTTCGCGATGGGATCCTCCAACGAGAACTCCGCCTACGGGCCGGTGCTCAACCCGTGGGACCGCGGGCGCGTTCCGGGCGGCTCCTCGGGCGGCAGCGCCGCGGCGGTCGCCGCCGGTCTCGCCCCGTGGGCGCTGGGGACCGACACCGGCGGCTCGATCCGCCAGCCGGCCGCGCTGTGCGGGATCGTCGGCCTGAAGCCCACCTACGGCACCGTCTCGCGCTACGGGATGATCGCCTTCGCCTCCTCGCTCGACCAGGCGGGCCCGCTCACGCGCGACGTCACCGACGCGGCGCTGCTCTACCGCCACATGGTCGGCACCGACCCCAACGACGCGACGGCGGTCGGCCACCGCGAGGAGATCCGCCTGCCGACGGCCGAGCGCCTGGACGGCCTGCGGCTCGGCGTGCCGACCGAGCTCACGACGGGGGAGGGCCTGGAGCCCGGAGTCATGGCCGCGTTCGAGGCGACGCTCGCCACGGCCCGCGGCCTGGGCGCCACGATCGAGGAGTGCAGCCTGCACAGCGCGCCGCACGCGCTCAGCGCCTACTACGTGATCGCCCCCGCCGAGGCCTCGTCGAATCTCGCGCGGTTCGACGGTGTGCGCTACGGGCTGCGCGCGCCGGCCGACGACCTCGTCTCGCTGTACACGAACACGCGCCACGACGGGTTCGGCGCCGAGGTCAAGCGCCGCATCCTGATCGGAACCTACGCGCTCTCCAGCGGCTACTACGACGCCTACTACGGCCGTGCGCAGAAGGTCCGCACGCTGATCGCGCGCGAGTTCGCGTCGGTCTTCGAGCGCTGCGACTTCGTCGTGACGCCGACGAGCCCCGGCGTCGCCTTCGAGCTCGGCGCCAAGACGGCCGACCCGCTGGCGATGTACCTCAACGACTCGTTCACCGTGCCGATGTCGCTCGCCGGCATCCCGGCGATCTCGATCCCCTGCGGGCTCTCCGACGGGCTGCCGGTCGGCTTGCAGCTCGCCGGGCCGGCGTTCAGCGAGAACCGGATGCTCGACGCCGCCCACGCGCTCGAGCAGGCGATCGGCTTCGACGGCTCGCCGGCGCGCACCCCGACCGGGGCGGCATCGTGAGCGAGGTGCGCTACGAACCGGTGATCGGCCTGGAGATCCACGTCCAGCTGCGCACGCGGACGAAGATGTTCTGCTCCTGCCCGCTGAGCTTCGGCGAGCCGCCGAACACGCACACCTGCCCCGTGTGCCTGGGGCTCCCCGGGACGCTGCCCGTCGCCAACGCCGAGGCGATCCACTACGGCCTGATGATCGGCCTGGCCGTGGGCTCGGAGCTCGCGCCGCGCTCGATCTTCCACCGCAAGAACTACTTCTATCCCGATCTGCCCAAGGGCTACCAGATCAGCCAGTACGACGAGCCCCTGTGCAGCGGCGGGCGCCTCGCGGATGTGCGCATCCACCGGGTCCACCTCGAGGAGGACGCGGCGAAGCTCACCCACGTCGGCGCCAGCGGGCGGATCCACGGCTCGGACGCCTCCGTCGTCGATTTCAACCGCGGCGGCACGCCGCTGGCGGAGATCGTCACCGAGCCGGACGTGCGCTCGGCCGAGCAGGCGAGCGAGTGGCTGCGCCTGCTGCGCACGACGCTGCGCCAACTCGGCGTCAGCGACGTGAACATGGAGGAGGGGTCGCTGCGCTGCGACGCGAACATCTCGATCCGCCCAGTCGGCACGACCGAGCTCGGGACGAAGACCGAGCTGAAGAACATGAACTCCTTCCGCTTCATCGAACGCGGCATCCGCGCCGAGGTCGCACGCCAGGAGGCGCTGCTGCGCGCCGGCGGGACGGTCACACAGGAGACGCTGCACTTCGACCCGCGCACGGAGGCGATCACGTCGCTGCGCTCCAAGGAGGAGGCGCACGACTACCGCTACTTCCCCGAGCCGGACCTGCCGCCCGTCCTGATCACGAACGAGATGCTGGACCGCGCGCGCACCGCGATGCCCGAGCTGCCGGCCGCCCGCGAGGCGCGGTTCGCCTCGGTCCTGGGGCTGAACGTCGAGAGCGCGCGGCTGCTCTCCTGGCGCGCCGAGCTGGGCGACTATTTCGAGGCGGCGCTCGATGCCGGCGCCGCGATGCAGCCGCCGGTCGAGGCCCAGCCGCTGGCCAACTGGATCAGCGAGCTGAGCGCGCGGTACGACGGCGACGACCCGGCCGACTCGAACGTCACGCCGCAGGCGCTGGCGACGCTCGTCCAGCTGGTCGGCTCCAAGAAGCTGACGCAGGGCGGCGCCAAGCAGGTGCTCGACCGGCTGGTGGCCGAGGGCGGCGACCCGGCGGCGATCGTCGCGAGCGAGGGCCTGAGCGCCGTTGGGGGCGCCGACGAGCTGGCCCCGGTCGTCCGCGCCGCGCTCGAGGCCAACCCCGACGTCGCCGAGAAGCTGCGCGGCGGCGACATGAAGCCGATCGGCGTCATCGTCGGCTACGTGATGAAGGCGACGCGCGGGCGCGCCGACGGCGGCGAGGTCACCGCGATCGTGCGCGCCGAGCTCGGGCTGTAGGGCGCCCCGCGGCCCATTCGACAGGTTGTACGGGTCGCGCCTGGACATTCGGGACCACCGGGAGGTGGTGCAATGTCGCCCGGATGCCGATCATGCTGACCATGACCCGGCCTTCACCGTCGCTCTCCCGCTACCTGCTCCTCTCGGCACCGACGCCGGCGCACCGTCACGCAGGCTCGCCCAAGGTCCGCCGCTACCGCCTGGCCCGCATCCAGATGCCCGGCCGGCCCGTCGGCAACGACCGCTTCGCGCATCTGCAGCGCTCGTACGACTGACATCGCGCCGGACGGCCGGATCCCGTCCGGCGGTTCCCCGGCGGCCTACAATCGGGGCATGGAGATCGAGAAGTCCGACAAGACCGGCTCCTCGCTGGTCGCCAAGGGCGTCGCGTCGCTCGTCCTGATCGTCGCCGCGCTCATCCTGCTCAAGCTCGTCGTCGGCTTCATCGCGGGCATCTTCTGGATCGTGGCCGTCGTCGCGGCGCTGATCGCCGTCGTCTGGGCCTACCGCACGCTGTCCAGCTGAGCCGATGCAGGGCGGCGCGTACATCTTCATCGCGCTGATGTTCGGCCTGGCCGGAGGGATCGTCGGCCGGCTCAAAGGCATGTCGTTCTGGCTGTGGTTCCTGATCTCGGGCCTGATCCCGTTCCTGGGCCTGCTCGCCGCCGTCTGCGCGCGCAACCAGCGCACCGAGGAACGCCGCCAGTGCCCGGGCTGCGGGCGCGTCGTCTACGTCTCGGACACGCTCTGCACCCGTTGCGGGACGGAGCTGTACTTCCCCGACGGCGAGGCGGAGATCCTCCCCGCCGAGCTGTCGACCACCGCGCGCTGAGGGCGCCCGCGCGCCGCGCGCGGCAGCGCGCCTGCGCCCGCGGCGGGCGCGATTCCTGCTGGTAGAATCGGGATTCGGAGCCGCCCGAGGCGGCTCTTTCCGATTCTCGACCAGACGAGCAGGACGAAGGGAGGCGACAGGAACGATGCGTGCAGTCGATGCCATCATGGAGTGCCTGAAGGCCGAGGGCGTCGACGTCGTATTCGGCCTTCCCGGCGGCGCCAACCTCCCGACCTACGACGCGTTCGTCGACGGGGGGATTCGCCACGTGCTCGTCCGCCACGAGGCGGGCGGCGGCCACGCGGCCGAGGGCTACGCGAAGGCGACCGGCAGGGTCGGCGTCTCGCTCGGTACCTCGGGCCCCGGCGCCACGAACCTCGTCACCCCGATCGTCGACGCGATGATGGACTCGGTCCCGGTGGTGTTCCTCACCGGCCAGGTCCGCACCGACCTGCTCGGCACCGACGGCTTCCAGGAGGCGGACACGATCGGCATCACGATGCCGGCCGTCAAGCACTCCGTGATGATCCAGCACCCGCTGGAGATCCCGCGCGCGATCCACGAGGCGTTCTACCTCGCCCGCAGCGGCCGGCCCGGCCCGGTCGTCGTCGACATCCCGACCGACCTCTCGCGCGCCGAGATCGACTACGAGCCGGTCACCGACGTGCACCTGCCCGGCTACCAGCCGACGGTCGAGGGCAACGCGAAGCAGATCCGCCAGGCCGCAAAGGCGCTGGCGGCCGCGCGGCGCCCGGTGCTCTACGTCGGCGGCGGCGTCGTCAACGCAGACGCCTCGCCCGAGCTGATCGAGCTGGCGACCGCCGACCGCTTCCCCGTGACCTGCACGCTGATGGGCCTCGGCGCGTTCCCGGGGACGCACCGGCAGTGGCTGGGGATGCTCGGCATGCACGGGACGCGCGCGGCGAACTACGCGATGGACGAGGCGGACCTCATCTGCGCGATCGGCGCGCGCTTCGACGATCGCATCACGGGCAAGCTCAGCGAGTTCGCCCCGCGCGCGAAGTTCATCCACATCGACGTCGACCCGGCCGAGATCTCGAAGAACATCCCGGCGCACATCCCGATCGTGGGCGACGCGAAGCACATCCTCGCCAAGCTCGTGATCGAGTACCGCTCGCTGCAGGCCGATTCCTCGCGCCTGGAGGAGTGGTGGGCGCGGATCGACGGCTGGCGCGAGCGCCATCCGCTCGGCTACACCGACTCCACGGACGCCGAGATCCGCCCGCAGTACATGATCCAGGCGCTGTACGAGGCGACGGGCGGCGAGGCGATCGTCTGCTCGGACGTCGGCCAGCACCAGATGTGGACGGCGCAGTACTACCACTTCCCCCAGCCGCGTCGCTGGATCAACTCCGGGGGCCTGGGGACGATGGGCTTCGGCCTTCCGGCCGCGATGGGCGCGAAGGTCGGCTGCCCGGACGCGCAGGTCGTCTGCGTCTCGGGCGACGGCTCGGTGCAGATGAACATGCAGGAGCTCGCGACGTGCGCCCAGGAGGGCATCGCGATCAAGGTGTTCATCATGAACAACGGCTACCTGGGCATGGTCCGCCAGTGGCAGGAGCTGTTCTGGGACCGGCGCTACTCGAACGTCGACATGGGCAGCTTCCCGGACTTCGTCAAGCTCGCCGACGCGTACGGAGCGACCGGGATGCGCTTCACCGACAAGCACACCCTCGTCGACGACATGCGCGAGGCGCTGGCCACCGAGGGCCCCGTCCTGGTCGACGTGCGCGTCACCCAGGAGGAGAACGTGTACCCGATGATCTCGCCCGGCCAGGCCGCGCGCGACATGGTGGGGTGACCGACATGATGGGTGAACCAGGGACCAAGGAGCTGCTGAGCCTCGAGGAGCTCGAGGCGACCGCCGGTGCGCGCACCGGTCGCAAGCACATCCTCTCCATCCTCGTGGAGAACAAGCCGGGCGTTCTGACCCGGATCTCCGGGCTGTTCGCGCGGCGTGGGTTCAACATCGACACGCTGACGGTGGGGCCGACCGACGACGAGGCGTACTCGCGGATCACGCTGACGCTCGACGGGGCGCTGCACCCGATCGACCAGGTCACCAAGCAGCTGCACAAGCTCATCAACGTGCTGAAGATCCGCGACCTCGAGCCCGAGGAGACGGTGGCGCGCGAGCTGGCGCTGTTCAAGCTGGCGGTCGACGGCACCCAGCGTGCCGAGGTCATGCAGGTCGCGGAGATCTTCCGCGGCAAGGTCGTCGATGTCAGCCGCCGCTCGATCATCATCGAGGTCACCGGCACGACGGAGAAGATCGAGGCCTTCGAGCGCATGGTGCGCCCGTTCGGCCTGATCGAGATGATCCGCACCGGCGAGATCGCGATCAACCGGGGCCGCGCAGAGACCTGATCGACCGGCGCTCGTATCCTCGAGGGACGATGCCGGCCGCGATCCAGACCCACGCCCAGGGCGCCTTCGCACTCGATGCGGCGGCGTGCGGGCGCCTGCGCGCCCACGTCGACACGGCGGCGCGCCGTGCGCGGCGCAGCGGTGCCGGCGTGCTGGCGACGGTCACCGTCCCGCTCGCGCGGGGGGTGGACCCCACGGCCATCGTCGTCGCATCGCGCGAGGGCGGCGAGCCGTGGTTCGCCTTCGAGCAGCCCGCGCGCGAGGGCTTCGCCCTGGCGAGCCTCGGGTGCGCCGTCGCGCTCGAGGCCGACGGCGAGGAGCGCTTCGCCGCGGTCGGCGCCCGCTGGCGCGAACTGGCCGCGCGCGCGGTCGGCGACGCCGCCGATCTGCCGCGCGGCTCGGGACCCGTGGCGGTCGGCGGGTTCGCCTTCGCGCCGGACGGCGGCCGCGCCCCGCACTGGGGTGCGTTCGCGCCCGCGTCGCTGCACGTCCCGCAGGTCGCGCTCGCGCGACGCGGCGACGAGGCGCGGCTGACCCTCGCCGCGCTCGTCCAGCCCGACGACGACGCCGACGCGCTCTGCGACGCTCTGGAGCGGCGCGCCGAGCGGCTCGTCCAGCGCCCGCTGCCGCTGCTGGACCCCGACCCCGCCGCCCGCCACCGCGTCGTCAGCGCGATGCCGCCCGAGCACTACGCCGGGGCGGTCGCGCGCGCCGTCGAGCTCATCCGTGCCGGCGACCTGGAGAAGATCGTCCTCGCCCGCGAGGTCCAGGTGCACGCGCCCCGGCCGCACGACGTCGCGGCGGTCCTGGGCGTCCTGCGCGAGGCCTTTCGCGAGTGCCACGTCTTCTGCGTCGGCCGCGGCGACGACGCCTTCATCGCCGCGAGCCCGGAGCTGCTCGTGCGCCGCGACGGCCTGCGCGCGGGCACGCTGGCGCTCGCCGGCTCGACCCGCCGCAGCGCGGACCCCGCGGTCGACGCCCACCTCGGCGAGCAGCTGCTGCGCTCGGCGAAGGACCGCGAGGAGCAGGCGATCGTCACGCGGCGGATCGTCCGCGCGCTGCGACCGCACAGCCTCTGGGTCACCGTCGCCGACGAGCCGGTGCTCGCCCAGATCGCGAACATCCAGCACCTCGCGACGCCGATCCGCGCCCAGCTGCGTGAGCCCGTCAGCGTCATCGAGCTCGCCGGCGCCCTGCATCCCACGCCGGCCGTCGGCGGCGAGCCGCTGGGGGTCGCTGCGCCGCTGATCCCGGCGCTCGAGGGTCTCGACCGGGGCTGGTATGCCGGCCCCGTCGGGTGGATCGACGAGCACGAGGACGGCGAGTTCTGCGTGGCGCTGCGGTGTGCGCTGCTCTCCGGGAGCGTCGCGCGCTGCTACGCCGGGGTCGGCGTCGTGCGCGACAGCGACCCCGAGGCGGAACTCGCCGAGACCGAGATGAAGCTCGGCGCGCTGCTGCCGGTGCTCGCCGGCTGAGCCTCAGCGGCTGCCCGGCGCGGGCCGGCGGTACAGGACGTGCGGGAGGCCACGGTGGTCGATCGCGAGCTGCGCGCGCAGCCCGAGCTTCTCCATCACCCGGCGCGAGCGGCCGTTGTCTGGCAGCGTGAAGGAGACGACGCCACGCAGCGCGAGCGCGCCGTCCGCCACCTCGAGCGCAGCGGCCCCGAGCTCGGTCGCGAGGCCCTCGCCCCAGCGCTCGGCGGCGATCGCCCAGCCGACCTCGACCTCCGCGCGGCCGTCGACGACGGTCATCGACAGGCCACCGCGCCCGGCCAGCCCGCCCGTCGTGCGGTCGCGCGCGATCCACAGGCCGAAGGCGTGCGCGGTCCAGTGGGCGCTCCAGCGCTCGAGCGCCAGCCGCGCTGCGAGGGGGTCGAGTGTCCCGCCGAGCCAGCGCCCGACGCGTCGATCCCCGAGCAGCGCGGCGACCTCGTCGGCGTCGCCCGGGGCGGGGGCGCTCAGCACCATGCGCGCGGTCTCCAGCCGTCGCGGGGCGGCCGGCGAGGGTGCGGCGATCGGTCCCTGATCGGTCATCCCGGCTCTGCGAGCGCCGCCCCCACGGCCTCCCAGACGCGGCGGTGCAGGGCGACGTTCGCGGCGCGTTCGGTTCGGGCGTGGATGATCTGGGTGCCGGAGGTGGCGATGCTGTACTCGAGCGCCGCATGCAGCCCGGTGAGGTCCTCGACCTCGAGGTGGTGGATGCCGAAGGCGGTCGCGAGACCCGCGACGTCGATCCCCGTCGGCGTGGCGACGTGCGTCTCGAACACGTCGCGCTCACGCGCGACCGGGAGGAACTCGAAGATCCCGCCGCCGCCGTTGTCGATCAGCACGATCGTCAGCGGGACGCCGATCCGCCGCGCCGTGACGAGCGAGCCGACGTCGTGGGCCAGGGCGACGTCCCCGATCAGCAGCACGACCGGGCCGTCGCCGGCCGCGGCGACGCCGTAGGCCGTGGCGATCGTCCCGTCGATCCCGTTGGCGCCGCGGTTGGAGAGCACCAGCGGCCCGTCGGCGCGGACGTCCGCGAACGTCTCGACGTCCCGGACCGGCATCGAGGATGCGACGACGAGGGTGGCCTCCGGCGGGAGCGCCGCCGCCAGCTCGGCGGCGATCCGCGGCTCGCTGAGCTCGTCGCCGAGCGTCTCGGCGATCGCCGCCGCCGCGCGGCGATCGGCCGAGATCCATGCGGACGTCCAGTCGGCGTCGGGTGCCCCGGCCCCCGCCGCCAGCGCGTCGAGCAGCGCGGAGGGCTCCTGCGGGACGACGAGGTCGCAGACCTGCGCCGGGTCCTCCCAGGCGCCCTCGGGGTCGATCAGAACCTGCACCGCGTCGAGCCCCGCGAGCCACTGCCGCAGCGGCTTGGAGGTCGGCAGGTCCCCGATGCGCAGGACCGCGGCCGGCCGCGCCGCGGCGGCGAACGCGTCGACCCGCAGCAGCGCGTCGTAGTGCGCGACCGCGCCGGTGGCGCCGCGGGCGCCCGAGAGCGGGTCGGCCAGCAGCGGCCACCCGGTCG
>Ga0208851_1000487_pt1 | contig 17280 bp, 14 predicted proteins | sample NGESurshal092012_FD_184481 | JGI IMG/M metagenome (GOLD analysis project Ga0208851, IMG submission 184481) | Arctic peat soil microbial communities from Barrow, Alaska - NGEE Surface sample 415-2 shallow-092012 (SPAdes) | ecosystem: Environmental > Terrestrial > Soil > Wetlands > Peat ... | reverse complement strand
TGTCGAGGACTTCACGGTTGCCGATTCGGCCACGGGTGTGGCTAAGGCCGTTTCTACCGGGGTCCCCGTTGTCACCGATGACCCGCTCGCGATCTGCGCCGCCGATGGCATCGATGTCATCTGCGACGTAACCGGCGCGGTCGATTTCGGCGCGGTGGTGACGTTGGCCGCGTTCGAAGCCGGAAAGCACGTCGTCACAATGAATGCCGAGCTCGATGGCACCGTCGGGGCACTGCTGGCCCACCGGGCACGGTCGGCCGGCCTGGTGTTCTCCGGCGTCGACGGCGACCAGCCCGGTGTCGAGATCAACCTGCATCGATTCGTCTCGGGCATCGGGCTCACCCCGCTGGTGATGGGCAACATCAAGGGGCTGCAGGACCGATTCCGGACACCGACCACCCAGGCGTCGTTCGCTGCCAAGTGGGGTCAGGACCCGCACATGGTCACGAGCTTCGCCGACGGTACCAAGGTCTCCTTCGAGCAGGCGATCGTCGCTAATGCGGTGGGCATGACCGTGGAGCGCCGCGGAATGGGCGGCGCCGACCACCGTGGGCATGTCGACGAACTGACCAAGTCCTACGACGTCGATCAGTTGCGCGAGCTCGGCGGAGTGGTGGACTACGTCGTTGGATCCCAACCGGGGCCTGGTGTCTTCTGCCTGGCGACCATCGACGATCCGACGCAGCGGCACTATCTGAATCTGTACAAGCTCGGGGAAGGTCCGCTCTACAGCTTCTACACGCCCTATCACCTGTGCCACTTCGAGGTCCCGACCAGCCTTGCCCGAGCCGTGGATTTCCAGGATTCGGTGATTGCCGCCGATGGCGCGCCACAGGTGGAGGTCGTCGCCACCGCAAAGACCGATCTGTCTGCCGGAACCGTCATCGACGCCCTTGGCGGGTACCACACCTATGGCGAGGCCGAGCGGGCGAGTCTCACCGCTGCGCAGCGGTTGCTCCCCATGGGCGTGGCCGAGGGGTGCACGCTGTTGCGTCCGGTCGCAAAGGATTCGACACTGACCTACGACGATGTACGACTTCCGGACAACCGGTTGATCGACAAGCTCCGCGAGGAACAGGCAGCGATCTTCGGATGAGTGATTCAGTGATTGAGTACGAGGCACTTCCTGCGGCCGAGTCTGCCGGCTACGAGTACGAGGTTGTCCTCGTCACCTACCACAGCCGGGGTCAGCTCGAGGGTCTACTCGAGGGTACCCACTGCGATCAGCGACTTGTCGTGGTGGACAACGCCTCTGGTGCTGATGGCGTGCCAGAACTGGTCGACACCTTGACCGGTGGGCGCTTCGTGGACGGTGAGGACAGCGGATTCGCCGCCGCGGCCAACCGGGGTGCTCGAACCTCGACGGCCGAGTATCTGGTGTTCGCCAATCCGGACAGCCGCCCGACACCGGAAATCTGGGAGGCGCTGGTCGACGAATTGCGGTTCGACCCGAAGCTCGGAGCGGTGGCCGCGGCAACGACCAATCAGGCCGGACACATCGAGATCGGCGTCGGCGGCTGGGAGCCGACACCCGGACGGGCGATCGTCAATGCGCTCGGCCTGCATCGCGTGTTCCCCAATGCCGGGGTATATGCGAGCCCAGCCCCTGGCGCCCACGTCGAACTCGGCTGGATGGGGGGCGCTTGCATGGCGGTCCGCCGGCAGCAGTTCGTTGATCTCGGCGGCTTCGACGAGCGTTACTTCGTCTACAACGAGGACATGGCGTTCGGGCGAACGTTACGCGAGGCTGGCCTGCGCCAGGACCTGCGGACCGATCTGCTGGTGCCGCATGCAACCGGCACCTCCGACGGTGGCGGGACCAAGATGCCACAGCAGCGCGGTGCGTCGATGGCCGCGTACCTTCATGATCACAACGGTGCACCGGCGGCGCTGGCGATGCGGGCAATCTTCGTGATCGGGATGCTCCCGCGTATCGCGATCTCCGCAGCCCGTGGGCGCCGGAATGTGGCCCGGCAGCACTTGGACTACATCAAGGGCATCGTGACGAAGCGGTCGCCGTACCGGCCCTGACACCTCACCGGTCGCCCGAATGAGCCCCTTTCGCCTTGCGGCGCAGGGGGCTCAGTTCGTTCAGTGTTCCGTTCGTTTGGTGTTGAGTCCGTTCGGACAGGCGATCTCGGCTGGGCGCTGGTGCGATCGTTAGCCGCGGGTCATCGCGGCACGAATGCGCCGCCAGGGGATGACGGCGACCACTAAGGCCAAGATGCTGAGCAGGTCGGCCAAGTGGATCCCATGCAGGTAGGACAATTTCGCCACGACCGGCCCCTGTAGGGGATGGTCGGGCAACGGCCAGACCACCGCGCCGGTGACGAGAACGACTCGCGGCAGCCATTTTCCGGTCCGGATGGTAGCGATCATTCCCGCTGCAATTGAACTGAACGCCACCACGGCGAGCGTCGTGGCCGCCGGGCCGGCCTTCAGAACCGGGTTCAAGATCGACAGGTCCGGTAGTCCCCAGCGCCTGGCAATTGGTCCCGGCCTCATCAGGCGGGCGGCCCGCCGACGGTGATGGGATGGCCGACCTTCTCGGCCCAGGATCTGGCCGACCGCGCACGGGACGGCCAGTCCGTCCCTGTTGCCATGAACTCCACCTCCATGTGGGAGGCGAAGTTCGGATCAGCCGCGTAGAGCAGGTGAGGGCGGCGGCGCCTGGTGAGCGAGCGGATCTGGTACGCCACGCGAAACGGGGTCAGCACGGTGTTGGCGACGACGGCCCGCCAGCCGCTGCGAAACCTGGTGTTCTCCGGACCGAGGACAAGCTCGATCGCGGTGTAGGGAAGCCGACCCTGGTAGACCAGACACGTCTCGTGATCCAACAGACGCGACGGGTAGGGCACCATCCCCTGCCGAAAGATCCCCATATCTGCTTTCAACGTACCGACCCTTGCGCCGAAGGTACTGGCGGTGCTCGGCACATTCACCCAGGAGTGTCCGTCGACGACAGTGTCGGGTCGGTCAACCCAATCCGCGGGAACGGAGTGCGGAAGTCCGGGACCGAATGATGGGTGGTGCGGGGTCGAGGCGTACAGCGCAAAATAGCCAGCTGCCGGAATGCTGTCGGCGGCCGACTGGAGGGCAATAAAGGCCTGGTCGTCATGCAGGTAGTCGTCTTCACTGAAGTACACGATGTCGTCGTCGGCCCAGCCTGCCTGAGCCGGAAACCTCAGCGCAGCAAGGTAACTGGCTCGCATCCCGACAGGACCGCCTGGAAGGTCGACAATCCTGCACCGACCATCGGCCATTGCACGCATGTCGTAGGGGATCGGTCCGTCGGCCAGGATGACGACGTCGGCATTGGCAACCTCGGCGGCCCGAAGAAACGATGCCAGCGATGTCCGTTTGTCGTAGAAGTCCGGACGGCCCTTCAGGTTTTCCCCGCCATAAAGCCGATAAACCAGATGTAATGTCATTGCACTTTTTCGCTGCTCGAAGGGATGAAAGTTTCTGCTGCCGCCGAGGACTCGGCGGGCCAGGCAACAGCCAGTTCTTTCTGGCGCTGTTCGGGTGGTGCGGCGTTCGTATCCTGTTCTTTCGGTGCGCGAAGGACCCCGACGACCCGCAGGACCCAGAACGGCAGGATCGCCACTTCGGCAGCGGCGAGGGCCCAGGCCGCGCCGACTGCGCCGGACGTGCTGATACCGATGGCCAGGAACGCCACCAGCATCGGCGCATGAATGATGTTGATCATGAAGGTGGTCCGCGCCTTGCCCAACCCGTACAACATTGTTGCGGGTCCGGTGGACAGCGCTGCAAAGAAGGACAGCAGACAGGTGGGTAGTAGGACGGATGCGGCACCGGTCCACGTGTCTCCCAGCAGGGCCAGTCCCACCTCGTCCGGAAGGAGCAACACGACGCCGCAATAGACAGCCGTGATCAGTCCCATCGCCGTCGAAACGCCGGTACAGAACAACCCCCGGTTGCGCTGCGACATCGATGGCCGCCTGGCGATCTCCGGGACGGCGAACATGAACGCTGCAGCACCAAGAATGTTTAGCGGACCTATCAGCACCTGAGCAGCTCGAAGCGCCCCTACGCCCTCCGCCGTACCGACCACAGCGACCGCGAGAATGCCGATTTGCGCGACGCCCTGCCCGAGGAAGTACTCGGCGATGAGGTAGCCGGTCAATTTCTTCTGCTGGCCGATCCATTGGATGGCCCCGCGAATCCGGGGCATCGCCTCCAGCAGGCGTAGCCCGAGTAGCGCGGCGACTCCGGCCGATGCCCCCCAGACCACGATTGGTACCCAGATCTGAGTCAGACCCAGCACGATGACGACGGCCAGAACCGCGAACAGCAGGACTGCCCACAGGGCATCGATCGCGGCCGCGCGCTTTGGTTGGCCGGCGCTGAAGAACGCCATCCGGCAGGTGTCCTGGGCCAGCAGTCCCGGCAGGCACAGACCGAGCGCGATGAGTGCCGAGCCTGTTTCGCCGGCGAGGGCGATGCCCACTGCGACGGAGACCAACCCTGTCACCGCACCGATCAGCAAGGAGGCGCCACTGGCGGAGCGCACCGCGGATCGGAACTGGCGTGGGGCCGCGGAGGCGAAGGTGATCTGCAGTGGCTGGCCAACAGCCGCTCGGGTCAGGCCGATCATGATGGAGAAAACCAGGAAGGCCATCGCGAACGCCCCGAAGCCGGCGGCGTCCGCGGTCCGAGCGACCAGGATCGCCAACAGAACATTGGACAGCGCGGAGAGAATCTGGTCGCCCACGGTCCAACTGACCTTGGACGCGATCCGACGAACCCCGTCGGGCACAAAGGATCGCATGACTGACCTCAGGTCTCGTCGGGACGGAAGCGTCGGTGAAACGGTGTCGTTCGTGGGGGTTGCCTCCCCCATAAGGAGTGGCGGCGGCACATCAGAGTTTACGGGCGAGGCCGATGCTCTTCTGAGTACTCTAGCCCAAACGGGCGATGGTGCCCAACGCTCCGCTCGAATACTGACCGAATCGGCAAGTATTTCGCGTGCGGGGACCAGGCAGCGGCTTCTAGTAGGCCATTCGGAGTACGATGCCTCATCGACTGTCACCGAAAGTGAGTTCTGTTCTGCATCCCGACACGCTCTGCCTACGGAGGCCCCGCTTTGACTACTTCGAAGGAGTGAATTCATGACGATTCGGACAAAAGTCGGAGCATTGGCCCTCGGACAGTTATCCTTTGGTGGGCCCGAGAGGGGTACTTGGGCCATCTGCGCAAGAATGGGTGGGAAAATGTGACGCATGGTGATGATCGGCAGATTCGACGTCTGCAGTCGTTGGATGGGGTTCGAGCCCTTGCGGTGCTATTGACGTCGTTGGTTCACATCGTCCCTGAGTACGTGCCCGGCGGATTCCTCGGGGTGGATATCTTCTTCGTGCTCAGTGGCTTTCTGATCACCTCGATTCTGCTGGGCGAATTCGGACGTCAGGGTCGGATCGCGCTTGCATCCTTCTATGTTCGGCGGGTGCGACGGCTGTTGCCTGCCGTCCTGGCGCTGATCCTTGTTTTCACCGTCGTGGTGTTGGTGTCCAACCCCACTCGCCGGGACCTGGTGGTGGCGGGGGTGGTCGACCTTGGCGTCTTGACCTACAGCTTCAACTGGGGCGGGGCAATGGGTTACCACCCGCCCTGGCAGGTCGACCACCTATGGTCCCTGTCGGTCGAGGAGCAGTTCTACTTTCTCTGGCCGATCCTGCTGGTTCTCTTCGCCAAGGTCGCTGGGCGGAAGACGATCATGATCCTGACGGGAGTGGCCGCGCTCGGTTCGACTCTCGGCCAGGGTATTGCCTTCGGGCTGACGCATTCGGTGGCGTGGGGATACGAGGCAAGTCCGTTCCATGCCAACGGAATCCTGCTGGGATGCCTACTGGCGCAGATGTACGTGTGGCGAGTCGCCGAGAACCAGCTCCGCTGGTTCGCCCGGACAGGCTGGCCGATCGCGGCGAGTCTTGTCGTGCTGGGCGTACTCAGCCTGATTCTCGATCTCGACGAGCTCAGCACGTACACCGGAGGCATCTTCATGGGTGCGCTTGCTGCCGGTGTCCTGGTGGCCGGCATGGTCGCCCGCGACACTCTGGGCGAGACCAGCGGGCTGTTCAGCAGAGTCTTTTCCAGTCGATTGATGGTCGCGGTCGGTATGCGGTCGTATTCCATCTATCTGTGGGAGAACTTCGTCGCTTGGGCACTCACCCCCGCACTGGGTGGAACGTGGTGGTGGATTCCAGCGAATGTCGTGGTCACCCTGGTGTGTGCTGAAATCTCCTACCGCTTCGTGGAGCACAGATTTGTGAAGCCACAACAGCCTCGCTCGCGAGAGGCCGGCACGCAATCGGAGCAGGCCCCTGCCGGGCGGCAGTAGATTCTGCTCTGCCGGACGATTCGCATCCTGATCTGGCGCGGACACCCGAGAATGTGCGAGCGGTCGGGGGTACCACGACCCACTGAACGGGTGAATAATCCGCCAACACTATGACCGTTGCGGTTCGCACCAGCGCGTACGGGAGATGACGGCGAGCGAGATCACTTTCAGTAGTCGTTCTGGTGAGCAAAAGCTCGGCATTCGTGTATTGTTAGCCCGGATGGACGTAGCTCCGACAGCTGCAAGACCACGAGGGGGGTCACGTGCGAAGACCTAAGCAGGTAGGTGCGACCAGACCGGTGGCAACAAATTCAATCGGCGTTGCGATCAAGGCGCCACGCGGATCCAGAACGGGGGTAGGGAGGTCGTGTTGAACATTCTGGCCGAGCAGGCTGCGAAGGCACACACGACGCTCTCCGCCGAGGTTGTCGACTATTACTCGGCAGGCGCCGGTGACGAGGTCACCCGCGATCAGGCGAATGACGCCTGGCTCCGCTTCCGGCTCCGGCCGCATCCGTTGCGCGATGTCACTTCGGTTGATACCTCGGTGCAACTCTTCGGTGCCGAGTTAGGCACCCCGATCGCCGTTGCCCCGTCCGCCTTTCACAAGCTCGCCCACATGGAGGGGGAGTTGGCGAGCATTTCCGGCGCCGGAGCCGCCGATAGTCTCTTCGTACTGTCGACGCGAGCTTCTCATCCGATCGCCGAGATCGGCGCCGCGGCCACCGCGCCATGGTGGTTCCAGGTCTACGTCATGCAGAACCGCGACGTGACGGCACGAGTGGTCGAGGATGCGGTGCGCGCCGGTGCCAAGGCGCTGGTTCTCACGGGCGATACGCCCTACGTCGGGCGCAAGCGTCGGGTCGCGGGAGTTCGCCATCCGATGCCCGACGACCACTTCCTGGTGAACATCAGCCCACATCTGCCACCTGGCGCTGACGGTCGGGCCGCTGCGGCGCAGGATCCTGGAATCGGCCTGGCGACCATCGAGTGGCTGCACCGGCTGACCGGCCTGCCGGTCCTGGTCAAGGGCGTGTTGCGCGGCGACGCCGCCGTCGAGTGCCTTGATGCCGGTGCGGCTGGGATCATCGTTTCGAATCACGGTGGCCGTCAATTGGACAGGGCCGTGCCGAGTGCACTGGCATTGGCCGAGGTGGTCGATGCAGTTGCCGGGCGGGCACCCGTCCTGGTGGACGGCGGTATCCGCTCCGGGCTCGACGCTCTTGTCGCACTCGCTCTTGGCGCAACCGCGGTCTTCGTCGGTCGGCCCATCCTATGGGCGTTGGCGGCGGAAGGCGCCGACGGGGTGCGCCTCGTCCTCGACGCGCTCACCGATGACCTCAAGCACTCGATGGCGCTCGCCGGCCTGCCCAATCTGGCGGCCGTCACCCGAGATCTGGTCGTCGAAAGCTGACTTCTCTGGCCCGTGTCGGCCGGTCCGGCATGCTTCAGCACCGGCGCAACAGGGCATCAGACCAACGCGTCGAGAAAAGAATCACCGTTCAACAGCATCGTTATTCATCGCCGAAACGAAGGAGCACCACCATGGCAACTGAGCCACAAGGCGCAATCGGAGCAAACGCCACCGCAATCGACCCGGCGGACATCCCGGTGATGATCCTGTGCGGAGGAATGGGCACCCGGCTGCGGGAGGCCAGCGAGAAATTGCCAAAGCCCCTGGTGGACATTGGCGGGAAGCCCATCCTCTGGCACATCATGAAGACCTATGAGGCTCATGGATTTCGCAGATTCATCCTGTGCCTGGGTTACAAGAGCGAACTGATCAAGCGACACTTCCTTGATATGCGTGAGCAGGTGAGCGACTTCACCCTGCACCTTGCAGGAGACCACAAGCCGGTCTTCCACGGCGACAGTTGCGACGAGGGCTGGGAGGTCACCTTCGCCGAGACCGGGCTGCAGACGGGTACCGGTGGACGGATCCGCAGGGCACTGAAGTACGTCGACTCGGACATTTTTGCGCTCACCTACGGCGACGGAATCGGCGACATCGATCTGACCGCGCAACTTCGTCACCACGTCCAGGCTGATCGCCTCGCGACCGTGACCGGAGTGCATCCGACCAGCCGGTTCGGCGAGATCCACGTTGACGAAGCCGCGAGTCGGGTCGTCGAGTTCAACGAGAAGCCGACCCTGGCAACCGGTTGGGTCAGCGGCGGGTTTTTCCTGTTCCAGCGGGCGTTCGCCGAGAAGTACCTGGATGACGAACCCGGTCTGTTGCTCGAGTCCTCCCCGCTGCAGCGGGTGGCGCGGGACGGCGAGTTGACGATCTTCCCGCACGAGGGTTTCTGGGCAGGAATGGACACCTTCCGCGACTGGACCGACCTCAATGGCCGCTGGGATCGTAACGAGGCGCCGTGGAAGGTCTGGACCGACTGATGTCTTCATTGAGCACTGACATTGGGTCGACGATCTCGGGAGTTACTGCCGAACTCGTCGGTTCAATTCTCGGTGGACGCGGCGCCGGCGCCGGCACGCGCTGCAAAGGCCTTGGCCATCAGGTCGAGGTTGCGGCTCGGGTTCAACAGCTCGCTCACCCGATCCCGGCCGCTGCTGGCGACCCGTGCCGCCCTTTCCGGATCCCGAAGCATGGCGACGACCGCGGCGGCAAAGCCAACGGGTTCGTCGTGGACCTCGAGGTCAACTCCGGCCCGCAGGTCCAATCCTCTTGTCGCCAGCGCGGTGCTCACCACTGGCACACCGGATTGCAGGTATTCGACGAGTTTGATGTTGACGCCGGAGCCGGTGACCGCAGGATTGACCGCGACGCCGGCCCGTTCGAGGTAGGGACTGACATCGGGAACGTCGGCGTGCAGTTCTGTGTTCGGTACGTCGCCGACCTGACGTCGCAGCTCGGCGGATGGTCTGCTGCCCACTACGTCGAGCACCGCGGTGGGGAGTTCCCCCAGCACCAAGGGCCATACCTGCGTCGTGAACCACTCGAGCGCCGACTGGTTCGTCACCACGTCGAGCGCACCCAGGAAGAGCACTCTGGATTCGGTACCGCGGCCGCGCGCTGCGATCGATCCGGCTGCGAGGTCGGGATCAAAAGCGAAAGGCGGAACGTGCAGCACTCGACGGGCTCCAGCCGCCCGGCGTTTGGCTGCGTCGTCCGCGGAGATGTCGGCGACCGCGGTGACCGCAGGCGATCGATCGAAATTCCGTTCGTCGCGCTCGATTCGCCAGGCCTCCCAGGTCATCACCAGCTTTCGCGGGCCGTGCATTCCGGAAGCAAGGCTGCGGTGGTACTCACCCTCGCGATTGTGCTGACGCAAAACCATCGGCAGGCTCAGACCGGTGGCGATTTTCTCGCCGATCAGCCGCGATTTGTAGGAGAAAGTGACGACACCAGTCGCATGGGGAGCAAGAGCGCGAATCCGGTCGGCGAGGTGCCGTGGGTAGGGCCTGGACGCGACCACATACGGGTAGCGGGGATGCGCAAGCCGCAGCAGCGACATGCGTCGGGTCGTCGGAACGAGTGGGGTCCGGCCGATGACCTTTGTGTAAGCGTCCAGATCGAGCTCCTTGTCGGTTGGCACCACCAGCAGCGCCAGCCAGCCGGCCCGGTACACCGCCCGCACAAAACCCAGATGTTCCTGCTCGCCACCGCCGCGTGGCGGAAGGAAACCCGAATCGGCCACCACGATCCAGCTGTGCTCCGGCTGGTCGCTCGGACTTTCCGCGTCCTTATTCATACCGCCGACAATGCCATGCTGTGTAGATCGGCCGGTTCCAGTCCCCCCAATCCCTGAAAGAGAGACGTCAGCGACCATGTCACTGAGCAACCAAGGGCTGCGTCGCCCGCGGCTGAAGCCCATGTCCGACCGCCAGCCGGAACCGGAACGTCCACCGACCCCGATCCCGACCCCGCGCCTGGTCACGCCACCTCCGGCCGCTTCGCCGAAGTCGCCCTCAGGCTCAGCGAGGACGTCGATGCGAGCAGACACGATCGAGGTCAGACAGCTCCCGCCCGTTGGTCTTTTACTGGCTCGGCCACTGCTGCTGCTGATCTGCGCGATCATCGGAGCGGGGATTGGCTTCGTCGCGACGGGCAATGGCGGTTACACGGCCCAAGCAGTCCTGGAGTTCACGCCGCCCGGCACGGACAGTCTGCTGGTCAAGCAGACCGGTCAGACACTTGCTCGAAATGCTGTCGCCAACGACGTCCTTCAGGCGGCGCAGGTTGGAGAGCTTGGAGCCTCGGACAATCTGTCAGGTCGGGTCACGGCCGAATGGCAAACCGATACGAAGCTGGTTGCGGTCACGGTGACGGCCGAGAACAAAGACGCAGCAATTGCCGACGTGAACGCCATCGCGCAGACAATGGTGCAGATGTCCGAGTCGTCGATCAGTTCCCGGCTTGGGCAAGCTCGCGATCAGTCGAACGAGGTGTTGAACTCCGAGCAGCTGGATTCAACAGACGCAGAAACAGCCCGCAAGACCCAGTTGGGCAGCTCGCTTGGCTCTCGCCAAGACGCGATCGCTTCCCAATCCGGAGAGCTGACGGTTGCCGATGCGGCGACCGAGGCGTCGGTTGCCGGCCTCTCCAAGCCTGTCGGTGCGGTCATCGGACTGGTTGCCGGACTGCTCCTCGGCGGTCTGATCTGCCTCCTGCTGGGGGCTCGTGGGCTCCGCGCACGATCCGCGCGTGAGCTCCGACATCTGGTACCCGATGCCGAACTGAGTTCGCCTGCCCAAGCGGCTCAGCTCGCCGGCCAGATCATCGAATCCGGTCGCAACTCGGTTGCGGTCGTCATCACCAAGCACGCGGACGGGCAGGCCGCCGCACTGGCCGGTGACGTCGCCGATTTCTTGCGTGCGCATGGCAAGACCGTGGCGCAGGTCGGTCCGATCACGAAGGGCGACCGTAAGTCTGCGCTCAGTTTGCTTCGGCGTGATGTTCGCGGTGATCTGGAAGGAAGGGTCGGCTACGACATGTTGGTTGCTGTCGTGGCTGAGGGTAGCGAGGCCTCCGCGTTGCTCGAGGGACAATCAAACCTGTTCGCACTGATCGTCCTTCGTCGCAGACGTACCCCGATATCAGCGGCACTGCGGGTGATGAAGTCCTACGAGCACGCGGAGCCTGTCCTGGTTCTGGCCCGCTAGTTATGACGTCGTCGGCCGCCGAACTGAGAACGGCGCGTTGGGTCGCCGTGATTTTTCTGCTGGTCGTGCTGCTCCAGCGCTTCGCGGTGCCCGGAGTTCCCAACCTGGCCCTGCTCGTGCCCGCTATCGTCATCTGGGGCATTGCAGCACTTGCCCGTGGGGTGGCCGTGATCGACGGGCCACGGCTGACCTGGTGGTTCGCCGCCGCGACCGTCACGTCGATCGTCATGATCATCCAGGACTGCGTAGTCCCCGGGGCCGAGATCAGCATCACCGCCTGGGGCCTGGTCATGGCGGTGTGGTTGCCGTTCACTCTGCGGCTGGTCGAACGCAGTGCACCGGCCTACTTGGCGATGCTGCGCTACGTTTCGGTGATCGCAACACTGCTCGCCGTTGGGACCATTGCGATGGTGGCCACCCAGGTGGCCGGAGTAGCGTATCGCGATTGGTTCGCGGCGCTCGTGCCAGAAACCCTGCAGCTGGGTGGATTTGTGCTGACCTACCCGCTGTCATTTGGCTCGTCGATCCTGAAGGGCACCGCGTGGATCGGACTGGAGCCATCGATGGTGTCCGCCCAACTGGGCATCGGCTTGCTGGCGGCATTGTTCGTCAAGGCCCGCTGGTGGGTGGTCGTCGTCTTGATCCTCGGGTTGGTCGCGACGGCATCTGGTTCCGGCATCGTCATCGTGATGGTGGGCATCGTCGTCATGCTGTTTCACCGGTGCCGGCAATTGCTGCTGCGTTACGTGGTGCTCGGCGTGATCACCGCTGGCTTGTCGACGCTGACCCCCTTCGGCGCACTGTTGTTGGATCGATCGACAGAGTTCCAGTCGTCCGGTTCGTCCGCGTCACTGCGTGCCTTCGAGCCCTACTCCGTGCTCATTCCGACGTGGGTCGAGCATTTTTCAGGTGTCTTGTTCGGCTACGGCCCCGGCTCATCACAACGAATCGTGAGCGACACGAATGTCCTTGGCCTCTTGGTGCCGAGCCCGGCCAAGGTCTTCTTCGAGTACGGGCTCATCGCCGGACTGGTTCTCGCGGCATTTCTGCTCGGGTGCTATTGGGGTGGTCCAAGTCGCTCGATGGGTCTGTCCCTGTTGGTGTCGTTGTGGTTGCTGCAGCCAGGGGTGACGACGATGGTGATCGTCGCGCCACTGCTGGCGATGGTGACGTTGTGGTCACCGCGGACCGGTCCGCCAATCGAGTCGCTCTTGCCGGTCACAGATTCCGCGGATAATGGCCGGCGACCCCGTTCCGCACCGACTGCCAATACAGTTTTCGCATCGTGATCTTGCACAGGAATGGAGACAAAGAAATGTCGGATCCGATCGAAGGCGCGCAGCCTTGTCCCCTGGTGTCGGTTCTCATGCCGGTGCGCAACGAGGAACAGCATGTCGTCGCCGCGATAACCTCCGTTCTTCAGCAACAGGTTTCATTCGAATTGCTGGTCATCGACGGAATGTCGTCCGACCGTACGATCGAGCGCGTGATGGAGATCGCTGACGACAGGGTGCGAGTCCTCAGGAATCCACAGCGGACGATCCCGGCTGCGCTGAACGTGGGCCTTTCTCACGCGAATGGCGAATTCGTCGCCCGAATCGACGCCCATGCCAGGGTGAATCCCGAGTATCTGCGAATCGGCGTCGGGCAACTCGATGACCCAGGGGTCGCAGCTGCTGGTGGTATTCGGATCGCAGTTGCCGACACTGCGACCGGGCAGGCCATTGCGGCTGCACTATCGAGCCCATTCGGTGTTGGCAACTCCATCAACCATTATGCGGACGAGGCTCAGGACACCGACCATGCATCCTTCGGCGTCTACCGCAAGTCGGTTGCCGCCGAAATCGGAGGCTGGGACGAGAATTTGCTGGTGAACGAAGACGTGGATTTCGACCATCGAATTGCCTTGTCGGGACATCGCATTAGATTTGACCCGACGATGAAGATCTACTGGCAGGTGCGAGAATCCCTACCGGCGTTTGCCCGTCAATATCGTCGATACGGCCGGGGTAAGGCGGGAATGGTCCGCAAGAACGGCTCGGCCGCCATTCGGGCCCGGCACCTGGCCGCACCGGCATTGGTAGCCATGCTGGCCACCGCCGCGATTGCGGGTCTCTCTGGGCGTCGTCGCACGGCATTTACCCTGGTCACCCCTTATCTGGCGGCAGTCACAGCCGCGACTATGAAGACGAGGCGGACCGGGAGGTTGTCGGACAGGGAAATCAGCCTCATTCCGCTGGTATTGTCATTTGTCACGATGCATCTGACCTGGGGGCTTGGTTTCATCGAGGGTCTCCTATTCAGACGTCCCCCGGTCGCCGCAACAGCACGTGATCCTCGATCGGGTAATCGATCGAATTAGCAGCCATGGCCGGTATCAACCGTCGATCACCCGGCTGAGATCAGCTTCGCCCCTACCTCGCTTGTCCATTCGTAATCCGAGGCCAACTCCAATTTTGATTCCCAGATGAAGGCGCCGCGCAGGTCCGGGTGTTTCTCGATGGCAGCTTGCCAAACTGCGGCCGTTACCGGTACGGGACTTGTGTTGTAATAGGCATTGCACATGAAGCCGAGGATCTGTTTGGACGTCGGCACGCCACCGTCGAGAGCGATCTGGATCTTCTTCAGTGCGTCCGGTATCAGCTGCTCGTCGTGGGCTTCTGGATAGTCGTAGAGCATGGGGGACCAGTAGTCGTAGTCATCACCCCAACGCTCGGGCCAACGACAGCCAGCTGGCTGTGTACTCGCCGTACAGCCCGACTGTCAGACCCACCAGAAAGTCATTGCCGAATTCGGCACTCAGCGTTCGAACGGCAGCAACCAGTGATTCTTCGTTCCAAGAACTGCCCGATGGCTCGAGATCGATATCGATGCCGGTGAATCCGAACGTTTTGACAAAGAATCGGATCGAGTCGCAGAATTCTTCGACGTTCTGATCGTCGAGCAGAGTGATGCCCCCGTCGGAGGCGCCGCCAATGCCGAGAAGGACAGGTTTGCCCGACGACACCAGACCGGTAATATCGGCCGCGATGTCGTCATAGCTCTGATAGGCGGGTTCCCACCGGAGGGTGCCGGTGCCGGCGGTCGCGGATCGAGCCATCGCAAAGATGACAAGATTCACAGTCTCCATGACATCGACCGGTAACTCGGGAACAGTAGGACGTTCGAAGCTGTTGATCCACATCGACACGGCGCGGTCCGGCAGCGCGGGTTTCGGTCGTTCGGGTGCGGATGCCGAGGCCGCGGACGTGCTTGGTCCCCCACTTTCCGTCGGCAGGGCCGTCCTGGTCGGTCCCGGTTGCCCGACAGTTGCGTCGGCGAGTGGATTCGATTCGCCCTGCGGCGCAGTCACCCTTCCGATCACGGCTCCTGCACCGGCCGAGGCGCCGAAGCCGGCGAGGAGCAGGAGGGAACGCCGGCGATTGATCGGCTTTCCGGCACCGCCGGGCCGATCGACTTGGATCGGCAACTCCCTTGTGAGACCCCGATCCGGCTCATCCCCGTGACGGTCTCCCATGCGTTCCAGGGTATACGGCGATGGCGGGGGCCCAGGTCGTTCACGGCGCCACCAGGGTTGGCTGTCAGCCGACTGAGTCACCGGCGAAGCGACTTCGTCGGATTTGATGCTAGTGCCCTTCGTTACCGAACCACTGCATCACCCAGTCGAGGTAATCTGGAATCATTCGGTGATGTTTGAGGAAGCAGTGCGTGTTGATCTGGTAGCTTTCAGCGGCACGCTCGTGCAAACGGGGGGCGTGAAGTTGCTTGTCAATCACGCTGAGTAGTTTGCCTGTCAAGGGGAGAATAGTGTCCGAAAGCGCCACCACCACCATGCGATCAGATGTCGACGAAGCGCAGTTGGCATTCGACAACGTGCCGGATTCCATGTTGCCCGCGCGTCCCGCACCCGAGGACCGAGGTCGGCGGCTGACGATCCCGGACTGGCTGCTCGGGCAGGGAACATGGCCCCTCAACGTCGGCGCAGATTTGTTCGCCATCTTCATCGTTGCCGTGGCGACGCAGTACTTGACCTGGACTGCACTCACCTTTGCCGGCTTCGTGATCGCCAACGTGGCCGCCTTCGGTCTGTATCGGTCTCGGTTGTCGATGTCAGTGCTGGATGATTCGCCCCGGCTGCTGTGCAGTCTGTTCGTGGCGGCCTCGTTGACGGTCCTGCTCGCCCTTGGTCTTTCGGACACGACGCAAGCCGCATCCGTTATCGACGGTCGCAAGCTCCTTTTCTTCGGGGTGGCATTCGTCGCGGTCATTGTGAGCCGGGCACTCGCGTATGCCGGCGTTCGGCGACTCAGGTCGCTGGGTGTCGCGCATCGGACGCTCATCGTCGGCGCTGGCCGGGTGGGTTCGACCGTCGCCAGGGTTCTGCAGGATCACCCCGAGTATGGCTTGGAGCCGATCGGATTTATCGATTCCAACCCGCTCTTGCCAAATGGGGAGTATTCGGTACCCGTCCTCGGTGACCACGCCTCGTTGCCGTCGGTGCTGAGCCGTCACCAGGTTCGCACGGTCATCATCGCTTTCGCCTCGCCACGCGAGGAGGCAATGATCGACATGATCCGTGACTGCGACCGGATGGATTGCGAGATCTTCGTTATTCCACGACTGTTCGAGGTGCATCACGTCAGCAATGACATGGATTACGTCTGGGGCATGCCGCTGACCCGGCTACGTCGGGGTGCGCACCGCTCGGCAATGTGGCGCCTGAAGCGGCTCTTCGACATCATCAGTTCCGCGCTTGCTCTCGTCGTCCTCTCGCCAGTGATGGGTGCGGTTGCCTTTGCAGTGAGGCTTGAAGGTGGCCCTGGTGTTCTTTTCCAGCAGATTCGGATCGGCATCGACGGCCGTGAGTTCAGGGTGCTGAAGTTCCGGTCCATGCGTCCGGTCGATGAGACGGAATCCGCGACCAATTGGAACATTTCCCAAGACGATCGGGTCGGCCCCGTCGGCCGAATAATTCGTAAGACCTCGCTGGATGAGCTTCCCCAGTTGTTCAACATCTTCCGCGGCGACATGAGTGTGGTCGGTCCACGTCCTGAGCGCCCGCATTTCGTGGAGGAATTCCGCAGCGTCCACCCTCGCTACTTCGCCCGGCATCGCGTGCCCTGCGGTTTGACCGGATGGTCGCAGATCCACGGGCTGCGGGGGGATACCTCCATCGCCGACCGGGCGCGGTTGGACAACTACTACGTCGAGAACTGGTCGCTATGGCTCGACGTGAAAATTATCCTGCGTACGGTTAGTTCGGTCTTCACCCGGGCGGGTTCCTAAAACTACCGGTAACCGGACCCATACCAATAGTCAGGCTGCCGGCGCCCGGCCGTGCCTGCCGTCGAGCCATCTCCTACCCTGACGATGCCGTTCTTGCGGTGCCGAGCGACGCCCCCGTAGCCCAATCGGCAGCGGCAGGCGTGGTCGGCGAAGTGACGGCGTGGTCAGCGAAGTGACGATCTCCGAGCGTGCGTGGGCAGACCTTGGTCGGCACAGTGACGGACACAGCAGGGCATGGCAGGGTCAGGTTCCTGATTTCAGCTGCGCCGTGGGTGCGGGGGTGCCAGGAGCCGGCCGTGGGCGAAGGAGCCGATCAACGCCCACACCGGGACGGCCACACCGAACCGATCCCGGTAGCCCAGCGCGGCGCCGGCGAGCAGGTTCAACGCGTGCCCGAGCGTGGTCCGGTGCGGCGCCGGCCGGACCAACAGCTCCCGATCGTCCGCGGCAGCGCGGTCGACGCCCCGCCGGTACAGCCACTGTGCATGCGGGTCGCGGGCGCCGCGCCA
>Ga0208851_1000486_pt1 | contig 17284 bp, 19 predicted proteins | sample NGESurshal092012_FD_184481 | JGI IMG/M metagenome (GOLD analysis project Ga0208851, IMG submission 184481) | Arctic peat soil microbial communities from Barrow, Alaska - NGEE Surface sample 415-2 shallow-092012 (SPAdes) | ecosystem: Environmental > Terrestrial > Soil > Wetlands > Peat ... | reverse complement strand
GGAGTCCGTCAACGCCTGACCCCCAACCCCCACCGGACAGGGCGACCCGAACGGGCCGCCCTGTCCGGTCGTCGGTGACGCTCACCCAAGGCTGACCTCGCGGCACAGTTGCGGGAGGTCGGGGGACACGAGCAGCCACCAGCGCCGCGACGGATGCGGCACGGGCGTGCCGGCGCCAGCGATCAGGGCGGCCAGCACCTCTTGGGGTGGGGACCGGAAGGCCACCAGCGGCTCGGCCAACCGCTGTCCCTGCGCGGCCTGGAGCATGGCCGACTCGAAGCCGGAAACCGAGGCCAAGTGCTCGCCGCTGCCGGTGGCGGTCGCGTAGCCGAGGAACCGAACGGCCTCCCGCACGTAGAACGACGTGGGCTCCGGGAAGGCGGCCAGGTAGCCGTCCAGCACGTCGTCCCGGGCCGGCCCCAGGACCTCCAGGGTGAGCGGGGCGCAGCTGGCCACCCGGTACCGACGCCACCACCCGCGCACCTGCGCGGTCACCTCGAACCCGGGGGTGCCACTGACCTCGCTGAGCCAGCACCGCTCGGCGCGCGTCAGCGGGACGTCGCCGGGGTCCTGACCACCGACCAGCTCGGCGAGCGCCAGCTGCCACCCCGCCAGGGTCATTCCGGCCCGCCCCGGAAGCGCCGCCAGAGCTGGCCGACCCGGTCAAGCTCGCCCCGGAGCGTCTCCAGCCCGACGAGGGGGAAGGCCGGCTCCTGCACCTCGTACAGCACCCCGGCCAGGTTCGGCGCCAGCGGCAGCAACCACTCCAGCGCCGTCCACACCGGCGGCGGCACCGAGCCGCTGTGCGAGTCGAGCAGGAACCCCTGCTCGACACCGCCACCGGCGAGGTGGACCTCCACCACCCGATCGAGTGGCAGCCGGGCCAGCGCGGCCATCAGGTCGAAGCCGTGGTTGACGGCGTTGCAGTGCAGGTTGAACAGGTCGAGTAGCAGTCCGCAGGGTGCGGCGTCCGTCAGCGCGCACAGGAAGTCGAGCTCGTCCCAGCCCGGGTCGGCCGGCAGCCCGGGCAGGTAGTACGTCGCGTTCTCCAGCAGGAACGGCAGCCGGTACCGGTCCACCAGTGCGGCAGCGCGCGGGGCCACGCACTCGACCGCCTCCCGAGTGAACGGCAGCGGCAGCGGCACGCCGGCGTTGACCGTTCGCCCGTCGGCCCGCTGGGCCAGCAGGAACCCCAGGTGCTCGCTGTGCCACCGGGCCGGCACCAGGTCCAGGAACTGGTCCAGCACCTCGAGGTAGGCCTCATTCCACCCGGTGGCCGTCCCGATCGAGAGCTCCAGACCGTGCACCGTCACCGGGACGCCGTCGAGGACCGACAGCGCGTCGTCGAGCAGTCGCGGGACGAAGGCCATCCCGACGCCAGGGCCGGCCGTCCGCTCCACCTCGCGGCAGAGCAGGTCCGGGCTGACCTCGACGAAGTCCACGAGGTCCAGGACCGAGGTGGTGACGGCGGGCAGCGACGGGAGGTAGCTGCAGCCGACGCCCAGGGGGCGCGGGGGCGCGCCGACAGCCGATGCGCCCCCGCCCGGAACCAGCTGGGTCATCCGCCGGCTGCACTGCTGCGGACTGCGATCTCCGGCCCCAGCTCCTGGATCCCCCGGATGCTGCCGATCTCCCGCAGCCGCTCGATCGGCGGGTCGACCAGCTCGTCGGCCTTGAGGAACAGGCTCAGCCGGCCGCACGGGTTGCAGCCCGTGCTCTCGTAGACGATCTTCACGGCCGCCAGGACGTCGTCCAGCGTGGCCCTTTCGTGGAAGTCGAGCAGCAGGGGACGTACGGCCAGCTTGCGTTCCATGGCACAGCTCCTTCGGTGGGCGGTCGGGGTCCCCAGGGTCGAAGCCCTCCGTCACCGATGCGTCACCACCACCGCTGGCCACGCGGGCTCACCCGCTGACAGGTCCGTGACACCGCACTTGCCAGGGTTCCGACCTCGACACGCAGCGGGAGGCGACGACCATGACCCACCACGAGGACGACGGCCGCATCGACGAGCTCCAGCAGTCCGGCGAGGTGATGGGCCTGCTCGCCCAGGACCCCGAGCTGTTCGCCGAGGCCGTGCGGGCGTTCCGGGGCGAGGACGCAGAGGCGTTCCAGGCGGTGCTCGGACGGATCGGGATCCTCGACCGCTGCCACCTGGTCTGCCGCTGGCTGTGCAGCAAGCACTGCGTGTTCGTCTGCCGGCGCCTCGCCGGGCCGAGCACGGCCGCCGAACAGGAACCGGACGTGGCCGAGTGGCGGGACTTCGCCCAGGCGACGGCCAGGATCGCCACGGACCGCGAGCTGTTGCAGCGGCTGCTCGACATCGTCGGCGCCGAGGACGTCAAGGCGTGGCGGGAGATGGTCAAGCGGCTCAAGCTCGACCGGTTCCAGCACCAGCTGTGCCACTGGCTGTGCATGGTCCGCTGCCGTGCGGTCTGCCGGGTCATGTGCCCGCCGCTGCCGCAGCTGGTCAAGGTGGGCCAGATCCCGACAACCCAGATCAGCCCGGCCGGGTACGCCGACGGGCCGAGCGTCCCGGGTGGGCCAACCCCACCGCCCAACAAGCCGGGCGGCATCGGAGACCACCCTTTCGGGGGTGACACGGCCATCCACGGGGTCTTCGCCGTGGCCGGGGCGACCCACTACAAGGTCGAGTACACCGACGCCGTGGCGCCGACCTGGACCGAGCCGCCCATCGCCCAGACGCTCACCGACTTCAACTCGGGCACCCTGACGACGTACAACCGGAGCCCCGACGCCGCCGGCTGGTACGCCATCGCCGACATGGGCGACTGGTCGGACGGGCGGACCTACCTCAGCTTCTGGCACACCAACAGCGTCCCTGACGGCGAGTACCTGCTGCGGATGGTGGTGCGGACCGCGGCCCCGGTGGAGTTCGCCAGCGCTCCCCTTCGGGTGCGGGTCGACAACACCGCCCCGGGATCCGGGTCCGAGACCCCGCTTTCCCTCACCATCAGCCAGCACGGCGTCAAGGTCGACTGCTGCGGCAGCGTCCGCAAGTCGGGCGGTCCGGTGGAGGTGACCGTCGTGGGCACCGACGCGAACTTCAGCGGCCTGTCCGTGGTGCTCGAGGGCCAGTGCAACGTCACCCACGGCCTGTACTCCAAGACCTACAACGGCAACGTGGCTGACACGGGCGCCCCCGGCGCGGGCATCACGTTCACCTTCGACCCGTGGGCCGACGGGATCGCGGGCTGCTGCTACCTCGTCCGGTTCTCGATCTCCGACCGTGCAGTCGTCAGCAACACGTTCTACGCGCGGCACGGCAGCTCGATCTTCCAGTCGCTCAACATCACCTGACCGGCGCGGCCATGACGGTCAACCGGCTAGTGGACACCCTCCGGGCGATCGCCCTGGCGGGGGCGGTGGACCTGCTCACGGGACCGCAGGTCGACGGCATCTGGTGGCAGCCGGAGCGGGACCATCCGCGCGGTCTGCGCTGAGGGTTCCACCCCGAGCTCGACCCGCAACAGCCGGCGCAGCGCGTCGTACTGCCGACGCGCCTCGCCGACATTGCCCTCGGCGAGATGGATGGCCAGCACCTGTCGGTGCGCGCTCTCGCGCAGCGGCTCGACCCGGACGGCTTCGAGCGCGAGGGCGAGCGCCAGGCCGGGTCGGCCGTTCGCGAGCAGCCGCTCGGCGGCCAGCTCCAGGGCGTGCAGCCGCAGCTGCCGCAGCCGCTCGCGTTCGAACAGCACCCAGTCGTCGTACCAGCCGGGCAGCAGGTCCCCGCAGTCGATCCAGCGCAGCCAGTCCTCCGGCGAGTCGCAGTGCTCGGCCCGGATCAACGCGAGGGCACAGCGGACCAGCTCGTGCACGTCGACCGTCACGGTCGGCGCCAGCGCGAGGTCCTGCCCATGGCAGTCCAGCAGCGGGCCGGCACCGCGGTCCAGCCGCCACACGGCCGTCCGCAGGCTGCCCTGTGCGTGCTGCTCGCTGGCGTCCGGCCACAACGTCCCCGAGATGTCGGTGCGCGCCCGCCGACCGTGCAGCGCAAGGTAGGCGACCAGCCGCTGCGCCTGGTGCGACAGCCCCAGCTCTCCCCCGCCGCGGACCACCTCGAAGCCACCCAGCAGCCGGAGCCGGTGGGGAACCGGCGCGGCCGGGACGTCGGAAGTCGAGCGCATGTCGCACATCCGGGGAGTGGGGCGAGGGGAGCCGGAGCGGCGAGAGGTCCCAGTCTCCGCTCACGCTCCGCCACGAGGATCCGCCATCCGGGTGACGAGGGCGGTCGATGGCACACTGGCGCGGTGCAGACGGCGGTCTTGACCTTCGCGCTCGCAGCGGCGCTCATCGTGCTGCTGCCACGGCCGGACAGGCTGGTCGTGCTGCGCAGCCTGCTGCGCGACGGCCGTCGGCGGGCGTCGCTCAGGTGATCGGGGTGCTCACCGGGCTGGCCGTGTGGGTGGCGGCCGCGGCGCTCGGGCTGTCCGCACTCTTGCGGGCCAGCCACGAGGGCTCCACGGCGCTGCGGATCGCGGGGGTGGCGTACCTGCTCTGGCTCGGCGTGCAGTCCCTGCGGGCCCGCCCCGGCCGCGCACCGGGCCAGCCCGCGCTGCCACCCCGCGGGGGCGGGCGGCGGCTGAGCCTGCTCGGCACCGGCTACGGCGCCGGGCTGGCGGCGGACCTGCTCAACCCGAAGGTGGGCGTCTTCTTCATCACCTTCCTGCCCGGGTTCATCCCGCACGGGCAGCCGGTGGGCGCGACGTCGCTGTTGCTCGGCGTGGTCTTCATCGGAGAGACGGCCATCTACTTCGCGGTGCTGCTCCTGCTGGCCGGCCGGGTGACCTCCTGGTTCGGCAACCCGCGAGTCCGCCGCCGGCTCGACCGGGCCACCGGGCTGGTCCTCATCGGCTTCGGCATCCGGCTCGGCGTCGAGTCCTGAGCCGTTGACAACCATCCTCCGGGCCCAACATAAGGTCTGAGGCGTGCGCGCATAAGGTCTGAGGCGTGCGCGCCGTGCCCGGGACCACCCTGTCGGTCTTCCCCTTGTGCCTGGGCGGCAACGTGTTCGGCTGGACCGCCGACGAGCCCACTTCCTTCGCGGTGCTGGACGCCTTCGTCGGGGCCGGTGGCACCATGATCGACACTGCGGACACCTACTCGGCCTGGCAGGGCACGCCCGGCGGGGAGTCGGAGACGATCATCGGCCGGTGGATGCGGTCCCGCCGCAACCGGGACTCGCTGGTGATCGCGACGAAGGTCGGCAAGGCGCCAGGGCTGAACAACCTGCGTCCGGACACCATCCGCACCGCGGTCGAGCGCTCCCTGCAACGACTGCAGACCGACCGCGTCGACGTGTACTACGCCCACCAGGACCACCCGGACCCCCTGGACGAGACCCTCGAGACCTTCGACGCGCTGATCCGGGAGGGGAAGGTCCGGTACCTCGGCGCCTCACAGATCACCGCTGCCCGGCTGGCCGAATCGCTGGACCGGGCCGTCGACAAGGGCTGGACACCGTATGCGGTGCTCCAGCCGCACTACCACCTGCTGCACCGCACCGAGTACGAGCATGAGCTGCTCCCGGTGCTCACCTCGCACGGCATGGGCAGCTTCCCCTACTACGGGCTGGCCCAGGGGTTCCTCACCGGCAAGTACCGCAGCGGCGGGCCGACGGTGGACAGCGTTCGGTCGGCCGGAGCGCTCAGGTACCTCGATGAGCGCGGGCAGCGGGTCCTCGGCGCGCTCGACACGGTCGCCGCCGCCCACCGCGCGACACCTGGGGCGGTGGCGCTCGCCTGGCTGCTGACCCGGCCGGCCGTGGTGGCTCCGATCGCCAGCGCCCGGACGCCGGAGCAGCTCGCCGAGCTGCTGCCCATGGCGACCCTCGAGCTGGGCCCCGACGACCTGGCCCGGCTGGACGCCGCCGCGCGTTGACCACCGGGCCGGCCTTCGCGAGGGGAAGGTGCCGGGTAAACCCAGTCCCCTGTTGTCGGCCCCGAGGCTTACGGTGAGGCCAATGTCCACCGACTCACCGCACGGCCTGCGCAGCCTGCGCTCGCTGTGGAGGGTCAGGAGCTATGTCCGCCCGTATGCGGGCCAGATGGTGCTCATGACCGTGGCCGCGGCCGTCGCCGTGGCCGCGAGCATCGTGGTCCCCCTGGTGATCCGGAGGGTCGTCGACGGGCCGATCAGCCAGGGCAATCGCGCCGGCCTGATCCCGCTGGGCCTGCTCGCCGTCGCCCTCGGGGTCATCGAGGCGGCGCTGGTCTTCGTCCGGCGCTGGGTGCAGTCCTACGCCGCGCTGGGCATGGAGTCCGCCATGCGCGACGACCTGTACCGGCACCTGCAGCAGCTGCCGGTGGCCTTCCACGACCGGTGGCAGACCGGTCAGCTGCTGTCCCGCGCCACCAGTGACCTGTCGACGATCCGCCGGTTCCTCTCGTTCGGCCTGGTGTTCCTGGTCGTCAACCTGGCCACCTTCGTGACCGTCGTCGTCCTGCTGGTGCGCATGTACGCCCCGCTGGGCCTGCTCGTCGCCGTGTCCGCCGTCCCGCTGTTCCTCATCTCGCGCAGCCTGGCCAAGGCCTACCTGGAGACGTCCCGCCGGGTGCAGGACCTGCAGGGCGACCTGGCCACCTTCATCGAGGAGTCCGCCGTCGGCGTGCGCATGATCCGCTCGTTCGGACGCCGGGAGCACGTGGGTGAGACCTTCCGCGGCGGCGCGCGCACCCTGCACGACTCGGCGGTCGGTAAGGCCGTCCTGGTGGCCCGGTTCTGGTCCCTGCTGGACCTGGTGCCCAGCCTGACCCTAGGCCTCACCCTGCTGTTCGGCGCGCTCGCCGTCACCCGCGGCTCGATGACCCTGGGCGACCTGGTCGCGTTCGTCTCGCTCATGCTCATGCTGGTGTGGCCGGTCGACTCGCTGGGCTGGATCCTGGCGAACGGCCAGGAGGCCATGACCGCGGCGGACCGGGTCTACGAGGTCTTCGACACCGTGCCGACCATCGTCAACTCGTCCGACGCGCTGGACCTGGACCACGTCAGCGGGCGGGTGCGCTTCGAGGGCGTCGGCTTCCGGTACACCGGGTCCACCACCCCGGTGCTGCACGACGTCACCCTGGAGATCCACCCGGGCGAGACCCTCGCCCTCGTCGGCGCCACCGGCAGCGGCAAGACCACACTGACCTCGCTGGTGCCCCGCCTCTACGACGTGAGCGAGGGCCGGATCACCCTCGACGGCCACGACATCCGCGACCTCCAGCTGGCGTCGTTGCGGCCGCTGGTGTCCACGGCCTTCGAGGACGCCACGCTGTTCTCGGCGAGCGTCCGGGAGAACCTCACCCTCGGGTTCCCCGAGGCCACGGACGCCGACGTCGCTCAGGCGCTGGACATCGCGCAGGCCGAGTTCGTGCACGCCCTGCCCTGGGGACTGGACACCCGCGTCGGCGAGCAGGGCCTGTCACTGGCCGGCGGCCAGCGACAGCGGCTCGCGCTGGCCAGGGCGGTGATCGGCCGGCCGCACGTCCTCGTGCTCGACGACCCGCTGTCGGCCCTCGACGTCCACACCGAGTCGCTGGTCGAGCAGGCTCTGCGCCGGGTGCTCGCCACCACCACGGCCCTGCTCGTGGTGCACCGCCCGTCCACGGTGGCGCTGGCCGACCGGGTCGCGCTGCTCGAGGACGGCACGATCACCGCCGTGGCGACCCACTCCGAGCTGATGGCGACCAGGCCGTCGTACCGCGCCGTGCTGTCCCAGCACGCCGAGGAGCTGCCGACCCGATGACCCAGACCACCCAGTCGAGCACCCCCGAGCCCACCGTCGACGTCCAGTCCTGGAGAGGGGTCGCCACCGAGGGCACCGACGAGCTGTCCGGCGCCGTCACCGCCCGACTGCAGGAACGGAGCCGAGGGCTGCTAGGCAGCCTGCTTCGTCCGCACCGCAAGGCGCTGTGGGTCGCCGTGGCCCTGCTGCTGCTGCAGAACGCTGCCGCCATGGCCGGTCCCTACCTGGTCAAGGTGGGCATCGACCGTGGCATCGCGCCGATCGAGCAGAGCGGCGGCGCGACGGTCCTCATTGTCGTCACCGTCGCCTTCCTGGTGGCCGCACTCGTCGAGTTCCTGGCCAAGCGCGCCTTCCTCATGGCCAGCGGCCGGATCGGCCAGGCGGTGCTCTACGACCTGCGCACCCGGGTCTACGACCTACTTCCAGCGACTGTCCCCCGCCTTCCACGAGCGCTACACGTCGGGGCGGGTCATCTCCCGGCTGACCAGCGACGTCGACGCGATCGGCGAGCTGCTGGACGGCGGCCTCGACGACCTCGTCCTCGCGGGCCTGTCGGTGGTGTCGGTCGGTGTCATCCTGCTGCTGCTGGACGTCCCCCTGGGGCTGGTGACCCTCGCCTCGTTCCCCCTGCTGCTGTTGCTGTCCCGGTGGTTCCGCCGCAACTCCGCGCTCGCCTACCGGCGCACTCGCGAGACCGTGGCCCTGGTCATCGTGCACTTCGTGGAGTCCCTGGGCGGGATCCGTGCCGTGCAGGCGTTCCGCCGGGAGCCGCGCAACCAGCAGATCTTCGAGGCGCTGAACACTGACTACCGGCTGGCCAATGAGCGGGCGTTCAAGCTGGTCGCCATCTTCGCCCCAGGCATCAAGCTGATCGGCAACGTCACCATCGCCGTGGTCCTGGTCTACGGCGGCTACCGGGTGATGGGCGTCCACATCGAGGTCGGGGTGCTGGCAGCCTTCCTGCTGTACCTGCGCCGGTTCTTCGAGCCGATGCAGGAGCTGTCCATGTTCTACAACTCGCTGCAGTCGGCCACGGCCGCCCTCGAGAAGCTGTCCGGCGTCCTCGAGGAGGCCCCGTCGGTCGCCGAACCGCAGCATCCGGTCCCGCTGCCGCGGGCCAGCGGGGCGCACGACCTCGACCAGGTCGGGTTCGCCTACCACGAGTCGGTCGTGCTGCCCGGTCTCGACCTGCACGTCCCGGCCGGGCAGACCGTCGCGCTGGTCGGAGCCACCGGGGCCGGCAAGACGACCATTGCCCGGCTGGTCGCCCGCTTCTACGACCCCACCGACGGCGTCGTGCGGCTCGACGGCATCGACCTGCGGGACCTCGCCGAGCCCGACCTGCGGCGGGCCGTGGTCATGGTCACCCAGGAGAACTTCCTGTTCGCCGACACCGTCGCCGAGAACATCCGGTTCGGCCGACCCGGAGCCAGCGACGAGGACGTCGAGGAGGCCGCCCGAGCCATCGGGGCGCACGAGTTCATCATGGCGCTGCCCGAGGCCTACGACACCGAGGTCGGCAAGCGGGGTGGCCGGCTGTCCGCGGGACAGCGATAGCTGATCGCGTTCGCCCGCGCCTTCCTGGCCGACCCGGCGGTGCTCATCCTGGACGAGGCGACGTCCTCGCTAGACATCCCCAGCGAGCGGCTGGTCCAGCGGGCGCTGCGCACGATCATGGCCGACCGGACGGCGCTGATCATCGCGCACCGGCTGTCCACCGTGGAGATTGCCGACCGGGTGCTGGTCCTGGACGCCGGCCAGGTCGTCGAGGACGGCAGCCCGGCCGAGCTGCTGAAGAGCGGCGGCGGGTACGCCGGGCTGCACCAGGCCTGGGCCGAGTCCTTGGTCTGACGCCAACCTCGGGCAGGTTCCGACATCCCGGACCCGGTCGAGGTGGAACGCATCGGATCCCCCACCGTGACCCGGACCTAGGAGCGGACCCCCTTCTGATCCATACCCCATGGGGTATGGTTCTCGGGACTTTAGTCCCTACCAAAGGAGCAGCCCATGTGCAGTCCTGCCCGGTGCCGCCGGTGCAGCAAGATCACCTGGACTGGTTGCGGCATGCACGTCAACCAGGTCCTCGCCGGCGTTCCCTCCTCGCAGCGCTGCACCTGCCGCTAGATCCTGCCGGGGGTGCGTCGATGCTCCCCGTAGGCTCGGCGGTCATGGACCGTACGAGCCCGACGCATGGCCGGCACTGGACGATCTCCGCTGAGCAGCACGAGGCTGAGATCGTCCAGTGTGGCGCCGCGCTCCAGTCCTACCGGGTCGACGGCCGGGCGCTGGCCGACCACTTCCGAGACGACGAGCTGCCCGTGGGCTACGCCGGCCAGCTGCTCGCTCCGTGGCCCAACCGGGTCGCGGCCGGCGCCTACACCTGGCGCGGCGAGCACCTGCAGCTGCCGCTGAACGAGCCCGCCCGCGGCCATGCGATCCACGGCCTGCTCTGCTGGGAGCCGTGGACGCTCCTCGACCGGGCGGCCGACAGACTGCTGCTGGAGCGGAACCTCTTTCCCCGGCCCGGCTACCCGTTCGCGCTGACGGTGACCGTCGAGTGGTCGGTGTCCACCGACGGGCTGCGCTGCCGCGCCGTGGGCACCAACCCGGGCACCGCATCGGCGCCGTTCGGCTTCGGCAGCCATCCCTACCTGCGGGTCCCCGGAACGACCGACACCGACGACCTGCGGCTGCAGCTCCCGGCGGCCACCCGGCTGCGGCCCGACGAGCGCCTGCTGCCGGTCGCGCACGACCCGGTCGAACGGACCGGGCACGACTTCCGTGCGGGCGCGACGCTCGCCGGACGGCGGCTGGACGACGCCTTCACTGACGTCGCCCGAGAGCCGGACGGAACCGCGCACGCCCGGCTGTTCGGCCCGTCCGGCGACGGCGTGGAGATCTGGGCCGATGGGGCCTTCGGCTACTGGCAGGTGTTCACCGCCGACTCGCTGCCGGAGTCGTCGGGCCACCGCCGGGCGGCCGTGGCCATCGAGCCGATGACCTGCCCCGCCGACGCGTTCAACTCCGGGGAGGGCCTGGTGACCCTCGACCCGGGGGCGCGCTGGGAGGGGACCTGGGGGATCCGGCCGTGCTGATCGAGGCGGTCGGCTACGCGGACCCTGAGGTGCAGGCCCTGGTGGATCGGGTCCAGGCCGAGTACATCGTCCGGTACGGCGGGCCGGACCGGACGCCGGTCGACCCGGCCCAGTTCGCGGCGCCCGACGGGGTCTTCCTGCTGGCCCGGGTGGACGGCGACATCGTCGCCTGCGGCGGGTTCCGCCGGCACGACGACACCGCGTGCGAGGCGAAGCGGATGTTCGTGCCGCCCGAACATCGCGGTCACGGGTACGCCCGGGCCCTGCTCGGCGCGCTCGAGGGGGCCGCGCGGGTGACCGGCTACCGGCGGGTGCTGCTGGAGACCGGCGTCGCCCAGCCCGAGGCCATCGGGCTGTACGAGTCCGCGGGGTACGCACGAGTGCCAGGGTTCGGCCGGTACCGCGACTCGCCCAACAACCGCTGCTACGCCAAGGACCTGTAGCGAGACCTCAGCCGGGCTGAGGCGCGTCCGGCCGGGCCACCTCGCGCTCGAAGCGCAGCCAGCCGTTCACGGAGAAGGCCGCGATCTCCGACTCGACCCCCTCGACCGAGGCGAAGAGCCGCAACACCCCGTGCTCGATGGCGTACCGCGACACGTCGTACGTCCGGTGAATCCCGTCCGAGAGGTCGACAAAGAGCCTGGTCACGCCGCTCACGCTACCGGGTCACGCCGTCGTATCCGGGCCCTTGCCGGTGACGGCGGCGCGGCCCGCCTCCAGCCGCGCGACCGGCACCCGGAACGGCGAGCAGGACACGTAGTCGAGCCCGACCTCGTGGAAGAAGTGCACCGAGTCCGGGTCGCCGCCGTGCTCGCCGCACACCCCCACGTCGAGGTCTTCGCGAGCCGCCCGGCCCTCCGTGGTGGCCATCCGGACCAGCCGGCCCACCCCCTCGGCGTCGATGCTCTCGAACGGGCTGACCTGGAACACGCCGTACTCGAGGTACTGGGTGAAGAACTCGCCCTCGACGTCGTCGCGGCTGAAGCCCCAGGTGGTCTGGGTCAGGTCGTTGGTGCCGAAGGAGAAGAACTCGGCGTGCTCGGCGATCCGCCCCGCGGTCAACGCGGCCCTGGGCAGCTCGATCATCGTGCCGATGGGGATGGTCAGCTCGGCCCCGGACGCCGCAGCGACCTCGGCGATCACCTCGTCGGCCCGGGCCCGGACCAGGTCGAACTCCTGGACGGCCCCCACGAGCGGGATCATCACCTGCGGCCTCGGGTCGTGCCCGGCCGCGCGCAGCTGGGCCGCGGCCTCCGCGATGGCCCGCACCTGCATGCCGAACAGTCCGGGGATCACCAGGCCGAGCCGGACGCCGCGCAGGCCCAGCATCGGGTTCGCCTCGTGCAGCCGTCGGACCGCGTCGAGCAGCTTGTGCCGGCGGGCCATGTCCTTGCCCTGCTCCTCGCCGACCGCGACCTCGACGGACAGATCGGTGAGGTCGGGCAGGAACTCGTGCAACGGCGGGTCGATCAGCCGGATCGTCACCGGCAGGCCGTCCATCGCCGACAGGATCTCGATGAAGTCCGACTTCTGCAGCGGCACCAGCGCGTCCAGCGAGTGCTGCTGACCGGCCGCGGTGGGGGCGAGGATGAGGTCCTCGACCAGGCTCCGCCGGTCGCCTAGGAACATGTGCTCGGTCCGGGCCAGCCCGACGCCCTGGGCGCCGAACCGGCGGGCCCGGGCCGCGTCGTCCCCGGTGTCCGCGTTGGCCCGCACGCCCAGCCGGCGGCGCGCGTCGGCGATCCGCATGATCCGTTCGACGGCGCTGACGACGTCGTCGTCGTCCTGCTCTGTGGTGAGCCGCCCCTCGAAGTACTCCACCACCGGTGACGGGACCACAGCGACCTCGCCGAGGAACACCTGACCCGAGGTGCCGTCGATCGAGACGACATCGCCCTCGGCGACGACGACCCCGCCGGGGCCGACCAGCTGCCGTGCCTCGACGTCGACCTGCAGCTGTTCGGCCCCGACGACGCAGGTACGCCCCATGCCTCTGGCCACGACGGCCGCATGGGAGGTCTTGCCGCCCCGGCTGGTGAGGATGCCGACTGCGGCGATCATGCCGCCGAGGTCGTCCGGGTTGGTCTCCCGGCGCACGAGCACCACGGGCTCGCCCCGGGCCGCCCACTCCTGCGCACGGTGGGAGTCGAAGACCACCTTGCCAACAGCCGCGCCGGGCGCTGCGCCGACCGCGACCGTGAACGGCTGACCGGCCGCACCGGTGTCGAAGCGCGGGAACATCAGGTGGGTCAGCTGGGCACCGTGCACCCGCTCGAGGGCCTCGTCCTCGGTGAGCACGCCCTCGTCGAGCAGGTGGACGGCGATCCGGAACGCGGCCGCGGCGGTGCGCTTGCCGACCCGCGTCTGCAGGATCCACAGCTTGCCGCGCTCGACGGTGAACTCGATGTCGCACAGGTCGCGGTAGTGGCCCTCGAGCTTGGCCATCGCGTCCAGCAGCCCGCGGTAGGCCTCGGGGTCGAGCTCACCCAGGGCGGTCAGCGGCAGGGTGTTGCGGATGCCCGCGACAACGTCCTCGCCCTGCGCGTTCGCCAGGTAGTCGCCGTACACACCGGCGCTTCCGGTGGACGGGTCACGGGTGAAGCACACGCCGGTGCCCGAGTCTGACCCGAGGTTGCCGAAGACCATGGCCACAATGCTGACCGCCGTGCCCAGGTCGTGCGGGATGCGCTCCTGCCTGCGGTAGATGCGGGCCCGCTCGCCGTTCCACGAGTCGAATACCGCGCGGACGGCGAGGTCGAGCTGCTCGCGGGGGTCCTGCGGGAACGGCCGGCCGACCGCCCGCTCGGTGATCTGCTGGAAGGTGTGGGTGAGGTCGCGCAACGCGGCCGCGTCGAGGTCGAGATCCCCGCTGGCCCCATGCTCCTTCTTGGCATGGTCGAGGGCCTCCTCGAACAGGCTGCCGTCGATGCCGAGTACGGTGCGGCCGAACATCTGGACCAGCCGGCGGTAGGAGTCCCAGGCGAACCGCTCGTCGCCGGCCATCTCGGCCAGGCCGCCGACCGACTCGTCGGTGAGCCCGATGTTGAGGACCGTATCCATCATCCCGGGCATCGAGAACCGCGCGCCCGACCGCACCGACACCAGCAGCGGGTCGTGCGGGTCGCCCAGCCTGCGGCTCATCCGCTGCTCCAGGTCGCGCAGGTGCAGCGTCATCTCCTCGGCCAGCTCGGGGGGCTCATTCCCGGCCTTGAGATAGACGTTGCAGGCCTCGGTGGTGACGATGAACCCGTGCGGCACGGGAAGCCCGAGCCGGGTCATCTCCGCGAGGTTTGCGCCCTTCCCGCCGAGCAGGTCGGCCATGCCACGGTTGCCGTCTTCGAAATCGTAGATGTAGCGCGTGGCCGTCATGCGGTTCTCCTCAGGCAGGATCTTCTCGGTCGTGAAATGACCGTACCCACGGGGGTGACGCCGCCGGAGGGGACCGAGGTCCCGTTCCGCTAGCCGACTGTCGCGTCGATCGACCGGACGGCGAGCACCCCGCCGAACACGATCAGGCCGAGGCCGGCCACGCCGTCGATGACCGCCAGCCCGCGGGTGCCGACCCGACGCCCGGCGAACGTGAAGGCGGCCGCGAGCACGGTGAACCAGGCCAGGCTGCCGATCCCGACCCCGACCACCAGCTCGACCGTGGACGCCACGTCCACGACCACGGCCGCCACCGCGGCGGCCGAGAAGATCGCCGCCCACGAGGCGATGGTCAGCGGGTTGGACGCGGTGGCGGCGACGGCGGTGCGCAAGGCGCTCCACGGGGCGACCACCTCGTCGTCGGTCTCCGCCCCCAGCCGAACGCGGAAGGCCGACCGGAACGTGCGCACCCCCAGGAAGACCAGCACCCCGGCCCCGACCAGCCCGAGCCCGACGCGCAGCGCGGTCACCTGCAGCAACGCGGCCACCCCGGCGACGCCGAGGCAGGCGTAGAGCAGGTCCACCAGCGCGGCTCCGGCCCCGACCGCGGCTCCGACGACGAAGCCGTGCCGCATCGACGTCCGGGCGCACAGCAGGGAAACCGGACCGACCTGCGCGGCCACGAAGGCGCCCAGGCCCAGCCCCACGACCAGCGCGCTCACCGGGGTCTCACAGGTACAGCCCGGTCGTCGACTCGCCGACCCGCGAGGAGGCGACCGCGTGCAGGTCGCGCTCACGCAGCAGCAGGTAGGTGCGGCCCTGGATCTCGACCTCGCCACGGTCCTCCGGCTCGAACAGCACCTTGTCGCCGACCTCGACCAGCCGCACGTTCTGCCCGGTCGCGACGACCAGCGCCCAGGTGAGCCGCTTGCCGACCTGCGCCGTGGCCGGGATGACGATGCCGCCGCCGGAGGTGCGCTCCCCCGCCGAGCCGCCGGCCTCGACCAGAACCCGGTCGTGCAGCAGCTTGATCGGCAGGTTCTCGGGACTCGGCGTGGTCGACACGGGGGTGGACGGTACCCGCATCGGGTCACCAGCCATGGCTGCCCGGCCCTCCCTTGAACGGGCCGACGACGTCGGGCGTGATCCACCCGCCGTAGAACCCGCCATCCTGGGGCTGCACGGCGACCCCGTCGACGGTGACCAGGTCCATCGCCGCGGGGTACAGCGCGGCGTGGTCGAGCAGCTGCTCGAAGCCGGGGGCGGGGTCGGGGTAGAACCAGGCCGCCCGTTCGGCCACCCGGTCCCCGGCGACGACGTCCAGGTATCGGGCCGTCCCCTTGAACTCGCAGAAGGAGGTGCCCTCGGCCGGCCGCAGCGACCCGCCAGGGAAGGCCGCGCGCGGCAGGTACCAGGTCGGTGGGTGGCTGGTCTCCAGCACCCGCAGGGCGACGCCGGTGTCCACCAGGACGGCCCCACCGAAGCGCACGACGACATGGCGGTGGGCGACCTCGACCCGCGGCGGGCGCGGGTAGTCCCACACCGACTCCTGACCGGGCCGGGGCCGGTGCGGGGTGACCCCGGGTGGCAGCACCGCTACAGCCTGCGGCGGCGGATCAGGTACAGCGCCACGATGAGCACGACCCCGGCCGTGGCCCCGGCCTTGACCGGGTCGACCGACCCGTCGTCCTTCTTGTAGAAGGCGATCACGCGATCCTTGGCCCTGGTGGCGATGTTGGCCGGCTGCATGCGCTCGGTGATCGCGTCGATGGCGTCGGCGAGGGTCTCCCGGGTCGCGGCGATGTCCGCCTCGATCTCCTGCGGGGGGCGGGCCGACGGGGCCTGCGGGGCCTGCGGGGCCGGCGGGACCTGCGGAACCTGCGGGGTCGGCGGGGTCTGCGGGGTCTGCGTGGTCACGTCGTCCTCCGGGTTCGCGGCGTCGGCACACCGACACGGTAGCGCCGGTCCCTACGTCAGATCATCGTCACACAGCATCCCGCTCGCGCCGCTGCGGAGGGCACCCGCGCCGGTTAGCCTGAGGCCGTGAAGCTGCAGCCTGGTGACCGCGCCCCCGACTTCTCGCTCCCGGACGCCGACGGCAAGACCGTCGCGCTGTCGGACTACGCCGGACGCCGGGTGGTCGTCTTTTTCTACCCGGCCGCCATGACCCCCGGCTGCACCACGCAGGCGTGCGACTTCAGGGACAGCCTCGCCTCGCTAGCCGCGGCCGGCATCGACGTGGTGGGCATCTCCCCGGACCAGCCGGCCAAGCTGGCCAAGTTCCGCGATGCCGAGGCGCTGACCTTCCCGCTGCTGTCCGACCCGGACCGATCGGTGCTCACCGCTTACGGCGCGTACGGCGAGAAGATGATGTACGGAAAGGCCGTAGTCGGGGTGATCCGCTCCACGTTCGTGGTGGGCGCCGACGGCACGCTGGAACAGGCTCAGTACAACGTCAAGGCCAAGGGCCACGTGGCCAAGCTCCGCCGCGACCTCGGCCTGGCCTGACCCCCACCCCCCGTCCTGGGAGGATGCGTGGATGGCTGGGTGGCGCCGTCCGCAGTGGCTGAGCCGTAACGTTGCGGTGCTCTCCGGCGTCTCGCTGCTGCAGGACTCCGCGAGCGAGCTGCTCTACCCGGTGCTGCCGATCCTGCTGACCTCGGTGCTGGGCGCCCCGGCCGCGGTCGTCGGACTGGTCGAGGGACTCGCCGAGGGCGCCGCCGCGATCATGAAGTACCTGTCCGGCCGGCTGTCCGACCGGGTCGGGCGCAAGCCGCTGGTGGGTCTCGGATACGGCCTGGCCGCGCTGGGCAAGGTCATCGTGGCGCTGTCCTGGGCGTGGCCCGTGGTGCTGGTGGGCCGGGTGGTGGACCGCACCGGCAAGGGCATCCGGTCCGCGCCGCGGGACGCCCTGCTCGCGACCGACGTCCCCGAGGAGCACCTGGGCCGGGTGTTCGGCTTCCACCGGTTCGCCGACACCGGCGGCGCGGTGATCGGGCCGCTGCTGGGGCTGGCCGTGCTGGAGCTGGCCAACGGCAACATCCGCGTCGCGCTGTGGGTGGCCGTCATCCCGGCG
>Ga0208851_1000485_pt1 | contig 17310 bp, 13 predicted proteins | sample NGESurshal092012_FD_184481 | JGI IMG/M metagenome (GOLD analysis project Ga0208851, IMG submission 184481) | Arctic peat soil microbial communities from Barrow, Alaska - NGEE Surface sample 415-2 shallow-092012 (SPAdes) | ecosystem: Environmental > Terrestrial > Soil > Wetlands > Peat ... | reverse complement strand
GCGGAGGCCGGCTGCCCGTATTTTGGCAGACAGCCTCCGGTCGCGCTCGACGAAGGAGAGGGCGCCATCAGATACAGCGGAGGCCGGCTGCCCGTATTTGGCAGACAGCCTCCGCTCTACAGAGCGGAGAGCTTCTGCCAGTCCGCGTAGGAGTAGATCCAGTCGTACAGCGCATCCTTCTCGGTCATCGGCGAGCCGGTGTTGGTCACCTCGACCGGGTCACCGTAGATGGCCGAGTTGTAGTAGTCCTCGGCATCACCGACGCCCATGTTGACGCAGCCGTGCGACACGTTCTCCTTGCCCAGATAGGGCGTGGTCAGGGCGTTCTCGTGGATGAACTCGCCGTTGTTGTTGATCCGCACCGCCCATTTCTCCTCGACGTTGCAGTAGTCGAACTGCGGGTTGCACATCGAGAAGGTGGGGAACTTCTCGGTGACGACGTGGATGCCGCTCACCGTCGACCGGCCGGGCACCGACTCCTTGCCGTAGGACACCGGATAGTTCTTGACGATCTTCCCGTCGACCAGCACGACCATCCGGAACGAGTTGACGTCGGCCTGGACGATCTGCGATCGGCCGATGGTGAAGTCGGTGACGATGTCCTGCTGACCCCAGGCGCCGCCGCCGTAGTTCACCCCCGCCAGGTTGGCCTCGACGTGCACGTTGGTGTTCGCCGGCCAGTAGGCGGCCGGCCGGAAGTGCACGATCGACTGCTTGACCCCGCTGCCCTGGATGTCCTCGTCCTGCAACCAACCCCAGGATCCCTGGATGTCGCCCTTGTCGGTGGTGAGCTTGAGGGCCGACTGCGCGGCGGCCTTGTCCTCCACCGGCTCGGCGAAGGTGATGATCACCGGGGCCGCGACGCCGACCGTGGTGCCGCTGGGGATCTGGAATGAGGCCCGGATGGTCGTCGCGGGGTTGACGGTCGCCAGCGTGCCGGTGAATGGCGCCTCGTTGCCGGCAGCGTCCACGGTGACGCCGTTGAACGTGTACGTGGTGTGGTAGGCGAGCCGCTGGTTCAGCGTCCAGGTCGCTTGGTCCTCGGAGAGGACCCCGCTGGTGCCCACCTCGATGCCGTCGTCCCCCTTGACGGAGAGGGACTTGATCTTGGCGGAGAACACGGTGATGGTGACCGGGTCGTTGGGGGCGATGTCGGTGGACCCGAATTTGGGCTTCGAGCTGACCCGGACCTTGGTGTTCAGCGCCGTCGACGCGCTGCTGCTGGCTGCCGGAGAGCCGTTCAGGCCGGACACCGTGACGGCCGGGGCGGCGGTCGACGTCACCGTCACCACCTCGTCCCCCGACGAGCCGGCGCAGCCGGCCAGCACCAGCAGGATCGTCGCCAGCAACGCGACGACCGCCGCCGTTCGTCCCCGCAATGCCCCGATTGGCGACCGTCGCACAGTGGTGTTCCCTTCCCGTAAGAAAATCAGCTCAGAAATCAGCTCAGTCGACATCAGCCCGATCGAACCACCGTAGGCCGCCGACGTGTGGTTCTCGTGACGAGGGCGTCTGCATCCGGTCAGTCCGGCAGGGTGACCCCGATCAGCAGCGGCTCCGGGTGCAGGGTGACGCCGAAGGCGGCCCTGACGCCGTCCCGGATCTCGGCGGCCAGCACCAGCAGATCGGCGGTGCTGCCGCCGCGGTTGGTCAGCGCCAGGGTGTGCTTGCCGGACACCGCGACCCGCCCGCCCGGCCCCTGGTGGCCCTTGCCGAACCCGGCCCGTTCGATCAGCCAGGCCGCGGACAGCTTGATCTCGCCGGTGTCCGCGTCCGGGTAGCGGGGGTAGCTGATCCCGAGGCCGAGCCGCGACCTGATCGTAGCGTCGACCTGCAGCGCCCGGTCTCGGTCCAGGATCGGGTTGGTGAAGAAGGAGCCCGCGCTGTAGGTGTCCGGATCGTCCGGATCCAGCACCATGCCCTTGGCCCGGCGCAGGTCCAGCACCGCCTCGCGCACCGCCGCCGCCGGCGCCCGCTCGCCGACATGAACGCCCAGCGCCCTGGCCAGCTCCGCGTACCGGACGGTGACCGGGCCTGTCGTCACGGCCATCGTGATGTCGGCGATGACGGCGCTGTCGGTACCGCGCAGCGCCGAAGATCGGTAGCCCAGCCTCAGGTCGGCGGCCGGCACCCGGCGCAGTTCGCCGGTGCGCCGGTCGTACAGGGTGACCGCGGTCAGCACCCGGGCGATCTCGGTGCCGTACGCACCGACGTTCTGCACCGGCGTCGCGCCGGTGGACCCCGGGATGCCGGACAGCGCGGCAAGCTCACCGAAGCCCTGTCCGGTCAGCTCCGCGACGACCTCGTCCCAACCCTCGCCGGCTCCCACGGTGACCTGCGCGGCGCCGGTGCTCCCGTCGCGTTCCAGCCGGATGCCGGGCACCCCGACCCGGACGATCGGCATCGGGATGCCCTGGTCGGCGACGACCAGATTCGACCCGCCGCCCAGCACCAGCACCCCGGTGCCGGCCCGGTCCGCGGATCCGACGGCGTCGGCGATCTCGGCCGCGCTGGTCGCGGTGATCAGGTCGGGGGCCGGCCCACCGAGCCGGAGCGTGGTGAGGTCGGACAGTCGGACGGGGGTCGGCACGGGCCCAGGGTAGTGAGCGCTACGCCGCGCCGATCACTCCGGGATGATCAGCGACGGGGTGCTCCGGTTCAACGTCTCGCCGCGGAAGAAGGCCGGCTGCCTGGCCCGCATGATCAACATGACCACCACACCGGACAGGATCAGCCCGAGACCCAGCACCAGCACGGTGCCCACCCCGAAGATGGACGACCCGGAGTAATCGGGGTCGGCGCTGTCTCGGATCGTCACGAAGAAGACGAACCACAGCCCCAGCCCGCCGAGCAAGGGGAACAGGAACTTGAAGATGATGTTGGGGAAGCTGGTGAACAGTTCCTTGCGGAAGTACCAGACGCAACCGATCGCGGTCAGCCCGTAGTAGAAGCAGATCATCAGGCCCAGCGAAAGGATGGTGTCGAAGAGCACGGCCTCGGAGACGAACGTGAGTACCGAATAGAAGGTGCCGGCGATGATGCCCGCGACAACGGTGCCGTAAGAGGGGGTCAGATACTTGGGGTGGATGCTGGCGAAGCGCTTGGGCAGTGCGCCGTAGGACGCCATCCCCAGCATGGTGCGGGTGGTCGGCAGGAACGTCGTCATCAGGCTCGCCGCGCTGGATGCGAGCACCGCCAGGAACAGCAGGTTGTTCCACGGCGTTCCCATCACCGGTTCGGCCAGCGCACCGAACACGTTGTCGGAGATCGCCTCGTTGCCCAGGCCCAGACCCTCGGCGCCGTTGCCGGCATACATCAGCGTCGACACCGAAACCAGCAGATATGTCAACAGAATCGACACCACGGCGAGCAGAGCCGCACGCCCGGGCGTCTTCTCGGCGTCCTTGGATTCCTCGTTCACGGTGAGCGCGCTGTCCCAGCCCCAGAACGAGAAGATCGACGCAGACAACCCGGCGACCAGGGCGCTGACGGTGAGCCCGGTGAACGGGTTGAACCAATCCCAGGAGAAGGCCAGGCCGCCTGGATCATCCGGGCCACCCGCCTTGGCGAACGCCATCACCGAGAACAGCACCAGCACGCCCAACTGGAAGAAGACGAGGACGAACTGCACCTTCTCGGTCGTGGTGATGCCGCGGTAGGCGATGGCGGTCGCCCCCGCCAGGAAGACCAGGCAGGTCAGGACGTTGATGACCCGGTTCTCCCACAGCGCGCCGAGGTCGGGGTTGCTGAACAGGCTGCCCAGCAGTTGGTAGAAGAACTGCACACCGATACCGGCCAGGTTGGCCAGCACGATGATGGTGGCCAGGATCGCGGCCCAACCGCCGAGCCAGCCCACGTAGGGGCCGAACGCCCGGGTGGTCCAGGTGAACGAGGTTCCGCAGTCCGGGTCGACCTTGTTGAACTCCCGGTAGGCGTAGGCCGCGAACAGCATCGGGATGAAGCCGGCAACGAAGATGATTGGCATCTTCACGCCGGCCACCGCCGCGACCAGCCCGATGGTGGCGGTCAGGGTGTAGGCCGGGGCGACGCACGAGATACCCAGCACGGTTCCGCCGAGCAGGCCGACAGAGTTGGCCGACAGCCCCTTCTCGACCTGCGGATGATGGTGGCCGTCGGGCAGCCCGTCGCCACTGTCGGCTGGATGTTTGGCCGAGCCTTCGATCGTCATCAGAACCTCGCATGGCTCGCAGAAGTGGGCAAAATCACCGCCGCTCACAGTAAACTAGCCGTCCACCCTTGGATAGCTCAGGCGTTCTTCTTTGTTGGCGCCGGGAGCCGACGGATTTGGACGGTCAACTCGATGCCAGCACGCCAGGACGACTCCATGCTGACCGCCGCTGCCGAGACCCCGGACGGCGGGCCGGAGGACCACACCGGCATCGTTGTCGGCGTCGACCTCTCCCCGTCCTGCCAGGGCGCGCTGATCTGGGCTGCGGACACCGCAGCCGCCTACGGAGTCCCGCTGACCATCCTGCTCGCCCATCCGGACGCCGAGGGCGACGTCGAGATCCAGGAGTATGCCGAGGATCTCGAGGGCGGCGTGCAAACCGCGGTGGCCGGCGTCCGGGAGCGGCACCCCGACCTGGTGGTGCACGGCGTGCGGTACCCGACACCGCCCGTGCAGTCGCTGCTGGCCGCGTCGCAGACCGCCGACCTGCTGGTGATCGGCGCCCGTGGCTGGGAGGGTTTCACCGGCCTGCTGGTCGGGTCGACGGCGCTGAACGTGGTGCCCTACGCGAAGTGCCCGGTGGTCGTCGTGCACCCCACCCCGACCGCCGATCCCGCCGGCGGCGCCGAGCCGGGCCCGCATGCCGGCCAGGTGGTGCTGGGCTACGACGGCTCGGTGGCCTCGAATGCGGCTGCGGCGCTGGCGATCCGGCACGCTGCAGCCATCGGGGTGGGGGTTGCCGCGATCACCGTGCACAGCCGGCGCGGCGCGAAGGAGATCACCGCGATCGACCCGGCGAAGGCCGCGCTCGGCTCACCGCGGGCCTCCTTCTGGGCGCCGGTGCTGCTCATCGCCGAGAGCTTCCCGACCGTGCCGATCAGCTTCTTCGAGGCCGAGGGCCGGCCGGGCGCGGTGCTGGTCGAGCAGTCAGCCGGCAGCGTGCTCGTCGTCCTCGGGGCACGCGGGCGCGGCGGCTTCCGCGGACTGGTGATGGGCTCGGTGAGCCAGCAACTGATGGCGCACGCCAAGTGCCCGGTCGGCGTCCTGCATCCCACCGCAACCGAAGCGGACTGACCGCGGCGGCGTTATCGTCCCCACCACAGCACAGCAACGAAAGGTGTCGACCGGACCATGAGCGAAAAGATCGTGCTGGACAACATCATCAACGGCGAGAGCGCACCGGCCGCGGACGGCGCCACGATGGACATCATCGATCCGAGCACCGGAGCGGTGTATGCGACCTCGCCGCTGTCCGGGCAACAGGATGTCGATCGCGCCTACGCGGCCGCCACCGAGGCCTACCGGAGCTGGCGCTGGGCGACGCCGGGTGAGCGGCAGCACGCGCTGCTCAAGTTCGCCGATCACCTGGCGGCCAACGCCGACGAACTGGTGGCCGTCGAGGTGCAGGACACCGGCAAGCCGACCGCGATGACGCTGTCCGAGGAGATCGGCCCGATGGTCGATCAGGTGCGCTTCTTCGCCGGTGCGGCAAGGGTTCTCGAGGGCCGATCGACCGGCGAGTACATGCGCGGGCACACCTCCTCGGTGCGCCGGGAGCCGGTCGGCGTCGTCGGTCAGGTGGCGCCCTGGAACTACCCGATGATGATGGCGATCTGGAAGCTCGCGCCGGCCCTGGCCGCCGGCTGCTCGGTCGTGCTCAAGCCTTCCGACACCACACCGGCCAGCTCGGTCTGGATGGGCAAGGCGCTGCAGGAGTTCTATCCGCCCGGCGTGATCAACGTGATCTGCGGCGACCGGGACACCGGCGCCGCGCTGACCTCGCACCGGGCTCCGGCTCTGGTGTCCATCACCGGCTCCACCGGCGCCGGCATTGCGGTGGCCACGGCGGCCGCCAAGAACGTCACCCGCGCGCACCTGGAACTGGGCGGCAAGGCACCGGTGATCGTGTTCGACGACGCGTCGATCGAGGCCGCCGTCGAGGGCGTCGCGTTGGCCGGGTACTTCAACGGCGGGCAGGACTGCACGGCGGCGACCCGGGTCATCGCGCAGGCCGGTATCTACGACGACTTCGTGGCCGCGCTGTCGGCCAAGGCCAAGGAGACCAGGACCGGTTCCCCGAACGACGACGTGCTGTACGGGTCGATCAACAACGCCAACCAGTTGGCGCACATCGCCGGCCTGGTCGACCGCGCGGCCCAGCACGCCGACGTCACCGCCGGTGGGCACGCCCTGGACCGGCCGGGCTACTACTACCCGCCCACCGTGGTGGCCGGCGTGCACCAGACCGACGAGATCGTGCAGACCGAGGTCTTCGGCCCGGTGATCACCGTGCAGAAGTTCAGCACCGAGGCCGAGGCGCTGGACTGCGCGAACGGCACGGAATACGGCCTGGCATCGTCGGTCTGGACGTCCAACGTGGACACCGCGGCCCGGATGACGGCGCAGATGGACTTCGGCTGCGTGTGGATCAACACCCACATCCCGCTGATCGCCGAGATGCCGCACGGCGGGTTCAAGAAGTCCGGCTACGGCAAGGACCTGTCGATGTACGGGTTCGAGGATTACACCCGGATCAAGCACGTCATGCACTACCACGGCTTCAGCGGCTGAGGGGCTGCCCGTCGTTGCTTCGCGGTAGTCCGAAAGTGGTCCGCACCCCATCGGCGAAACACACGTGATCCGGCGGCCGCCCGGCCAGGGTCGGGAAGCCGGCGGCGGCCAGCAAGCCGTCGTCGAGCAACAGCACCTCGGCGGAGCGCAACGTCCAGGGCTGGTGCTCGTTCGGGATGTACATCGACCGGCCCCAGGCCGCGGTGTGCAGACCCCAGCGGGCGGTGAGGAAGGCGGCCAGGTCCTCGTCCCCGGTGAGCGGACCGCCCACCCGGACGGCCACCCGGCTGCTCATCCCGGCTGGCCCCGGCCAGCGGGTACTGGTGGTCCAGGCCAGTTCGCGCGCCCCGCTGACGGTCCGGGAGTACCGGCGCATCTTCGAGAACCGATACGGCAGGCCGAGTGTCACCCGGGCCCCGAGCACCACAGCCAGCCTGGACGCCTCCAGGCTGCGGAACACCACGCCGTGCCGACCGGCCTGATCCACCGAGTACAGCCGGACGTTGGTCTCCAGGAAGGTGCCGAAGTAGGGCACGGCGGGGCCCGGCCCGAAGCCGGCCCGCACCATCGTGAACGGCACCAGCGCGACCGGCGTCAGCCCGCGAAACTGCCCGTCCGGCAGCACATCCGGCGTGGCGCCGGGCGGCATGAACGGCGCGGCATCGGCCGGCGGCACGAACCAGTGCAGGAACGCGAGGTCACACCAGTTCTGGCTCATGATCGGAAATGAGGTCAGCGGTGGTGCTACGAAGTCCATCGGCCCATCGTGCCCTGCCGCCGGTCGGTCACCCCGCCGCGAGTTCCTTCTCCAGCGGTGTGCGGAATTTCGGCAGGACCCGCACGCCGGCCATCCAGTCCGTCAGCCGCGCCGCCTCCGCAGCCACCGCCGCGGCCTGTTCGGCGCCGATGTCGGTGAACAACCGCCACCGCACCGTTCCGCCGGCTCCGTGCGCCCAGCCGCCGACCACCCGCCCGTCGCACCAGATGCTCGGGCCGATGTTTCCGGTCCGGTCGAACAGCGCTGCGCGGTACGCCGGTTCGAGGTACCAGTCGCGGCCGAACCAGCCCATCGGGGTGGGGTCGAGTGCGGGTAGCAGGGCGATCCACGGCGCCGGCTCATCGACCGGTGCGGTGTCGTCGGCGAGCACCAGCCCCGATTCGCCGCCCAGATCGACGGTGACGGTGTCGATCTCGGACACCGCGCGCCGGGTGTCGCCCTGGTTCCACCCGGTCCACCAGACGAGGTCCGCGACCGTTGCCGGCCCGAACGCGGCCAGATAGCGATCGACCAGCGCTGCCCGCGCCTGGTTCGGGTTCAGCGCCGGAAACCCTGCCGGCAGCCACTTCTCGATCGGCGCCCACTCGTACCGGCTGGCGGTCCACCCGCCGCCGGGGCGGCCGCGGACGATTGCGCCCTGCGCCGCCAGGATGGTCAACGCCCGGCTGGTGATCGCGACCGCCCCGCCGTAGGTCTTGCCCGCCGCCATCACCAGCTGGGTCCGCAGCCGCGGTTCCGCGGCGGCCAGGGCGACGGCGGTCGCCCCACCCGTTGCCCGCAGTCGATCGACCATCGACGCCTCCACGTCGGCGAGCCAGGCGTCGGCATCGCCGGGCACGACTGCCCCGAGTTCCTTGACCAGCGCGCGCCGCAGCCGGGACGCGACCGCAACCGAGGAGGAATGCTGCACCACGGCGGCCACCCCGGTCGGCACCACGAACATCGTCCGGCGCATCCCCAGCATCCGGATCAGCGTCCGGTCGTCGTAGAGCGCGCGGCCGATCGCCGCATCGGTCAGGTCCAGCGACCGGGCCGCGAGTGAGAGGTAGACCGAGGCCGGGTCGGTGGCATGCAGCACCAGCAGGTCCTCGACCAGCACCTCGGGAGCCGCCCCGCTGGCCCGCACTGCCAGGTGGTGCCGGCGGCCGAGCCGGGCGCGACGTTGCGTGGCGGTGATGGTGGGCGACATCGGCTCATCCTGTCGGACGTGCTCGCGGTTGATCGATGGCGTCGCGGTTGATCGATGGCGTCGCGGTTGATCGATGGCACAGTGGTGATCATGGTGATGCTGGCAGGCGCTCACGTTCTGGTGGTCGGCGCGACCGGCGGCCTCGGCTCCGCGGTCAGCCGGGCGCTCGCCGCCCGCGGTGCGAGCTTGACCCTCGCCGGCCGCTCGGCGGACCGGCTGGACGCACTCGCCGGTGAATTGGCCGCCCGGGTCCTGAGCACCGCGCAGGCCGACCTGATCGACCCGGACGCGCCCCGCCGGCTCGTCTCGCAGGCACATGGGGCGGGCGGCCGGCTGGACGGCGTGGTCTTCGCGGCGGGCGTGGTGGCGTTCGGCGAGATCGCCGACCTCGACGACGATGTGCTCGATCAGCTGATGCTGGTGAACCTGATGGCGCCGATCCGGCTCGCGCGGGCGGCGCTGGGAGTGCTCCCGGCCGGCGGCTTCCTGGCGAACCTGAGCGCGGTCGTCGCGGAACAGCCGATGAAGGGGATGGCCGCCTACAGTGCGACGAAGGCCGGGCTGACCGCCTTCGACCGGGCGGCGGCGGCGGAGCTCAGGCGCCGGCAGATCCGGGTGCTGGACATCCGGCCGACGCACACCGAAACCGGTCTGGCGGATCGGTCGATCGCCGGGCCGGCACCGAAGCTCCCCCGAGGCGCCGCACCGCAGGACGTGGCCGAGCGCATCGCGGCGGCCATTGCCGACGACGAACGCGACCTGCCGGCGGCGGCGTTCGCCTGACCCGGAGTTGGACGTGACCAGTGCGACCTGATAAGTGCGACGTGACAATTGCGATGTGACAATTGCCACACGTGACAAGTGCGACGTCCCAGCTGGATCGCCGTGCGCGCATGCGGCCGCAGATGTCCCCAGGCGGCGACGCGGATCTCCGTCACCCTGCGTGAAGGTTGCCCGGCCCCTCGGCTTTCTCTCGATCAGTCATCGCGGCACCCCTGCTGCGCGCTGGTCGTCACACGAGAACACCTGCGCTGCAGGCTTTGTGGCCCTGCTGGCTGCTGCCGGCAGCAACGTCGGACGCACGCCGGAGGCGCAGCGGGAGCATCTCGGCCCACGCAGATTGCCACCGATCAGGCCAACGGAGCGACACTGTGTGACTCGATGCGGCCCATAAATCTCCGCCCGTTCACCCAACTGAGCTCAGATGGCCTATCGAATTGTTGTTGGATGGCCCGTAGTGGCGTTACCCTCCCCTTCAGCATCCGTTGCCCGCCCCTAGGGAGTTGCCCTGTGACGAGTCCGACGCCCACCCTTTACGAAACCCTCGGCGCCGAGGGCGGTATCCGGAAGGCCGTCGGCGACTTTTACACGCGGGTCGTTGCCGACCCCGATCTGGCGGACTACTTCGACGGCGTCGACATGGTTTCGCTGCGGCGGCACCAGACCGACATGCTCGTCGCCGCCACCGGCGGGCCGCAGCGGTACACCGGTCAGGACATGGCGGAGGCACACGGCGGGCTGCAGATCACCGATGCGGCGTTTGACAAAGTTGTCGGGCATCTCGGGGCCACCCTCACCGCCGCCGGCGCCGGCGATGACACGATCGGCGCGGTGGTGGCGGCGCTCTCCCCGTTACGTCCAGCCATCGTCAGCGCCTGAGCCACGACCGTGGCGGACATCGACACCGACGCACTGAAAAGCAACTTTGCCGCGGTCGCCGCACATGGTGGCGACCAGGTCGCCCTCTACTTCTACAGCTACCTGTTTCTCAAATATCCGACAACGCGAGAGATGTTCCCGCCGGCAATGACCCGTCAGCGGGATCGGCTGGTGGGCGCCCTCGTGCGGATCGTCACCAACGTGGACAACGTCGGTGAACTCGTCCCCTACCTGGAAGACCTGGGGCGTGATCACCGCAAGTTCGGCACTCTGACCGCGCACTATCCGGCGGTCGGGGAGGCACTCATCGCGACCTTGCGTCACTTCAGCGGGGACCAGTGGACGAACGAGTTGCAGGCGAATTGGGCGGCCGCGTACGGGGTCGTGGCGGGCGCGATGTCAGGCGCAGCGGAGAAGGTCGATGAGAGCGAGCCACCCTGGTGGGACGCCGACATCGTGGAGGTCGATCTTCGTACGTTCGATATCGCCGTCCTCAAAGTGCGCACCGACACGGTCCACCCCTACCGTGCCGGGCAGTCCATGTCGGTCGAACCCACCACCCTGCGACCGCGCGAGTGGCGTTTCTACACCCCGGCCAACGCTCCAGGTGGCCTCGAGATCGAGCTGCACGCTCGGCTGATCAACGGCGGACCGGTCTCGACGGCGCTCGTTCGGGGCGCATCGGCCGGCGACAAACTCCGCCTCGGTCCGCCTTTCGGCCGCATGACCCTTGATCCACAGTCGAGTCGGCCACTGCTGCTGATTGCCGGCAGCACCGGCCTCGCTCCCCTGAAGGCGATGATCGACCAGGTCGCTCGCGATGGCGGCCGCGCCACCCATCTTTATTTCGGCGCCCGCTCCATCCGGGAGATCTACGACCGCAAGGATCTGGAGTTACTGGCCGAGCGGTATTCATGGTTGACGGTCGTCATCGTGGTATCCGACGACATCCGTTGGAAAGGGCCGCGCGGCCTGGTCGGAAATTACGTCGCAGATGCCGGGGATTGGTCCACGCACGACGCGTTTGTGTGCGGGTCCCCGGCCATGGTGGCCGCCACGGTCAAACGGCTGATCTCGGCTGGTATGCCGCAGGATCAGATCAAATTCGAGGAATTCGGCGAAGCGTAGTGGTCTTGAGCAAAGGGAGATATCCATGACGGACCCGAAGTCCGGCTACCGCACATTCGATGCGGCGACCGGCGCAGAAATCCAGACCGTCGCTTTCACGAATTCCAAGGGATTCGGCCGCGGCTACGACCTGCATGAGGTCGATTCCTTTGTCGTGCACTGCGCCTCGGTGATCGACGAACTGCGAACCCAGGTGAGCGGGTGCGAATCCGAGATCGCGCGACTGCAGGAACGAATCGAGCAGAACAGCCGCAGCAACGAGGTCGCGCATGCGATCAGCGTCCTGACCACGGCACAGGTGACGGCCGACAAGACGGTCGAGCAGGCTGACGCGTACAGCGCAAGGGTGATGAGCGAGGCCCGAGACCTCTACGAGGATGCGCGACGCAACGCGGCGACTCTAGAGCAGGAGACCGAGGACAAGGCCCGGCATGTCTACGACGACGCCCTCAACCGGGCGTCGGCGATCGAGCGGGAAACCGAGGACAAGCTCGCCCAGCTCACCATGTCCGCGGTCACCGCCCAAAAAGAGCTGGACGCGCAGACGGCCTACCTGCGCACCTTGCGTGACGCCACTCGGACTCAGATGGAAGCCTTCCTCGAGGGTCTGCTGGACCACGTCGCCGAGGAGTACGGCCGCGCCCATCCGATTGCTGCCCAGGCGGCGAATGCCACCACCTCCCGTCGCCCGAAGAGGACCAACCGGTTGGCGGCGAAGTCGAACGGTGGGTCAGGACGAGCAGCCGGTGGGTCCTCCCGGTTGGCCGGCCTGCCGGCCGGACGGCGCACATCACCGGCGCTCGCCGAACCGACGTCGCCGATCCCGCTCCCCCGAGCCGCTTCGCGGGACGAGACCGAGCAGTTCGACGCCCGGGCCGACGACCACCTGAACGGGTTCCCGCAGAGGTGACCCGCGCGGCGGTGGTCTGACCCGAGTTGGCCGAAGGACCGGCCGTCAGAAACAGACGGCACCCTTCGCCGCGGATCCCACCAACTTGGCGTACTTCCCGGTGACCCCGACGTTGAGATTCTGCGGCTGCGGCGTCCAGGCCGCGCGGCGCCGGTCGAGCTCGGCGTCGTCGACCAGCAGGTCCAACGTCTTGGCCGTCATGTCCAGTCGGATGGTGTCGCCGTCGCGCACCAGGGCGATCGGTCCGGCGTTGGCGGCCTCGGGTGCGACATGCCCGATACACAGGCCCGTGGTGCCGCCGGAGAACCGACCGTCGGTCAGCAACAACACGTCCTTGCCCAGGCCCGCGCCCTTGATCGCACCGGTGACGGCCAGCATCTCCCGCATCCCGGGACCGCCCTTGGGGCCCTCCCAGCGGATGACGATGACGTCGCCGGGCTTGAGCGTCCCGCCGCCCACCGCGTCCATCGCGCCCTGCTCGCCGTCGAACACCCGAGCCGGCCCCTCCCACACATCGGCGTCGAACCCCGCGCTCTTCACCACGGCTCCCTCGGGGGCCAGCGAACCCTGCAACACCGTGATCCCCCCGGTGCGGTGGATCGGGTGCGCCAGCGTGTGCAGCACGTCGCCGTCCAGCGCGGGTGGGTCCAGCTCGGCGAGGTTCTCCGCCACCGTCCGGCCCGTCACGGTCAGCGCGTCGCCGTGCAGCAAACCGGCGTCCAGCAGGGCCTTCATCACCACCGGGATGCCGCCGACCCGGTCGATGTCGGTCATCACGTACCGGCCGAACGGCTTGACGTCCGCGACGTGCGGGGTGCGGTCGCCGATCCGGTTGAAGTCGTCCAGGCCCAGGTCGACGCCGGCCTCGTGGGCGATCGCCAGCAGGTGCAGCACCGCGTTGGTGGAACCGCCGAGCGCCATCACCACGGTGATCGCGTTCTCGAAAGCGTCCTTGGTCAGGATGGTGCGGGCGGTGATGCCGGCGTCCACCAACTGCACCGCGGCCGCGCCGCTGCGCACCGCGTAGGTGTCCCGGCGCGCGTCCGGGGCCGGCGGGGCCGCACTGCCCGGCAGCGACATCCCGAGCGCCTCGGCGGCGCTGGCCATCGTGTTGGCGGTGTACATGCCGCCACAGGCGCCCTCGCCCGGACAGATGGCCTTCTCGATCTCGGTCAGCCGCTCGCGGGTGATCTTGCCGGCCAGGCAGGCGCCGGTGCCCTCGAAGGCGTCGATGATGGTGACGGTCTCACCGTCCAACCGGCCCGGCAAGGTCGACCCTGCGTACAGGAACACCGCCGCCACGTCCAGCCGGGCGGCGGCCATCAGCATGCCGGGCAGCGACTTGTCGCAGCCCGCCAGCAGCACCCCGCCGTCGAGCTGTTCGGCGCGGAACACCGTCTCCACCGAGTCCGCGATGACCTCCCGGCTGACCAGCGAGTAATGCATGCCGCCGTGACCCATGGAGATGCCGTCGGAGACCGAGATCGTGCCGAATTCCAGCGGGTAGCCGTCCGCCTCGTGCACACCCTGCTTCGCGGCCTTGGCCAGCCGGTCCAGCGACAGGTTGCAGGGGGTGATCTCGTTCCAGGAGCTGGCCACGCCGATCTGCGGCTTGCGCCAGTCGTCGTCGCCCATGCCGACCGCCCGGAGCATGCCGCGCGCCGCGGCGCGCTCGATGCCGTCGGTGACGATGTGGCTGTGCGGTTTGCGGTGCGGTTTGCGCTCTTGTGCTCCGCCGGCGTCGGTCATGCAGGGAACTTTACGACCGTTGACCATGGTCGAGGTGACGGGGCGGGTGACGCCCGGCACGACGTTACCCGGCGGGTGTCCCTGCCGGGTAACGTCGCTACCCGTCGTCCGACCCGGCCTACCCGGCCGCAGCAGCGCTGGAGCATTCGCCATGACCATGATCGGCTTCCCGCCGGAGATCGCCGACCGTTGGTCGCTGACCAACTGGCAGAACGCGCCGTACAACCGCTGGTCCTTCCAGCACATGCGGGAGGTCGTCCCGACGGCGCGCGTCGGACGCGGCACGGACGCCGCGCGGCCCCTGCAGTTCGCCCCCGGATTCGATGAGCAGCAGATCGTCTGGCGACTCGACGGCACCTCGTCGACAGTGGCCGAGGTGATCGCCGACACCTACACCGATGGGTTCCTGGTGATGCACCACGGCCGGGTGGTGCTCGAGCAGTACCCGTACGGAACCTCCCCGGACCACGCGCACATGATGATGTCGGTGAGCAAGTCGGTCGTCGGCTGCGTCGTCGGAATCCTCGCCGACCAGGGGGTCATCGACCCGGCCGCGCCGGTCCATCGGTACATCCCGGAGCTCGCGAAGTCCGGCTACCGAGGGGCCACCGTGCGTGACGTCCTGGACATGCGCTCCGGGGTCACGTTTTCCGAGGAGTACCTGAATGACGATGCCGAGGTACGCCTCCTGGAGCAGGTGATCGGCTGGGCGCCGCGGACGCACCCCGGTCTACCGTCGTCGATGTACGACTATCTGGCCACCCTCTCGGCCTCGCGCGCCCACGGCATCGCGTTCGACTACCGGTCGTGCGAAACCGACATCCTGGGCTGGGTGTGCGAGCGCGCCAGCGGCGTCCGGATGGCCGACCTGTTGTCGCTGCTGATCTGGTCGCGGATCGGCGCCGAGCAGGACATGGACGCGGCGGTCGACCCGGCGGGCGCGGTGTTCCACGACGGCGGGCTGGCCGCCACGTTGCGCGATCTGGGCCGGTTCGGACAGCTGCTGCTCGACGGCGGCCGGCTGAACGGCAACCAGGTCGTCCCTGCGTGGTGGATCGCCGACGCCTACGCCGGCGCCCCCGATTCGCGGGAGGTCTTCGCGGCGTCCGGCAACGACACGTGGATGCCTGGCGGGATGTACCGCAATCAGTTCTGGTTGCCGTACCAGGGTCGGGACGTGTTGCTGTGCCTGGGCATCCATGGCCAACTGATCTGGGTGGAGCCGGCCCGCCACCTCGTGGTGGTGAAGCTCTCGTCATGGCCGCACCCGCAAATGGTGGCCAAGCTGCTGGACACCTTCGCCGCCATCGACATGATCGGTTTTCAGCTCTCTCTCGGCTGAGGCCTCGAAACTCAGGCCGGCTACGCGCGGCGCCGCCGGGCGACCACCGTCAGGAAGGCACCGAACCAGAGCAGCCCCAGTCCGGACACGAGGACCTGCCAACCAAGCCCGAGGCCGGTGTCGGGCAGGTTCTGGTCCGGGTTCACCGGGGTGACGATCGCCGCGTTGGTGAAGGTGCAGGTGATCGACTCACCGTCACCCAGCGCCACGGCCGCCTGCGTGGCCGAGACGTCCACCACCGTGTCACCCGTCGGATCCATACAGGCGATCCCCGTCAGCTGCCAGCCCGCGGGCAGTGTCTCGGCGACGGTGAAGCTGCCCGGCGCGAGGCCGCCGAACGTTCGCGACTCGCCATTGGTCAACCTGAACGGCTGGTCCCCGAGGGTGAAATCGAACGCGGTCGAACTGGCTGTCGTGGTCTTCTTGACGACGGTGATCGTTCCGGGCTGCGCCACGGTGACGGTCGCGGTCGTCTGTCCCGTCGTATCGCACGGGGCGGCCACCTGCGCGCGCGGGGTGTCGGTCGGCCCGCACAGCGGTTCGCCGCCGCCGTCGGTGGGTGTCCCGGTCACCACCACGGTATTGGTCGTGGTCTGCGTCACGTCGGCGGTGCAGGTGAAGATCCAGGTCTCGTCCGCGGCGTCCTCGAAGATGCTGTTCGGGGTGTCGAGCAGCCCGTCGGCATCGTCGTCGCCGGACACATACGTGACGGGCGAACAGGTGTCGTCGGTGATCCGGTCAGCGACGCCGGACAGCGGCACGTCCCCGGTGTTCCGGACCTGGTAGGTGTAGGTGACGCTGCCGCCGTCGAAAAGGGTCGTCGGCTCGGCGGTCTTTAACACACTGATACCCGGGGTGAACGGCTGGACGAAGGCCGCGGCGAGGTCCAGCACGGGCAGCCGGAGTCCGTTGGTGGTGCCGCCGAGTGCGCCGACGATGGCAACGTTCGTTGTCGGCTCGGTGATGGTCGCGGCGCACGTGTAGCGCCAGACCTCGGGCGGATCGCGGTCGAGCAGGTCGTCGGAATTGCCACTGTCCTTGGCCACCGGCACCGGCACGGCGCAGGCCGGGTTCGCCGGTTCCGCAACATCGGCGAGGGTCACCTGCGCCAGCACGTCATCGGCGGCCAGGGCGCTCCGCCCGACGTTGGTGACGTCGAATCCGTACGTCACCTGCGTGCCGGACGGCACCAGCGGTTGGCTGACCGTCTTGACCAGCTTGATGGCCGGGTCGATGACCCGGACCTCGGCGGTGTCCTCGGCGAAGTAGGCGTTGCCCAGCGGGTCGATGCCCAGCACGCCGGCCTCGTTGGTATCCGAGGTGGCCGGAGCGGTCGGCAGGTCGACGGGCCGGGTGCACTGGTAGGTCCAGGTCTCGACGGCTCGGCCGTTCGCGCCGTCGAGCAGGCCGTTGTTGTCCAGGTCGCCGCCGGTGTACTCCAGGTCGCTGCACTTGTCGTCGATCGGGCCGATGAGGTTCAGCCCGACATCGCCGGTGTTGGTCACCGCGACGGTGTAGGTGACCGGGTCGCCGGCCCGCACGACGGCAGCGGAGGCGGTCTTGGTCAGCGTCAGGCCCGGTTCGATGACGAGCACCTGGGCTGAATCGGTGTCGGACAGATCGCCCGTCGTTTCCTCGGGTCTGTCGGGCAGGAACCCGCGGCCGGTGACGGTTGCCGTGTTCGTCACCAGCCCGGACTCGGCGCCGGTCGGTGGTGGGGTCGCCTGGGCCCGGGTCAGTGGCGTGCTGCAGGTGTAGGTCCACACCTCGTCCACGTCCAGGTTTCCGTCGGCAT
>Ga0208851_1000483_pt1 | contig 17337 bp, 14 predicted proteins | sample NGESurshal092012_FD_184481 | JGI IMG/M metagenome (GOLD analysis project Ga0208851, IMG submission 184481) | Arctic peat soil microbial communities from Barrow, Alaska - NGEE Surface sample 415-2 shallow-092012 (SPAdes) | ecosystem: Environmental > Terrestrial > Soil > Wetlands > Peat ... | reverse complement strand
GAGCGAGCTCGCTGCCGCGTTTGTCGGCGGCGTAGTCGGTGAGGCCAGCGTCCGGGTCTGCCTCGGTGAGCGGAGCCGACTCGTCGGCGTGCTGCGGGATCGGCCAGCGGTAGCCCGAACGGCTCGACACGTAGACCCAGCGGGCAACGTGGTCGCCGAGCGCGCGCGCGGCGTCGCGGACGACGTAGGGCGCACCCGACCAGGTGTCGACGAGGAGGTCGAAGGAGTCGCCGGTGAGCATGTCGAAAGCCCCCGGCTCGGTGCGGTCGAGCATTAGCGGTCGTGCGCCCGGCACGGGGGCGCCCGTGCGACCTCGGTTGGCGACCGTGACGTCCCACCCCCGGGCGAGCGCGTCGTCGACGACGGCGTGGCCAACGAACTGGGTGCCACCGAGCACGAGGATCCTCATGCCAGCACCGTCGCACGTCGACGATCTGCGGCTGGGTGCGTACGCGGACAGCGGAGAGACGCACCCAGGCGACGACCTCGTGCCTCCTGGGATGCGGGTGGACGATTGGGTCTGATCCCAACGCGTCTGCACTTCGACGGGCAGCTCAAATCGCCCACCAACCTCTGGCCAGCGCATATTGCTGCCGGATGTCACGCCCGAGGACCCGCCCTGTCGCGGCACGTGTTCGCGGCTGGCTGTCGCAACCGTGGAATAGTCCTTGTCATGGGCGAGCAGTCGGAGCCGCACGACAGCGGACTCTGGAGGATCGCGGTCTGGTCTCTGCGATTGGGATACGTCGCTCTGGCCGTTGCCTTCGCGGGCCTCATCCTGGTGTGGGTGGGCTCCACGCCCTGGATCTTGACGGTCGGGGAGATCCTCTGGCTCGCAGCCGCCGGTGTCACTGTGGTGGCGTACCTCTGGTCCCGGCTCGAACTACCGGAGCCACGACCCGGGTACCGGTCGATGCTTACCAAGCTGATTAGTGACACCGTTCATGCTCGGTCGTCGGCCGTGGGGACGTAACGGCGATTCCCTCGACGAGGCGAGCGCGATCGGCACTTGGAGGGCTTGTTCGCACTCAACAGCGCCGATTAGTGGCTCTTGTGACTCATCCGACTCGCTTTCCGCACATCCCGAGCCCTATTTCTGCGCCCAGCCTTCAGTGTCCTCGACTGCTTGCAGGGACAGCGCCTCGAGTTCGGTGAGCAGGCGACGTAGCCGCCGGTTGTTGTCGAGCCAGGGCCGGAGGTGTTCCGCCTGTTCAGGGGTCAGCGTGCGGGTGATGGTCCTGTTGTCGACCTTGCGGGTCCACGTCGGATAGGGGCCATGTAGCTGCGGCGGCTGCGTCCGGCATCGGCAGGCGGGGTTGCCGCACCGGGTGAAACGGTCGGTGATGCTGCCGGGCAGGATCCAGCCGATCCGGGAGATCTCTTCGACGAGGGCTGCCCGCTGTCGGAGCACTCGTTCTCGTTGCCTTGGTGTCGCCATCAGCATCCATCCCTCGTTGGCTTGAAGTATATAGACTTCAAGCATGGAGGGACAAGGGTTCTCCCGATGACGGCGCCGACCGACGAGTTCGAGCTGCGATCGCAGACGCTGGGACCGTTGCCGGTGGTGAACCACTTCCTGGACCGCCTGGGAGTGGTGGAGCTCCTCGAGCGTCACCTCCCCCAGGACGACCGCCGGCTACGACTGGCGCCGGCGGTGGTGATCGGTGTGGTCATCCGCAACCTGGTCCTGCACCGCGAGCCGGTCTATGCGCTGGGGAAATGGGCGGCCCCGTTCGATCCGTCGCTCCTCGGGTTGGCGCCCGCAGACAGCGGTGTGCTCAACGACGACCGGGTCGGCCGGACCCTGCTGCGGCTCTTCGACGCCGATCGGGCCAGCCTGCTCACCGAGCTGGTCCTGCGGGCGGTCGATCGCTTCGGGATCGACTGTTCCCAGCTGCACAACGACTCGACGTCGGTCACCTTCTCCGGCGCCTACCGCAGTGCCACCGGGGTCAGCAGGGGCGGCAAGGCCACATCGGCGATCACCTTCGGCCACAACAAGGACCATCGATCCGACCTCAAGCAGCTGGTGTGGACCCTCACGGTCAGCGCCGACGGGGCGGTACCCATCGCCTACCGGGAGGAAGGCGGCAACGTCAACGACGACACCACCCACATCGCCACCTGGGACGGGTTGGTGGCGCTCCTCGGCCGATCCGACTTCCTCTACGTGGCCGACACCAAGCTCGCCAATCGCGAGTCGATGCGGCACATCGGCAGTCGGGGAGGACGGTTCGTGACGGTGCTTCCCCGCACCCGCAAAGAGGACGGATTCTTCCGGGAGTGGATCCACACCCACGTCCCCATCTGGACCGAGGCTCTTCGGCGACCCTCCCGACGACCCGGCGAGCCCGACAACGTGTGGCGAACCACACCGTCACCGATCCCCTCCGCGGAGGGACACCGGATCGTCTGGGTCCACTCCAGCCTCGAAGCCGTCCTCGACGCCGAGTCCCGTCAAACACGCATCCAACGAGCGGTCGCCGCCCTCGACGATCTCGCCGCTCGCGTGGCGGGACCGCGATCACGTTGGCACACCCGCGCCGCGGTCGAGAAGGCAGCCGCCACCGCACTCGCCAGCTCCCACGCCCACCGCTGGGTGACTCCCGTGGTCAGCGAGATCACCGAGAAGACCTTCAACCAGGAACACCGCGGCCGACCTGGAGAACAGACCCGCTACCGCAAGACCACCCGGAACCGGTTCACCCTCACCTGGAAGATCGACACCGACCTCGTCGCCCACGACGCGGCCAGTGACGGGTGCTTCCCACTCGTCACCAACGACACCTCACTCGCCGACACCGAGGTGCTCGCCGCCTACAAGTACCAGCCCAACCTCGAACGCCGCCATGCCCAGCTCAAGGGCACCCAGCTCGTGGCGCCGGTGTTCCTCAAAGATCCCGCCCGCATCGAGGCCTGCTGTGCTGCCACTTCATCGCCCTGCTCGTCCAAGCGCTCATCGAACGGCAGATCCGAACGGCCATGGCCACCAGCGACGCGCCGGCCATCCCTCTCTACCCAGAAGAACGCGACTGCGCAGCCCCCGGCGCTTCACGCGTGCTGGAGATCTTCAACGGACTCACTAGGCACCATCTGGTCCATGACGACCACCTCGTCCAAGTGTTCCAACCCAGCCTCGACCCGCTTCAGCGCCAAGTCCTCGATCTCCTCGGCGTCCCCCACTCCGACTACATCAGATGAAAGTCCCACCGACCCGACGAGAAAACCATCCCCAGAAGTGCGGAAAGCGAGCCGAAGGGCAACGCGTCGCGCTCTTCTACACCCGACTCCACGATCAGCTCCTACGACCGCTGCTCGCCGCCGACAGACCGCCCGCACCCGTCGAGCTCCGCCAAGCGCTGCGCACCATCGATCGGCACGTCCATAACTACTTCCGCGACGCCCACCTTGAGAAGGCCGCCCAAAATCCAAGATCAACATCAGAGTTCAGAGAACCAAGCTTGGCTAGGTGGTGATGATGCCGCGGACGGCGCTGTGCTTGCTGTGTTCGGGTGACCCGTTCATCGGTTGGAGTGAGACGTCGACCGCGGTGTACTGGGCGAGGTTCAGGCCGGGTGGGACGAGGTAGGCGCCACGGCCGTCAGCGCCGAGTACCCCGAGGGATAGGAGGTGGCTGTTGGCGGGGTCCATGAGCCAGACCTCGTAGAACGTCCCGGGCTCGGTGGGGAGGTTCGCGACGGTGACGGTCACGGTGCGTTGGTCGGCGGACACGACGCGAAGGACGGCTGTGCCGCTGGCGGAAGGGGTGTCGAGTGGGTGGAGCGCTGCGACGGACACTTGGGCCTGCGTGGTGGGCTGCGGGGTTGGGGTGGTGGTCCGGGTGAGGGTCCAGGTGGCGCCGACCCCAACGATCAGACCGACGGCAGCGGCCGCGCCCAGGGACAGCACCCAACGGCTGCGGCGTGGCCGTTGGTGGCGGCTGGTGATGGGCACGACCGCAGCGACAGGCACGTCGGAGGGCGAGGGGGCGTCGTCGCGATGGATCTCCGCGACGATGCGGTCCCACACCGCGGCGGGTGGTGCGACTGGGTAGTCGCTGTCTTGGATTCCGCGACCGGTTGCGACGACTGCGCTGAGTTGGTCGACTTCGGCGCGGCATCGGGTGCAAGTGGACAGGTGGGCGGCGTTGTCGGCCGTTGCCTGGGTCTCGCCCAGGGCCAGCAGGGCGAGGGTTGTCTCGTCATAGTGCGACACTGTCCACCTCCAACCGCAGTCGCAACCGGTCCAGGGATCGTTTGATGTGGCTCTTCACGGTACCCAGCGGCAGGCACAACCGTTCGGCGATCTGGGCGTGGGTGAGGTCGTGGAAGAACGCCAACTCCATGATCTGCCCGGCTGGGTGACCGAGTTCTGCCAGTTCGGCCGCGAGCAGCACCCGATCGGTGACCCGATCAGTCGCAGCTGATACGACAGGGTCAGGGTCCGTGACGGCGGTCACCGCGTGCACGACCTTCCGCTCACGTGCTGTCGCTGCCCACCGGTCAGCGACGGTGTTGCGGGTGATACCGACGAGCCATCCCGCGAGCGTTCCGGCGGCAGGGTTGTACTTCTCGCGGCCGCGCCACGCGCCGACGAACACGATCTGGGTGACGTCCTCAGCGTCCTCTCGGTTCCCCAACGACCGCAGCGCGATCGTGAAGACCAGAGGCGACCAGCGGGCGTATGCCTCGGACAGGCACCCCTCGTCGCCGTCGCGGAAGCCGAGTGCGACGTCGGCGTCGGCGTCGGACAGCATGCGCTCATGGTGCCAGACCTGAGGGACCCCACTCGGTGAGCGCCCCGCTGCGACTGTGCTCCCTTGCTGGTGGCAGGTGGCAGCCGTCAGCGCGGTACTCACCGATTCCTCGCTCCTTTCCCGCCACCCGACGAAGTGGGGGTCCGACGCGACCGTCGGACCCCCCACCCAGCGGTGACTCCGTCGCTCAGTCGTCGTCGCCCGACGGCACGACGCAGGCGTCCCCGATGAACGCGGTGGCCGTGGAGTCACCCAGGAGCGCACCGGCAGCGGCCGGGGTCAGGGTCAGACCAGCGGCCACCCCCGCGCAGGAGGGCGTCACGCCCGGGCTGATGTCCTGCACCGGACCCAACTTGAACACGGCGATACGACCGATGCGGGTGCCGTTCACCGAAGTCTTCGCGGTGAGGAACCCGGCGTTGGTGTCCACGACGAAGCGGGTGATCTTCACGTCACCCGCGGACGCCTTGCTGAAGTCCAGGCCACCGCTGTGCCCGATGCGGCCGTCTTCGATGCTCGTGATCGGGAACGCGACCTGGTGCGTGCCACCCGGGGCGGTGAGCGTGCCGGGCGCGACCGGGGCAACGCCGAGACCCACGAGTGCACCCACGAGGGACTGATTGAGCACCACGGTCGTCAGACCCCGCGAGTCGTTCCGGTCCTGACCCTGCTGACCCCGTTGGATCTCGTGGGCAGACGCGGGGCTGGAGGTCGCAAGCACTGACAGCACCGCGGCCGCGGCCACGACACCCGCACCGATACGGAGGTTGATCTTCATCTCGAACTCCAAGACGTTGACGGTCGCCGGTCGCGACCACTACACCCCTCTTCCGTTGCTGACTCCGATTTGGATGCAGCCATAGGACGCAAGAAGCTGGTCTCGACTTGTTCGCCGCTCACCGCCTTGCAGCGGTCACCGAGTGGTCGCCTGTGGTGGCGGTCGCGGCCAGGGCGGCGCGAGAGTGGGCAGGGCCACCTCACCGCCCCCCATTCGCGGCCAAACTCGATGACGGCAGGTGCATCCAACGACCCACGTTCGGGAGAAGTAGGGGCAAGAGCCCGTACCCGAACTTGGAGGATTGATGTCCCGCACTCGTCGCCTGTTGGCGGCCGCGACTCTCGCGACCGCTGTGGTTCTGCCCGTGGCCGTGTTCACCGGGGGTGCCGCCCAAGCGTCCTCGAACGCCGAGGTGTCGGTGTTCCACGGCATCCCCGGTGTTCCGGTGGACGTGTTCGTCGACGGGAAGAAGACCCTCACCAATTTCCAGGCCGGGACCATCGCCGGTCCGCTGTCCCTACCCGCTGGGACCTACAAGATCGAGATCAAGACCTACCCGAGCGACGCCACGACCGTGTACAGCGGCAGCCAGGCCGTCGAGGGTGGCATGAACTACACCATCGCCGCCTACCTGAACACCTCCGGTAAGCCGGCGGTCAAGGCGTTCGTCAACGACACCAAGACCACGATGGCCGGTCAGGGTCGGGTCACCGTCCGCCACCTCGCCGACGCCCCGACCGTGGCGATCACCGCGGACGGTAAGACCCTCGTCGCCAGCCTGTCCAACGGCAACGAGGCTGTCGCCGACGTGCCTGCCGCGACCTACAAGGTCGGCATCGTCGCCGGTGGCACCACCGTCAAGACCGCCTCGGTCATGGTCAAGGACGGCGTGAACACGATCGTCTACGCCTACGGCACCTACCCCAGCACCTTCGCCCTCGCCGTCCAGAACATCTCGGGTCTGGCCTCGATGCCGAACTCGGTCCCCGCCGGTAACGCGGGTCTGGCCAACGACGGCACCTCGGTGCCGTTCTGGGTCCTGGGCCTGTCGGTCGCCGGTATCGCCGGTGCCGCGTTCGCCGGTCGCCGCCTGGTCACCGCCCGCAACGAGGGCTGAGCCGAAACGCTCGAGCACGATGAATAGGCGCTCGACGGCTGCCGCGGGACTCCTCGTGGGTCTCGCGGTGGCCGTCGGCGCGCCCGCCGCCTGGTACGTGACCACCGCATCCTCCGCCCAAGGAGTCGGCGCCCTACCCCTCGGACTGAGCCGAACACCCATCAACGCCTCCGGTGGTACCGGCAACACCGCCGCTGGCTCCGCGGGGGCCGCGTCGACGCCGTTGACCGCCACCTCGATCCCGGTCGTCACCTCGACCATTCCCCCCGCAACAGCGACACCGGTCCCCACGCACGTTCTCCTCCCGACCGCCGGGATCGACGCGAGCGTCGACGCCGTCGGGGTCACACCCACGGGGGCGGTCGCCATCCCCCACGACGCCCACCGACTCGGCTGGTACCAATACGGGCCCACACCCGGCGACCCCCAAGGATCCGCGGTCCTGGTCGGACACCGCGACTCCCGCACCCAAGGTGCCGGAGCCCTCTACGACCTCGGCAACGTGGGAGTCGGCGACCCCATCATCGTGGTGCGATCAGACGGCACCCGACTGCACTACCGCATCGTCGAACGCCGCCTCTACCTCAAGAAGACACTGCCCTTCACGCTCCTGTTCGCGCGCACAGGCCCACCTCGACTCACCATCCTGACCTGCGGCGGCCCCTACGATCGCGCCCACGGCGGCTACCAGGACAACCTCGTCGTCACCGCTATCCCCACCTGAGGGGATCGGAGATCGGAACTCGTGCCACGTCCTGCGGTCGATCACCCTCACCGGAGGCGGGCCAACGAAAGTCTGGGGCGGATCAGTCCCACCCGCAACTGCGTCAGTGCCGTACAAGTGATTCGACTCCCAGCACGGTGTCGCGATGCGACCGCCAAGACAGTCGTGAGCCCTGCCGGTTCTTGTGCTCCCTGTCGATGCCATCGCCGCCGCCGGCCAAGCCGGATCACTCGGCACGGTCAGGGCCTGACCAGCAAGCCGCCGAATCATGCCGTAAGCGGATTGTCCCCGCCAATCAGCGCCCCCGAAGCACCCCTCCAGTGACGTTACCCTGCAGCCCAGTCGGACACCCCGGTGACGAACATAGCCCTCCCTATGCGACGGGCCGCGACCGTCCGCTCATGTCGCGAGGCGGAAGCCCGTTGCGTGCCGATTACGTGCGGGTCGGCGATGTCCTTGGTCTTGGTGTGGGTGTCTGTTGAAGGCCGGGTCCGCAGGACACTTCTCATTGCCGTGCCTGGCGTTCGTGCAAACGGTTAACAGCTGGCGGTGCAGTCAATGTGGCGATCTCGCATGCCGAGGTCCCGTGGGTGACCACGCTGACGGTGTCCCGATGGACGAAGTACGGCAAGGACCGGCTGTATGTGAACGCCGACGGGGGCAGCGGGTGGGCTGGATGGACCTGGACAGCGGACAGACCACCCTGGAGCGACCTGACCAGGCGGGTGCCAGCGCTGGCCGACTACTACGGCCCCGACGAGGCCCCTGTGAGCCCCGCACAGCCAGCCGAGACACGAGCCCGTCCGTCGGAGCCCTCCGCCGCTGCCCTCGTCCTGTCCGGGGTCCAGCGGCAGCCAGCCGCCGAGCCTCGGCATGCACGACCCAGGGGCGCGACAGGCCGCTCGATAACCGGCTACTTGAGGTGCATGCTTTCCTAGGAGGCCGCACGGTGGGCGTGTCGGATCGGATGGCCGGCACCGCAGGGTCGTATCGCGCGATCGAGTGATGTCTTCACCTCGGGCGGCCGGGCACGATCGGATGCACGCAGTGAGGATCGGTCGGTTCGCCGCTGCTGAGCACAGGCCGACGCGGTCGCTTCGCGCCACCCCTTGGAGTTGAGGAGAGTCTCGATGAGCGAGCATCCGAACGCCGCGGTTATCCGATCCGTCTACGAGGCCATGGACTCCGGGGACGTGGCCACGTTCGCGGCGCTGATGGACGACGACATCACCTGGTATGAGTCCACGGCTGGGATGGAGGGCGTCTATCGCGGCCGGGACCAGGTGCTGGCCTTCTTGGGCCAGGTCTTCGGGCAGGCTGGCATGCAGATGAGCGTCTCCATTCACGACGTCTTGGCCAGCGATGACCACGCCGTGATCCTGCACGAGAGCACGATCACGGTTGGGGACCGCAGCCACACCGGCCAGTACGCCGACGTCTACCACCTGCGGGAGGGGAAGATCGCCGCGCACTGGCACCTGGCCGTCGACGCCAAGGCCGATGCGGCATTCGCCTCGGAGGTCTTCGCGGGCTGACACTCCCGCCACAGAAGCCCGGCCAGCGCAGGCCCGGCTCGTCGTCGCGGCCTGGGCGACCTGGCGGTGTCCTTGCCCGGTCCTGGAGGAGCTCCGCGAGGAGCTTCAGCCAAGCGGACGATGACGCTCGGGGACGGGCCGCACCGGTCCGTCGGTGGCCAGCGTCACGGCCTCCGCGTCACGCCACTACTCACCAGGTAGGAGAAAACGATGTTGGTCTTCCGGCACGCGGAGCAGCGGGTGGTCGCGGCCACACCGCAGACGGTCTTCGACCTGCTCGGCGACCCCTCGCGGCACGCCCACCTGGCCGGCAGCGGCGAGGTCAAGGCGGTGCGCCTGCGCGGCGACCGGCCGATCCGGGTCGGGTCCAGCTTCGAGGCGGACGAGGAGATCCGCATGGGGCGAAGCACGCAGAGGTTCACGGCCGTGTCGACGGTCACCGAGTACGACCCGCCACACGCGATCTCGTGGACGTCGATGCCACCGAGCCGTCCACGCCCACGCCGGATCCAGTGGTGGTACCACCTGGAGCCTGTCGGGGCCGGAACCCGGGTCACCGAGCGGGTAGAGGTCGACCTCGGGGCGGTGCTGAACCTCCTCATGCGACTGCCCTATGGCGCCGTGCGTGGATCGGCTGTGCGGGCTGGCATGGTCAAGACACTGGAGAACCTCGACAGGCTCGTCGCGCCCGTGGTCGATTGAGGTCTCTTCCCCCCGGCCGACGGCAGGACCCTTGCCGCGTCGCCATCCTTCGGGCCCCCGCGCCGTCACCGTTGAGAGCCAGGAGGCACGTCAGGCAACAGCCCTGGATGTGCCGATCTGACTCGCCTCGGCGAGTCGGAGTCCTGTTCCCTCGTTCCCGATCGGTGCTCGCGTGAGAAGACGAATGACTCCCGCGGCGCACCCTCGGCCGCGTAGCCTTCCGGCCGAGGGAGGTCGACATGGCAACGAAAGGCACCGTCGCCGTCAACATCGCAGCGCCACCCGAGAGCGTGTGGCCGTGGATCGCGGACATCACCAAGCACGCCGAGTGGTCTCCGAAGCCCTATCGAGTCGAACTCGTCTCCGGCGAACCCAACGCCGTCGGTAGTCACTACCGGTCGGTCGGCTGGGTGCCGCCCAACGACAACAACCACGAGAACGACGTCGAGATCACGCAAGTCGTCCCCATGACCCGTTTCGCACTCGACGCCACCGACAGCAACGGAACATTCGTCAACACCTTCGACCTCAAAGCTGTCGACGGCGGCACCGAGGTGACCTTCCTGATCGTCTTCCCACAGATGAAGGGGATGTCCGCGATCATGGTGCCGATCCTGTTCCCTCTTGTGGGCATGTCAGACATCAAGAAGCGGATGCAGCTTCTCAAGCAGAAGGTCGAATCGACCAAGTAGAACGCCCGCGATGTGCCTACCTGGTGCGCACCCATGACCCGCCGAACATGCAGTCGTAGGCAGCATCGGGCCCCTGACAGGACTTGCTCCGGTGGTCAACAGCAGCCCCGTCCCGTGCGCATCCCTTGCCAAGATGCAGGTCCGGTGACCCCTGGGATTTCGACCCAGAGGTCACGTCCACCCGCGTGCGCCAGCGTCCACGCCCGTCCAGTCGATCAAGCATCTCGGGCGAGGGGCGGCAGACCGCCTGTTGACCACAACGCAAGAGGCATGACCACCAAGATCGGTGATCATGCCTCTGACCTGCGTAAACGTGGTAGCGGGGGCAGGATTTGAACCTGCGACCTCTGGGTTATGAGCGATGGATTCTGGACACTTGAGGATACGAACGGACGGCGGTGGAATGGCATCCGCGCAGGTCGGTGACCACCCTCGTCGTTCGGCTTCCACTGACGTCCGGATCTGTCCACACCGACGCCGTTGACTATCCGTTGACCGGTCCTGCCGGGTCCGCGCGTCCAAGTGCCGCTGATCCCGCTCAGGGAGGCGAGCGCCGAAGCTCAGAGGTAGTTCTTCCGGGGGACCGTCGTCGCAGGTCACCGGCCCAGCCACGGCCGTGACCGTCGCCTCACGTCCACGGCGGTCCGGGCGAGTGCTGCCGACATTCTGCCGACACGCGCCCATTCTCGATGGCTGGTCTGGCGGCGGTAGGGCAGCTGAGTTGGCCGAAGTTCGCGAGTGGGAGATGCCGGCCCACGCGTGGTGAGCGGTCCAGCGTGACGGTGGCCGAACCGCAGATCCGGGCGACCGCCCGTGGGGAGTAGTACAGCATCAGATCCTCGGGGGGCGGTTCACCCATCAATCCGCTCCCACCCGCGCCGTGGCGCCCGTGCGGCGCCGACGGCGTCGCGGGTGCGGTAGACGATGTAGGGGCGAGCCAGGTAGCCGACGGGTGCGCTGAACACGTGCACCAGCCGGGTGAACGGCCACAGCCCAATGAGCAGGAGAGCCAGCAGGGCGTGCAGCTGGAAGCTGGCCGGCGCAGCGCTCATGGGGGCGGTGTCGGGGCGGAACCAGAAGACGCTGCGGAACCACACCGCGACGTCCTGGCGGTAGTCGTGGCCAGCACCGAGCAGGTTGACCGCGATCGTGTTGTAGGTGCCGACGACGATGACCGCGCCGAGGACGGCGTACATGGCCTTGTCCATGCGGGTGGTCGCCCGAAACACCGACAGGGTGGTGCGGCGGCGGTAGATCAACAGGGCCAGTCCGATGATGGTCATCAGGCCGGTGATCGTCCCGCCGGTGACGGACACGAGGTGGTAGCTGTGCTCGGAGATGCCGACCGTCTCGGTCCACGACGAGGGCACCACCAGGCCGACGAAATGGCCGATGAGCACGCCGAGGATGCCGAAGTGGAACAGCGGTCCTCCCCAGGCCAGCAGGCGGCCCTCGTACATCTGGGAGGAGCGGGTGGTCCACCCGAATTTGTCGTAGCGGTAGCGCCAGACCAGCCCCACCGCGAACGAGGTCAGGGCGATGTAGGGCACCACTCCCCACAGGAACGCGCTCACGTCCGCACCCCCAGCGAGTCCATGGGGAAGAACGGTTCCAGCCCCACCTGCTCCGCTGGTGGTCCGTCCTTCGCGAGCGTCTCCGCCGCCGCAAGGATCGCGGGAGTGGGCTGCGGCAGCGCGGCAACAAGCGCCGCGATGACGTCTGCGTACGGGGAGAGCGTCTCCGCCAGTGACTGTTGGAGCACCTCGATGCCGTGGCGGTGCTCCAGGATCAGGGCGAGGGCGAGGTCCTCGTGCCCGCAGGCGGCCAGCTCGAGCACCACCGGCAGGAAGTCGGGCAGCTCGCCAGCAGTCACCGTCAGGCCCCGACTCAGATAGGCGTCCTGGAAGTGCCACAGCGCCATACCTCGCCGCCGGGTGTCGCCGTTGAGGTAGTAGGTGAGGTAGAGGCAGTTGCGTCGTTTGAGATCGAACGTCGCGACGTAGGCGGTCTGCAGCTCGATCAGCGGTCGAGAGTCGAGGGAGTCGACGAACGCGGTGAGCCGTTCACCGCTGGGCCCTGGCAGGAGCCCGGCGGCCCGATGAAGCAGGGGTAGCTGCTCGAGGAGACCCTCGTCGGGGTAGCGAAGGAGCAGGGACGCCGCCGCGAACACCAGCGCACGTTCCGGCTCGGTCAGCTGTCGACGGTTCATCGTTCCTCCTCCGGTCCCAGGTCAGAGGGGCGCCTCGGCGGGAACAAGCCTGGTGGCGGGTCGCCGCCGGTCCACGTCAGCAGGTCGACCGCGGGGCTGGACTCCGGGAGGTCGCCGTAGCGATCGGCCTCAGCGCGTTGTTTGGTCAGCTGGAACGTCTCCACCGAGGCCGGGGTCGCTGCGATCTCGCCGAACGGGCCCATCCCGCCCATCCCGGGACCACCGCTGTAGTCGAGGCTGCATCCAGCGACCTCGTCCAGTGACCTGCCGGCTTCGACGTGGGCGGCCGGGATCACGTACCGGTCCTCGTACTTGGCGATCGCCAGAAGCCGGTAGAGGTCTTCGACGCCTTGGCCGGTCATGCCGACGGCCTCGGCGATGGACTCGTCGCGGTCCTCACCCAGGTTGATCCGGCGCATGTACGAGCGCATGGCGGCCAGGATCCGCAGGCTGTGCTGCACCGGTTCGGGGTCGCCGGCGCTGAAGACCTCGGCGAGGTACTCGACGGGGATCCGCAGCGCGTCGATGGCGGCGAAGAGGGTGTCCTTGTCCTCGCCGTCGAAGCCGGTGTCGCGCACGACGTCGACCACTGGGGACAGCGGAGGGACGTACCAGACCATGGGCATGGTGCGGTACTCCGGGTGCAGCGGCAGCGCGATCCGGTAGCGGTTGGTCAGCGCGTACACCGGCGACTTCTGCGCGGCCTCGATCCAGTCCTCGGCGATCCCCGCAGCCCGGGCGGCCGCGACGACCGCTGGGTCGTCGGGGTCGAGGATCACCGAACGCTGGGCCTCGAGCAGCTCGTGCTCGTCGGCCACCGAGGCGGCCTCGAGCACTCGGTCGGCGTCGTAGAGGAACAGGCCGATGTAGCGCAGCCGCCCGACGCAGGTCTCGGCGCACACGGTCGGCTGTCCGGCCTCAACCCTCGGGTAGCAGAAGGTGCACTTCTCGGCCTTGCCGGTGCGGTGGTTGAAGTAGACCTTCTTGTAGGGGCAGCCGGTCACGCACATCCGCCAGCCGCGGCAGCCGTCCTGGTCGACCAGGACGATGCCGTCCTCCGCCCGCTTGTACATCGCCCCGGACGGGCAGCTGGCCACGCACGAGGGGTTGAGGCAGTGCTCGCAGATGCGGGGCAGGTGGAACATGAAGGTCTGCTCGAACTCCAGCTTGACCTTGTCACCGAGCTTCTTCAGCACCGGGTCCTCGGAGGCGAGCTCGGGAGCCCCGCCGAGGTCGTCGTCCCAGTTCGCCGACCAGCGGATCTGCATCGGCTTGCCGGTGATCAGCGACTTCGGCCGGGCCACCGGGACGTCGGCCTGGGCGGGCGCGTTGAGCAGGGTGTCGTACTCATAGGTCCACGGCTCGTAGTAGTCCTTCAGACCGGGCAGCTTGGGATTGCTGAAGATCCGCAGCAGTCGCTTCCCGCGACCGCCTGCCCGCAGCCGCAGCCGGCCCCGCCTGGTGCGGACCCACCCGCCTTCCCACCTGGCCTGGTCCTCGTGGGTGCGCGGGTAGCCCTGGCCGGGCCGGGTCTCGACGTTGTTGAACCACACGTACTCGACGCCGGTGCGGTTGGTCCAGGCCTGCTTGCAGGTGACCGAGCAGGTGTGGCAGCCGATGCACTTGTCGAGGTTCATGACCATGCCCAGCTGGGCCATGACGCGCATCAGTACTCGACCTCCTGCGACCGGCGGCGGATGACGGTGACCTCGTCGCGCTGGTTGCCGGTGGGTCCGTAGTAGTTGAACCCGTAGGACAGCTGCGCGTAGCCGCCGATGAGGTGGCTGGGCTTGATCAGCAGCCGGGTCAGCGCGTTGTGGATGCCGCCGCGGCGGCCGTTGATCTCTGACTTCGGCACGTCGATGGTCCGGTCCTTCGCGTGGTACATGAACACCGTGCCCTCGGGCATCCGGTGGGTCACGACCGCGCGGGCGACGACGACGCCGTTGCGGTTGAACGCCTCGATCCAGTCGTTGTCGCGGACCCCGATCTTTGCGGCGTCCTCCTGGCTCATCCACAGGTCCGGGCCGCCGCGGGACAGGCTGAGCATGAACAGGTTGTCCTGGTACTCGGAGTGGATCGACCACTTGGAGTGCGGCGTGAGGTAGCGGACCGTCACCTCCAGTCGGCCCTCGTCGGTCCCCTGCGGACCGAAGATGCGGTGCATGTTCAGGGGCGGGCGGTAGGTGGGCAGCTGCTCGCCCAGCTCGGCCATCCAGTCGTGGTCGAGGAAGAAGCTCTGCCGCCCGGTGAGGGTGTGCCAGGGCTTGAGCCGCTCCACGTTGATGGTGAACGGTGAGTAGCGGCGTCCGCCGTGCTCGCTACCGGACCACTCGTGGGAGGTGATGACCGGCTGCGGCCGGGACTGGGTGTCGGCGAAGGTGATCTGGCGGCCCTCGTGGTCGCTGGCCAGGTCAGCCAGCTGACGGCCGGTGCGTTGCTCCAGAACCGTGAAACCGGCCGTAGCGATGTGGCCGTTCGTGGTCCCGGACAGCGCGAGGATGGTCTCGCAGGCCTGGTGCGCGTGGGCCAGCGACGGTCGGCCGTCGGCCAGGCCGCCACGCACCGTGCCACAGACTCGCTTCAGGTACTCGACCTCGCGCTCGGGGCGCAGGGTCACGCCCTTCACGGTCGTGCCCAAGGTGTCGATCTTCGGGCCGAGCGCGACCATCTGCTCAGCGACGGCCCCGAAGTCCCGCTCGACGACGACCAGGTTCGGCATCGTGCGCCCGGGCACGGCGTCGCACTCGCCGCGCTTCCAGTCCAGCACCCGACCGCCGGGTTGGGCCGTCTCCCCGGGGGTGTCGTGCTGCAGCGGCGTCGCCACCAGGTCCTTGCGGACTCCGAGGTGCTCGGCCGCCAGCGGGCTGAACGCCTTGGCCATGGCGATGAAGGTGTCGTAGTCGCTGCGCGTCTCCCAGGGCGGGTTGATCGCCGCACTGAAGGCGTGCACGAAGGGGTGCATATCGGTGGTGGAGAGGTCCTCCTTCTCATACCAGGTGGCGGCCGGGAGGAGCACGTCGGAGAACAGCCCGGTCGAGGTCATCCGGAAGTCCAGCGACACCAGCAGGTCGAGCTTGCCCTCGGGCGCCTCGTCGTGCCAGACCACCTCCGCCGGGCGCATGCCCTCGGGCGTCGGGTCGGCTCGGACCGCACCGTCGGTGCCCAGCAGGTGCCGCAGGAAGTACTCGTTGCCCTTGCCGGACGAGCCGAGCAGGTTGGCCCTCCACACGGTGAGGACTCGCGGGAAGTTCGCGGGCGCGTCGGGGTCCTCGCAGGCGAACCGCAGCTGGCCGCTCTTGAGCTGTTCCACTGCGTAGGCCGGCGGCTCCTCGCCGGCCGCCTCGGCCTCGTCGACGAGGTCGAGCGGGTTGCGGTCGAAGGTGGGGTAGGACGGCAGCCAGCCCATCCGGGCCGACTGGGCGAGGGTGTCCGCGAGCGCCTGGCCCTTGAACAGGCCCTTGCCCAGCGGGGTGGCGAGCTCGTCGGCGCCGAACCCGTCGTAGCGCCACTGGTCGGTGGCCAGGTACCAGAACGCGGTGCCGGCCATCTGGCGAGGCGGCCGGACCCAGTCCAGGGCGAACGCCAGCTGCGCCCAGCCGGTGAACGGTCGCACCTTCTCCTGCCCGACGTAGTGCGCCCAGCCACCGCCGTTGACCCCCTGGCAGCCGGTCAGGGTGGTCAGCGCGAGCATCGCGCGGTAGATCTGGTCGGAGTGGAACCAGTGGTTCGTGCCCGCCCCCATCGCGATCATCGACCGGCCGCCGGAGCGCTCGGCGTTGTCGGCGAACTCGCGGGCGATCCGGGCGACGGTCACCGCCGGGACCGAGGTGATCTCCTCCTGCCACGCCGGGGTGTAGGGCTCCGGATCGTCGTACCCCTGCGGCCACTCGCCGGGCAGCCCGGCCCGGCCCACGCCGTACTGCGCGAGCAGAAGGTCGAAGACCGTGGTGACCAGCCGGCCAGCGATGGTGCGCACCGGCACGCCACGACGTAGGGACGAGCCGCCCTCACCGTCGCCGACGTCGAAACGGGGGAGGTCCACAGCGACGGCGTCGGTGCCGTCGGAGCCCTCGACGTACAACGACAGCATCGGATCGACACCCTCGAGGTCGAGATTCCACCGGCCCATGCCCGACACGGTGTGCCGATCGCCGAGCGTGCCGTTCGGGACGACCGGTTCCCCGGTCGCGGAATCCAGGAGTACCGTCCGCCAGGCGTCGCCCTCGCCGTCGCGGCCGAGGTCCGCCGCGGTGAGGAAGCGGTCGGGCAGGTAGCTGCCTGGGGCCTCCGGACGCTCCCGCAGGGAAATGAGGAAGGGCAGGTCAGTGTAGGTCTTGACGTAGGACTGGAACCGGTCGACCTGCCGGTCGACGAAGAACTCCTTGAGCACCACGTGACCCATGGCCATAGCCAGCGCGCCGTCGGTGCCCGGGTGCGCCGCCAGCCACTCGTCGGCGAACTTGGTGTTGTCGGCGTAGTCCGGACTGACCACCACGACTTTCTGCCCCCGGTAGCGGGCCTCGGTCATGAAGTGCGCGTCCGGCGTTCGGGTCACCGGGATGTTGGAGCCCCACATGATCAGGTAGGAGGCGTTCCACCAGTCCGCCGACTCGGGTACGTCGGTCTGGTCGCCGAAGACCTGGGGCGAGGCGATCGGCAGGTCGGCGTACCAGTCGTAGAAGGAGATCATGCTGCCGCCGAGCAGGCTGGTGTATCGCGCACCGGCCGCGTGCGAGGCCATCGACATGGCTGGGATCGGGGAGAACCCGGCGATGCGGTCCGGGCCCCAAGCCTTGATGGTGTGCACCTGGGCCGCGGCGA
>Ga0208851_1000481_pt1 | contig 17355 bp, 17 predicted proteins | sample NGESurshal092012_FD_184481 | JGI IMG/M metagenome (GOLD analysis project Ga0208851, IMG submission 184481) | Arctic peat soil microbial communities from Barrow, Alaska - NGEE Surface sample 415-2 shallow-092012 (SPAdes) | ecosystem: Environmental > Terrestrial > Soil > Wetlands > Peat ... | reverse complement strand
GCTAGCCCGGCTCGTGTCGCGCCTGTCCGGCGTCGCGATGCCGCGCTTCGTGCCCTATCCCTTGATGCTCGCTGTCGCCGCCCTCCGTGAGCTCGGCGCCCGGATCCGCGGCCGCCGCTCACCAGTTTCGCGCCAGCTCGTGCGGGGAGCCCGACACTACACCTTTCTCTCGTCCGAGAAGGCGCGACGGGAGCTCGGCTATACGAATCGCCCGTTCGAGGAGAGCGTGCGCGACACCATCCTCTGGTTCCTCGCGCACGGTGACCTGGAGGCGACGACGCCGCAATTGCGTCAGATGGAGGTCGGCTCCCTGGCTGCTGCCGCGCCGCAAACGGAGTCCATCTGAGCCGACAGGCAGCCCCGTCGCCGGGACTGCCGATGACCGGTTTTGGCACCGCGGGACGTCGAGGCGCCGCTCCAGGAACCGCCGTTGGCGGCCCACTCACCGCACCCGCGCGGTCACCCCACGCTCAGGACAAGGAGCGGATCGCGGTATGGCCTTGCCCTACCTTGCGGCCGCTGGGGGGCCGGTCGGCGTAGACCGCGAGGCACTCCCGGGTGAGGGCGGCCACGGCCGTCGGAGCTCGGAACGAGTCGGCAAGCCCGCTGCATGCTGGGCCCGAACGCCCCTCACCAGTGGGCGCGGTCGCGAAGCGCAGCGGGTCGGGACGGTGGGACTCGCAGAACGACAGCGACGGCTCTGCCACGAAACCGTCGCCTCAACCGGGAACGTCGCCTTGACCTTGTTCTTCAGAGGAAGGCGCAGAGTTCAATGGGCGCGCGCCGGCCGGCGCCCAGACGCGACGCTCACTTCGTGCATCCCCCGACGGGAATGACCAGGGTTCGACCATGGTGTCCGGCGACGGCTTGGTTCGCCAGGCAGAGAATGGCAGGCTGGCTCTCGACATGATCGCCGAGCGTGAGTCATCTGTCTCGGGGAGACCTTTGGGCGTCGGGGGTGTCTGTGCTCCATGAGTTCCTGACCCTCCATCGCGATGCCATCATCGAGCGCGCGAGGACCAAGGTTGCCCAGCGGCGAGTGCCGCTCGCCTCCCAGGAGGAGCTCGCACACGGAGTCCCGGCGTTCCTCTCCCAGTTGACCGCGCTGTTGCGCGAGGAGTTACGGCCGCCACCGTCCGCCCCGGTGACGACAACGGGCGAGCGTGCGCACGAGGCGATGGGCGGCACTGCCGACCATCAAGGTGACGCGGTGTTGCGAGCAGGCATGACGGTCGCGCAGGTGGTCGAGGGGTACGGCGACGTTTGCCAGGCCATTACCGAGCACGCCTCCAAAACGAATGCGACCATCAGTGTGGACGAGTACCGAACGTTGAACCTGTGTCTCGACGTGGCGGTCGCTCGCGCGGTGACCGCGTTCTCCAGCGCTCGCGACCGCCGCGTGGCGACCGAGCAGACCGAGCAACTCGGAGTCCTGGCGCACGAGATGCGGAACCTGCTGTCGACTGCAATGTTGTCGTACCAGGCGCTGAAGGGTGGTGCAGTCGGCATCGATGGAAGTACAGGCGCAGTGCTCGGGCGCAGCTTGCGGGGACTGCGAGACATCATCGACCGCTCCCTGACCGAAGTTCGCCTCGCCGCGACGCTGCGGAACCCGGAGCGCGTCGAGTTGGGCCAGTTCATCGAAGAGATGGAAGTTGTCGCCGCGCTCGACGCGAAGGCGAAGGGGCTTGCCCTCAGCGTCCCTACCGTCCAGCACAGGCTGGCAGTTCACGTCGACCGTCCGCTGCTCGCTTCAGCCGTGGGGAACCTTCTCCAGAACGCCATCAAGTTCACCCCTGCGGGGGGGCGCGTGTCGCTCACGGGGTACCGGAACGCGACGCACATTCTCATCGACGTCGAGGACGGGTGCGGTGGGCTCGCGGAGGGCTATGCCGAAACGATGTTTCGGCCGTTCGACCGGAAGGGTGCGAAGACCAGCGGCCTCGGACTTGGCCTCAAGATCAGCCACGACGCGGTGGCGGCAAACGGTGGTCAGATCCACGTTCGCAACCTGCCAGGTACGGGCTGCGTCTTTAGCATTGCGCTGCCGCCGGTCGCCTAAGAGTTGAGCGGAGCGTCTCAAGGCGTCAGTTGTCGAGCGTTTCCGCCCGAAGTGCCAAGGCCGCGAGAGGCCGTCCAGAGCAGCCGTCTCCACTCAGCACTGGTCGCCGGGCGACCCGCGGCGGCGAGGCATGGCGTCAAGCTCTGTCCGTCTCGTCGTCGCTGCCGCCCTGGAGCAAGCCGGAGTGCGGCCCTGCATCGTGACGGTGCTTGCGCACCGTCACGATGCAGGTCGTGGCCGAAGCCACACCTGCCCTCACCGGACCTACGTTCCGCGGTTGTTCTTCGGGTATCAGGGCCTCACGAGCAGCGGCCGCATCATGTCGTGCTCCTCGTGCTCGAGGATGTGGCAGTGCCAGACGTACTCGAAGACCTTCTCCTTGAAGCGTGGGCTGAACGGGACGTTGAACGGCACCTTCGGTAGGTCGAACTTGGCGATGATCGTGGTGCACTCACCGGGGTTCATCCGCACCGTCTCCTTGAACCCGAGCTCGTTGGCGTCGGGCGCGCGGGTCGGGCCCGTCCAGCTCGGCGTGCCGTCGAACGTCTCCGGGTCGAAGGGCCGCCGCGCGAGCACGCTCACGTTGACGAGGTGGAAGTGGATGGGGTGAGTGTCGCCGGTTAGGTTGAAGATGTTCCACATCTCCACCGTGCCCTTCTTCACCACCTCGGTCGGCGGATCCATGTACGTGCGCCCGAACGCCTTGGGGTTCGCCGGGTCCGGCGCCTCACTGGTCCCAAGGAACTGGATCAGCCGGCCGAACTCGTCGAAGTTTTCGTTCAGGGTGAGGTTCCGCACCTGGGCGCACGACTTCGGATCGAGCGCGGGGATGCCGGGCAGCACCGTGTTCACCGTGTTGCCCCTGGCAATCTTCTCCAGCAGGCCCATGATGGGCGGATCGGCCGGCCCGGTTCGCTCCTTCACCACGAACTGGAGCAGGTTCCGCGTATCGGGGCCCTTTCCGTCTCCCTTGTCCTGGTAGTCGTTCGCGGGGTCACCCATCGGGAACGGGGCCGGCGCGTCGCCGTACAGGATGAGGCGCGAGCCAACCGGGACGTTCGAGAAGTCGACGACGATGTCTGCACGCTCCCCTGGAGCGAGCAGCAGGTTGAACGTCATGTTCCCGAGCAGGTCCATGCTGAACGGCTTCGGGGGACTGTTGAGCAGCACCGGGAAGGGAAGGAATCCGCCCTCGGTCCCCACCTGCACGAACGCCGGGCCCGGCTTGGTCAGGTCGGCCTGGGTGGACCGCAGGTCGCTCGGCTCTCCCGACCGCGCGAAGTACAGCTGCAGGTTGTAGAAGCGCGCCTGCGAGCCGTTGAGGAGGCGCAGCCGGTAGTGCCGCTGCTCGACCCCCAGGGAGGGGTACGCCGCCCCGTTGACCAGGATGGTGTCCGAGAAGAACTCGGGGACCACGCTCGGCACGGGCGGTGGCAGCCCCGGGCCCTGCTCCCAGCGGTCCGGCTCGTACTGAAAGGGGTAGAATAGGTCTCCGACCTTCGCGCCGCGGACCGGGTAGGGCGGCCGGCTTCGGTCACCGTCAAGGGTGCCCTGGTCGACGAAGGTCTTGTCCTGCACCACGAGCGGGACTTCCGCCGACGGAAGGAGCTTTGCGGCGATGAGGAACGCCTCGAAGTCATCGCGCAGGATGTAGCCGCTGGCGAGTCCGGTGTAGGCGTTGAGGCGCGTCGTGCCGAGCGCGTGGTCGTGGTACCAGGCCAGCCGGGCGCTCTGGTCGTTGGGGTAGAAGTACTCGGCGGTCCCCGGCGTGGGGCCGGGGTTGGCGAAGCTCTCGCCAGTCAGTCCCTCCGGGGTGAACCAGGTGAAGGGCCCGCCGTCGCTGTTCCACGGCACGAGCCCTCCGTGCAGATGCACCGTGATGCGGTTGTCGGCTCCCTCTGCACCCATGATTGAGCGGTCGATGGGGAGCGGGTGCCTCCTGGGGAGCCGGTTTTTCACGTGGAGCTTCGCCGGACGGCCCTTGTTCGCGACGATGGCGCCCCCCAGGTAACGGTGGTTTGCCGCCTTTCCGCCTGTGATGTCGGCGTAGCCCCAGAACCGCGCTCCGTCGCCAGGGAGGTCGGGGTGCAACTTCTGGCGGAACTCGTTGGCCTCGAGCTCGTAGAAGTCGATGGTCTGCCCGTGTTCCCGGATGACCTGGGGCACTGCCACTGGAATACCGGTCGGGCCGAGTCCGGGGAGCGCCTGGATGAACTTCCTGAGCCCTACGGGAGTCTGGCCGAAGGCCCAGACCAGGTTTGGCCGCACAGCGGCCAAGGCTCCGCCGGCTGCGCCTCCGCGCAGCACCGTCCGTCTCGAGATCTTCATGGTCGTGCCCTCCCAGCAGCCAGAGCTGCCGCCTGGGGCGCCCTGCAAGGTCCGTGCGTGTACGACCCTCACCGTGCACGTCGGATGGACGGCCCCTGGCCGAACAGCCGGCGCAAGGTTCGCACCCGTCCGGGCAAGCAAGTGAACATTTTGCGAGAAGTCAACCACGCCTGGGGCGCGGCCCGCTCCGCGTCGGTGCGGGGTCCCTTTCGCGCGTTGCGGCAAGCAGAGAAAACCCTGGATTCAGGACAGCGCGGTCGTGAATCGGCTGAGCATTTGATGGGGTGACACGTCGGCGGGTCACGCAAGACCGTCGCGTCCGGCGAGCGAGACTGGTTCTGAAGGCACGCTCGCCGCGTTCCTCCGGTCCGGGGGTGTCAAGCGCCCATCGGTGGCGGCGCAGGAAGCGACTCAGCCGGTACACCGTCGTCGCGAGTCACGCGATTCAGCCGAGGCTTGATGTGACGTCCGGAGCCGAGGAGGCATCTGTTTCGGGCCGAGGAGTCTTGAGCCTGATCCAGTGGACGGGTTGAGAAGAGACATTCCTGCGTGGTCGCCCGACGGCGCCGAGGGCCCCGATGCCGACGTTCGCAGCCGCGAGGGCCCCATTGCTTCCGCCGCAGGCAGCAAGGCCTACCGTGAAAAGGAGCGCGAGGGTACCCTTCCTCCATCGGCGCCGCGGGCCAGGCCGCACCTGAGCGCGGCCAGTCGAGAATGTGCTTCGCCGGCGAACTGGTCGCTCGACACACAGACTCACCATCAACGACCAAGAAAGAAGAAAGCGCATGACCTTGACCGCGATCAACGTACTGCTGGTTCCAGATGCTGCCACGGTCGAGAAGGCGCAGGTGGCGAACGCTCGGCTACGAGAGGACTATCCGGACGGTTTCGCCCTCGATGCCAACCACGCGCCGCACCTCACCCTTCTCCAACGGTTCGTCCCGACAACGGACCTCGACGAGGTCGCGAATGCCGTGACCGAGGTGCTGCGTACGGAGCAGTCGATGAAATGGGAAAGCAAGGCAACGGGCTATTATGATCTGGCCTACAAGAATCTCGGACTGGTGGGAATCGTCATCGAACCGACCCAGGATCTGCGTCGACTTCAGCAAAGGATCATCGACGCCGTCGCCCCGTTTGCTGCGGAGAAGGGTACAGGCGAGGCCTTCGCGCCCCGCCCCGACGGCGGGGCCATCAGCCAGCCGACGGTGGACTACGTGAACAACTTCGTCGGACCCCGCACCGGCATGAACTACCATCCTCATCTGACCGTCGGCATAGGTACCCGGGGCTTTGTGGACGCGCTGAAAGCGGAGCCATTCGAGCCCTTCACCTTCCGGGCAGTCTCCGTGAGTCTCTATCAAGTCGGGGATTTCGGGGTCGCACAGAGAAAGCTCCATGACCTTCACCGCTGCTGATCCGCTGCCCTCCTGGAACGACCGCCCCGTAAAACGGGGGATCCTCGCCTACGTCGCAAGAGTGACGAAGGAAGGATCACCCGACTTCTTGCCATCGGCAGAACGCATTGCCGTGTACGACAACGACGGCACTCTCTGGCCGGAGAATCCGATGCCGTTCCAGGCAGCCTTTGCCATCGACGAGCTGAAGCGACGCCTCCTCACCGAGCCCGAGCTCGCTTCGGATTCCATGGCGCAAGCCGCGTTGGCCGGCGACTTTGAAAAACTCCTGGAAGGCAAACACTTCGATGGCCTGATGCAGGTCCTGGCACTCACCCATGCAGGGATGACGATCGACGAGTTTCGTGGGGCCGTGGAGGCATGGTTCACATCGGCCAGACATCCCCGATATGGCAGGCCCTATGACGAGCTCACGTACCAACCCATGCAGGAACTCCTGCGCCATCTCCATGCAAATGGCTTCAAGAACTTCATCATTTCCGGTGGCGGCGCGGACTTCATGCGCGTCTGGGTGGAGCGCGTTTACGGCATACCACCGGAGCAGGTGGTCGGATCGACGGCGAGGACGACATTCGAGCTACGCGACGGCGGACCGGTGCTGACGAAGACGCTGGATCATTTATTCATCAACGACAAGGAGGGCAAGCCGGTCGGAATTCATCAATTCATTGGCCGGCGACCCGCCGTCTGTTGCGGGAACAGTGACGGCGACCACGCGATGTTGCAGTACACCACGATCAACAACCCGCGCCCTAGTTTCGGCCTCATCGTCCACCATACCGACAGTGAACGCGAGTATGCCTATGACGCCGAGACGAAGAGCACCGGCAAGCTCGTCGAGGCCCTCGAGGAGGCCCCCCAGCGCGGCTGGCTCGTCGTGGACATGAAGCAGGACTGGAACGTCATATTTCGGTCCAAGTGAAGGTAACTCTTGAAGGGTGCGGCCAGCCCCACTCGACGCGGGCGGCGCACGTCGAAGCTTGACCAGCGTTGCTTTCCTCCCCGTGCACGACGCGCTCCGGGGATTCGAGCCCTCAGGCCTTGTGACAGTCCCCGCGCCGGCGTCGAGCTCCGTGCCCGCGGCTCGGGTGGCCATGAGACCTTGGGCGTACTGCCATGGCTGTATCCGCGTGACCGCGTGGATGGCAGAAGCGGCAGCGGTCAGGGCCGGATCCGGATTGCCGGTGTACGGCCGACGTGGATTGTACGTGCTCGTGCGACTGCTCATCGCAGCAACGGTGCTCGGGACCTCCACGGCGAGGGGCGAGGACCCGTGCGCCTCCGACGTGAAGCAGTTCTGTGCGGAGGTGAAGCCAGGCGCCGGGCGGGTGGAGCGGTGCCTGCGCGAGAACAGGAAGGCGATCACGCTCGCCTGCTCCGAGAAGCTCGATACTGACGAGAAGAAGGCGCGGGCGCTCCTGGAGGAGTTTTCGCTGGCCTGCCAGGTGGACATCGGGCGGCATTGCTCCGAGGTGAAGCCCGGCGAGGGCCGCATGATCGCCTGTCTGATGAAGAATCAGGACGACCTGTCGAAGGGCTGCAAGGTGGAGACCGAGCGGTTCGAGTCGGCCCGGGAGAAGGTTCTGGCGGTGCGATCCGCATGCAGGGCCGACGTCCAGCGGCTCTGCCCGGGCGTCCCCGAGGAGGCGGGGCCGCTCGTCGCGTGTCTCCAGGCCCGGAACGCCGAGCTCTCGGCGGGGTGCCGCGCAGCCGACCCGGGACTGGGGGCCAAGGCGGCGGAGCTCGTGGATGCAATCGACGCGCTCTCGAGCAAGGAACGCATCATGGAAACGCTGGAGATCCTCCAGGGGCTCGACTCGGTGGCCTTCAGCCGGAGCCAGATCGCGCTCCAGGGCGAGAACTTCCAGGCCGTGGGTGGGGTGGCCAACAGCAACCGGTTCACCTTGAACCCGCAGTTCGTCTTTGGCCACCGAAACCAGTTCGCGATCCTGATCAAGGTCCCGGTCGTGTCGGTCTACCCGTACTCGACCGAGATCCCCGCCGCCTCGGGCCTGGGGGACCTGACGACCGCCTTCGGATGGTCCTTCTACGCGCGCGGGCAGATCCGGCAGTACCTGGCCCTCGGGCTGCAGTGGAACACCGCAGCGCAATCGATCCTCGGAGCCCCCTGGGCGCTGGAGCCGACGTACGCCATCGCCATCGGCCTGGCGCGGTGGGTGTCACTGACGACGGAGCTCACCTGGGTTCGGTCCCTGGGATCGACCGGGGTCTACGCCGAGCTGAACATCCTCGTCCTTCGGCCCATCTTCGTCTTCGGTCTTCCGGCGAACTCGTTTCTCGCGCTCGACACCCGGCTCTCCTGGGACCTGACGAAGGGGACCTTCGTTCCGGTGCTGAAGCTCGCGGCCGGAAAGTTCATCGACCGCGGGAAGTCGTTCTCCATCTCCGCCTGGTACCAGGCGTCCTTGACCGATCAGTCGCAGTGGCAGGCCTTCCCCGGCGGGTTCAAGTCTTCGGCCGGCGTCGCGCTCGCCTACTTCTTCGACTGGTGAGCTCGCCCGGGCCCCCCGGGTTCTGGCCTCAGAAGTAGTAGCGGAGTCCGATGGTCGCGAGGACGGCGCTCCAGCCCACGTTGACCTGAGGCTGCACCTTGAAGCGCCGGGCGACGATCTGCAGGCCCAGCGCCAGGTGCGGACGGCCGGTGTAGAAGATGCCACCGCCCAGGTCACTCACGTGCTGCAGACCGCCGCCGCTGGTCGGTGCAACCCAGGTGAAGACTCCCTGCAGCCCGATGGGCACGTCGGAGACGGCCTTGAAGTCGAAGTCCAGTGCCACTCCAAGTCCGAACGCCTGCCCACTGAAGTCTCCGTTGTTTCGCTGCTGGGTGACGAAGGCGTACGACACGTTCGCTGTGACACCGAAAGAACGGACCGGCGCCCAGTTCATCGCCAGCGCCGGCTGGATCTGAAAGACGTTGTTCAGGCCGAAGATGCTGTCGTCGGTCACCGAGCAATTCCCCTGCCTGCAGTTGTCCACGAGCGTGCGGAGGCCGTTGCCGATGGTGAGCGCGAGGCCCGGGCCGATGCCCCCGTCGACCAGCAGGCCCAACTTGAGCGTCTCGCCCACCGGGAGGGTGGCAGTGAAGCCCAAGGCGGCAGCAGTCGCCACGCTGGTTCCCACCACGATCGCCGACGTTCCGTTGATGCCGGAGTACACCAGCTCGTTGATGGTGAGGCGCGCCGAGAAGTGGTCGAGGAACGCGTATTCGAATCCCAAGATCGCCCCGACGCCCGCGTAGTTGAAGGAGCCGCTGTACAGCGTGTCGCCGACCTGCGCCGAGCCGGTCGTGCTGCCGTAGGCCATCTCGAGAAAGGTGCCGAAACTCGTGGTGGTCAGCGCGCCGGGGACGGACGCAGAAGGCAGGAACACGTGACCATTGAGAATACGGCCCGGCGGCGCCGAGTTCTCGACCATGGGGCTCACCTGGGCCAGCACAGGCCCAGCCGACATCAGTGCCAGCGTCGCAACCAGCGGATGAGTCAGCGGCATGTGTCCTTCTCCTGGCAGAGCGACGGGCCGCATCGCGCGGATTCGTTCTTGCACATCGGTGCGAGAGCCGTCGTACAACCAAGGGCCAATGGCCACCGGCCTCTCCGAGCCGACCTCGGCGCCACCCTTCGAGGGACGGGAGAACCCGGAGCAGCGCTGGCTGCGGACCGTCTACCGCCCGGGCGTCCCCCAGCTCACGGTCCGGGCGGTCATCGTCGGAATGCTGCTTGGCTGGGCGAGCGCGTTCGGCGCGGCGCTGGCCTTCTTCCGGGACCTCCCGTGGCTGCCGCTGCGCATCCCCGCGTCGACTGGCCTGCCATTCACCCTCCGCGGGCTCCCGGCATCGCAGTGGACCGTGGGCATCGACTGGAGCGTGCTCCTCGTCGGCGGTGGTGCACTGATGGGATTCCGCACCGGCTGGTCGATGCTCCTCGGCGCCACGCTCAACTTCGGGTTCCTCGCGCCCTGGATGCACGACCGCGGCGTCCTCGGCGTGGTGAGCTTCCGGTCCCTGCTGGGGTGGTCACTCTGGCCCGGTGCTGCGCTGATGATCGCCTCCGGGCTCCTGGCCTTCGGCTTCCAGTGGCGCTCGGTGCTCCGCGCGCTCCGGCAACTGCTCGGGGTGTTCGAGCGCAGGGGACGCGGCACCCGCGCCCCCCCCGACCCGATGGACGCGGTCGAGGTCCCGATTCGCTGGTTCGGGCTCGGCTATCTCCTGCTCGGCCCGGTGATGGTCTGGCTGATGGTGCGTCTGTTCGGGTTCCCGGTCTGGGCGGCGCTGCTCGCGCTCCCGCTCGCGGTGCTGCTCGGGTCCGTCGCTGCCCGGGTGACCGGCGAGACCGACGTCACGCCCAGCAAGGCCTTCGGCCCGGTGACCCAGCTGGTGTACGGCGCGGCACTGCCCGGGCAGATGCTCCCCAACATCACCGGCGCCAACGTCACCGCCGGCGTGGGGCTCCACGCGGCGGATCTCCTGACCGACCTCAAGGCCGGCTGGCTCCTCGGGGCGAACCCGCGCCAGCAGCTCGTCGGGCAGCTCTTCGGGGCCGTGGCCGGCGCGCTGGCCGTCGTCCCGGCCTTCAATCTCCTCGTCCCGCGTGCGGACGTCCTGGGCTCCGAGCAGTTTCCGGCTCCCGGCGTGCAGGTGTGGGCGAGCGTGTCGCGGCTCCTCTCTCAGGGCGCCTCCCAGCTTGCCCCGGCCGCACAGCAGGCCATCCTGATCGGGCTGGCTGCCGGGGCCGCGCTCGCACTGCTCGAGCGCTTCGCGCCTCGGAAGCTCCGGGCGTTCGTCCCCTCTCCGACAGCCGTGGGGGTGTCGTTCATGATCCCCTTCTCCAACTCGCTGGCGTTCTTCCTGGGCGCGCTGGTCGCGGAGGGGGTCAGGCGCCGCCGGCCGTCCGAGGTGGACACGACGGTGACACCGGTGGCGAGCGGCTTCATCGCCGGTGAGAGCCTGATGGGGGTCCTCATCGCGATGGCGATTGCCCTGATGGCGCAGCGCTGAGGCGCCCATGCTCGCGGCCAGGGTGCGCGCCCGGAGCTGAGACGGCCGGCGCAACAGCCTCGTCCCGACTGTGGCACCGGGCGCGACGCCCCGGAGTCTCAACCGACCGGAGTCACTCGTCTTCGGAGGTGGCAAGCCGGCTGCAGAGGAGTCCGGGCAACTCGCCGAACTCGCAAGGAGCCCGTCATGAACACCGACACCGTCTCGCTCTTCTCCGCCGCTCGCCGCAACCGTTCGCTGGGCCTCGTCGTCGCGGGCCTCATCTTCGCGCTCGTGGGGATCGGCGGCTCGGGCGCCATCGCCCGGAGCTTCGTCACCGCGGGGAGCTTCGCCACGGTGGCGCCGCGCGTGGTGCAGCCCGCCGTCTGAGGTGCAGTGCTACCTCGTGCAACCGAGGTAGTCCCGCTCGTCCACTCCGAGCACCCGCTCTTCCCACTGCTCGAAGCCGGTGCACCAGCCGTGGTGGTCGTCGGACCCCCGGCCGAGCTGGGCGTGCCGGAGCTCGTGGGGGAGCGTCTCAGGTGACCGCTCGGAGATGTCGATGATGCGTGAGCGGTGATACGTGGCGCCAGTGTGCCCGTCGGAATCCACGGCCTCGCCTGCGCGCACCCGGAGGGTCCAATCCTCCTCGACCAGTGGCACCGTTCCCCAGCCCTCTTCGTAGGTGGTCCGGTAGTGCGCCAGGATGCCCGCGTAGACCTGGCACACCGTCGCGCGCGGACCCTGAACTGACACACCCCGCTCGAGCTGGATCGGGATGCTGCCCACGGCGCAGGTGGCGGCGATGGCGATGTCCGGAGCGGAGACACCGCACCCAGCGCTCATCCCGAGCCATCCAACGAGACCGATGCGCCGGGCCAGCGATGACGTCATCTGCCGGACGTTTTAGCGGAAGGTCGCTCGGCCTCCAGCTGGCCTGCGGGGCAGGCGACAGGGTTGCGGAGTGCCCCCGAGGTGCCGTGCCCTCCGGCGCCCATGGTCTGCAGCAGCCGCTTGCGGGAGGGGTGCTCCTCGGGTTAGCAGCCCAGCGCTCATGACGCGGATCGCCATCCTCACCCTGGGCCTCGCCCTGGCCCCGAAGTTCCAGCTCATCGACGTGGCGCAGCTCGAGTCCCTGCAGAAGGAGAGCCGGGTCCCGGTCACCCTCCTCGACGCAAACGACGCCGAGTTCCGCGCGAAGAACGGGGTCATCCCCGGCGCGCGGTTGCTCAGCTCGTTCGACGGTTACGACGTGACGAAGGAGCTGCCGGCGGCCAAGGACGCCCCGCTCGTCTTCTACTGCTCGAACAAGCTTTGAACAGCCTCGCACACGGCCGCCGGTCGGGCGGTCGAGGCAGGTTACACGCGGGTGAGCGTGCTCGCTCCCGGGCTCAAGGGCTGGAAAGAGGCCGGAAAGCCCACCGCCAGCCCGTAGCGCCGTCAAGACACGCTAGCCTCGCGCGGAGAGCAAGGAGGGGTGTGGCATGCACCTGCATCACTGGAAATGGGCTGCCGTCACGGGGGCCGTCCTCGGCTCGGTGGCAGCGCCGGGCGCGGCGCCTGCCAAGGCCGATCTGGCCGCGGGAAAGGCCATCTACGACAAGCAGTGCGCGAGCTGCCATGGCCCGACGGGCAAGGGCGACGGGGAGGACGCGGCGTACTTCACCACCAAGGCCACGGACCTGACCGACAAGGCTGCCCTGAGCAAACGGACGGACGACTTCCTCGCTGCCGTCATCAGCGGGGGTGGTCCGGCCAAGGGCCTGTCGAAGGACATGCCGCCCGCGAAGCTCCCGCCCCCGGACGTCCAGTCGGTGATTGCCTACGTGCGCAGCCTCTCCGGGACGAACTCCGGGAAGTAGCGCCCGGGGCTCAGCGGAACGCTTCCGCCGCGGCCGCCACGAGCTCGGCGATGCGCTCCGCGGGGACGTTCTCCAGCATCACGGCGACGTTTCCGCTGCGTCGGACCACGTAGCGTGAGCCGTCGGGTTGGGCGGCCTCGGCGGCAGTCCCTCCGGCGAGCGCGGCGCCCCAGGCCTCGAGGAGCCGGATGGCCCCATCGGGAGAGGCGAAGGCCACGGCCCAGACTGCCGAGACCTGCGTGCCGCGGTGCACGGTCTCCAGCCGGTCGCCACGCCAGCCCTGACCGAGGTCTCCGCGGCCGTGGATGTCCCCGAACAGGTTCAGGTTCGCCGCCCCGAGGGTCGTCGCGTACGCCGCCGAGCTGCCCGGCAGCTTCGCCGCGAGGTCGAGCCGGGCTTGCCGGGGGCGCTCGTCTGCGCGGTACAGAGCCGGGTCGAGCACCTGGGCGGTGGAGCGCGGAAGTCGCCGGAGCAGGGAGGTGGCGGCGGGGTCCGAGGGCGTGCGCACGGCCGCCACCAGCCGGGCCCCCGCGGAGTAGGGGAACGAGAGCTGCAGGCCCAGCCAGGGGACCGAGGCCTGGCCGCCCGCCATTGCTGCGCTCCCCGCCGTTGCCTCCGACAGGAGGTTCCCCATCTCCTCGCCGCCGCCCGACTCGCCCGCGAGCACCAGCGCGGCCACCTGCTGCGCCTGCCCCTCGATTCCTGCCGAGAACGCGAGCTGGGCGTCCTCCGAGCCCCGCACCTTGCTCGACGCGTCATCGAGCCGCACGGCCTCATCCTGGACCGCGTGCGCCAGCTCGTGGGCCACCACGAGCATCTGCGCCGCGAGCGGCTGGTCCGACAGGAGGTAGAGCCTCCGGCGGTGCGGATCGTAGAACCCCGAGACGTTTTCGCCGTACAGCGCCTGCGCCTCGACACGCAGATCGGTCCCGGCCGCGACCAGGCCCACGGCGGCGAGGCCCTCGGACAGACGCTCCAGCAGGTCCCCGGGGTAGTCCCGGCGCAGCACCTCGAGCAGGGCCGCCCGGGCCTCGTCGCGCGAGATGACCTTCACGTCGAGCCGCGAGGGAACCGGCAGGCGCATCACCTGTCCGACGCGCGGCAGCATCTCGGCCACCAGGGCTTTGAGGTCGTCGGGGGACGCCGCACCGCCGGTCTGGAGCCGGGCCATCCGTTCGACCTCCCGGATGAGCTCCTCGTCGTCGCTCGCCAGGGACGGACCGACGGCGAGCAGGACGAAGGCGACGAGCGTGCTCTGGCGGCCTCGCACCGCTCGACTCTAACCCCGCCCGGATGCCTGTCGGGCCAGCGGGCTCCTTCTGCCGCCGACTGAACGCACCCGCTCGGGAAAACGAGACCCTCGACGCATTCGATGGCAGGGTTGACAGCCGAGTCCGGATGACATCCCCGCCGCCGCACACACAGGTCCGGTCGTTTGCCGCGCCGAGCGACGAGGGTCGGGGGAGCTCCGAAGAGGGGCGTTTCCGTGCGCTGGTGGCGAGCGTGAAGGACTACGCCATCTTCATGCTCGACCCCACGGGACGCATCGAGACCTGGAACGCCGGGGCGGAGCAGACGAAGGGCTACACCGCCCACGAGATCATCGGCCAGCACATGTCCCGCTTCTACACGCCGGAGGACCTGGCGCGGGGACTCCCGGCCCTCCTGCTCGCCGCCGCAGCCCGGGACGGGCGGGTGGAGAGCGAGGGCTGGCGGCTGCGCAAGGATGGCACCCCGTTCTGGGCCGACGTGGTCATCACCGCGCTGCGCGACGACTCGGGGCGCCTGGTGGGGTTCGCCAAGGTGACCCGGGATCTGACCGAGCGCCTCCATGCCCAGCAGGAGCAGATCCGGCTCGCCCATGCCGAGGAGGCCATCCGGCTCCGGGACGAGTTCCTGTCCATCGCCGCGCACGAGCTGCGCACCCCGCTCAGCGCGGTGCAGCTGCAGCTGCAGAGCCTGCTCGAGCGACCGGAGGGGCTCGACCCACGCGCCCGGCTGAAGCTGGAGCGGGCCTGTCGCAGCGGAGAACGGCTGGTGAGGCTGGTGGACACGCTGCTCGACGTGTCCCGCATCACCACCGGGAGCCTCACCCTCACCCGGTCCACCTTCGAGCTCGTCGAGGCCGTCGAGGAGGTGGTCGAGCGCTTCGGCGATCACGCGGCCCAGGCCGGATCCATCGTCACGGTGCGCTCCGAGGGCCCGACCTCCGGCAACTGGGATCGGATGCGCATCGAGCAGGTCGTCACCAACCTCCTCGGCAACTCGCTGAAGTACGCGGCGGGCACCCCGGTGGAGATCTCGGTGCAGGGCGACGCAGACAACGTGGTGTTCACGGTGGCCGACGGAGGCTCCGGCATCCCCCCGTCCGAGCGGGACCGGATCTTCGGACGCTTCGAGCGCGCCGCCCCCATGCGTCACTTCGGAGGGCTCGGGCTCGGGCTCTACGTCGCGCGGCAGATCGTCGAGGTGCACGGGGGAGGGATCTCCATCGATCCGGAGCGTGCGGTGGGCGTGCAGTTCGCGATCCGGCTGCCCAGGCAGCCCCCGTCCGGGAACACGGCGTGAGCCACCGGGTGCTGGTCGTCGAGGACGACGCGGATATCCGGCTGGCGCTGGAGGAGATCCTCGAGGACCACGGCTTCCACGCGGTGGGTGTCCGCCACGGCGGGGAGGCGCTCGATTACCTGTCCCGGACGGACGACCTGCCGTGTGTCATCCTCCTGGACCTCATGATGCCGGTGATGGACGGGGCGACCTTCAGGAGCGCGCAGCGGCGGGATCCGAGGATCGCCTCCATCCCCGTGGTGCTCCTGTCGGCGTACCGTGACCTGGACCGGCGCGCGGTGGATCTCGATGCGGTGTCGGTCCTCAACAAGCCGCCGGACGTGCGCGTGCTGGTGCAGGTGCTCCAGGCTCACTGCTGACGTGTCGCCGGAAGTGCTCGCCGGGCCGAGCCGGTCACCAGGAGATCTCGCGCGCGCTGGAGCGCTTCCCGTTGCTCCAGCACCATCCGGCGGAGGTCGGGCGCGAGACCATCGAGCCGGGCGAGGTCGTGGGTGGCGAGCTGGGCGCTCAGGGCCGCGTCCACCACCGCCGGCGGCGCGTCCAGGGCGACGCCGAGCAGCCTCGCCGCCTTGTGCCGCTCGCCCTCCAGGATCAGCGCCGGATCGCCCATTGCCCCGGCGAGGCGCCGCTCCTCGTCGCGGGGGGTCGAGGGTCGGCCGCGTCGAGGGAGGAGCGCTCCGAGGATGGCGACAACGGTGACGACGAGCGCGCCGAGCAGCGCCAATCGACGGTGGCGCTCGGCGTCGAGGAGACCGAGTGAAACCTCTGCGTTCGCCGCGGCCTCGCGCTCGGCGATGGCGTGGGCCCCGGTCGCCGGCCGGGACTGCATCTCGGCGCGATAGGCGGCCTCGAGCTCCTCGAGCTGTGCGCCGGTGTACGGCCCGAAGGACGAGGCGCGGCCCTGGGACCTGAGCCACGCCGCGCCCCCTGCTGCAAGGAGCGCGAGGGCCACGAAGACGAGTCGGCGCATCGCCTGAAGTCTAGGCCATCAGGGCCTCCCGATTGGTGTGTCAACGGGCAGGCCGAAGGCCGTACAGTCGACGTCCGGAGGGGAACCGCGTTCATGAACCTCGCAGAGGTGAAGTGCATCGTCTCGGGCGGCGCACAGGGGCTGGGCCGCCACTTCGCGCTCCGGCTCTCCCAGGCGGGCGCGCAGGTCGCGATCGGCGACGTCAACCCGCAGGGGCTGGCCGACACGCTCGAGCTCGCGCGCGGCACCAGCGGGAAGATCCACGCCCGGACGCTCGACGTCTCGAAGGACTCCGAGGTGCAGGACTTCGTGGAGTGGGCGCACGGGGCCATGGGTGGCCTGAACGGCCTGGTGAACAACGCGGGCATCCTGCGCGACGGGCTGCTGGTGAAGAAGGACCGGCACACCGGCGAGGTCTCGGTTCTCTCGCGCGAGCAGTGGGACACGGTCCTGGCGGTGAACCTCACCGGGGCCACCCTGCTGGTGCGTGAGGTGGTCCGGAAGATGGTCCAGACCGGCAGGCGGCCGGGCGTGGTGGTCAACATGTCGAGCATCGCCCGGCATGGCAACCGCGGACAGTCGAACTACGTCGCGGCCAAGGCATCGCTGGCGGCGAACACCGTCACCTGGGCGCGCGAGTTCGCGGCGTTCGGCATCCGGGTGACCGCGGTCGCCCCGGGGATGATCGACACGCCGATGACCCGGGGGATGCACGCCAAGGCACGGGAGGCCCTGGTCTCGGCCATTCCGGTGGGCCGCATCGGTGAGCCGGAGGACATCTGGCTCGCGGTGCGGTTCTGCATCGAGTGCGACTACTTCAACGGGCGCACGGTGGACGTGGACGGCGGCCTGACGATGTAGCGGTCACCACACCCGGACCCGCTGCTCGGGCGTCAGATAGAGCGGCTGCCCGGGCTGGACCTCGAAGGCGCCATACCAGGCATCGATGTTGCGGACGGTGAGCGCGCGGTAGTGGCCCGGCGCGTGCCCGTCGGTGATGATCCGCTGCCGCGCCATGGCCTCGCGGAACTTGCCGCGCCAGTTCTGGGCATAGGCGAGGAAGAACTGCTGCTCTCCGCTGAACCCTGCAAGGCTCGGCAGCGCTGCGCCCCGGAGCGAGGAGGTCCATCCGTCGTGCGCGGCGGCGATTCCCA
>Ga0208851_1000480_pt1 | contig 17408 bp, 9 predicted proteins | sample NGESurshal092012_FD_184481 | JGI IMG/M metagenome (GOLD analysis project Ga0208851, IMG submission 184481) | Arctic peat soil microbial communities from Barrow, Alaska - NGEE Surface sample 415-2 shallow-092012 (SPAdes) | ecosystem: Environmental > Terrestrial > Soil > Wetlands > Peat ... | reverse complement strand
CGAGGTGTCCGAATCCATCCCATTCACCGGCACCGCCGCCCCGAAGACCGTGCACGGACTCCCCGACGGACACGAACCCGCCGACCCCGCGGCAGTCGTGAACGACCACGAGTACGACGCCATCGCGTTCCCCGCCAGGTCCTTCACCCCGGACACCACCACCGAGTACTGCGTCGAAGCCGCCAACGCCGCCGACGGCGTGAACGTCACCACCGTCCCCGCGCCGTTCAACCCGGTCGACCCAGCCACCGCCGAACCACCCTGCGGCGTCACCGTGATCGACGCACCCGCCTGGATCGGCTCACTCAACGTCACCGACACCGCCGACGACGTCGCCACCCCCGACGCACCCAACCCCGGAACCGTCGACACCACACTCGGCGGAGTCGTATCCGCCGCCGCCGACGTGGTGAACACCACATCCACCCAGTAGTTGGAGTTGTTGTACGTGCTCGTCGGGAACACCCCACCCGACCCATACCGATACACACTGCCCGCCGCCGTCAACGGCGAGTTCACAAACGGGGAGGAGAAGAACCCACCATCACCGGCATACCGGCCCTGCGGCGCCAGATACGACGCCACATACGTCGTCCCCGCCGTCACCGCCACCGGCGACGCGAACGTCACCGTCTGCCACCCCGACGACGTCTCACCACTGAACGTCGCCGTCGCCAGCAACGAACCCGCCGACGACCACAAGCTCCCCGTATGCGTCCCCCCGTTCGCCGCCCCACCCTTGTAGAACCGCACCCCCGTCACAAACCCGCCCACCGACGAGGAGAACCTCACCCCCAACTCCACCGACGAGGTGTCGGGTGTGGTCAGGATGAAGGGAACAGACGTCGGCGAGAAGAGCGAGCAAGGACACGCTCGAGCAGTGACGGTCACCGACTTCGAGGCATTCGCACTCCTGTTGAGGCTGTCGTCCGTCGCACGCGCCATCACAGCGGCAGCACCCGCGACCATGGGAGTCCAGTCGTAGGTCCAGGTACCGAATCCGGACGCGCCGGGAGATGCAGGGTGCCAGCTGGACCCGCCATCGGTGGACACCTCCACCCCCGCCACGACGCCACCGACGTCCGTGGCGGTACCCGTGACGCTCACCACAGCGCCCTGCTGCACACTCGCCCCAGCTGACGGGGAACTGATCAGCACGACTGGCGCGGTCGTGTCCGTCGACGGCGTCGCCGCGCTGCCGTCCACCTGCGTCGTGGGCTGCGCACCCATGTCCGCCAGCACGTTCACCGTTGCCTGCTGCATGTCCGCGTTCGGGCTGCCAGTGGTGACGCCGTCGTGACTGCTGTCGAGGCCCCACGCCCACTGGATCGACCCGACAGAGAACACCAACGCGCCGCCAGCCGCCCGGTACTCGGTGATCGAATGCGTGACGGTTCCCGGACCGGTCGTGCTGCCGTAGTCGAGCATCTTCTGGTCGACCTGGACGGTCGTACGGGACAAGTCGATCAAGCCAGCGGGGCGGAAACCGTTGTCCGGGTCTGTGTCGAACTCATAACCCAGGCCGCTCGCCAGCAGCGTCGCCGTGCCCCCGCTCGGGGTCGCCGCCACCGAGGTGTTCCGCCAGATCCGCGCCTGCGAGTAGGCGTACGGCACCTGGAAGATGCCGGCCGGGCTGTTCGACTGATACATCGTCCCGGACATCGCGTTCTCCGGCCGGCCCCCGTCCGCCGGCGGGGAGAACCGCGGGTCCCGCCACGTCCCAGTCCACTCCGAGGACGGGTCGATCTTGGCGTTCGCCCATGTCTCCTTGTAGCAGACCAACGTCCGGTTCGCCGTGCTCGTCCCGTCATACGACGGCTCCCAGCGGGTCTTCCAGTAGCTCTCGTTGCCCGAGAAGAACGCCAGGTTCACCCCCGCGTCCCGCGCCGCCTCCACGTTCGCCCGCTGCGTCCCCGACCAGTACTCGTCATGCCCCACCGACATGAACACCTTGTGATTCAGGATCAGCGACCCGTACCGGGCCGTGTCCACCCCCGAGAAGTACGACACGTCATACCCGTTGCGCTCCAGGAACCGGATCATCGGGTACTCGTTGGAGAACAAGAAGTCGCGCCCGTTGCCGATGTCCCGGGTCAGGATCGGCCGGTTATAGGACACCTTGTACGCCTGGGTGTTGAACGTCGTCGGGATGTAGAAGTCGGTGCCCCCATAAGAGTTGTAGGCCTGCCAGGTGGTGTCCGAGGTCTGCATCAAGATGTTGGAGTGGCTGGCGTCGTTGCGCACCACGAACACGATGTGACTGGCCCCACCGGTGTCCGTCCGGGTCAGCCGCGCGATGTACACCCCGGAAACGGCCGTCGAGGGCACCGCCCACGACGCCGAGACCGCCCAGTTCCCGCAGTCCACCGGCGCCGGCGTCGACGGGAACGAAGCGCTTGTCGCATTGGGGATGCTGCCGCAGGCCGGCTGGGTCTGCGGCAGCGCCGCCGACGGCGTGATGCTCGTGATCAGCCGCGCACCGTCCCCGCCGTACCAGCCCAGCCGGTAGATGCCGATCGAGTAGGCCGACGCATCCGTCTTGATCTTGAACGACTCGGTCTGCCCCACGTTCACGCTCATGTCCGTGGCGAACCCCTGGATCGTCAAGTCGCCCGCCCCGGTGATATCCCACACCGACTTCGGCGTCCCCGGTTGTAGGTTCTCACATGCGATCACGTTCACGGGCGGAGCACACGGGTCAGCCGCTGATGCAGCTCGCCCCAGGGCCGGGATCACCGCCACCACCAGGCTGACCATCACCAGCGCTGCCAGGCCCGCCCGCCGCGAAATCCTTGACGTGATCACGGAATCCCCCCGCCTCCAAACACCACTTGGCTCGGCGCACTCGCCCGAGCACCCTCACGCTACGTGCGCACCAAAGAGTCACGGGATGCCAATCCGGAAGTGTCCGCCGAACGGTTGACGGCCGGCTCCCCTCATCGGTCCGGATGGGCCAGGCTCCAGCCTCAGGTCTCGCTGCCGGACGGCACCAGGGTGCGGATCACCCGCAGCGCCACCGACAAGGTGGCCAGGTCGAAGCTCTCACTGCTGGTGATGTCGTCGAGGGTGGCCCTGGTGCGGGCCAGGCCCTCGGCGTTGGCCTCGGCCCAGATCGCGATCCGCTCGTCGGAGTCCTCGACGTCCTGCGACGTCTGCAGCACGCTGCGGGTCAGGCCCGCCAGCGCTCCGTAGAGGTCGTAGCGCAGCGCCATCCGAGCCAGCGCCGACCAGCGGTCGTCGCGCGGCAGCTGGGTGATCCGGGTGAGCATCTTGTCCACCTGGAACCGCTCGGACATCGCGAAGTACACCTCGCTGACCGCACGGGGGCCCTCGCCGGTGCTTCGGGCGATCGACACGATGTCCAGCAGCGAGAACACGTCGAGCATGGCGGCGGTCTCGACGGCCAGGTCGGGCGGCGCGCCCAGCGCCTCGAACTCCGCGGCCCGTCGGTACAGCCGCTCGCGCTCCACCCCGATGAGCATGTCCGGGATCTGGGCGGCGAGCCGGCCCACCGGCTCGAAGATCTCGATCTCGGACTCGACGTCGATGAGTGAACGGCGCGACTGCAGCATCCAGCGGGTGGCCCGGTCGAGCAGCCGTCGGCACTCCAGGTACAGCGCCGACTGCGCCCTGGTCGGGATGACGTTGTCGAGCGCCTCGACCCGGCGCCAGAAGTCGGGTAGCCGGAACACCCCGCGGACGACGGTGTAGGCGCGGGCCACCTCGACCGGGGTGGCTCCGGTCTCCTCGGACGCCCGGAACACGAAGCTGATCCCGCCGCGGTTGACCATGTCGTTGACGACGACCGTGGAGACGATCTCGCGGCGCAGCGGGTGGCTGGCCAGCCGGTCGCCGTACCGCTCCACCAGCGCGGGCGGGAAGTAGTCCCGAAGCGCCCTGGCGAAGTACGGCTCGTCCGGCAGGGTGGACTCGCGCAGCGCCGGTTCCACGCTCATCTTGGCGTAAGCCACCAGGACCGACAGCTCGGGCGAGGTGAGCCCCTTGCCGGCCGCGTGCCGCTCGTCCATGGCGGTGTCGGTCGGCAGGAACTCCAGCCCACGGGCCAGCTCGCCGCGCCGCTCCAGCTCCCGGATGAACCGCTGGTGCACCGTGATCATCGAGTGGGACTGCACCCGGGCGTTGCCCAGCAGCACGTTCTGCTCGTAGTTGTCGCGCAGCACGTGGTCCGCGATGTCCTCGGTCATCTCGGCCAGCAGCTCGTTGCGCTGCTTGCCGGTGAGGTCGCCGGAGCGGACGACGGAGTCCAGCAGGATCTTGATGTTCACCTCGTGGTCGGAGGTGTCCACGCCGGCCGAGTTGTCGATGGCGTCGGTGTTCAGCCGGACGTCGGACAGGGCCGCCTCGATCCGCCCACGCTGGGTGAAGCCGAGGTTGCCGCCCTCCCCGACGACCTTGGCCCGGAGCATCGCCCCGTCGACCCGGATCGCGTCGTTGGCCTTGTCGCCGACCTGCGCGTGGCTCTCCCCCGACGCCTTCACGTAGGTGCCGATGCCGCCGTTCCAGAGCAGGTCCACCGGGGCCAGCAGGATCGCGCGCATCAGCTCCTGGGGCGTCATCGACGTGACGGCGGCCTCGATGCCCAGCGCCTCGCGGACCTGAGCGCTCACCGGGATCGACTTGGCCGAACGCGGGTAGACCCCGCCGCCGGCCGAGACCAGCGACGTGTCGTAGTCGCCCCAGCTGGACCGCGGCAGATCGAACAGCCGCTGCCGCTCCTTGAACGAAGCCTTCGGGTCCGGGTCCGGGTCGAGGAACACGTGCCGGTGGTCGAACGCGGCCACCAGCCGGATGTGCTCGGACAGGAGCATCCCGTTGCCGAACACGTCCCCGGACATGTCACCGATGCCCACAGCCGTGAAGTCCTGGCTTTGGGTGTCGACGCCGAGCTCCCGGAAGTGCCGCTTGACGGACTCCCAGGCGCCGCGAGCCGTGATGCCCATGGCCTTGTGGTCGTAGCCGACCGAGCCGCCCGAGGCGAAGGCGTCGCCGAGCCAGAAGCCGTAGTCCTGGGCCACCCCGTTGGCGATGTCGGAGAAGGTGGCGGTGCCCTTGTCGGCGGCGACCACCAGGTAGGAGTCGTCACCGTCGTACCGCACCACCCGCGCAGGCGGCACGATCGACCCGTCCACCCGGTTGTCGGTGAGGTCGAGCAGGCCGCTGACGAACATCCGGTAGCGGGCGATGCCCTCAGCCATGACCGCCTCGCGGTCGGCCGGGTCGGCCGTGCGGTTCTTCACCACGAAGCCACCCTTGGAACCGCCCGGCACGATGACGGCGTTCTTGACCGCCTGGGCCTTGACCAGCCCGAGGATCTCGGTGCGGAAGTCCTCACGCCGGTCGGACCACCGCAGCCCGCCACGGGCGACCGGACCGAACCGCAGGTGCACGCCCTCGACGTCCGGGCTGTACACCCAGATCTCGTACCGCGGCCGGGGCAACGGCAGCGTCGAGACGCGCAGCGGGTCGAACTTCACCGACAGGTACCGCTTGGGGGTCCCGTCGGCCGCCGGCTGGAAGTAGTTCGTCCGCAGCGTCGCGTTGACCAGCTCCAGGAAGGACCGGATGATCCGGTCCTCGTCCAGGCTGGCCACGTCGTCCAGTGCCCCGCCGATCTCCTCCTCCAACGCCGCGACGATCTCCCTGCGGTCCCCCAGGACGTCCGGGTCGAGGCGGGCCCGGAACAGCTGTACGAGGAGCCGGGTCAGGTGCAAGTTGTTGCGCAAGCACTGCTCCAGGTACTCCTGGCTGAAGGTGAACCCAGCCTGCCGCAAGTACTTCGCATACGCCCGCAGCACGACCACCTCGCGCCAGGCCAGCCCGCCGTGCAGCACCAGCGAGTTGAACCCGTCGCCCTCGGCCAGTCCGCCCCAGACCGCGGCGAAGGTCTCCTGGAACCTGGGCTTGAGGTCGGGGCTCTCCTCCACGGCCGGGTAGCGCAGCCCGAAGTCGTAGACCCACTGCTCGGGGCCGCCCATCGGCTCGATCTGGTACGGCCGCTCGTCGGTGACCTCCAGCCCCATCTGCTGCAGCACGGGCAGCACTTGGGACAGCGACATGGCCGACCCGCCGCGGTAGATCTTGAACCTCCGCTCGCCAGGCGCCGCACCGACCGGGTGGTACAGGTTCAGCGCCAGCCCGGTCTCGTCGAGGCGCTCCAGCTGGTGCAGGTCCGCGACCGCCGTCCGGGCCGGGAAGTCCTCCTTGTAGGCCTCCGGGAACGCGTCGCCGAACCGCTGCGACAGCTCACCGACCCGCTCCTCGCCGAACTGCTCGAGCAGCGCGTCGGAGAAGTCGTCGGCCCACGACCGGGTGGCCTCGACCAGCCGCAGCTCGAGCTCGGCCTGGTCGACGTCCGGCACCAGCGCGCCCTTGGCCATCCGGACGACGAAGTGCAGCCGCGCCAGCACCGACTCGGACACCCGCGCCGTGTACTCGACGGAGGAGCCATGGAACGCCTCCCGCAGGATCCGCTCCATCTCCAGCCGGACCTTCGTCGTGTACCGGTCCCGGGGCAGGTACACCAGGCAGGACATGAACCGGCTGTACGCGTCGCGGCGGAGGAACAGCTTGGTCTGCCGCCGTTCCTGCAGGTGCAGCACGGCCAGCGCGACAGGCAGCAGGTGCTCGCTGGACACCTGGAACAGCTCGTCGCGCGGGAAGGTCTCCAGGATCTGCAGCAGGTCCTTGCCGTCGTGGCTGTCCGGCAGGAACCCGGACGCATCGAGCACCTCGCGCGCCTTGCGCCGCAGCACCGGGACCCGCAGCACGCTTTGGGTGTACGCCGACGACGCGAACAGCCCGAGGAACCGCCGCTCGCCGACCACGTTGCCCTCGGCGTCGAACGCCTTCACGCCCAGGTAGTCCAGGTACACCGGCCGGTGCACGGTGGAGCGCGAGTTGGCCTTGGTGAGGATCAGCAGCCGCTTCTCCCTGGCCGTGGCCCGGGCCGTGGGCGGCAGCGCCGCGAAGGACCCGGACCGGCCCTGGTCGCCGCGCAGGATGCCCAGCCCGCTGCCGGGGCGGGCCACCAGCGCGTCGCCCTCGTCGGTCTCGACCAGGTCGTACTCCCGGAAGCCGAGGAAGGTGAAGTGCCCGTCGGAGAACCAGCGCAGCAGCTCCCAGGCCTCGGAGACCTCGGCGTCCGGCAGCGGCGGCGGGGTGGTGGCCAGCTCGTCGGCGATGCGCAGCGCGGCCTCGCGCATCTTGGGCCAGTCCTCGACGCCTTCCCGGACGTCGGTGAGCACCCGCCGCAACCCCTCGGTGATGGCATCGAGCTTGTCTCGGTCGACCTCACGGTCCATCTCGATGTGCATCCAGGACTCGAGCCCGACCTCACGGTCGGTCTCGGCGGGCAGCTCGTCGACCAGCTCCACGAACTCGCCCACGGCGGACCGGCGGACCACGAGCACCGGGTGGATCACCAGGTGGATGGCGCGACGCTGCTGGGCCAGGTAGCTCGTCACCGAGTCGACGAGGAACGGCATGTCGTCGGTGACGATCTCGACGACGGTGTGCCCGCTGGACCAGCCGTGCTCCTCGACGGACGGCGTGAAGATGCGCACCGCGGACACCCCGACCGGCCGGTGCTGGGCCAGCTCACGGTGCGACAGCGCGGCGCCGAAGATGTCGACCGGGTCCCGGCCGAGCAGGTCCTCGACGGTGACGTTTCGGTAGTAGTGCTCGAGGTAGGCAGCGGCGTCGGGGGCCCGGCTGCGACCGTGATCACCGACCTCGACCGCGTGCGCGATGAGGTCTGCCTTGGTGTCGCGGCTCGATCCGCCGCCGATGCCTCGGGACATGCCAGCCACTACCGATCGCCTCTTCGGTGCAGGACCGCACGCCGTTGTGCGGAACTCCTGGAGCCTATCGTTCGCCCGGCCAGCTCAGCCCATGTGCGGGTACGCAGAGGACGTCGGCGGGACGAAGGTCTCCTTGATCGCCCGGGTCGACGTCCACCGCAGCAGGTTCTGCGCCGAGCCCGCCTTGTCGTTGGTGCCGGACGCCCGGCCGCCGCCGAACGGCTGCTGCCCCACGACCGCGCCGGTGGGCTTGTCGTTGACGTAGAAGTTGCCGGCGGCGAACCGCAGCGCGTGGGTGGCGTGCGCGATGGCGGCCCGGTCCTGGGCGATGATCGACCCAGTGAGCGCGTACGGGGCAACCGACTCCATCTGGTTGAGCATGCCGTCGTAGTCGGCGTCGTCGTAGACGTGCACGGCGAGGATCGGCCCGAAGTACTCGGTGGTGAAGATCTCGTCCGTGGGGTCCTGGCCCAGCAGCACGGTCGGCCGGATGTACCAGCCCTCGGTGTCGTCGTACGTGCCGCCCGCCCCGACCTCGATGGAGTCGGTGGCCCTGGCCCGGTCGATCGCACCGCTCAGCTTGCGGTAGGCCCGGTCGTCGATGACCGCTCCCATGAAGTTCGACAGGTCGGTGACCGGGCCCATCGTCAGCCCGTCGACCTCGGCCAGCAGGTCGTCACCGAACCGGTTCCACAGCGACCTCGGCAGGTAGGCGCGCGACGCCGCCGAGCACTTCTGGCCCTGGTACTCGAACGCCCCCCGCACCAGCGCCGTGCGCAGCACGTCGACGTCGGCGCTGGGGTGGGCGACCACGAAGTCCTTGCCACCGGTCTCGCCGACGATCCGAGGGTAGGCCCGGTAGCCCTCGATGTGCTCCCCGATCGTGCGCCAGAACAGCTGGAACACCCGGGTCGAGCCGGTGAAGTGGATGCCGGCCAGGTCCGGGTGGGTCAGGACGGCGTCGGAGACGTTGGCCCCGTGCCCGGTCACCATGTTGATGACGCCGGGGGGCAGCCCGGCCTCCTCCAGCAGCGCCATCAGGAAGTGCGCGGCGAACTGCTGGGTGTGCGCCGGCTTCCACACGACCGTGTTGCCCATGATCGCGGGCGCCGTCGGCAGGTTCCCGGCGATCGAGGTGAAGTTGAACGGGGTGATCGCGTAGACGAACCCCTCGAGCGGGCGGTGGTCCACCCGGTTCCAGATGCCTTTGGCGGACTTCGGCTGCTCCTCCATGATCTGCCGGGCGAACGCCACGTTGAACCGCCAGAAGTCGATCAGCTCACAGGCGGCGTCGATCTCGGCCTGGAACGCGGTCTTGGACTGGCCGAGCATGCTCGCGGCGTTCAGTCTCTGCCGCCAGGGGCCGGCCAGCAGGTCGGCGGCCTTGAGGAAGACCGCGGCCCGGTCGTCGAAGGCGAGGTCGCGCCACCCGGGGGCCGCGTCGCGGGCGGCCGCGATCGCCGCCTCGGCGTCGGCCTGGGTCGCGTCCGCGGTCACGCCGAGCACGTGGTCCCTGGCGTGCGGCTCGGCGACGTCCAGCCGGCTGCCCGAGGCCATGACCCGCTTGCCACCGAGGGCACAGGTCAGCTCGAGCGGGGTCGCGGCCAGGTCGGCCAGCGTGGTCTCCAGCTCGGCTCGCTCGGCGCTGCCCGGCGCATACGTCAGGTTGGGCTCGTTGACGGGAACGGGAACGTGGGTCACGGCATCCATGACGCTCATCGTGGCACGCACGCGACCCGATCGTCAGGTGACGGACAGCAGGTCGGCCAGCTCCTGGGTCGCGTACCACAGCAGTGCGTGGCCGTCCGCCGCCTCGGAGGTGGCGGGCCAGGCGGTCACCGCCACGGACACGTCCGGCTCGGCGTCCACGTCGTCCACGTGGGCCGACGCGACCGTCGCCATCGCGATCTCGGCCGCCACGCGCACCGCCCCGGTGGCCGGGTCGGTCTCCTCGACCGCCGAGTCCGGCACGTCGGCGGCGATGACCACCCGGCGGCGCGGCGCCGCCGGCTCGGCGGCCAGCAGGCCCAGCGCGGCGTCCGCAGCAGCCGCCATCGCGTCCTCGGCCAGATCGTCGGGGTCGGTGCCCGGCGCGGCCGCGCGGACGGCCGCGGTGACGGCGAACGCGGCCACGGGAGCCGGGCCCACCGCACGCCGCTCCACCAGCTCGGCCACGGTGCTCAAGGTGGCCGGGACGTAGACCCGCATCACTCGCTCCAGGAGAAGGAGTCGGCGCGGGCCCGGCGCAGCGCGTCGGCGGAGGTCCGCAACGAGGTCTCGATCACCGCAAGCCGACGCGCCGGGTCCATGAGGTTGACCCCGATGGCCTCGAGGTCCTGCCGGCCCGGACCGAGCAGGGTGACCACGGTGCCCTCGGCCCGCACCCGGCCGGCCTCGTGCAGCATCCGGCGGGTGACCGTGCGCCGGAAGCTACGCTCCACCCGGGCGGCCACCGACGTCGGTTCGTCGTAGTCGAACGACGCCATCGGGGCCAGCACGTAGACCTCGTCGAGCTCGAGCCCGGCCAGCAGGTCGACCGAGGTGACCGAGCAGGTGCCTCCGTCGACGTACCGGCGACCGTCGATCTCCACCGGCGCGTACCAGCCGGGCACCGAGCAGGACGCGAGCACCGCCTCGACGAGCGGCGCCGGCCGGGACCCGGGCCGGCCGAACACCACCCGCTTGCCCGAGTCGTAGTCCATCGCGACGACCCACAGGTTCGGGTGCGGCGACCACTCCCCGGCCGGCGTGATCGCGTCGACCAGGTGCCGGATGCTCCACAGGCTGCCGCGGCCCTCGGGCATGAGTGCGGACATCGCGGCCAGCGGGGTCAGCGACCGGGGTCGTCGCAGCGCCTGCATGAGCAGCCGGGTGGAGCCGAGGCCGGCCTTGGGCAACGGCGGGAGCGGCCCTCCGGTGCCCCTGTCGTAGTCGAAGGAGTAGCCGCCCAGCGGGCCGGCGCCGATCGGGTGACCGAGCTGGTGGTCGCGCAGCTCGCAGGAGCGCACGCCGGAGCCGATCAGGGCGGCCAGCACCGATCCGGCCGACGTCCCCATGAGCACGTCGGCCTCGCGGACGTCGAAGCCGGCCACCTGCTCCAGGGCGCACAGGGCCCCGACGGTCCAGGCGGCACCCAGGACACCGCCGGCCCCCAGCACGAGCCCGCGCCGCGGGGTCACCGGACGGTCCCCCGCAGCTCGGCCAGCGAGTCGACCAGGCACTGGGCCAGGACGTCGACGTCGGCCATGGCGTCGCGGTCGGCGTTCAGCCCGAAGTAGACCCCGCCGTTGTACGAGGTCAGACCGACGCTGACCACCTGCCCCTTGGCCAGCGGCACCACCGGGTAGGTGGACAGCAGCTCGGCGCCGCCGGCGTACAGCGGGAACTGCGGACCCGGCACGTTGGTCACGACCAGGTTGAACAGCCGTCGGGACAGGCTGCTGCCGACCCGCGCGCCCAGGGCGTGCAGCGTCGGCGGCGCGAAGCCAGCGACCCCGATAAGCGCGTCCGCGCCGACGGCCTGACCGGTCTCCTTGTGGCCGGCCATGGCGTAGGAGACCTGGTGCAGCCGCATGACCGGGTTGGGCTCGCCGACCGGCAGGTCCACCAGGTAGGACGACACCTTGTTGCCCGAGGCGCCGGCCGGGGCCTCGGTGCGGACGCTCACCGGGACCATCGCCCGCACCACGGCTCCCACGCCCACGGCCTCGCCGCGGGTCATGAGCCACTCGCGCAGCGCGCCCGAGACCACTGCCAGGACGACGTCGTTGACGGTGCCCCCGTGCGCCTTGCGGATCCGCTTGTAGTCCTCGAGCTGCGTGTCGGCCGTCGCGTACCGCCGCTGCTCGCCGATCTCGGCGTTGAGCGGACCGCTGGGCGCGGTCTTGGCCACGGTGCGGACCATGGCCAGCACCCCACCGGCGGCGCCAGCCAGCTGGCCCAGCGCGTGCTGGAGGTCCCCCACCCCGTTGCGGATGGTGTCGATAGCGGCCGTCGGCCGCTTCACCAGGTCCCCGACTGCCCCTGCGACCAGCTCGAGTCCAGTGGGCTCGGGGGCGGGACGCCAGCTGTCCGGCCCGGTCGCCCGCGGCTCTGGAGTGACGTCGAGGATCACCTGCCCGATGTCGATGGCGCTGATGCCGTCGACCATCGCGTGATGGGTCTTGCTCAGCACGGCGAACCGGCCGTGCTCGAGACCCTCGACGAGGTACATCTCCCACAGCGGCCGCTTGCGGTCGAGCGGCCGGCTCATGATCCGAGCCACCAGCTCGCGCAGCTGGGCGTCGGTCCCCGGCCGCGGCAGCGCCGAGCGGCGCACGTGGAAGGTCACGTCGAAGTGCTCGTCGTCCACCCAGACCGGGCTGGCGATGTGACCGGGCACCCAGCGGATCCGCTGCCGGTAGCGGGGCACGAAGGCGATCCGCTTCTTGATCAGTGCCACCAGCCGGTCGTAGTCGAAGCCACCCTCGGGCACCTCGAAGATCGACACCCCACCGACGTGCATCGGGGTGGTGGCCTCCTCCAGGTACAGGAAGGACACGTCGAGCGCGCTCAAGCGGTCGGGCACGCGCATAGCCTCCTGTCCCAAGGCGCCAGCCATCGCCGACAGCGGCGCCGGATACCTCCATGGTGGCATGCAACCCGTTGCCAGGCATGACAGTTCCGTCATGCGGGGGGTCTCGGCGACGGATCGCGCCCTACTGTCGGGTGTCCGAGACGTCAGAGGGGAGCCGGCCATGACACGGAGGAACGTGGCGCTGCTCGGTGCCGCTGGGCTGCTGCTCGCCGGGTGCTCCACGGCCCACGCGACGGTAGACGCGTCCGGCATCCCGCCGACGACGCCGAGCGCCAGCGCGGCCACCGGCACGGCAACGACGCCGGCGTCGACCACGGCCAGCCCGGCCCCGCCATCGGCCGGCCCGAGCACGAGCCGGTCCGCCGTGACGCAGATGACCGCGCGGCCCACCGCGTCGACGTCGGCGCAGGCCACGGTGATCGAGGTGCGGCTGGCCAAGGGTGCGGTCACGCCACCCACGGACCGGGCCAAGGTCCCGCTGGGGTCCCGGGTGGTCATCCGGTTCACGTCCGACATCTCCGACACGGTGCACGTGCACGGATCCGACATTGAGCAGGCGGTCAGGGCCGGGACCACCAAGGACATCGCCTTCGTCGCGGACCTGCAGGGGACGTTCGAGGTGGAGACCCACGACAGCACCATGGTGCTGATGCAGCTGCAGGTCTCCTGACGCAGTGGGCGTGAACCCGAGCCTGCTGCTCGCCCACGGCGTGGCGGTGCGCGCGGACCTGCCGCTGCCGTTCTCGCTGGTGCTCAACGGCTCGGCGCTGGCGCTGCTGCTGTCGTTCGTCGCGCTCGGCTCCCTGTGGACCCAACCGAGGCTGCGCAGGCGGGAGGCCGGGCGCCCACTGCCGCGGGCGCTGGCCGGCGTCCTCGAAGCGTCGGAACTGGCCTGGGGCCTGCGGATTCTCGGACTGGTGGCAGCCCGCTACGTCCTCGTCGCGCTGTTCCTCGGGCCGGACGACGCCGCCAACCCGACGGCCGGCGCGCTCTGCATCCTGGTCCTCCCACGCCGATGGCTTCGAGGTGGCGACGCTGTTCGGGCACCTGTCGGTGGTGGGACGCCGGGGGCGACGGCGTGCTCGTGCTGCGCAGCCCGCTGGACGGGGTGGCCGACACCCTGGCGTGGATCCGGTTCGCCCAGGGCAACGCGCTCCCGCGGGTGCTGGTTGACTCGGTCGGGCTGATGCTGACGATCGCCGCCGTGGGTGCGGCCCAGACGGCGGCCACGGTGGCATCTGGTCGCTGCTCGTCGTCGGCGGCCAGCCGACCCTGCACCGGCTCAGCGACCCTCTGGTGAACGGCGCGGACCTGCTCGGGATCGGCGGCGATGACCGGTCGGTGGCCCTGGTCAAGCGTCGCCGGGCCGCGGTCGGCCAGCTTCCTGCGGTGGGGGTCATGGTGGCGTTCACCGTTACCGGGTTGCTGCTGCTGTTCTCCGGCTGAGCGGTAGCCCGCTCGCACCCGGCGTCAGGTTCGGCTGGCTGCCTCGATGAAGATGACCCGGGTCGACCGCGAGCAGCCGGCTGCTGCCGAGGTGACCGCGGTGCTGCGGGACAGCCGCGGGCCGGGTCACGGCCCCTCAGCGCAGCGGCGCAGTGAAGAGGGTCTCGAGCTCGCTGAGGGTGTCCAGGTAGCCGCGGTGGTGGATGCCCACGAAGCCGAGCGCCACGGCGGCGTCCACGTTGTGCCGCAGGTCGTCGACGAACACGCACTCGGGCGCGGTCAGCCCGAGCAGCCGAAGGGTGTGCTCGAAGATCTGCGGCTCCGGTTTGCGCATCCCGACCTCACCGGAGATGACGACGACGTCGAACATCTCGTCCCAGCCGTCTCGCGGGTACTCGTTGCCCCAGGAGTTCGACAGCAGCGCGGTGCGCACCCCGGCCTGGTGCGCCCGGCGCAGCAGGCCGGCCATGTCGGGGGCGTGCTCGAACCGCTCGAACATCCGGTCCAGCAGCCCCTCGGGGCGGACGTCGGTGCCGGAGCGGACCCGCAGCGCCTCGGCCAGCCGCTGCTCGAAGTCGGGCACCTCGATCTCGCCGCGCTCCAGCGCGTGCACCGGGTTGAACCACGCCTCCTGGCCCGCGGCCGGTCCCAGCCAGGAACGCATGACGTCGGTGAAGTGGCCGAAGTCGATCCCGTCGGACGCCGCCCAGGCGGGCATCACCTCGCCCAGGCCGACGGTGAGCACGCCGCCCCAGTCGACGACCAGCCCCTTGAGCTCACGCACCGGACACCTCACGGGCCCTGGCCAGCAACGCGGGCACTCCTTCGTCGAGGGTGGCGAAGAACGGGTCGTCAGCCATGCCGGCCAGCCACCGGTGGTAGGACGCCTCGAGCAGTACGGCCAGCTTCCAGACGGCCAGCGTGACGAACCAGCGGGTCTCACCGGCGTCCCGGCCGGTCCCGACGGCCCAGCGGGCGACCAGTTCTTCACGGGCGGGGAACCCGGGCCCGTTGACCGCCAGCTCGCCCAGCGGGAAGCTCTCCCCCAACTCCGGCCAGAACAACAGCAGGTAGCCGAGGTCCGCGCGCGGGTCGCCGACGGTGGCCATCTCCCAGTCCACGACCGCGGTGATCCGGGGCTGCCCGCCAGCCCTGGCCACGATCACGTTGTCCAGCTTGAAGTCGCCGTGCACCAGGGCCGGCTCCACCTCGGCCGGCAGGTGGTCACGCAGCCAGTCCCGGACGGCGTCGTAGTCGGGCAGCTCGCGGGCGGTTCCCCCGGCCGCGGCCACCGCGGCCTGGATGCCCTCACGCTGGCCGACCCAGCGGCGCAGCTGCCGCTCGAGGTAGCCGGCCGGCCGGCCGATGCCGGCGTCCACAAAGGGACGCCAGTCGGCCCGGTGGATCTCGACGAGGGCGTCCACCAGGTCCAGCGCCAGCGCCCGCTGGGCGGCCACGTCGGCGGCCAGCCAGTCCGGCAGCCGGTCGCGGACCACCTCGCCGTCGGCGCGCTCCATCAGGTAGAAGGGCACGCCGAGCACGTCAAGGTCCTCGCACACGTCGACCACTGTGGGGACCCGCACCGGTGTCCCGGCCAGCAGCGACAGCACCCGGAACTCGCGCACGACGTCGTGCGCGGTGGGCAGCAGCGGCCCGGCCGGCGGACGGCGCAGCACCCAGCTGCGCTCGCCGCGGCGGACCAGGAAGGTGAGGTTGCTGTGGCCCTCACCGAGCGCGGTCACCTCGAGCGGGCCGTCCCCCGGCAGCCGGCCCCGCGCCCAGCCCGCCAGCGCCTGCGGGTCCACGAGATGCACGGCGGCGGCCACCCGGCGATCCTAGGACGGCGTGGCTCGGGCCGGACGAGTAGGGTCTTACCGACATCATGTCGGCATCAGGCGGCGAGCAGAGGCGGGGACGAAGATGACGGAGCCGGCCACCGGGCGCGGCAAGTGGCGGCCGATGCCGTTCATCGCGCTGGGCGTCTCGATGATCATCGTGGACGCGACGATCGTGAACGTCGCGATCCCCTCGATCATCCGCGACATCGGCATCTCGGTGACCGACGCCGAGTGGGTCAACTCCATCTACTCGCTCGTCTTCGCGGCGCTGCTGCTCACGACGGGCCGGGTCGGGGACATCTACGGACGTCGCCGGCTCTTCCTGGTGGGCACTGTCGTGTTCGTCGCGGCCAGCCTGGTCGCCGCCCTGGCGCCGTCCGCCGGGGTGCTCATCCTGGGCCGGTTCCTGCAGGGCGTCGGCGGGGCCATGCTGCTGCCCGCGTCGCTGTCCACCGTGAACGCCATGTACCAGGGCAAGGACCGAGCGATCGCGTTCGCGATCTGGGGAGCCACGATCGGCGGCACCGCGGCGCTCGGCCCGCTGCTCGGCGGCTGGCTCACCACGGCGTTCTCCTGGCGCTGGGCGTTCCTGATCAACCTGCCGATCGGGGCGCTCGTCGTCTACGGCCTGCTGCGCTTCGTGCCCGAGACGAAGGACCCGGGCGCGCGCCGCGGCGTCGACCTGCCCGGCACGGTCACCTCGGTCGTGGGCCTCGGTGCGCTGGTGTTCGCGCTCATCGAGGGCCAGCGCTACGGGTGGTGGCAGCCGACGGCCACCTTCGAGGCCGCCGGGCAGCGCTGGCCGTTCACGTCGGTCGCGCCGACCGGCGTGGCGTTCGTCGTCGCTGCCGTGTCGCTCGTGGCGTTCTGGCTGATCGAGCGCCGGCGGGCACAGCGCGGGGCGCTCGTGCTGCTCGACCTGCGGCTGTTCACCATCCGCAGCTTCCGGTACGGCAACCTGGCGGCGCTGATCGTCTCGCTGGGCGAGTTCGGCCTGCTGTTCGCGCTGCCGCTGTTCCTGCAGAGCGTGCTGGGCTACTCGGCGCTGCAGACCGGCGTGGTGCTGCTCGCGCTGGCCACCGGGACGTTCCTGGCCAGCCCGTTCGCAGCCCAGATCGCCAACTCCCGCGGCGGGCGGACCGTCGTCCGGCTCGGGCTGGCGCTCGAGGTGGTCGGCATCCTGGGCATCGGCGCCTTCGTCGGGGTGGGCATCAGCGCCTGGCGGCTGGTCCCGTGGCTGTTCATCTACGGGGCCGGCGTCGGCCTGGCCACGGCCCAGCTCACCGGCGTGATCCTCGCGGACATCGCCGTCGAGGAGTCCGGCCAGGGCTCAGCGGTGCAGAGCACCTCCCGCCAGGTCGGCGCCGCCTTGGGCACGGCCATCCTGGGCGCGGTGCTGTTCACCTCGCTCGGGTCGGGTGTGGCCGACCGCCTGCAGCAGGCCGGCCTGCCCGCGGCGCAGGCTCAGCAGATCGCCACTGCGGTCAAGGAGCGGCCGTCCGAGGTGCTGCCGGCGCTGGCCGCCCGGCCGGACGGGTCGGTGGTCGTCGGCGCGGCGTCCGAGGCGTTCGTCAGGGCCGCCCGCGACGTCGCCTGGGCCGGCGCTGCCTTCGTGCTGCTAGGCCTGATCGCCACCCTGCTGCTGCCCCGCGACAGCGGGGCCGGGCAGCGGCCGCAGGACGAGTCAGGTCTGGTGGCGGCCGGCACCGCGCCAGCGTCGGGGGCCCC
>Ga0208851_1000479_pt1 | contig 17437 bp, 19 predicted proteins | sample NGESurshal092012_FD_184481 | JGI IMG/M metagenome (GOLD analysis project Ga0208851, IMG submission 184481) | Arctic peat soil microbial communities from Barrow, Alaska - NGEE Surface sample 415-2 shallow-092012 (SPAdes) | ecosystem: Environmental > Terrestrial > Soil > Wetlands > Peat ... | reverse complement strand
CTGCAGTTCGCCCACGTGGATCTGCTGGTGCGCCGGTTCGGCTCTCTGCAGGGACTGCTCGCGGCCAGCGCGACCGACCTGCAGTCCGTCGACGGTATCGGTGCGATGTGGGCGCGGCACGTCCGCGAGGGACTGTCACAGCTGGCCGAGTCGACCATCGCCGACCGGCTGGTCTGACCTAGGCTCAGTTGCCCGGTGCGGCCGGAACTCCCTCGGGAGCCGGCGCCGGCTGATCGGCGGGCGGTTCGGCACCCGGCGGCGGGGCGTCGGCCAAGATGAACGGCACCGACGCCGAACGCAGGTTGCCCAGCTGGACCACGAGGTTGTAAGTGCCCGGACCGATCGGCTGGCGCGGCAGCGGGCACTGCGGGGCAGAGCCCATCCCGGTCCAGGTCACCTCGGTGGTCACCTGCTCACCCGGGTTGAACGTCTTGACCAGCGTCTCGTTGGACGGCGCGCAGTCGAGGTTGGACCACAGCCGCTTGTTGTCCAGCGAGTAGACGTAGGCGGCCAGCACCGCAGCGCCGACGTCACGCTTGCAGGCCACCAGGCCGATGTTGGTGACGACCATCGTGAACTTGGGCTGATCGCCGATGGCGTACCGCGGCTCGTTGGTGATGCCCTTGACCGCCAGGGTCGAGTCCGGGCAGTCGTCGCCCTCCTTGAGCACCGGCGGCGGCGCGACGGCCTCGGTCGGAGTCGGAGTGGGGGCGGGAGCCGAGGACTCCGCCGGCGGGGCGACGACCGGATTCTTGTTCTCCGGCTGCGGAGTCTGCGACGCCGCGGTCTTCACGGAGCTCTTGGAGTCGGAGCCTCCGCTGAACACGGCGAAGGCCACTCCGACGATGATGGCGAGAATCAGCACCGCGATGCCGATCGCCAGTCCCCGGCGTCGCCAGTAGATTTGCGAGGGCAGAGGTCCACGCGGTTCCAGATCCAGCACGTTCTCACGGTAAGCCCAGGTCACCGCGAGCTGTTCGACCCCGCTCGGCGTGTCGCCTTGTTCGCCAGCGGTTGATTACTCCCCGATGTCGCCGATGTGCTTGCGAAGGGTGACTTTTCCGTCGGCCAAGTGGTAGGTGACGCCGACGATGGCGAGGCTGCCTTCGGCGATCCTGTCGGCGATCGCAGACGACCGCGACATCAGCTGGGCGGCGGTCTCGGTGACGTGGCGGGCCTCGAATTCGTCGACGCGGGTGAGCCCGTCGCGGCGGCCCAGCAGGATCGACGGGGTAACCCGCTCGACGACGTCGCGCACGAAGCCGGACGGCACCTGCCCGTCGTCGAGGGCGGACAGTGTCGCCTTGACCGCACCGCAGCTGTCGTGGCCGAGGACGACGACCAGCGGCACGTCCAGGATCGTGACCGCGTACTCGATCGAGCCGAGCACGGCCGAGTCGATGACATGGCCGGCGGTGCGCACCACGAACATGTCGCCGAGGCCCTGGTCGAAGATTATCTCGGCGGCGACCCGGCTGTCGGCGCAACCGAACACGACCGCGGTCGGTCGCTGTTCGCCGGCCAGACTCGCCCGGTGCTCGATGCCTTGGCTGGGATGCTCGGGCTCACCCGCGACGAAGCGCTCGTTACCCTCTTTGAGTGCCTTCCACGCTGTCACTGGGCTGCTGTGCGGCATGTCCCTCATTCTGCACTGCCGCCGTGCCAGGCACGTCATGACCATCGTCCCCGCCGAGCTCGTCGACTGGTACGGCCGCACTCACCGCGAACTGCCGTGGCGCGCACCGGAGGTGACCGCCTGGCAGATCCTGGTCAGCGAGTTCATGTTGCAGCAGACGCCGGTGGCACGGGTCGCCCCGATCTGGCTGGAGTGGGTGGCGCGCTGGCCGACCCCGTCGGCGACGGCGGCGGCCGGTGCCGCCGATGTGCTGCGCGCGTGGGGCAAGCTGGGCTATCCCCGCCGCGCGAAGCGACTGCACGAGTGCGCGACGGTGATCGCAAGCGAGCACGACGACGTGGTGCCCGACGACGTCGAGGTGTTGCTCACTCTGCCCGGTGTCGGCGCCTACACCGCACGGGCGGTGGCGTGTTTCGCCTACCAGAGGCGGGTTCCGGTGGTGGACACCAATGTTCGGCGGGTGGTGGCGCGGGCGGTGCACGGGCGGGCCGACGCCGCAAGCCCGTCGGCGGTCCGTGACCTCGCCGACGTCGAGGCGCTGCTGCCCGACGACGAGTCGGCGCCGGTGTTCTCCGCGGCGCTGATGGAACTGGGGGCGACTGTGTGCACGGCGCGGTCGCCGAAATGCGGTATCTGTCCGCTGACGGTGTGCGCGTGGCGGGCGGCCGGGCACCCGCCCGGGTCGGGGTCCGCGCGGCCGACGCAGCGCTACGCCGGAACCGACCGCCAGGTGCGCGGCCGGCTGATGGACGTGCTGCGCGCCAGTTCGGCGCCGGTCGAGCGGGCACATCTCGACGTGGTGTGGCTGACCGATCCGGGGCAGCGCGATCGGGCGCTGGACTCGCTTCTGGTCGACGGTTTGGTGGAGCAGAGGGCGGACGGCCGGTTCGCGCTGGCGGGCGAAGGCGACGATGTAGGCGCGTAGCGCCTGAGGAGGAGCCGAGCAGACAGAACCGAAGGCGACGATGCAGGCGCGTAGCGCCTAGGACGCGCGGGCGAAGCGGCGCCGGTAGTCCGACGGGGCGACACCGACGATCCGGCGGAAGTGGTGCCGCAGCAGCGTGGCATTACCGAAGCCGACCCGCTCGGCGACGCGGTCGACGTCGAGATCGGTCTCCTCGAGCATCCGCCGCGCGTAGAGCACCCGCTGGTCGGTGACCCACTGCATGGGCGTGGTCCCGGTCTCCTCGACGAACCGGCGCGCGAAGGTGCGCGAAGACATGCTGGCGCGTCTGGCCAGGGTCGCCACCGTGTGCGGGGCCTCGAGATTCGCCAGAATCCAATCCAGTTGCGGGGCAAAGCCTTCTGAGCATCGCGCCGGGATGGGCTGATCGATGTACTGGCGCTGGCCGCCGTCGCGCTGCGGCGGCACGACCATGCGCCGCGCGATGATGTTGGTGACGGCACTGCCCAGCTCCCGGCGCACCAGGTGCAGGCTCGCGTCGATACCGGCCGCGGTACCCGCGCTGGTGATCAGGTCACCGTCGTCCACGAACAGCACGTTGCGGTCGACGATCGCGGTGGGAAAGCGGCGGACGAGTTCGTCGGCGTGCATCCAGTGCGTCGTACACCGACGCCCGTCGAGCAGGCCCGCGGCACCGGCGATGAAGACCCCCGAACAGACCGTGAGCACCGTCGAGCCCGCCTCGTGGGCGGCGCGCAGCGCGTCGAGTGCCTCGCGCGGGTAGGCCTCCGGCGGCCCGGCGACGGCGGGGACCGCCACCACATCGGCACCGATGAGGCCGTCGAGCCCGTGATCGGGCACCAACTGCGCCCCGACGCTGGTGCGCAGCGGCCTGCCCGCGGCCGGGCCGCACACCTTGAAATCGATGGCGGGGACGCCGTCGGCAGACCGGTCGATACCGAACACCTCGCAGATCACCCCGAACTCGAACACCGTGACACCGTCGAGAACGAGAGCTGAGACGCTGTTCAAGGCCATGGCAGAATCTTATCGCAACGGGTTATTGCTGCCACTGCCATGACCGCGATGATCACCTTCCTGCTCCTGACAGTCGTTCTGCTGGCCCCGTTCGGCGTGGTCGCCGCGATCACATCGGTGTCACACCGCGACGGCACTCTGCGCCTGCACGCCAGCCAGTTCAGGGGCGTCGAACACGACCTCGGCGCCGTGCGCACCCGCTTCGAGAACCACCCGGTGTGGCCGTCACCCGGTGTGCTCGGGGAGCGCCGCTAGGAACGTCTCGACCGCCTCGCGGTAACGATCGGGTGCGTCGTCGTGCACGAGATGTCCGGCGCCGGGCACCTGCACGTAGGTCGCCCGCTCCCCCGCCATCGCCAGCATCTGGCGCATCTGGCCGGGCGGAGCCACCGAGTCACCCGCCTCGATCAACAGCACCGGCGCGCGAACGTCGCGCCACTGCTGCCAGTAGTCGCGGGTGCCCCACTCCGCGGCGATCTCGATCCAGCGAGCCGGCTGCCCGTGCAGGCGCCAGCCGGTTGCCGTCCGGTCGAACGCATCCAGGAAGTACTGCCCTGCGACGGGTCCGAAATCGGCGAAAACCTCAGCGGCGGAACCGAACTCGGCGGGCAGCGCGTGCAGCCAGGGCTCCCACGGTCCGGTGGTGCGGCCCACGAAGTCCGGCGCCATGTCCTCGACCACCAGCGCGCTGATCAGGTCTGGGCGCTGCGCGGCAAGGCACCACGAGTGCAGGCCACCCATCGAATGGCCGATCAGCACCGCCGGGGCACCCAGATCGGCAACCGCGCCACCCAGCTCAGCGACGAACCGCTCGGTGCTGATCGGGACCGGATCGTCGACGTCGCGGCCCCGGTGCCACGGCGCGTCGTAGGTGTAGACCGCGCCGAACCGCGTCAACCAGGGCACCTGCCGCGACCACGTGCCGCCGCGGCCCATCAGTCCGTGCACCAGCACCAGCGGACGACCCGCGCCACCCCGGTGCGTCAGCGGTTCGGTGCTCACCGCTTCATCTTGCGCGGTGGTCGCCGCCTTCGGCACGCGCGGTAGCCTTGCGCCATGTCCGTGGTGAAGATCAACGCAATCGAGATACCGCCGGGTGCCGGTCCCGAACTGGAGAAGCGGTTCGCCAACCGCGCCCACGCCGTCGACAATCAGCCGGGCTTCCTCGGATTCCAGTTGCTGCGGCCGGTCAAGGGCGAGGACCGCTATTTCGTGGTGACCAAGTGGGAGAGCGAAGAGGCCTTCCAGGCGTGGGCCACCGGTCCCGCCATCCACGCGCACGCCGGCGAGCGCGCCAACCCGGTGGCCAAGGGCGCTGACCTGCTCGAGTTCGAGGTTGTGTTGGACGTTGCCGGGTCAGGCAACGACGCGTAGCGCCCGCCGGGTGCTCCGGAGCGCGGTGGCCCTGGCCACCGCGATCGTCTCCGCCGCCACTTTGGCGACCAGCTGCGCACCGGCGCCCGCGCCACCGGCCAACGCCGGCGCGGTCCACATCGAGATCAACACCCCGCAGGGGGTGCGGGCCAAGCAGGTCATGGACATGCTCAACTCCGACTGGCCGATCGGAACCGGCAGTGTCAAAACCCTGGCCACACCCGACATGGTCGACGCGGTCACGGCCACCATGGACTCGCTGTGGTGGGACCGGCCCTACACGCTGGCCGGGGTGGACATCGGTGCCGGCATGGCCACCCTGCATCTGCTGACCTCCTACGGTGCGCGCCAGGACATCGAGATCCACACCGGCGACGACACCTTCGTCCGGCGCTTCGAGGTGACCACCGAGAAGCCGTCGATCAAATCGTGGCAGGACGTCGACGCCGCGCTCAGCCGAACGGGTGCGCGCTACGCGTGGCAGGTCTCCAAGGTCGACGACGGGCGCTGCCAGAAGGTGGCAGGCACCAACACCGCCCAATCCTTGCCGCTCGCTTCAATTTTCAAGACCTATGTGCTGTACGCGGTCGAGACCGCCGTGCGGGCGGGCACCCTTCACTGGGACGACAAGCTGACCATCACCGCCGAGGGCAAGAAGCTGGGCTCGTCGGGCTTCGACAAACTCCCGCCTGGTTCGCAGATCACGGTGCGCCAGGCGGCCGGCAAGATGATTGCCACCAGTGACAACATGGCCACCGACATGCTGATCGGCCGACTGGGCACTCATGCCATCGAGCAGGCGCTGGTCGACGCCGGCCACCACGATCCGGCCAGCATGGTCCCGTTCCCCACGATGCGGGAGATCTTCGCGGTGGGCTGGGGCAACCCCGACGTCCGGGAGCAGTGGAAGACCGCCACCCCGCAGCGTCGCGCGGTGTTGCTCGCGGAAGCCAATGACCGCCCATACGAACCGGATCCGCAACGAACGCACGCCCCGGGCTCGGCCTACGGCGCGGAGTGGTACGGCAGCGCCGAGGACATCTGCCGCGTGCACGCCGGCCTGCAGCACAACGCCGTCGGTCCGGCCGCCCCGGTCGAGGACATCATGTCGGAGATCGCCGGCATCGACCTCGACCGCACCGAGTGGCCCTACATCGGCGCCAAGGCCGGCAACCTGCCCGGCGACCTGACGTTCAGCTGGTACGCGGTGGACCGCACCGGCCAGGCGTGGGTGGTCAGCTTCCAGCTGAACTGGCCGCGCTACCATAGCCCCAACGCCGGCGGCTGGGTGATGACGATCATCAAGCAGGTCTTCGGGCTGCTGCCGAACTACCGCTGACCCCAGCGCAGCGTCCAGCGGCCGTGAAAGTGCAGCACCGTGCGACTGGCAGGCGCAATATCGATGCGCCAGAACGACTTCGGCGGTGATTCGAGTGCGATCAGGATGGCCGCGCGGATCACCGCCGGATGGGTGACCGCCATCAGCCGCGCGGGCTGCCGGCTGACGTCGTCCATCCAGTCACGCACCCGGGTGATCAACGCCACGACGGACTCGCCGCCGTGCGGGGTGCTGTCCGGCTCGCTCAGCCAGGTGGCGAGTTGTTCGGGCTGCACCGCGGCAAGCTCGTGTCCGCGCCACCGCCCGACGTCGAGGTCGGCCAGGCGGGGCTCGACTCGAGGCTGCAGGCCGAGCAGCTCCGCGGTGTGGCGGGCTCGGCGTTCGGGCGCGCTCACCGCGACCTCGGCTTCCCGCTGATCCACGCCGGCGTCGATCTGGCTTTGCCCCAAGGCATTCAGCGGCTCGTCGTCGGGGAACCGTCCGGCTGCCATGGCATCGGTCATGGCGTGTGAGACCAGGGTCAGCCGGACGACCTCGCTCACGCCGGGATGCTCGACCGCTCGCGAGAGCCGAGCAAGCGCCGCATCAGAGCCGCGAAGATCATCCCGATGGCCGCCCACATGACGACCGGTGTACCCAGCGAGAACAGCCGGAACTGATAGAGAACGTCGGCCGGGAAGCCCTCCGGGGTCTCGTCGATCGTCGGCAGCACCAGCATCATCACCGCCACGGCGACCACGTAAGCCCCCGCACCGGCCAGCGTCGCGTTCCATGCGCCAAGCCGATCCACCAGCCGCGCACGCAGATACACCGCGCCAACCAGCAGGGCGGCCGAGATCACCACCATCAGCAGATAGAGCAGGGTACGCTGGCGGATCGATTCCTCCAGGCTCGCAGCCGGCGGATTGGGGGGGTACTTCATTGCGGGAACGATGTTGAGGCACAACAACATTCCCGCAGCCAGCAGTGCCGCCGACGGTTGCGCCGAGATGTCGACGCGGCCGTGGACGACGCAGAACACGACGGCCAGCAGTGCTCCCATCGCCACCGCGAAGGCCAGCACACCGAATCCCATCCCGATGTTTGCCTGCACGCCGCGGGTGAACAGTTCGACGCCGTGTTCGTGTTCACCGTGCCCGTGCATATGGGACATCTCGTCCTCGAAGGCGATCGCACGAGCGATCACCGGCTCCTGGAAGACCCGGGCGAAAACGAATGCGAGTACGCCGCCTAGCGCGCCGGCCAGCAGCCCACGCGCGATGATTCGCGCTTCCACAGCGCGCTCAGTGGCAGGGGAAGCCGAGGAGGTGACGTGCGTCGTGCAGGAACTCGTGCACGTGCATGTCGTCACCGAACACCGAAGTCGCGCCCTGATCCACGCCGACGAAGTAGAGCACCAGCAGCGCCAGGAACGCCGTCGCCGTCAACCAGACGACCGCTTTGGCTGCGGACAGGTCGACCGCCCGGGTGGCCTTACGAGCCTCGGGAGATGTCATGTCGCGTCCTTTCCCGGAAATGTCGCGTCCCGGATGGAGATCGGTGACGAGTGTCGGGTCTGACTGTCAACAGTGGCGCGACCGTTCTGGAATTACACCAGATTCCTCGACTCGTCCGGTACATCAAGGATCGTAAGCCCTGGGGCAGGTTCAGCCGGAGTCGTATCCCAATTGCTGGGCGGTGTACTTCGCGGCGTCGGTGATCGGCACGGCCTGCACCGCGGTGCCGTAGGCGCAGATCTCGGTCCAGACGTCGCCGATCTCGGTGGTGTCGAAGCGCATCGCCACGATCGCGTTTCCGCCGCGGTTGCGGGCCTCGGCGATCAGCCGGCCCATGGCCTCGTTGCGGCTCTCGGCGAGGTTCTTCGTCATGCCCTGTAGCTCGCCGCCGAACATGCTCTTGAACCCGGCACCCATCTGGGAGAAGGCGTTGCGCGACCGGACGGTCAGGCCGAACACCTCTCCGCACACCCGCTGGATCTCCCAGCCTTCGATGTCGTTGGTGGTGACAACAAGCATGAGCAGAGGGTAGCCCTCGCGAGTGTGCGCGGGGATACGCAATTCGCGGCGCGTCCCGTACGAAACGGCACACTCGCGGCATGCGAAAGGCCCCCGGCGCACTGCCGGGGGCCTTCGCGTGACACTACTTACTCGGTGGGCGAACCCGCGCTGGCCAGGTCGGGCTCGGCCTCGGTGCGCTTGGGTCCACCGACGAAGGTGAACTTCGCGTCCTCGCCGGCGCCTTCGCCGTCCCAGTTCTCGACGTCGACCGTGACCAGCTGACCGGGGCCGACCTCCTCGAAGAGAATCTTCTCCGAGAGGGCGTCCTCGATCTCGCGCTGGATGGTCCGGCGCAGCGGCCGGGCACCCAGGACCGGGTCGAAGCCGCGCTTGGCCAACAGGGACTTGGCCTTGTCGGTCAGCTCCATCGTCATGTCCTTGGCCTTGAGCTGCTTGGACACCCGACTCGCCATCAGGTCGACCATCGTGATGATCTCTTCCCGCGTGAGCTGGTGGAAGACGATGATGTCGTCGATGCGGTTGAGGAACTCCGGCCGGAAGTGCTTCTTGAGCTCGTCGTTGACCTTCTGCTTCATCCGCTCGTAGTTGTTGTCACCGCCACCCTGGGTGAAGCCCAGACCGACCGCCTTGGAGATGTCGGAGGTGCCCAGGTTCGAGGTGAAGATCAGCACGGTGTTCTTGAAGTCGACCGTGCGCCCCTGGCCGTCGGTGAGACGACCGTCCTCGAGGACCTGCAACAGGGTGTTGTAGATCTCCTGGTGCGCCTTCTCGATCTCGTCGAACAGCACGACCGAGAACGGCTTGCGCCGCACCTTCTCGGTGAGCTGACCGCCCTCCTCGTAACCGACGTATCCGGGCGGGGCACCGAACAACCGCGACGCGGTGAAGCGGTCGTGGAACTCGCCCATGTCGATCTGGATGAGCGCGTCGTCGTCGCCGAACAGGAACTCCGCCAGCGCCTTGGACAGCTCGGTCTTACCGACACCGGACGGCCCGGCGAAGATGAACGAACCGGACGGGCGCTTGGGGTCCTTCAGGCCGGCACGGGTGCGGCGGATGGCCTTGGAGACGGCCTTGACGGCATCCTCCTGGCCGATGATCCGCTTGTGCAGCTCGTCCTCCATACGCAGCAGCCGAGTGGTCTCCTCCTCGGTCAGCTTGAACACGGGGATACCGGTCCAGTTGCCCAGAACCTCGGCGATCTGCTCGTCGTCGACCTCGGCCACGACATCGAGATCACCTGAGCGCCACTGTTTTTCGCGCTCAGCGCGTTGGGCGACCAGCTGCTTCTCGCGATCCCGCAGCGAGGCGGCCTTCTCGAAGTCCTGCGCGTCGATCGCGCTCTCCTTCTCCCGGCGCGCGTCGGCGATCTTCTCGTCGAACTCGCGCAGGTCCGGCGGAGCGGTCATCCGGCGGATGCGCATCCGGGCGCCGGCCTCGTCGATCAGGTCGATCGCCTTGTCCGGCAGGAACCGGTCGTTGATGTAGCGGTCGGCCAGCGTGGCCGCCGCCACCACGGCGGCGTCGGTGATCGACACCCGGTGGTGGGCTTCGTAGCGGTCGCGCAGACCCTTGAGGATCTCGATGGTGTGGGCCACCGTCGGCTCACCCACCTGGACAGGCTGGAAGCGGCGCTCCAGCGCGGCGTCCTTCTCGATGTACTTGCGGTACTCGTCGAGGGTGGTCGCGCCGATGGTCTGCAGCTCGCCACGGGCCAGCTTGGGCTTGAGGATCGACGCGGCGTCGATCGCGCCCTCTGCCGCACCCGCGCCGACGAGCGTGTGCAGCTCGTCGATGAACAGGATGATGTCGCCGCGCGTGTTGATCTCTTTGAGCACCTTCTTCAGGCGCTCCTCGAAGTCACCGCGGTAGCGGCTGCCGGCCACCAGCGACCCGAGGTCGAGGGTGTAGAGCTGCTTGTCCTTCAGCGTCTCGGGAACCTCGCCGTGCACGATCGCCTGGGCCAGGCCCTCCACGACGGCGGTCTTACCGACGCCGGGCTCGCCGATCAGCACCGGGTTATTCTTGGTGCGCCGGCTCAGCACCTGCATGACCCGCTCGATTTCCTTCTCCCGGCCGATGACCGGGTCGAGCTTGCCTTCCATGGCGGCGGCGGTGAGGTTGCGGCCGAACTGGTCGAGCACCAGCGAGGTGGACGGGTTACCCGACTCGCCGCCACGGCCGCCGGTACCGGCCTCCGCGGTCTCCTTGCCCTGGTAGCCGGACAGCAGCTGGATGACCTGCTGACGCACCCGGGTCAGTTCGGCGCCGAGCTTGACCAGCACCTGGGCGGCGACGCCCTCACCCTCACGGATCAGGCCGAGCAGAATGTGCTCGGTGCCGATGTAGTTGTGGCCGAGCTGCAGCGCCTCGCGCAGGCTCAGCTCCAGCACCTTCTTGGCACGGGGGGTGAACGGGATGTGTCCCGACGGCGCCTGCTGACCCTGGCCGATGATCTCCTCGACCTGGCTGCGGACACCCTCGAGAGAGATGCCCAGCGACTCCAGCGACTTGGCGGCTACGCCCTCACCCTCGTGAATAAGTCCCAACAGGATGTGCTCGGTCCCGATGTAGTTGTGGTTGAGCATCCGGGCCTCTTCTTGCGCCAGGACGACGACCCTGCGGGCACGGTCGGTAAATCTCTCGAACATCGGTGGTTACCTGCTCTCCATCACGATTAGGTACAGCGGTAGTCACCACGTACCTGTCGTCCACTCTAATGGGCACAGCAGGGGGGTGCTCTCCCTTGCTACCCATACCGCCCACACGGCGGTGGACACAGCAGACCAACGCGGGAGATCAACGAATCGTTTCCCGTGATAACAGGCCCCCGCTACGCCGCGAGCGAACGGCGCTGACAAGACGGTGACGGGCACCGGTACGCCTAGGTGGCGGCGTGGAAGGCGTCGATGATCTCGGCCGGGATGCGGCCGCGCGTCGACACCTTGTGACCATTGCGGCGAGCCCAGTCGCGAATCGCGGCACTCTGCTCGCGGTCGATGGAAGCACGGCCCCGTCCGGGAGGCGCGGAGCGGCCACGCCGACGGCCACCGACGCGACGGCCGGCCTCGACCCACGGCTTCAACTCGTTGCGCAATTTCTGCGCATTTTTGGAGGAAAGGTCGATTTCATAGCTGACGCCGTCGAGCGAGAATTCAACCGTTTCGTCGGCGGAACCCTCACCATCGAAATCGTCCACGAGGGTGACGGTGACTTTCTTGGCCATTAGCTCACTGGGTCCTTCTGCCTGTGCACTACAAGCGATTGTCGAACTCCGCCCCTAGCCAAGTAATGTGCCACATTATCGGTCGGTATTCAACATGGTGTCGCTCGGCGCGCTTCAGTTGCCGTGGCGACGAACAATCGGGAACAATACGGTCTCCCGAATTGACAAGCCGGTGAGGACCATCAACAAGCGATCGATGCCCATTCCCGTTCCGGTCGTCGGGGGCATCGCATACTCCATTGCCGACAGGAAATCCTCGTCAAGTGCCATTGCCTCGTCGTCGCCGGCGGCGGCTGCCCTTGCCTGCGCTTCGAAGCGTTCTCGCTGGACGACGGGGTCGACGAGCTCGGAGTAGCCGGTCGCCAGTTCGATTCCGCGGACATAAAGATCCCATTTCTCCGTCACGCCGGGGATGCTGCGATGCTGACGTGTCAGTGGTGTGGTCTCGACCGGGAAATCCTTGACGAATGTCGGGGACCACAAAGTATTACCGACTGTGTGCTCCCACAGTTCTTCGACGAGCTTGCCGTGTCCATAGCCGCGATCGCGGGGGATCTCGACGTCACGTCGGTCGGCAATAGCGAGTAAGTATTCCAACGACGTGTCGGGCGTGATCTCTTCACCGAGGGCTTGCGACAGCGACGGATAGATTTGAATCGAGGGCCATTCGCCGTCAAGATCATAGATTGTGCCATCAGGCAACGGGACTTGACGGGTGCCGACGGCCTCGTCGGCGACCTCCTGAATAAGCTCGCGGGTGACCATGGCGGAATCGTCATAGGTGCCCCAGGCCTGATAGGTCTCGAGCATCGCGAATTCCGGGGAATGGGTGGAATCGGCGCCTTCGTTTCGGAACACGCGATTGAGTTCGAAGACTTTCTCCAGCCCGCCGACGACGCAGCGCTTGAGGAACAATTCCGGCGCGATCCGCAGGAACAGGTCGGTGTCCAGCGCGTTGGAGTGGGTGACGAACGGCCTGGCCGCCGCCCCGCCGGCCAGGGTCTGCAGAATCGGTGTCTCGACCTCGAGGAAGCCGCGCCGCTCCAGTGCGTTGCGCACCGCGCGCACCACGGCGATGCGCTGCCGGGCAACCGTGCGGGCCTGCGGGCGCACGATCAGGTCGACATAGCGCTGGCGGACCCGGGACTCCTCGCTCATCTCCTTGTGCGCGACCGGCAGCGGCCGAAGCGCCTTGCTGGCCATCTGCCAGGAGTCGGCGAGCACCGAGAGCTCTCCGCGCTGCGAGCTGATCACCTCACCGTAAACGAACACGATGTCGCCGAGGTCGACTTCGGACTTCCACTGCTCGAGGGCTTCCTCGCCCACCCCGGCCAGGCTGATCATCGCCTGCAGGTGGGTGCCGTCACCTTCCTGCAGCGTCGCGAAGCAGAGCTTGCCGGAGTTGCGGGCGAACACCACCCGACCGGTGACCCCGACGATGTCTCCGGTGGCGGCGTCGGCGGGCAGGTCCGGGTAGGCCGCCCGGATCTCGGCGAGCGAGTGGGTGCGGGGCACCGCGACCGGATAGGGGTCCTTGCCTTCGGCCAGCAGACGCTCCCGCTTGGCCTGGCGGATGCGGAACTGCTCGGGGACGTCGTTGTCGTAATTGTCAGCGGAGCTGACAGCGGCCGGTTGATCAGCATCGCTCACGACGTGCCAGCTTAAATGAGACCATGACGTCGCTCATCCACCGCGGTGCGGTGGCAGCCCTGGACGACCAGCGGGTCGACTGGCGCCACAAGGGCCTGCCGGTGGCGTGGACGGGCCGCACAGCGGCCGAGATCCGCGCCGAGCGCCCCGACCTGTTCGGTGCGGGTTCGCTGGGACCGGTGTGCGTCTTGCGGGCCGAGGCGCTGGAGCACAACCTGGCCACGATGGCCGGCTGGTGCGCCCGCCACGGTGTGGAGCTGGCGCCACATGGCAAGACGCACATGGCCCCGCAGCTGGTGGCCCGCCAGTTCGACGCAGGGGCGTGCGCGGTGACGGCCGCGACGATCAGCCAGGTGCGCACGTTCCGTGCGTTCGGCGTGCGCGAGGTGCTGCTGGCCAACGAACTGGTCGACGCCGCCGGCCTGGCCTGGCTGGCCGACGAGCTGGACGGCGACGGGGATTTCCACCTGACCTGCTGGGTGGATTCGGTGGGTGGGGTGAGGTTGATGACCGATGCGCTGGATGCCGCAGGTGCGCAGCGGCCGGTCGACGTCTGCGTCGAACTCGGCGCGGCGGGGACCCGCACCGGTTGCCGCGACGACGCCGACGCCGACGCGGTGGCGGCCGCGGTGGTGGCCAGCCCGAGGCTTCGTCTGGTCGGGGTGGCCGGATACGAGGCGGCGCTGGGCCACGACGTGTCGCCCGCCGGGCTGCGGGCGGTGCGCGGCTTTCTCGAGTGGATGCGGGCCACGGCACTGCGGCTGCGGCCGCTGTGCGAGGGCGGGCAGATGATCGTCACCGCCGGCGGCAGCACGCATTTCGACCTGGTGGCCGAGATCCTGATCGGGGATTGGCGCACCATCGTGCGCAGCGGCGCCTATCTGACCAACGACGACGGGTTGTACCTGAGGACCTCACCGCTGACCCGGCCCGGCGCACAGTCCGACGGCTTTCGCGCGGCGATACACGTGTGGGCACAGGTGTGTTCGCGACCGGAACCCGGGCTGGCGCTGCTGACGATGGGCCGGCGCGACGTGTCGTTCGATCAGGACATGCCTGTGCCGCAACGTCTTCGGTGTGGTACCGGTTGGTCGCCGGACCGGCTGTCCGGCAGCGAGGTCGTCAAGCTCAACGATCAGCACGCGTTCGTGAAGCTGGCGCGGGCCGCCGAGGAGGCCGTGCAGGTGGGCGACTGGATCGAGTTCGGGGTGTCGCACCCGTGCACGGTGTTCGACAAATGGCAGCTGATCCCGGTGCTCGACGACGACGACCGGGTGATCGATCTGGTGCGGACGTTCTTCTGAAGACCTAGCGCGCGAATTTCACCTTGCCGCGCTGGTTGTCCCAGTTGCGCTCGTAGACCATCCGCAGACCGTCCAGGGTGAGGTGTTTGTCGTAGTGCGCCACGGTGTGCAGATCCGGTAACAGCAACGGGGCGGTGTGGCCGGTGGCCACGACGGCGACGTCACTGCCGTCGAAGCCGTCGACGTTCTCGCGGATGCGGGTGATCAGACCGTCGACCAGACCCGCGAACCCGAACACCGCGCCGGCTTGCATGCACTCGACGGTGTTCTTGCCGACCACCGACCGCGGCCGGGTGAGTTCGACCCGGCGCAGCGCGGCTGAGCGGGCCGCGGCCGCATCGGAGGAGACCTGCACCCCGGGAGCGATTGCGCCGCCGAGGAACTCACCCTTGCCAGAGACCACGTCGACGCAGATGGAGGAACCGAAGTCCACCACGATGGCCGCGGACTTGTACTTGGCGAAGGCGGCCAGGCAGTTCACGATGCGATCGGCGCCGACCTCTTTGGGATTGTCGACCAGAAGCGGGATGCCGGTGCGCACGCCGGGCTCGATCAGCACGTGCGGGACAGCGGGCCAGTATTGCTCGAGCATGATTCGGACCTCGTGCAGTACCGACGGCACGGTGGACAGTCCGGTGGCCCCGGTCAACCGTTCGGAGTCGTCGCCGGTCAGACCTTCGATGGTCAGTGCGAGCTCGTCGGCGGTGACCTCGGACTCAGTGCGAATACGCCACTGCTGCACAACTTTTGCGTGATCACCCGACCCGGAGATCAGGCCCACCACGGTGTGGGTGTTGCGAACGTCGATTGCGAGCAGCACGGCTACCGCACAGTCCGCGGCGAGAGCAGGTCGGCGGCGTCGTCGGGGACGTGGACCGGGTTATCACTGAGGTCGATCCGGAACATCAATTTCTCCAAGTGATTTCGTGATTACCGTCGTGGCCGACCCCCGGTGGGGCCTCGTTGGTCGACAGGTCGACGGCGATGTTGTCCAGCAGGCGGGTGCCGCCGATCCTAGCCGCGATCAGAATGCGGGCGGGGCCGTACGGCGGGGCCGGTTCGAGTTGGGGGCCACGCACCTCGAGGTAGTCGACCTCGATGGCGGGCACCTCCTCGAGAACCGCGCGTGCGGCGTCGAGAGCGGGCCCGGCTCCACCGGAGGCGGCGTACATGGCGGCCAGCAGCGCCGAGGACAGTGCACTGGCCTGCTCACGATCTTCGGGGTTCAGGTAGCGGTTGCGCGACGACATCGCCAGGCCGTCGGACTCGCGTACCGTCGGCACGCCGACGATCCGCACGTCGACATTGAGGTCGGCGACCATCTGCCGGATGAGAACCAGCTGTTGATAGTCCTTCTCCCCGAAGAAGGCGCGATCCGGCCGGATGATCTGCAGCAGTTTGAGAACCACCGTCAGCATGCCCGCGAAATGTGTTGGACGGGAGGCTCCTTCGAGCTCGGATCCGAGCGGACCGGAATGCACCGTGGTCCGGAATCCGTCGGGGTACATCGCCGAGGCCGTCGGGGCGAACACCACCTCGACGCCCTCGCCGCGCAGCAGCTCGAGATCGGCGTCCAAGGTGCGCGGGTAGGCGTCGAGGTCCTCGTTGGCCCCGAACTGCAGCGGATTGACGAAGATCGACACCACGACCACCGCTCCGGGCACCCGTTTGGCCGCGCGGACCAACGCCAGGTGGCCTTCGTGCAGTGCGCCCATGGTGGGCACCAGCATCACCCGGCGCCCGGTGTGCCGCAGTGCGCGGGTCACCTCCGACACCGACTGCGGCGTCGGATACACGTTGAGCTGACCGGCGCTGAACTGTGGCGCCGTCTTGCTCACTGCGGCCGTCCTCGGCCGGCCGACCAGTCCGCCAACACCGCAAAGACCTCCTCGGGGGCGTGCGCACGTTGGGCGGTGCGCAGCGAGTTCGCGCAATACCCTTGCGCCAGTTCGTAATCCACTTCGGCAAGGGCCGCCATGTGGCCGGAGACGGCTGAGGCGTCGCCGCGGGCGACCGGGCCGGTCAATGCGGCCTGACCCCGGTGCAGTGTGTTCTCCAGCGCGGCGCGGGCCAACGGGCCGATGATGCGCTCGGCCAGTCCCCCCGGCGCGTCGCCGACGAGCTCCTGGCCCAGCAGCTCCTGGCCGGACAGTGCGGCGCGCAGCGCATCGAGGGCGTCGGCGACCACCGTGACGACGTGGTTGCTGGCATGGGCCAGCGCGGCGTGATACAGCGTGCGCGCGTCCTCTCGGACCCCGAACGGTTCGCCACCGATCTCCAGGACCAGCGACTGGGCGATGGCATAGCCGATCTCGTCGGCGGCGGTGATCCCGAAACAGGTGTCGCTCAAACGGGCGATGTCTTCGTCGGCACCGGTGAACGTCATCGCCGGATGGATGGCCAACGGCGTACAGCCCTGCTCCGTCAGCGGAGCGAGGATGCCGATGCCGTTGGCTCCCGAGGTGTGCACGACGATGGTTCCGCGGCGCACCGAGCCGGTGGCGGCCAGACCGTTGATCAGGCCGGCCAGTTCGGAATCGGGCACCGTCAGCAGCAACAACTCGGCGCTGTCGGCGACGGCCGGTACCGGCAGCACCGGGGTGTCGGGAAGCCTGTGTTCGGCCAGCCGCCGCGAGGTGTTCGAGATGGCGCTACAGGCCACCACCACGTGCTCGGCCCGCTCCAGCGCCACGCCCAGCGCGGTACCCACCCGGCCGGCCGAGATGATGCCCACCTTGAGCCGTGCCGGGCGCAAACCGTTGGGGGTCCACACGTAGACGACCTCGCTGACGTCGATGAGTTTTCGTTCCGGTCCTGCTCTGCCGGTACCGGATGGTCCGGACAACTTTACCCGGGGCCGCTGGGCCTCAGTCCTCGCGCCTGCGGCGACGGCCGCCGCCACCACCGGTCCCGTTCGCCTGCAGACGGGCCAGGAGGTCGGCGACGGA
>Ga0208851_1000476_pt1 | contig 17502 bp, 15 predicted proteins | sample NGESurshal092012_FD_184481 | JGI IMG/M metagenome (GOLD analysis project Ga0208851, IMG submission 184481) | Arctic peat soil microbial communities from Barrow, Alaska - NGEE Surface sample 415-2 shallow-092012 (SPAdes) | ecosystem: Environmental > Terrestrial > Soil > Wetlands > Peat ... | reverse complement strand
CCGGCTCCCAGCCGGGGTCCACCAGCAGCGCCCGGCTGTCGCAGACGATCACCGTGCTGGTCGTCAGATCCCGGCGGCTGGTGGTGACGCCCACCCGGAGGTCGCCGGCGGCCGGGCCTGCCACCCAGTGCCATTCACCCGCCACCAGGAAACGCTATCGGTGGCCTCGCTATGTTGGGCCCATGGTGCAGCAGGTTCCCCCTGACCGGGCGGCAGGGGAGAACGACCGCCCGGCAGCCGGGACCGGCGAGGCAGTCCGGCCCGCGGCGACGGTGATGCTGGTCAAGGACGGCGACGCCGGCCTCGAGGTGTTCGTGCTCCGCCGGGTGACCGCGATGGCCTTCGCCGCCGGGATGACCGTCTTTCCCGGTGGCGCGGTCGACCCGGCGGATGACGCACCGTTGCCGCAGTGGGTCGGTCCCGACGCTGATTGGTGGTCAGGGCAACTCGGGGCGCCCACGGCCGACGCGCGGGCCCTGGTGGTCGCCGCGGTCCGCGAACTGTTCGAGGAAACCGGGGTGCTGCTGGCCGACTCCCATCCGTCGGCCGCGGGTGCGGCGCGGCTGTCCGACGCCGACCGGGTGGCGATCCTGGATAGGCGGACGACGCTGCCAGCCGCGCTGGCCGGCGCGAAGCTGCACCTGCGCGCCGATCTGCTGCGGCCCTGGGCGAACTGGATCACCCCGCCCGGTCGCACCAGGCGGTACGACACCTTCTTCTTCGCCGCCGCGTTGCCGCCCGGCCAGGACGCCCGACTGCTCACCACCGAGGCCGATCTCGGTCAGTGGCGGCCGCCGGCGGCACTGCTGGACGAATGGGCCGACGGCGCGACGGCGCTGATGCCGCCGACCGTGGCCATGCTGACCGACCTGGCCGGCCTGGCCTCGGCCGCGGACGTGATGGCCGCGCAGCGGCGCGTCACCCCGATCCGGATCCGGGCCGCCGACGTCGCGCAGTTGATGACGCCACCGAAGCGGGGATCTCGATGACCGGCCCCGCGTTGCAACGGGTCACCGACCAGGCCGCCTTCCTGTTGGCGCCCAACCCGGGCCCGATGACGTTGGACGGCACCAACTCCTATGTCCTTGGTGGGTCCGGGAGCCGGAGCCGGATCGTCGTCGACCCGGGCCCTGGCGACCCGGCGCACCTGGCGGCGCTGGCGGCGGTCGGCGAGGTGGAACTGATCCTGATCACCCACCGGCACCACGACCACACCGAGGGCGCGGTCGGGCTGGCCCGGCTCACCGGCGCCCCGGTGCGCGCGGCCGACCCGGAGCACTGCATCGACGGTCCGCCGCTGCGGGATGGCGAGATCATCGAGGCGGCAGGTCTTCTGGTGTCGGTCGTGGCGACACCCGGGCACACCGACGACTCGGTGTGCTTCCTGCTGCCGGGCGACGGCGGCACCGGGTCGGTGCTCACCGGCGACACCATCCTGGGCCGCGGGACCACCGTCATCGCGCCACCGGACGGCAGCCTCGGGTCGTACCTGGCCTCGTTGCGGGCGCTGGCCGGGCTCGGCCCCCGGTTCGTGCTGCCGGCGCACGGTCCGCAGCTGCCCGACCTGTCGTCGGTGGCCGCCGCCTACCTGGCGCACCGCGAGCAGCGGCTCGACCAGATCCGTTCGGCCATCATCGTTCTCGGCCCGGAAGCATCGGTGTCCGCGATCACCGACCTGGTCTACGTGGACATCGAGCCAGCAGTACGGTTGGCCGCCGAGCACTCGGTGGCCGCCCAGCTGGCTTACCTGCGCAGCGACGACGGACATCAGCGAACGTGAGGGGTGCGGGGCTGGACGGCGTTCTGCACCTGTTGGCCTGCCCGCACTGCGCCGAGCCGCTGACGCGGTCCGGCGGGACGGTGGGTTGCCCCGCCGGGCACCGCTTCGATATCGCCCGGCAAGGCTATCTCTCGCTGCTGGGCAACCGATCTCGCACCGACACCGGCGATTCGGCGGAGATGGTCGCGGCCCGGATGGCTTTCCTCGGAAGTGGGCACTACCGGCCGATCGCGGACGCGATCGCCGATGTGGTCACCGCGGGTACGGTGCTGGAGATCGGCGCCGGCACCGGTTACTACCTGGGCGCTGTGCTGGACCGGCTGGCCGCGCGAGGGGTGGCGAATCCGTGCGGTGTCGCCCTCGACGCGTCCCGGTACGCCGCCCGCCGGGCGGCCGCGGACCGACGGGTCGGGTCGATCGTGGCGGACGCCTGGTCGCGATTGCCGGTGCGGGACGCCGCGTGTGGCGCGGTGTTGAGTGTGTTCGCGCCGCGCGACCCGGCCGAGATCGCCAGGGTGCTCGCGCTCGGCGGCTCTCTGGTGGTGGTCACCCCCGAGCCGGCGCACCTGGCCGAGATCCGGGACCCGTTGGGCCTGCTCACCGTCGACGCCGGCAAGCCGGAGCGGCTCGCGGACTCCTTCGCCGGGCTGCTGACGCCGGTCGACAGGTGCATCCTGCACCGCGGGTTGGCGCTGACCCGCGAGGACGTCGTAGCGCTGGTGCTGATGGGCCCGGCCGCCCGGCACCTCACAGCCGAGCAGGTGCGCGCCGCCGCCGCCGAACTCGCCGAGCTCACCGCCGTCACGCTCGCGGTGACCGTCAACGTGCTGCAAACCGGCTGAGAACCGAACCAACCGGCCTCATCGGCGGGCGAAGAACGCCCGGAGGTTGGCGATCAGGATCGCCACGGACGCGACCAGCAACAACACCCCGACGGCCAGCCGCAGGTTGGTGAACATCAGGTACACGACGGAGGCCACCACCACGAGCCCGAGCAGGAACCCCGCCAACCGCCGGCGCAGCACCGCCTCCACCGTCGAGACGACCAGGATCGCGCCGACGGTCGCGTTCAGTACCGAGCTGTAGTCGAACAGCAGCGACAGGCCCAGCAGGGCCAGCAGCACGGACAACGACACCTCGGTCCAGAAGCGCAACAGCGGGCCAGGTGGCCGAACCGGGTCGACGTCGGGCAGCGCGCGATGGCGGAGGTGGGCGTGCGGATCGACCGGCGCCGGGCGGTCCTGCCGGGCGCGGGTGAGGTGCTCACCCTCGATGACGACCGCCCGCCGGTCGGACCGCAGGTCCGCCACCAGGGCCTCCTGCTCCTGCAGTCGCCGGTCGGCGCCGATCCCTCCGCGCCGGTCCGCGGCCAGCGTCGGCGGCAAGGCGCGGACGCCCGCGTTCAGTTGCTGCAGGGCGAACTCCTGGGCCGCCAGGTCAGCGGTGAGCGCCTGGTACCGGCCGGCCAGCTCCGCCAGCCGGGCCGCTGCCACCGCCTGCTGTGCCGCGCGGGTGGCCGGCACCTTGTCCAGCCCGGCCCAGCCAACCGGGTCGGCCCAGGAAGGACGGATGGTGCCGTTCCGTTCGTAACGCGGCCCGGCGGGTGCGCGCTCACCACCGAACGGGTCGTCGGTGTCCAACCCCCACAGGCCGTTGAGATCGCGCACCCAAGGTGTCCCGGCGTCGACGAGCACCGCGGTCCAGGCCCGCCCGGTCCCCGGACCGATCTGCACCCCGTCCCCGCGCTTGTAGTCGATGTACGGGATGCCGAGCCCTGAGCCCGGCCGGTCGCGGGTCCACGGGAACAGCACCCGGCGGATCCTGGTGGCAGATGCGAGAACGCCCCGCAGGGCCGGTGGCTCGACCCTGACCAGGTACTCACCGGGCAGGTAGGCCCCCGAATGGGACCCGGCGCCGGCGTTCACCACGGCGTGGGTGCCACCGACCCAGCTGATGTCCGGGTCGTCCGGGCGTCGCCGCAGGTCGTCACCGGTCTCGTCGTGAGAGGAGAACGCCACCCACGCGAGGTCCAGCACGTCGGTGCCGTCGGGCTGCCGGGCCGCGCCGGTTCCCAGGATCGGGGGGTCGATCGGGGCCAGGTAGACGGTGACCTGCTCCCAATCTGCCTCGTGGTCGTTGACCCCACCGAACGTCGATCGCCAGTCGTTCATCGCGTAGAAGAACCAGTACTGCAACACGACGTACTGACCGTGGCTGCTGACGTGCGCGTAATACGGGAACTCGGCGGCCGCGGCCGAGTCCCGGTAGCGACGGTGCAGGGCAGCGGTCAGCCCGCCCGGCACGGCGCCGCGCAGGATCAAGGTGATCCGGAACAGGGAGTCGATGATCCTGCCGAGCAACCCGACGGCGGCGAACCTGGAGGTGCTCGAAAACCGTGGCCGGTCCGGGTCGCGTCGCCATTGCCGCAGTTCACCGCGGGTCAGCGCGCCCGGGACATACCGCAGTTGCAGCTCGGTGTCGCTGTTGGCCCGCGCAGCCGCGGACAACCGGTCGAGGTCGAGTCCCCCGTGATCCACGAGTCGGATCCGCTGCTTGTCGCCGGGCGGGCGACCCCAGAGCGCGGCCTGCCGGACGTAGGCATCGACGGAGGTGGGGAAGAAGAGCTCACCCTGCGTGTACCGGATGACCGGCTCGAAGCGCCGTACCAGCGCAGTAGGGTCGACGCCGTCAGGGAGTGCCGCGGCGGGCGGGGCTGCCATGGGGTGATCCTGACACGGCGGCGGCGCGCGCCCGGCTACCTGGCCCGGCGCACCAGCCGCTCGGCGTCGAGCAGCACGACGCTCTTGCCCTCGAGCCGGATCCAGCCGCGGTGCCCGAAATCGGCCAGCGCCTTGTTGACCGTCTCCCGGGAGGCGCCGACCAGCTGCGCCAGTTCCTCCTGGGTCAGGTCGTGGGTCACCCGCAGGTGGCCGCCCTCCTGCTGACCGAACTGCCTGGCCAACTGCAGCAGGGCCTTGGCGACCCGGCCGGGCACGTCGGTGAAGATCAGGTCCGCCAGCGCGTTGTTGGTCCGGCGGAGCCGGCGGGCCAGTACCCGGAGCAACTGCTCGGCGATCTCCGGCCGCTTGTTGATCCACTCCTTGAGCGCCTCGCGGTCCATGGTGGCGAGCCGGACGTCGGTCACGGCGGTGGCCGACGAGGTGCGCGGGCCAGGGTCGAACACGGAGAGTTCGCCGAACATGTCCGACGGCCCCATCACCGCGAGCAGGTTCTCCCGGCCGTCGGGGGAGTGCCGGCCGAGCTTCACCTTGCCGGACAGGATCACGTACAGCCGGTCACCGAGTTCTCCTTCGGAAAAGATGGAGCTACCCCGTGCATAGTCCAATGTCTCCAGCTGCGATCCAAGGGCGAGCGCCGCATCCGGATCGACCCCTTGGAAGATCCCGGCCTTTGCGAGCGTTTCTTCCACCCTGTCCTCCTGACAGAACGCAGCGTCCCTGGTGAGACGCAGAGCACAGTGTAGGGGGAGACCCTCCGGCGATGCCGACTGCTCGCGCTGGACGGGATCGGCGGGTTTCGGTGTCGTCCGGCTCAGCCCGTGGCTCAGTCCCTGGGCGTACGGCGGAACCGGGGCCGGCGGCGCAGCCGGAACTTGGAGAACGCCTTGGTCCAGCCCTCCCGGATCAGGGTGTTGACCTCTTCCGGGCGGGCGGTGTCCAGGAACTCCTGGACGTCGGCCTCGCTGACCGTCGTCGTCTTGAGCCGCTTCTCGACCCGCTCCATGAACAGGGCGAAGACCATCAGCAGCAGGGGGATGAGCAGCACCAGGAAGACCGTCATGGTGCGGACATCATCCCTCATGGCGGGTCCGCTCGGCGATCACGCCCGGGAGGTCGCGCGCCACGCAACGTCGGCGCCCTGCCGCGCGTCACTCCGCTGTGCCCACCCCCGCTGCGCTGACGTCCTGTATGGCAACCTGACAGCGTGGCCACGAAGGCAAAGATCCCCGCAACGCCGCTGGCCCGCAGCCGTCGAGCCCGGCAGCTCTCCGCGCGGCTGGCCGAGGGCTATCCGGATGCGCAGTGCGAGCTGGACTTCAGCACGCCGCTGGAACTGTCGGTGGCGACGATCCTGTCCGCCCAGTCGACCGACGTGCGGGTGAACATGGTGACGCCGGCGCTGTTCGCCCGGTTCCGGACGGCCGCGGACTACGCAGCGGCACCTCGCGCGGAACTGGAGGAGATGATCAAGTCGACCGGCTTCTTCAGGAACAAGTCGACGGCCCTGATCGGCTTGGGCCAGGCCCTGGTCGAGCGGTTCGACGGCGAGGTGCCGGGCACCCTGGCCGAGTTGGTCAGCCTGCCCGGGTTCGGCCGGAAGACCGCAAATGTGGTGCTGGGCCACGCCTTCGGGGTGCCGGGCATCACGGTGGACACCCATGTGGCCCGGTTGGTCGGCCGGTTCGGGCTGACCGGTCACACCGACCCGGTCAAGATCGAGTTGGACCTGAACGCGCAGCTCCCCCGGGCCGGGTGGACGGAGTTCTCCGACCGGGTGATCTTCCACGGCCGACGGCTCTGCCACGCCAGGCGGCCGGCCTGCGGCGCGTGTTTCCTGTCCCCGCTGTGCCCCTCGTACGGGGTCGGCACGACCGATCCGGAGGCTGCGGCGGCGCTGATCGTGGGGCCGGAGCGGCCGCATCTGCTCGCCATGGTCGGCCTCGGCGAGCTGGGCTGATGGTCGAGCAGGCGCCGCCGGGGTCGTCGCTCCGCGGGCGCCGATTGGTCTCCGACGGGCGACTGCCGGTCTGGATGCACCGGCTGGTCGCCGGGATCGACCAGGCCGAGCTGCTGGGGCCGATGCGTGGCCTGGTCGGTCTGGCGCCGGCCGAGGCCCGCCGGGGTGCGGTGTTGATGTTGTTCGGCGACGGGCCGGCCGGGCCGGATCTGCTGCTCACCGAGCGCGCGGCCACCATGCGCTCGCACGCCGGCCAACCCGCCTTCCCGGGCGGCGCCGCCGACCCCGGCGAGGACGACGTGACCGCGGCATTACGGGAGGGATTCGAGGAGACCGGCCTGGTGCCGTCCTCGGTGCTCCCCGTTGCGCTGCTGCCGGAACTGTTCCTGCCGCCGTCCGGATTTCTGGTCCGGCCCGTGCTGGCCTACTGGCAGGAACCCTCCGAGGTCGGCCCGGTCGATCCCGCCGAGACGGCCCTGGTGGCCAGGGTCCCGGTTCGGGAACTCGCGGACCCGGCGAACCGCGGCCAGGTCCTGCACTCCAGCGGTTACATCGGGCCGGCCTTCCGGGTCGCCGACCTGCTGGTCTGGGGCTTCACGGCCGGTCTGGTCGATGTTCTGCTGGACCTGGGCGGCTGGTCGGTGCCGTGGGACCGGGACCGCATCTTCGAGCTGGACCAGCGGTGGGCGCAGTGAGCGTCGTCGACGTGGTGGTCGTGCTGCTGGTGATCGCCGCGGCCATCTCCGGGTTCCGGCAGGGTCTGATCACCGCCATGTTCACCCTGGTGACGGCCGTCGCCGGGGCCATCGTGGCGATCCAGCTGGCCCCGCTGCTGATGGAACACGTCAGCGACCCGACGGCCAAGATCGCGATCGGCATCGCCTGCGTGGTGGTGGGTGTGGGGATCGGCGAGGTGGCCGGTTCGACGGTCGGCAAGGCAATCTCGCGGCGGATCAGCTGGCGGCCCGCGCAGGCCGTCGACCGCACCCTGGGGCTCTTCGGCTACTCGATCGCGGTGCTGATCGTCATCTGGCTGGTCGCCGTTCCGCTGGCCGCGGTGCCCTATCCATGGCTGTCGTCGGCGATCCGCGGCTCGGCCGTGCTCAGCGGGGTCGACGAGGTGATGCCCAGCCAGGCGCAGGACGTCTCGGCCAAGCTGCGCGAGGTCTTCAACGACTCGGGGTTCCCGGCCATCCTCGATCCGCTGGCCCCGACGCCGAACACCTCGGTCGACCCACCGGACCCGGCGGCAGCCTCGACCCCGGCAGTCGCGGCGGCGGGGCAGTCGATCGTGAAGGTCAGAGCGGTCGCCGAGTCGTGCGCGCGGCGGATGGAGGGCACCGGGTTCGTCATCGGCGCGGGCAAGGTACTGACCAATGCGCACGTGGTGGCCGGATCGAACCGGGCCGGAGTGGAGGTCGGCGGCCGCCCCCTGGACGCCACCGTTGTGCTCTACGACTCTCAACGGGACCTGGCAGTGCTCGACGTACCAGAGCTCACCGCGACCCCGTTGACCTTCGCGGGCGCCCCGGCGCAGGCCGGCGATGACGCGATCGTCGCCGGGTATCCGCTGGACGGCCCGTACGCGCTGACCCCGTCCAGGGTGCGGGCGACGATCCAGCTGCGCGGTCCCAACATCTACTCCAGCTCCACCGTCAACCGTGAGGTCTACACGCTGCGCGCCCAGGTCCGCCCCGGCAATTCCGGCGGCCCGCTGCTGGCGCCGGACGGCACCGTGCTCGGGGTGATCTTCGGGGCGGCCATCGATGAGACCGACGTCGGCTTCGCGCTCACCGCCGCCGAGGTCGCGCCGGTGGTTCAGGCGGGCCTGGCCGACGATTCGGCGGCGTCCACCGAGGCGTGCACGGCGGCCTGAACGCTGACCTATTGGCCGGCCGTCAGGACGGCTGGGCCCTACTGGCCAGCGCAACGATCATCCGGGTGACCACGTCGGGGGCCTCCTCCGCCGGGTAGTGCCCCACCCCGCGGACGGTCGACAGGGTGTACCAGCCGGTGCACTGCTCGCGGGCATCCACCAGCGCCGACTGGGGAGTGAAGCGGTCCGCGTCGCCGACCATGTGCAGCACCGGGACGGTGATCTCCCTGGCCAGCGCCTCCCGATGCCGGTGGCCGTCAGTCCGCCACGGCGAGCGGGCCACCCACCGCAGGTGCTCCACCGCCCCGCGGGACGCGCCCGGGATGCGGATTGCCTGGCGCATTTTGACCATCGTCTCGGCGAAGTCGGTCGAGGCCTTCCATACCGGCCCGGACTGGGACCGGATGATCCGCTCGAGCAACGCGGCGTTGCCGGCCACCAGGTGCCGCTCCGGCCAGGCCGGGGTGGCCGCCCAGGCCAGCAGCCGTCCGTACCGGTCGGCGGGGACCGGTCGGCGGATCTTGGCCATCCGGATCGGGTGCGGGGCGGCGATCGCGACCACGCCGCGCACCTGGTTGGGTTTCATCGCCGCGGTGTCGAAGGCCGTCACACCCCCGTAGCCGTGTCCGACCAGCACCGCATCCCGTTCGCCCAGGCTGCGGACCAATCCGGCCACGTCGGCGGAGAGGGTGAAGGCGTCATAGCCGCGGGGTGTCTTGTCGCTGTCCCCGTAGCCCCGCAGGTCCGGCGCGACCACCCGGAATCCCGCCTGGGCCAGCGCGGGGATCTGGTACCGCCAGGACCGCCAGTACTGGCCGAACCCGTGCAGCAGGATGATCAGCGGGCCGGTTCCGGCTTCCGCGTAATGGAAGCGGATGCCGTTCGCGCTGACGTCGCGGTGCGACCAGGGGCCCTCGTCGCGGACGACGGAGCCGTCCGGAACGAGCTCGCTGTCGACCTGATCGTCCGGATCGGGAGTCTCCAGCAGGCCCTCCGGATCGTCCGGATCCGGGCCGACCGGGCCGGGACGGCCGGACCGGCGGGTGCGCTTCCAGCGGCGGAACCGGGCGAGGGTGCGCTCGTCGATCGCTGGGACGGGCTCGGTGGACAGCTCGTCATCCGCCCCGGTCAGGGGCCGGTGGCGGCCGTTTTGAGTGCCGCCGCCGTCTTCTCCAAAGAGGCAATGGTCTTCTCGGGCTTCTTGACCTTCTTCACCTTGCGCCAGCCGAGGAATGCGAACAGGCCCGCGATCAGCAGCATGACGAAGAAGACGATGGTGAAGGCCGCCCAGATCGGCAGCCAGATGGCCAGGATCCACGCGACCATGAACCAGAAGAACCACAGCGAGAACGCGCCGATGACGGCCGCGACACCGAAGAAGGCGCCGCCGGTCGCGCCGGTCTTCACCGTCTCGGTGAGCTCCAGTTTGGCGAGCTCGAGCTCCGAGCGGATCAGCGTCGACATCTGCGTCGACACGTCCCTGACCAGCTCGCCCATCGAGGCGCTGCGGTCCACCGCGGGCTCGGCCACCAGCGGGATCGACGCACCGGTCGATCCGGGGACGGTGAACTGGTTCGGCGGCGTTGGGGTGCCGGAAGTCGTCACAGCCCTCTCCTGACAGTCGGCGGGCCGACCGGGGTTCCGGCCGATGGCTTCGTGCTGGTGGCTTCGTGCTGGTGGGTCTGGTGGGTCTGGCTGTCACTTCCGGTGCTGTGCCCCGGCCGTCGGCGTACCAATCATCTTCGGTCGCCATCGGCCGGAGCGCGGGGCGGGGTTCATCGTGCCATGTCGGTGGGCACCCAGCTGCCCGCAGGGCCACCTTGGTCCGGCGGCGCCCGCCGGGGTGTCGGGGCGCCGCGTCAACGGCCGCGTTCCCGGTCCCGCTGCTCGCCCGGTTACTGGCCCAGTAGCCAGCGGTCCGGCGCCGCCAGTTCGACGGCCTCCGCCGGCCCCCACGATCCCTGCTCGTAGGGATGCACCGGCGGGCGGTGGGCCAGCACCGGTTCCAGGACCTCCCAGGCGTGGGCCAGCCCGTCGGGGCGGGTGAACAGCGACCGGTCGCCGATCAGCACGTCATGGATGAGCCTGACGTACGGCGCGAGAGCGTCGGAACCGTCGACATCGCGGAGCAGGATGGTCGCTGCGGCGGTGACCAGTTCGAGGCCGGGACCGGGTTCCTTGACCACCATCCAGAGATCGACGGATCCGCTGCCGGCGAGCGTCAGGCTCAACACCCCACCGTCCTTCGGGACCTCGAACGGCGCCCCGGCCGGCTCGCGCAGCACGATGCTGACCCGTTGGGTGGAACAGTTCATCCGCTTGCCGGTGCGCAGCAGGAACGGCACGCCCCGCCAGCGGTCGTTGTCCACCCACATCCGGGCGGCGACGAAGGTGTCCATGGTCGAGTTCGGGTCGATGCCCTTGACGTCCCGGTAACCGTCGTACTGGCCGAGCACTACCTCCTTCGGGTCCAGCGGCCGGAACGCGCCGATGACCTCCTCCCTGGCGGACTGCAGGTCGGCGGGGTCCATGCTGCCCGGCGGCTCCATCGCCACCTCGGCCGCGACCTGGAACAGGTGGGTGATCAGCATGTCGAGCATCGCGCCGGTGGCGTCGTAGAAACCAGCGCGGTCGTCGATGTCGAGCGTCTCTGGTGCGTCGATCTGCACGGACTTGATGTGCTCGGCATTCCACGGCGTCGCGAACAATCGGTTGGCGAAGCGCAGGACATGCAGATCCTGGGTCGCCTCCTTACCCAGGAAGTGGTCGATCCGGTAGACCTGCGACTCGTCCAGCACCTCGTGCACGGCCTTGTCCAGCGCGCGGAAGTTCTCCGGTGAGGTGCCGAACGGCTTCTCGTAGACGACCCGGGCCCCCCGCGCGAGGTTGTGCGTTCCGAGCCCGGCGGTCAGCTCGGCAAAGGCCACCGGCGGCACCGCCAGGTAGTGGATCAGTTCGCACTCATCGCCGAGGCGTTTCTGGGCTTCGGTGATGACATCCAGCAGGCTGCCCGGGTCTTTCGAATCGAATCCGCCGCCGGCGAAGGCCAGCCGGTCGCTGAACTCCTGCCAGTCCTTGCCCTCGGGCTTCGTCCCGAACTCGGTGAGCACATCGTGCACGTGCCCTCGGAAATCCTCGTGCGATACGTCGCCCCGACCGTTGCCGATCAACACGAAGTCGTTGGGCAGCAGCTTCTGCAGGAACAGCGTGTAGAACGCCGGAATGACCATCCGTTTGGCCAGGTCGCCGGTCCCGCCGAACAACACGATGACGAGCGGCTTGCTGGGGTTCGACGTCGGAGCCATGCCGGTGACGCTAGCCCAGACGGCGCCGGCCGACCCGGTCAGTCGGCCCTGGCGCCGGCCGAGCCGGTGGAGTTCAGAGTGAGCACGATGCTGTCCTGCCAGCCGCGATCGAGCCGTTCGGATGCGCGACGTGCGCCGTCAGCTCGGCCACCAGAGTGACTGTGTCACAGCGTCCTTGCGCAGTGAACCGGGAAGCAGGACGAACGCCGCGATGCCCTGCCCGGCCCCGGCGCACCGATCGGCCCGTCGTATCGTGCGGCGATGGCATACCCGGTGTGGGACGACCTGCCCTGGTCTGCCGGGTTGCCGGCGGCGGTCGAGGATGTCCGGACGGCCATCACCGGGTTGCGCCGGCATCCGGCGAACCGGACCGGCTGGCCGCGGACCGCGGCGGCGGCGTCGGTGCGGGCAGCCAGGGCGTCGGCTGCGCTGGACGGCGCGCCGTTGATGCTGGACGCGCAGGCCGAGGTGGTGACCGACCCGGTCGTGGCCGGTGCGCTGCGGGTCGCGGCCGGGATCGGATCGCTGACCGCCATCTGGGCGCGGTCCCCGCTGCAGGCACTGGCCCGGCTGCACACGCTCGCTGCGGCGGATCTCGTCGGGCCGGCGGACCTCGGCCGGCCGCGCGCGAGGGACCCCGGGGTGGGCGCTCGGCTGGCGGGACTGGCCCAGCTGATCTCGGCGGCGTCCTGGCCGGCTCCCGTGCAGGTTGCCGTGGTACACGGCGAACTGCTTGCCACGGCGCCGTTCGGATCGGCCGACGGGGTGGTGGCGCGCGGGGCGGCCAGGCTCACGATGATGTCGACCGCGCTGGATCCGGCCGGTCTCGCCGTTCCCGAGGTCGCGCACCTCCGTTCCGGAGCCCGCTATTGGGAGCTGATCGACGAGCTGGGGACCGGGCGGGCGAGTGCCGCCGGCGGGTGGGTGCTCGAGGTCTGTCGGTGCCTGGTTGCCGGCGCCCGGGAGGGCATGTCGATCGCCGATGCGGCGGTGTGAGCAACTGACCGAGATGTGTGGAAGGGATTCCACAATGAGGTGTCAATTGGTGGGAATGCGCCGTCATTCCGATGTGGGCGAATTGGGCGACGCTGCATGCAGATGCATACAGTGACCAATGATGACAGGCAGTCAAAGCCAGTCGCGATGGGTTCGTGAACGCTCATGGGGCTGATCGGGTGATTCTGGCCGCTCGACCATTCCCCGGTTGTCGTTTCGTGGCCCAGAGACGCCTTTCTTGCCCCGGCTGTGACGCCTTTCAGGCCCGCCATCGGGCGTGCGGAACGCCGCGGGCCTATTCCCACTGTGGGACATCGCCCGGAACTTCGGGGGGATCCGGATCGCCCGCCGCCGACCGCTCCGTGGCCCGGTCGGTGCGGCTGCCCGCAGGGCAGTGTGGTGCTCGGCCGAAGACGTGCGTGCGGTCGCCGACGAGCAATGAAGACGGCGCCCCACGTGATGTGGGGCGCCGTCTGCGCAGGCTGGCCAGCTACCAAGCTTCACCACGACTCGTCGTTACGGGCTCCTCGAGTCTCGTGGTTGGCCCTGACGACGTACCTCCCGCGGCTTATAGCGGTGAGTGGGTACCGGGGTCTGCGCGAGGAGCTCCAACAGGGGTTGGCGGCGTTTCTCTTCCACTCCGTCTCTGGCCTGGTGGGGGTCCCTGACACAGTGATACGCCGCGGCGCGGCACAGGGCAACAGGTGGCCGTTGTGGAACCGACCCTGACCGATTCAGATGCACCCAAATGAGTCGGCGATCTCCGAGGCGAAGTTCTTCTGGGGCATCAGCGAGTCTTTAGGTGACGAATCCGGGACCACGGGTCTACAGTGAACTTGTCGGTTTCCACCCCCCCGGAGCCGACCACTTGGTTCAGCTCAACCCCCCGGAGCTGAACCCCGCGGCCCCCGCCCTCCCCCCTGGCGGGGGCCGCCCCTAAATTCTCTGATGCCCATTTGGGCTTGGTCGTCGGCCGCCGGCCGGAAATGTGGTTACTCCGCCATGCGTGTGGGCGCCAACGGGTGAGTTGTCCCCATGTCCGATTTTCGTCCACAGGCACGCCCTGGTTCTTCCGACCGGGCCGGCCGCAGGGTGCACTGGCTGCCGGAGGACCCCGCCGGGGTCCGCGGCGCAGCGAGGGCCTTGCGATGGACGATCGACCCTTGATCATCACCGATGACCAGGACGTTCTCGACGACCTGCTGCGGGTTGCCGCGGCGGCCGCGGTCGAGGTGACCCATAGCGCGGAGCCGGAGCTGCGGACGCTGTGGCGGTCGGCGCCGATCATCCTGCTCGATGCAACCTTGGTCCGCAGGGCGGTCGCCGCCCGGCTCGCGCGCCGGCCCGGGGTGGTGGTGGTTGCCGCCGGTGAACCCCAAGCGGAGCTGTGGGAGCAGTGTGTGCGGCTCGGGGTCGAGCGGACCGTGCTGCTGGACCGGTCGGAGGAGCTGCTCATCGGGCTGCTGTCCGATGCCGTGGCCGGCGGGTCCGCCGACGGCCGGTGCATCGCGGTGCTCGGTGCGTGTGGCGGCGCCGGGGCCTCGGTGTTCGCCGCAGCCGTCGCCAGTGCCGCCGCCCGTGACGGCGACGACGTCCTGCTGGTTGACGCCGACCCCTGGGGTGCCGGCCTGGACGTTTTGCTGGGGATCGAGCAGCACACCGGGCTGCGGTGGCGGGACCTACCGGCGTCGTCGGGCAGGCTGCCGGCGCAGGCGTTGCAGCGGGCACTGCCCACTGTCCGCTGCGGCGCCGGCCGGGTCGCGGTGCTGGCCCACGGTCGTCCGTTCGTCCGCGAGATCGGCTCGGACGTCACCGATGTCGTGCTGGAAGCCGGACGTCGGTCCGGTGCGACCACGGTGGTCGACCTGCCCCGGCAGCCAGGGCCCGCCGCCGACCGGGTGTTGGAACTCGCGGACCTGACCGTGCTGCTCGCCCCGGCGGATGTCCGCGCCTGCTGGGCGGCGGACCGGGTGTGCGCCCGGCTCCGCGAATTCGGCAACCCGGCCGGGCTGGTCGTCCGCGGGCCGTCGCCGGGCGGGCTGGGCGCGACGGAACTCGCCGAGGTCCTGAACCTGCCGTTGCTGGCCCGGATGCGGGCCGATCCCGCCCTGCCCCGAGACCTGGAGATCGGCCTTTCCCTGGGCTCGGACAGCCGGCGGCCGCTGGCCAGGGCCGCGGCGCAAGTGCTGCGCTCGGTGGGGCGCCGGCGTGACCGGCGTGACCGCCGTGATCGGCCCCGGCCTGACCGGCCCCGGCCTGACCGGTGGCGGCCCGGCCATTGGACCGACGCTGACCGACGCGCTCATCGAGCGGGTGCAGCGTCGGTTGGTGGACGAGGACACCGAGCCGACGCCGACGGCATTGGCCAGGGCGTTGCGCGCGGAATCCACCGTGCTGGTCAGCGATGCGGAGATGCTCCGGCTGATCCGGCTGCTGCAACGCGAGCTCATCGGTGCCGGTCCCCTCGCCGACCTGTTGGCCGATCCGCTGACCACCGATGTCGTGGTGAACGGGCCGGCCGATGTTCGGGTCGATCGGGGGGACGGCTGGCAGGACACCGGTGTGCACTTCGCCGACGAGGCGGCCGTGCAGCGGCTCGCCCGCCGGTTGGCGACCGCAGCCGGCCGGCGACTGGACGACGCGCACCCGCATGTCGACGCGAGGATGGCCGATGGCACCCGCTTGCACGCGGTGCTCGCCCCGGTCGCGGCGTCCGGCACGTGCGTGTCCTTGCGAGTGCTGCGGCCGGTCCGGCACGACCTGGCCGCGCTGGCCGGCAGCGGCAGCCTACCCGGCGCGGCCTTGTTGACGGTGCGGGCGATCCTGAGTGCCCGGCTGTCCTTCCTCGTCTCCGGCGGCACCGGGTCGGGCAAGACCACCATGCTGTCCGCGTTGCTGGCCGCGGTGCCGCTTGACGAGCGGATCGTCACCGTGGAGGACGCCGAGGAGCTCCGGCCGCCCCATCCACACCTGGTGCGGTTGGTGGCCCGGCAGGCGAATGTCGAAGGCGTTGGGACGATCTCGCTGCGCGACCTGGTGCGCCAGGCATTGCGGATGCGACCGGACCGGATCGTCGTCGGGGAGGTGCGCGGAGCCGAGGTGGTGGACCTGCTTGCGGCCCTGAACACCGGCCACGAGGGAGGCGCGGGCACGGTGCACGCCAACACCGCCGGCGACGTGCCGGCCCGGCTGGAGGCGTTGGCCGCGCTCGGCGGGATCGGCCGGGAAGCCGTGCACGCCCAGCTGTCCGGGGCGGTCCAAGTGGTCCTGCACGTCCGGCGGACCGGTGGGCACCGCGTGCTGCAGGAGATCGCCGTGCTGCAGCGGGGCACTGACGGGCTGGTCGTCGCCCGGCCGGCGATCCTGCAGGGCGTGCCGGTAGACCCCGGTGCGGGTGTGCTGGCTGGTCTGCTCCGCAGTCGAGGTGAGCTCGTCCCGTGGTGAGCTGCCTGCTGCTGGCCGTGGTGCTGGTGCTCTGGCCGGGCCGCCGCCGACCGTTCGGGCTGTCCGCGTCGGTCCACGGTCGCGGGTCGACGTCGCGCGGACCGGCGTCAGGTGGATCGATGTGCAGCCCAGGTACTTCCGGCGGATCCGCGGCCATCGTCGGTCGGTCGCCCGGCCGGCTGCCGGTCGGCGTGCTGGGAGTGGGCGCGCTCGCGCTCGCCGGGCTGACCGCAGGGCCGGCCGGCCTGCTGGCGTGCCTGTCGGTCCTGGTCACCGGGACCATCCTGGGGCGACAGGCATTGGCCGACCGGCGACGGCAATCTGCGCTGGTCGACATCGTCGCCGGGATCCGGCTGCTCGGTAGGGAATTGCGGTCCGGCGCGGACCCGACGGTGGCGGTCGACAACGCGAGGTCGGCCGCACGGGGGGACGGAGCGCTGGTGCTCGGCGAGCTGAGCCGGCTGGCCCGCGACGCTTTTCCCGGCGCGGAGGTTATCGCGGATCCACCGATGCAGTCCGTGATCGACGACGCCCACCCCAGCGTGCAGGCCGCCGCCCGGCTGCGCACCGGGTGGTTGCTGACCCGCAGGCATGGCGTGGCCTTCACGCCGTTCATCGAGGCGTTGGCGGTCGATCTTTCGCAGCAACGTGCGGCGGAGGCTGAACGCTCCGGCCAGGTCGCCGGTCCGCGGATGTCCGGGTATGTGATGGCGGTGTTGCCGCTGCTGGGGCTCGTCCTGGGTGCTGGGATGGGCGCGGATCCGGTTGCCGTGCTGCTGGGATCCGGGGTCGGTCACGCGCTGTTGCTGATCGGCGTGGCGCTGACCTGCGCAGGTCTGCTCTGGTCCGCGCGGATAATCCGGCCGTGACCGGAACATTCAGTGGTGCGACGGCTCTGGCGTTGGTGATGGCCGCGGCAGCGGTGCTCGTGATGCCCCCGACGACCCGGCTGTGGACGTCGGCCGCCGGGCCGCGGCCGCGGCAGCGTCGGCCCGCCGGCGCAGTCCGTCGCGCGGCCGTGGTGGGCGCCGGAATCGGTGGCGCCGGAATGCTTGTTGTTCCTGGGCTGTGGTAGTGCGTGCTGCCGGTGGCGGTCGTCGTCGCCGTGCTGCTGGGTCGCCGACCGGCCGGCAAACCAGCCGCCCGGCGCGCCGCGGACCGCAGGCTGGTCGCCATCCATGCCGGTCTGCTGGCCGCCTGCCTGGACGCAGGGATGGCGGTGGCGCCTGCTCTGCGGGCCGGGACCGATGCGCTGACCGAGGGTCGAGCGCCGGACGACGACGGCCCACTCGCCGCCCTGGAGGCGGTGGCCGCCATGCTGTCCCTCGGCGCCGCCCCCGATACCGCTTGGCGGGTAGCGGATCTCGACGAGGATCTGGCTCCGTTGGCGGCGGCCGCCCGCC
>Ga0208851_1000474_pt1 | contig 17505 bp, 15 predicted proteins | sample NGESurshal092012_FD_184481 | JGI IMG/M metagenome (GOLD analysis project Ga0208851, IMG submission 184481) | Arctic peat soil microbial communities from Barrow, Alaska - NGEE Surface sample 415-2 shallow-092012 (SPAdes) | ecosystem: Environmental > Terrestrial > Soil > Wetlands > Peat ... | reverse complement strand
CAGCGGCCCGGCGATGCTCTCGCCTTCGCGGATGGCGTCGCGGGCGTTCTCCACCACCCGGGCGAGCACGCCGTTGCTCACCACGTTCTTGGTGATGTCCATCGCGGTGAGCAGCGGCACGCCGGACTTGAGCAGCGTGGCCAGGGTCCGGCTGAACCGGGCGATGGAGAGCATCCGCACCAGGCTCCCGAACACCGGCGCCCGCAGCACGAAGCGGTCCCACACCGGCCGTCCGCTGGGGCTGGCCTTCCAGCGGAAGAAGCCGAAGATCGCCGCGGCGAGCATCGGGAGCAAGAGCCACCACCAGGCGGCGAGCAGGTCGCTGACGAAGATCAGGAGCCGGGTGGTCCAGGGCAGCGAGACCTTCATGCTCTCGAAGATCTTGGTGACCTTCGGGACCACCACCGTCATCAGCAGGGCGAGGATGCCCGTGCCGATGATGCTCATGATCACCGGGTAGATCAGTGTGCCGAGGACCTTCTGCCGGAGCTTGGCCTGCCCCTCGGTGAAGTCGGCGAGGCGGGCGAGCACCGCGTCCAGCGCGCCGGAGGCCTCGCCCGCCCGCACCATGTTCACGTAGAGCGAGCCGAAGATCTTCGCGTGCTGCCCCAGCGCGTCGGCCAGTGAGCTGCCCTCGTTGACGCGGGTCTTCACGTCCGAGACCACGCGCTTGAGCCGGTCCTTCTCGGTCTGGTCGACCAGCGCGGTGAGCGCCTCGATCAGCGTCACCCCCGCGTGGAGCAGGGTCGAGAGCTGCCGGGTGAAGATGGCCACGTCGTCCGAGCTCACCCGGCCGCGGAACAGCTTCCCCAGCTGCACGTCCCGGCTGGCCAGCGACTGCGGCGGCTGCGCGATGGCAACCGTCTTGCCGTTCTGGCGGCGGACTGGCCCCGACTCGCGCTCGGCCAGCACGTCGGTGAGGAACACCCCCGAGCGCTTCAGCTGCGTGCGCAGCGACCGGCTGCTGTCCGCCTCCAGCAGGCCCTTGACCTGCTTCCCGGCGGGGGTGAGCCCTCTGTACTCGAAGACCGGCATGCGACGTCAGATGTCTTCCTGGGTGACGCTCAGCACCTCGGCCAGGGTGGTCTCCCCGGCCAGGACCTTGCGGGCGCCGTCGTCGAGCAGGGTGCGCATCCCCTTCTTGACCCCGGCACGCTTGATGGTGCTCGAGTCGGTGTTCTTCAGCGCCAGCTGGCGGATGTCGTCGTCCACTAGCAGCAGCTCGTAGATTCCGGTCCGGCCCCGGTAACCGTTGCGCCCGCAGACCTCGCAACCCTTCGCCCGGTAGATGGGCGGGTTGCCCGCGCGGGCCACCGCCTCGGGAGTGAGCCCGACCTCCTTCAGCTCCTCGGCGGTGGGCTGGTACGCCTCACGGCATTCGGGGCACACCCGGCGGACCAGCCGCTGGGCCAGCACCGCGGTCAGCGACGAGGCGACGAGGAACGGCTCGACCCCCATGTCCACCAGGCGGGTGATCGCGCTGGCCGCGTCGTTGGTGTGGACGGTGGAGAAGACCAGGTGGCCAGTGAGCGAGGCCTGGATGGCGATCTCCGCCGTGTCCCGGTCCCGGATCTCGCCCACCATGATCACGTCCGGGTCCTGGCGGAGGAAGCTGCGCAGCCCGGCGGCGAAGGTCAGGCCGATCTTCGGGTTGATCGCCATCTGCCCGATGCCCTGCAGCTGGTACTCGACCGGGTCCTCGACGGTGAGGATGTTCAGGTCCGGAGTGTTGATCCGGCTCAGCGCCGCGTAGAGCGTGGTGGTCTTCCCGGAGCCGGTGGGGCCGGTGACCAGGATGATGCCGTGGGAGCGCTTGATGACCGCGTCCATCCCCAGCATCGTCTCCCGCGCCATGCCGATGTCGGTCAGGTCCAGCAGGGTGGTGTTCTTGTCCAGGAGCCGCATCACGATCCGCTCCCCGAACGTGCAGGGGATGGTGGAGAGGCGGATGTCGATGTCGCGACCGGCGAGCTTGATCCGGATGCGGCCGTCCTGCGGGAGCCGCTTCTCGGCGATGTTCAGCTGCCCCATCACCTTCACCCGGCTGACGATGCTGTTCTGGTACCGCTTGGGCGGCTTGATGATCTCCTCGAGCACCCCGTCGATCCGGAAGCGCACCAGCAGCTCGCGCTCCATCGGCTCGATGTGGATGTCGCTCGCCCGCTCCTTCGCTGCGCGGAAGAGGAGCGAGTTGACCAGACGGATGATCGGGGCCTCGTCGTCGGTGTCCAGGAGGTCCTGCGGCTCCTCCAGCTCGTGGGCCAGGCTCTGGAGGTCCTGGGCCTCCATCTCGCCCACCAGCTGCTCGGCCTCGTTCACCGCCCGGTCGTAGACTCCGTTGATCGCGTCGACGATGACATGCGCCACCGAGACATGGGGCGAGACGTTCCGCTGGAGCAGCATCCGAGCGTGGTCGAGCACCGTGGTGTCCAGCGGGTCCGCCACCAGCAGCGCGACCGTCTCCCCTTCGAGCCGGAGCGGAAGGATGAGGGCCTGCTTGGCGAAGTTGATCGGCACCTGGCGGAGCAGCTCGACATCCACCGCATCGAGCGAGACCTGGGCGACGTAGGGGAGGTCCAGCTGCGCCGCCAGCGCCTTGGCCACGTCCTCGGCGGTCACGGCCTTGCGTGCAACGAGCACCTCTCCCAGCCGACCGCCCTCGTCCGCCTGGACGCGCAGGCCCTCCTCGAGCGCCGCCGCGGTCAGACCGGCGATGGCGTGGAGGATCTCCCCGATGGGGCGGCCGACCAGAGAGGTGGGGGCAGGAGCAGGGATCGACTGAAGCTCGACGGGGTCACGCATGATGGATTCGCTCGACGGGGTCAGGAACCCGGCTGTACTTGCAGACGCTCGCCCGAGGGCGGCGCGGGAGTGGACTGGGTGGGTGCCTGCGGCGTCTGGCCTGGTCCGGGAGGGACGACCGTCGGGTCGGCGGGACCGGTCGGAGCAGCGGGCGTGGAAGAAGCCGGTGCAGGAGCCGTCTCGACGGGAGTCGTCGCCCGCGGGGTCGTCCCCTGCGGCCCGAAGGGACCTGCCGCTGGCGGAGCAGGAGCAGGGGTGGGCTGCGATGGCCCCTGCTGCAGGAGCTGCTGGCCGATGTTCATCGGAGAGCCCGCAGGGATGGGCCCGGGCTGTCCGGCCGGACGGATGACGCTCTCGCCCGGGAGCCCGGGTCCGCCGTTCTCGACCTTGAGCTCCTCGCGCATGACCAGCTGGTTCGCCTTGCCCAGCGGCCCGGGCTTCCGCCCGAAGTCGATGGGGACGTCGTAGCCGGGGACCTGGCCGTAGAACTCCTCCACGAAGCGCTGACGCTCTGCCATCTTCCGCTCGAAGATCCGCCGAAAATCCGAGGCGTCACGAATGATGTACGGCGTGAGGAAGAGCAGCAGGTTGGTCTTCACCTTCTTCTTGCTGGTCTCGCGGAAAAGGTAGCCGAGCAGCGGGATGTCGCCGAACACCGGCACCTTGGACACCGAGCTGATCTCCCGCTCCTGCATGATGCCGCCGATGACCACCGTCTCCTGGTCCTTGGCCACCACCGTGGTCTTGGCAGTGCGCTTGGCCGTCGTGGGCCCGAGCTGCGGGTCGTTGGAGACGATCTCCTCGGTGCTCTCGTTGATCACCATCCGGACGTAGTCGCTCGCGTTGATCTGCGGCTTGATGTTCAGCTTCAGCTCCACGTTCTGGCGGGTGATCGGGGCGTAGAGGGACGGAAGGCCCCCGAGGAGCGTTCCGGCCTGGGAAAGCGACGTTCCGGAGATCGAGCCACCGCCGGCGGTGGGCACCTGAGGCGCGAATCCGGACACGAAGGGCACGTTCTGACCGACGGTGATCTCCGCCTCCTCGTTGTCGCTGGTGAGCAGGTGAGGGGTACTCAGCACGTTGACGTCCGAGCTGCTCTGCAGCGCGTGCATCACGATGCCGAAGGAAGGGATGGACAGTCCGAGCTTTTCGAACGCCGGGATGGTCGGCCCCTGCAGGCCGGCCAGGAACCCGCCGTACTGGGTGAGGTTCTGCAGCGAGAACGAGGGCGGCACGCCGCCGCTGGTGTACTTGGTGCCGGCCACGCCCACCGCCTGGCCCTGCGAGGTGTTCACCGTGAAGCCCTGGTGGAGGCTGATGCCGAAGTTGCTCTGCCGGTCGAGGTCGACCTCCATGATCACCGCCTCGATGAAGACCTGCCGGCGGGTCAGGTCCAGCTTCTCGATGACCCGCACCAGGTTGCGGAAGTCGCCCTGGCTCGCCACCACCACCAGCGAGTTGGTCGCCTTGTCCGGGGAGATCTTCACCTCGCCCTGGAAGAGCTCGGCCGCGGTCACTCCGCCCGGGATTCCCCCGGGCCGCAGGGGAGGCGGCGGCGCCCCGGGGATGTTCGGGGGCTGGTTGCCGCTGCCGGACCGGGGGCGGTTGGCCGTGCCCTGCGCCAGCGACTGGAGCGTGGCCGCGATGTCCTCGGCGTTGGCGTTCTGCAGGGCGTAGACGTTGATCCGGCCCTCGCCGCTGATCGGCACGTCGATCTCGCGCAGCAGGGCGTCGATGCGCTCGTTGGCCGCGGGGGTGGCCACCACCACCAGCTTGTTGGTGCGCTCGTCGGCGATGAGGGTGGTGACCGTCGCCGGTCCGCCCGTCACTCCGCCAGTTTGTTGACCGCCCGGCTGCACGGGGCCGCCCGGGCCCGGGAGAGGGGAGGGCGTCACGGTGAGCCCTGGCCGCGCCCCGGGGCGGTTGGCCTTGGCGTCGAAGAGCTTCTGGATGGTGTTCGCCAGCTCCGGCGCAGAGGCGTAGCGGATCTGGATCACCCGCATCTCGTCGGAGCTCGAGCGGCTGTCGAGCTGCTCGATGATCCGCTCCAGCCGGTGCATGTTCGAGCCGATGTCGTTGATGATCAGCGTGTCCGGCTGGAACGGGATGGTGTCGCCGTTCTGGCTGACCAGCTGCTGCAGCACCCCGCGGAGCGGCTCGAGGTCCGCGTAGCGGATCTTGAACAGCCGGGTGACCATCTGCTCGTTCATGGTGTACGGCTCGTCCGGACCGACCACGGGGATGTTGCTCTGCTTGGCCTTGGCCTTCTCCACGATCTTGGAGAAGCGCCCCATCGGCACGACCGCCAGCTGGTTGGCGTCGAGCGCGGCGAGGAACGCGGCGTAGAACTCGTCCGCTCCCACGTCCACCTTCCCGTTGTCCGGGCCGATGATGGAGATCTTCCCGCGCACGTTGTCGCCGAGGATGAACGTCCGGCAGGTCGCGTCGGAGACGGTCTGGACCAGCTTCTCGATGTCGACCTTGTCGAAGTAGATGTTGAAGCGCGCCTTCCGCCGCACGTCCGAGCAGCTGGGCGAAGTGGCCGAGGTGGTGCCTTCACCGGCCGGCGGCATCGAGGGGTTCTGCCCCCGCCCGGGCGACTGCACCGGGCCCTGGATGGCCGTCGGGGCCTGAGCGGGCTGCTGCGGCGGAGGGGTGCCGGGGGGCGGCAGCATCTGGGTCTGCCCCGGGCCCCGAATCGGGCGGGGCGGCGACACCGGGGACGGCTGCTGTGGAGTGCCGGCCTGGGCGAGGAGGGCGAGTGCGAGGCTGGGCAAGAGAGCGGTCATGGGTCAGCGGACGTTGTACGTCTTGCGGAGCGTGGAGCCGTTGCGGTCGACCTCGATGTCGATCCGGTTGGCGTCTTTCAGCTTGGTGTAGACCTCGAGGGCCTTCTCGGGGCTGTTCATCTCGAATCCGTTGATGCGCTTGATGACGTCTCCGTTGACGATGCCAATCTTCGAGTACAGCGAGTCGGGACGGATGGAGAAGAGCTTGAACCCTTCGGCCTGGCCATCCTTGAAGGCCGGCACGATGCGCGCCTGCATCGCCAGGTCATTGAGGTTGGCCAGCGCGCGGTCCACCTCGGTCCGGGGGACCTCGTAGTTGTTCTCGTCCAGGGCGCGGATCCCGGCGCCGTAGCCCTGGCCGCCGGGCTCGTTCACCGGACGGGTGGTGGCGATCGGCGGCGGTGCGGGCGCTCCATCGCCTCCCTCGGCGCCGATGTACTCGCGCCGGCCGTTGTTGGCGATGATCACCCGGTCACGCTCGATGCTGAGCACCTCGGCGTTCTGCACCCGGTCGCCGACCATCAAGGTGGAGGACTTCTGGTTGGACAGGTCCAGCACCGAGCCGATGGACCAGCCCGGCGCGGAGCTCACCAGCGTTCCGAGCAGCTTCACCCGCAGCGAGGTCCGTACCGGCTCGGCGCTCATGTCTGGCCGCGGTGCATCGTCCGGCGCCTCGGGCTTCGGCAGCGGCAGATTGGTGATCTGCGCCAGCCTCTCGAGGTCCAGCGTGGCCGGGGGCTCCTGGGTCACGGGCCGTCCGCCGGCGCGGGCCGCGGGCGCCGAAGGGGCAGGGGCGATGGCCGCCTCGATGAAGAGGTTGACCGTCTTGGCCGCCAGCAGCGCCAGCAGCGCCACGAAGCAGAGGTTGACCGCCCAGAAGTACTTCCGGATGACGAGTTCCATGGGTGTTGCCCGGGGCCGGGGAGGGCCAGCTAAAGCAAGCCCGGTGCCAGGCCCGAGAGGCCCGGAGACACCCGGTTTCCCCCCGGCATTCCCGGCCGGGGAGGCGCCGGGCCGCGTGGCCCTGCCCGCCAGGACAAAATGTCACTCGGCCGGGCGGGGATCCTGGGCGGAACGTCACCGTCGCCCCCGGACAGTCCGCGGACGCCCTCAGGACTCGGGGGTGTCGTCCTCGCGCCGAGGGCCGTCGCGCTCCAGCTTGCGGTAGATGGTCCGTGTGGCGATGCCGAGGAGGCGGGCGGCCATGCTCTTGTCCCCGCCGGTGTGGCGCAGCGTCTCGTGCAGGACCCGTCGCTCGACCTCCTCGAGCGGCGTCCCGATGGGGATGATGACGTGCCCCGCCGCTCCGCGCGGACCTTTTCGAACCGTGTCCGGCAGGTCGCCGACGTCGAGCACCTCGCCCCGGGCGAGCACCACCGCGCGCTCCACGGCGTGCTCCAGCTCGCGGACGTTCCCCGGCCAGGCGTAGTCCTCGAGCGCGGTGAGCGCCTCGGGGCTGAAGCCGCGCAGGGTCTTCCCGTTCTTCGCCGCGAACCGGCGGAGGAAGTGGTCCGCCAAGAGCGGGATGTCCTCCCGGCGCCACGAGAGGGGGGGCAGCCGGATCTCGACCACGTTCAGGCGGTAGTAGAGGTCCTCGCGGAAGCGCCCCTCGGCCACCTCGCGTCCGAGGTCCTTCGAGGTCGCCGCCACCACCCGTACCTCCACCTTGACCGTCTGGGTGCCCCCGAGCCGCTCGATCTCGCCCTCCTGCAGCGCGCGGAGCAGCTTGACCTGCGCGCCCACGGGCATCTCGCCCACCTCGTCGAGGAAGAGGGTGCCGCCAGTGGCGCGCTCGAAGCGGCCGGGCCGCCGGGCAGTCGCGCCGGTGAAGGCCCCCTTCTCCACGCCGAACAGCTCGGCCTCGAGCAGCGTCTCGGGGAAGGCTCCGCAGTTCACGGCGACGAACGGGCCAGCCGCGCGGCCGGAGAGCTCGTGCAGCGCGCGCGCGGCGAGCTCCTTGCCGGTGCCTGACTCGCCGAGCAGGAGCACCGTCGCGGTCGAGGGGGCAACCTGCTTCAGCGTGTCGAGCAAGGAGCGAAACGCCGGCGACTGACCCACCAGGCTCCGCTGCGCGCCGAGGTCGGCCAGGCGCGCCTTCAGCTCCTGGTTCTCGGCACGGAGCGCATGGCGCTCGAGCGCCTTCTCCACCGTCTTCAGCAGCACGTGGCGCTTCAGCGGCTTGGTCAGGAAGTCGTACGCGCCGTCCTTCATCGCGCTGACCGCCGCCTCCACCGTGCCGTAGGCGGTCATGAGCACGACCTCGACGTCGGGACGGAGCGCCCGGGCAGTGGCGAGCAGCTCCTGCCCGTCCATGCCGGGCATCATGAGATCGGTGACCAGGACCGCCACCTCGGGGCGGCGGAGGAGCTCCAGGGCCGCTGTGCCGTCCGATGCGGACAGAGGTGTCCATCCCTCGTGCTGGAGGATCCGCGCGACCGAGTCGAGGTTCGCGCGGTCGTCATCGACGACGAGGACGGTGGCGGGAGGCATCGGGGAGCAGCACAGTCTAACGGAAGCCGGTGTTCTCGCATCGCCGAGGGCGCACGCGCCGCGCCGGCGCAGCCCAGCCCGCCCGCAGGGCAACCCCAGCCTTCGGTGTGCGGCGGGCGAATTCGTTGCCTGCCGGGCTGGCCTGCGAGACTGTCGCGTCATCGCCCGCCCCTTCGCCTGGAGCTTCACCCGCATGCTGCGTCTCGCCGCCGTCTCGCTCGTCCTCGCACTCACCCTGGGCATCGCCTGCGACACCGGAACGGCCGGACCGGCGCGGGTCCGCATCGGCCACTTCATCCCCGACGCGGTGGCCATCGACGTCTGCCTGAAGCCGGATGGGACGTCCGCGTATTCCGGCAAGTTCGTGCAACAGGGCGGGCTGAGCTTCGCCTCCGTGTCGGCCCGGTCGTCGCTGGACGCCGGGACCTACTCTCTGCGCATCGTCAGCGCGGGCGCACCCGACTGCAACACGTCGCTCGGCGGGCTGGGCGACATCAGTCCGGTGAACATCGCCGGAGACACCGCGATCACCGTCGGGCTGGTGGGGCTGGTGTCGGGCACCGGCAATACGCAGGTGGCCGAGGAGAACTTCGTCGACGACACGGCGGCGCCGGCGAGCCCCGGGGTCAAGCTGCGCTTCCTCCACGTCTCTCCCGAGCTCGGCCCGGTGGACGTGGGGACCCTGTCCAACAACAGCTTCGCTCCGCTCAACCCCGCGGTCAGTCTCTCCTACGCCGGCAGCTCGTCGTACGTCGGTTATGCCAACGCCTTGACCGACACGCTCGCGCTGCTCGACACCGGCACCGCCAACCTCCGGCTCCAGGGCGGGTTCAGCGTGGGCGCGGGCACCGTCAGCAGCGTGTACATCGTCGGACGACCGAACCAGACGTCGGGGGACACCCGGCTCTCGTTCCTGGTCTGCTCCGACACCACGCCGAGCTGCGTCCGCTCTCCTTGACCGGCGCTCCTACTCGCCCTCGGGTTCCGCCGGTCCGCCCACCCGCTGGATGTCGGACTCCTTGATCTTCTCGGCGTTGAAGCGCTCGGCGGCCCGGGTGAGCTTCTCCAGGGTCGCGTCGAACTCGGGCGCGGCACCCCCGGGCTTCACGAAGCGCAGGTAGTTGATGCGCGCGACGACGAACGGCCGGATGTACGGGCTGGTCATCCCGCGCGCCTTCAGCCGGTTCACCGCAGCGCTGACCGCGTCGTCGAGCGTGAGGAGGGCGTTGGCCCGCTCCTCGCGGATGGAGAGCGCCTCGGACAGCGGCTCGTCGAGGAAGCCGTCGATGCGCTTGACGATGGGGTGGTACGCGCCCCCCGAGAGCCGGGGCCGCTTCTCGTAGGCCGCGCCGAGGGTGGCGAACGCCGGCTCCTCCAAAAGCGGCGCGACGTCCAGCTCGGTCCCGTCGCGGGTCTGGACCAGCCCCCGGAGCATCCGGATCACCTCGAGGGAACGCTCCTTGAGGTTGTGGGCCTTCTCGGTGTTGAGCGCGAGGATCTGGAACGCCACCTCCGGCTCGGGGATGAGCAGCGCCAGCACGGTCTGGCCGCCCAGCGCGCGGGTGGCCGCGAGCCGGTGGTTGCCGTTGGGGGTCCAGTAGCTGCCCTCGTGGCGCACGGCGATCAGCGGATCGAGGAAGCGGTCCACCCGCTCCATCGCCGAGACCAGCCGCTTGACGTGCGGCTCGGAGAGATCTCGCTGGTACGGCGTGGGCTGCACCTTCTCCAGGGGCAGCGCCGCGAAGAGCACCGCGTGTCCTCCGAGCGGCTCGCGGTAGACGGCCAGCACGCGCCCACCGTCGGCCTCGACCTCGGCCGCGAGCGCGCGCGCGGAGTCGGGGAGGGCCTCCCCCGTCTGCACCGGGGAGAGTCCGCGGCGGGCGGGGCTCGTCTTCTTCCGGCGCGGGGCCTTGCGCTTCCGGGCAACCTGTCGGGCGGTCCTGGAGTTGGCGGGCATGGTCGAGGGATGGGAGATTGCGGAGCTTCCATGCGGTTGTCGACCCTCTTGCTGGTCCTGGCCGCGCTCGGGGCGGTGGTTGGCGGGAGCCTCCTCCTTCGCCCGGCTCGGGACACTCCCGAGCGCCAGGTCCGGGCCGCCGTCGACGAGATGGCGAAGGCCGCCCGCGCGCACGACCCGGCCGGCGTCCTGAACCACGTCTCGGACCGCTTCACCTCGCCAGAGCTGGGGGGGAAGGCGGAGCTCCGCAGCTACCTGCTCGGCGAGCTGCTCCGCGGCGGGGTGGTGGAGGCGCGGGTGCTGGACACCCACGTCCAGGCGATGCCCGGCGGTGAGGTGCGCTTCACCGGGCGGCTGCTGCTCGGGCGAACCGCGGGCGGCGTGGATCTGGGCCAGCAGGCGGTGGAGGCCACCTTCGTGGACGAGCGCGGCACCTTCCGGGTGGTCCGGGCCCACGTCGAGCCGGTCCGCTGAGCTAGATGCCGCTGACGATCTTCCAGCCGTCGGACTCGCGCTTGAAGTCCATGCGCTTGATGTCCGACTCGGTGAGGGTCTTCCCGGCGAGCTTGTAGACCGAGACCCAGGTGTACACCGCGCTCGCCCGGTCATCCTTCACGTTCAGGGTCTTGATCTCGATCCGCACGGCCATGTCGCTCAGCTTGGCGAGCCGCTGCGGGATGATGCTGCGCAGCCGCTGGATGTCGATGTCGTCGTCGGGGATGAGCGTCCCCGCGTTGTCGTAGAACGACGGGTCGACCAGCGCGAGGATGCCGGCTGCGTCGCGCGCCTCGAGCGCCGAGTTGTAGCGTGCGATGACGTCGATGATCGCCCGGGTGTCCCCGGTGTCCTCCAGGTCGGTCCCCGGAATGCGCTTCGGACCGCAGCCGGCGAGCGCGAGCAGCGCCAGGAGCGGGAGAACAGCCTGTCTCACGCCTTGCCCGCCCTGACCTCGCCGATGTACCGGTTCAGCACCGGCGCCTCGGCGTCGAGGATCTTCAGCCCCTCCGAGTGGATCAGCCGCTCGGCGATCATCCCCAGCGGCTTGAGTAGGAAGGGCAGCTGCAGCTTGATCTCCCCGTCCAGCGTCCGCTCCGTGCGTCCGCCGGAGGCGCGGAGCCGGAGCGTGCCGGTGTTCACCAGCATCCTGGAGATGGCGTTGCTCGTGGGCACGTTGCTGAAGGTCATCTCCTTGCGATTCCGGTCGTAGGTGGACTGTTCCACGAAGGCGAACCACTCCGGGGGGACCTGCTTGGGGCCCACCGATGGGATGACCGGGCGAGGGCGGTAGCGAACCCGCCGACGGACCAGTGGACCTTCCTCGGTGCGCTCCAGCGCCTGGACCTCCAGGAGAACCCCGTGGTGCTGCAAGAGGTAGTCCAGGTACCGCGGGTCGAGCATCGCCCGCTCCACCTCATCCACCGTGCCGTCCAGGAACTGCCGCTTTTCGAAACGCATGGCGGCGCCGCGGCTTAGCGGAAAGGCCCGCGAGGCACCAGAGGACCCTCGAACTTCCGCTCCTCGAACGCGCAGCGGGCTTGCCATTCTGTCACCTCGGCGTGCAAGGCCTCCGACACTTCCGGCATGCGCCCGAGGTCGGAGCGGACCGCGGGGCAGTCACCGGCCCGGTAGTTGGCGGAGACGACGAGCCGCCAGGCCTCCCGGCCCACCTGCTCGGGCAGCGTGGCCGCGAGGGCCCGCCCCAGCGCCTCTCCCGCCTCCCCGGGAACTCCGAGGAGCAGGAGGCGCCGGCCGAGGAGGTAATTGACCACCCCGTCCTCCGGAAGGATTTCCCGCGCCCGCTCGAGCGCCCACAGCCTGAGCTCGTCACCGCTCGCGTCGAAGAAGGCGTGGAGCTGGGGCCGCACCCGCGCGTCGCCCAGCGCGGCCCGCTTCACCTCCGCCTCCCGCTCGAGGTCGCGCCCCGGGCGGAGCGCAGCAGCTTGCTGGAGCAGTGCGCCGGCGCCCTGGAGGTCTCCGCGGTCCCAGGCGAGGTCCGCCCGCGCGAGCGCCACCTGCGCCTCGAGGCTCGGACGGCCGGACACGAGCGCATCGGCGCGCTCGAGCGCCTCGGACGCCTCGGGTCCGCGGCCCACGCGCCGGAGCAGGGTGGCCTCTCCCAGAAGGAAGTCCGGCTCGCCGGGCTGCAGCCGCGCGGCCGTCCGGAGCAGCTGGAGCGCGCGCGCCGGGTTGCTGGTGGCGACGGCGCGGGCCTCCTCGGCGAGCCCGGCCACCTCGCGCGCGCAGGCCCGGTGAAACAGGCTGGGCGCGCGGAATCTGGCGAACGCCCGGTTCACCGCGCTCTCCTCCATCGGGAGCGCGTCGAGCATTCGCTCCCAGTCGGCCACCAGTGCTTCCAGGCTTCGCCCGTAGGCTGCGCCGAAGTCGGCGCGGGGCAAGAGCCGCTGGAGCCGCTCCGTTCCGTGCGTCTCCTGGAGGTAGCGGAGGAAGCTGCCGGCGGCGGTGTAGGCGCGGGCCGGCGCGGCGCTCCAGAAGCCTGCGAGACCGAGAAGGCTGCGCAGGTCCGGCATCAGCCCCTGACGCCGCATCCCCGCCGCCCAGGCGTGCAGGGTGAGCTCACCCGTCGGGTCGTCCGCGGCGACGGCCACGCCCTCCACCACGCCCATGATCGGCACGCCCCAGCGGGAGGTGACCTGAAAAGGGCGGCGACCGAACGCACCAGCCGCCAGGTGGGCCAGCTCGTGCTTCAGCGTGGGGTGAGGGAAGGGTGCGTCGTTGAGGAACACGCTGGCGAGCCACGGCTTGGCGAACTGGGTCCCGCCCGCGCCGACCCACCGCTGCTTTTCCTCCGAGGAGCGGAACACGAAGAGCCGCACGTTCGTCGGGGGCGCGCCGAAGAATTGCGAGAGCTGGGCGAGCCGGAACTCCACGTCGCGCCGGAGCCGCTCCACCTCCTCGGGCGATTTCTCGCGCGGGTAGACGATCTCCGCGTGCTCGGTCTCGGTGTGTCCGCCGAGCGCCGCGCGAACGGCAGCGTCCGAGCTGCGGAAGCCGAGGGGGACGGCGGCCGTCTCCAGAGCGGCGATGCCCGCCCCGAGCAGGGCGAGGGTGGCGAGCACCCGGGCCCGGTGCCGCGGATGGGCCGGACCGGGGGCAGGGAAGAGCCCCGCGGCGAGCGACGCGAGCACCGCTGCCCAGAGCACGGTCTCGAGCTGGAACCAGCCCAGCGATGGCGCCACCCGCAGCGCCTCGTCATAGAGCGGACCCGGAAAGAAGCCGATGAAGAAGTTGAAGGCGAAGACCTGCGGTCCGAGCACCAGGGGCCACACGGTCCAGGCCACGGAGGCGAGCAGGAGCAGGAGGTAGGCCGCGATCCACCGGCCCCGGCCGGGGAACGCGATCCTGCAGAACACGCCTGCTGCCGCGGCCAGTAGCGCCGCGGGCGCCACCAGCAGCGGAAAGAAACCGGCCTGCGCGAACGGGCTGCACCGGGTGGTGAGCACGGTCCGGAGAACGGCGGCAATGAGTGGCACCGCGCCGGTCGCCCAGAGCACGAGGGTCGCAGCCCCGACCGAACGGGCCGAAGCGCGCACGGGGCCGGGCGGGGACAGGCGGGGAACGCTGGCGCGGGGGGCCTTGCGCAACGCGTCCGCGGCGCGGGCCCCGATCCATCCTCCGACGAGTGCGCAGCCCACGGAGACGGCGAGGCCCAGCTCCAGGCCGGGAGTCTCGAACAGGGGCAAGGTGACGAGCGCCGACCCGCCGAGCGCCACGATGGCGGCCGGGACCCAGACGCCGGGTCGTCGGAGCAGATCCACTGCCGTACGCACGACGGGCGGCATCGGTTGTCCGTATACTCCGGCTCGGCCTCCCGTGACCGAACCGAAGACCGAAGGGCGCACCTACCCGCGGGCCCCGATCGAGCTCAAGGTCGATTACAAGAAGCTCAACAGCTTCTTCGCCGACTACACGCGCAACATCAGCAAGGGCGGCACGTTCATCAAGACGGGCAAGCCTTTGCCGGTGGGGACACGCTTCCTGTTCAAGCTGTCCATTCCCGGTCGGGGGGACCCGTTCGAGCTGCTGGGGGAGGTGGCGTGGAGCAACGCCGAGGGTGACGATGCCGGGATGGGAATCCGCTTCGTCTACGCAGACGACACCCAGCGCTTCCTCTTCGAGGACGTGGTGGAGCGGCTGATGAGCGACAGCCTGGGACGAGAGCTGACGCTCCGGCTCCTGAACAAGGCGGGCCCGAGTTGAAGGCGCTCCTCGCCGCGGCGCTCGGTCTGGCGCTGTCAGCGGCGACGGCGGACCCCACCGCCCAGTCCTACGACGGACCGCTCCCCGACCGGGGCGCAGTGGTGCTCCAGGACGCATTCGGCGGGGCCCACCGGCTGACGGTGGAGGTCGCCGACACGCAGGCGCTGCGCACCCGCGGGCTGATGTGGCGCACCGAGCTGCCGGACGGGACGGGCATGCTCTTCATCTTCCCCACCGAGGTGGTGCAGGGCTTCTGGATGCGCAACACGCTCATCCCGCTCGACATGCTGTTCATCGATCGGCGCCACCGCGTGGTGGGTGTCGTGCAGTGGGCCGAGCCTCGCACGCTCACCTCGCGCACCGTGGGCAAGCCGTCGCTCTACGTGCTCGAGGTCCCCGGCGGCTGGGCCGCGCGCAACGGGGTCCGGGCCGGCTCCACCATCGAGCTCGAGGGCGGGCTCAGGGCGAGGACCGGGCAGCCCTGAGGTCCGGCTGGCGGCTCAGCCGGCGTCGGGGCCGCTGCCGCGGGCACAGAAGAACGCCGAGCGGGTGTTGTTGAAGTACGCCTGGCACTTCGCCGGATCCTTGCAGATCTGGTTGATGGTGTCGTCGTCCAGCACCAGCGCGCGACAGCCCATCACCAGGCTCGGATCGTTCTGGAGATCCTGGAACTGCGGCGTGCAGCCGCTGGTGCTCCCCTGCGCGCAGGCGTGGCTGCAGTAGCCGGTGGCCGGATCCGAGAGCACCGCGGGGTTGGCGGTGGCCTGCGAGAGCAGCCGGCTCACCGAGCTCGAGTCGAGCACGCAGACCAGATCCTCGCACTCGACCGAGCCGAAGCTGAGGAAGTCCTGACCTGCGCTGAGCTCGGCGACGATGACGTTGACCGCGCCACCGTCCGGTCCGGACTTCAGGAGGTGGCACAGGGGCTTTCCGAGGTCGGTGTCGGCCTTGCACGCCATCATCGAGAGGGCGACTGCGGAGGCAACGACGAGGAGCACGCGCGCGCGGACGGATTCGACCATTCGGGTGGCGAGGCTATCACAACGGCTCTCGGGGTCAGCCGTCGTGGGCGACGTCGTGGTGCGTGTCGATGTCTACGAAGGTCGCACCTTGAGCGCGCTGCACGCGCTCTTTCGCGAGAGCGGAACGATGGTACAGTTCGCCCTCGCGTTGCCAACCGCGGATGCGAGCGCGCCGCACCGTAGTCCCGGACGGAGATTCTCCAATTTGACGCGACCACTGGCAGCGGTCACGTGCCTGCTCATCGTGCTCGGTGTCTCCACGGCGCGGGCGCAGGTCTCGTCACCACCTCCGCAGTCTCCGCCCGCATCGGGGAAGCCGCCGGAGCCGACCACCACTGAGGGCCTCGGCCTGGACCTCACCGAGGAGGCGAAGAAGCCCGCGCCGTCCGCGGTCCCGCTGCCGAGCGATGGCGTGAAGGTGCAGGGGGCCGCCCCGGCGCTCGACGAGCAGTCGCTGGTCGAGGACGACCGGGTCAAGAGCATCCAGCGGAAGGTCTTCCTCAAGACCCACCGCTTCGAGCTGCTCCCCACCATCTTCGTCTCGGTGAACGATCCCTTCTACACGAAATGGGGCGGCGCGCTGCGCGGCTCTTATTTCCTCTCCGACCGGCTGGCGATCGCGGCGCACGTGTCCTTCTACGAGCTGTTCCCGACCGACGACGTGAAGACGGCGAAGGCCAACTTCCAGAGCCGCATCTTCTACTCCCAGCCCAAGTGGTCCGCGCTCGGCACCGTGGAGTGGAGCCCGATCTACGGCAAGGCCACCATCTTCAACACCATCATTCACTTCGACGGGTTCATCCTGGGCGGGCTCGGAGCGATGTGGACGGACACCTCCTCCACCCCGCTGAACTCGGCCAACCCGAGCCAGGGCAGCCGTGGGCCGGCGATCGCCGGCGAGCTCGGCATCGGCCTGCGCTTCATGACCAGCGACTGGCTGAGCGTGAACCTCGCGCTGATCAACACCGCCTACGTCGACCAGCCTGCGGGCACGAACAAGGGGTCCATCCAGAACATCTTGGCGATCAACGCCGGCATCTCGGTGTTCTTCCCCTTCCGTAGCACCGGGAGGGAGTCCGAGTGAGCGCCCGGATCCTGATGCTCACGCTCCTGTTCGCGGCGCTTCACGCGCGGGCACAATCACCAGCCCCCGCGACCGTGCCTGCCACCGAGGCGAGCCCGGCCTTCGAGGCCGGTGACACCGCAGCCATGGACCGGGACATCGGCCCCCTCAGAGACCGGGTCCCCCCGGTCACCGGCTACACCTTCCGGATGGCGCACCGCTTCGAGTTCGCGCCGAGCGTGGACTTCAGCTTCCGCGACGCGTTCTGGAGCAAGCTCCTGCTGGGATTCACCGCCACCTACCACTTCACCGAGACCATCGGAGTCGGGCTTCGCGGGGGTTACGCCATCACCTCGGTGAGCAACTCGGCGCAGATCTGCCCGCCCGAGCAGGCCTGCTTCAAGCCCACGCCGCAGCAGCTCGACGGCAAGGCGCCGGGCCAGATGAACTGGCTCATCGGGCTCAATCTCGAGTGGGCACCGCTCTACGGGAAGATCTCGCTCTTCGCCGAGGGGTTCGCCCACTTCAACATGTACCTGATCGGTGGCCCGATCGCCGTTCAGTATCAGGCGCCGAGGAGCCTCGGCCAGGGCGGGAGCGAGGCGACCTGGACGATCGGCGGCGAGTTCGGCCTCGGGATGCGCTTCGTCTTCAACCGCTGGCTGGCGCTCCGCTTCGAGCTGCGCGACGAGGTCTACCGCGAGAAGACCCAGGCGGCCACCGAGACCACTGGCGCGCTCTACCAGGTGCGCAACCAGTTCTTTTTCGGCATCGGGCTCTCGATGTTCTTCCCCACCACGTTTCCCGAGGGTTAGGAGGAATGGACGACATGCCGCGCTCGCTCCGCCTCGTCGCCCTCGCCCTGCCCCTGCTGCTCGCCGGCGGCGCGCCCGCCCAGAGCTTCCAGGGCCTGGAGACGACCCCACCTCCGCCGAAGAAGACCAAGCCCAAGACCAGCACCTCCACCACCCAGCCTGCCTCGACGGCGCAGACCGCCGGGCAGCAGGGCCTCGGGCTGGACCTGACCACGCCGGCGCCACCCCCGGCGAAAACCGACCTGCCGATGCCACCGCCTCCTTCGAAGAAGGGGAGCGCACCGACCACCACCTTCGAGGCGCTCGACGTGAGCGGCCGCACCGCCGACCGCCAGCGCCTCGAGGCGGC
>Ga0208851_1000472_pt1 | contig 17548 bp, 12 predicted proteins | sample NGESurshal092012_FD_184481 | JGI IMG/M metagenome (GOLD analysis project Ga0208851, IMG submission 184481) | Arctic peat soil microbial communities from Barrow, Alaska - NGEE Surface sample 415-2 shallow-092012 (SPAdes) | ecosystem: Environmental > Terrestrial > Soil > Wetlands > Peat ... | reverse complement strand
GCCAGGCAGCAGACCTCGCCCAGCACCGCGATGAGCCCCAGTGAGCGCACCGCCTGGTTCACCGACCAGAGCAGCGCCAGATAGCCGAGCGTGGTGGTCAGGCTGTTGAGCACCACCGCACCGCCGGTCGAGCGCATGGCGGGGATCACCCCGCCGCCATTCAGCACGCGCTGCATCACGTTGACAGCGTAGTCCACCCCGATGCCGAAGGTGATCGGAAGCGCCACGAAGTTGAAGAAGTTGATCTTGATGCGTCCCAGGGCGAGCAGGAGCATCAGCCACAGGAGCCCCACGCCGAGCGAGCCCACCACCTCCATGGCCGCCTTCCCCCGCCCGAAGGCGAGGAACACGGTGAGGATGGTGAGCGACAGCGAGACAGCCGCCGCCTTCGGGATGTCGCTCAGCACGGCGTCGAGGATGTCGGCGAAGATGACCGCCCGGCCCGACCCGCGGATGAGGTCTCCGTTGGGCAGCTTGGTGAGCCGGAAACTGTCCGCCCAGCGCAGCAGGTAGTGCAGGTCGTTGTCGTCCTTGCCGTTGGTCGGGGTGATGAAGACCAGGCGCCCCCGCGTGCCGTCCACCTCGGAGAAAGGACGGGCCAGGTCCTCGGGGAGGTCCGCGAGAGAGTACGGCTCGAGGTTCTCCGGCGGAATGAGGTCCCTCATCTCCTTCCAGTCGGCATCGGAGATCCCTCCCTGCCGCCGGGCCTTGAGGAGCTTCCTCCGCACCTCCGCGAGGATCGGAAGCTTCGCCGTCTGGTCGGGCGGAACGAAATCCTGGAGCGTGTGCACCCCCTCGAATGGCTTGAGGTCGGGGGGGGCAGCGTCCCGCCGCTGCTCGAGCGCCCGCTTCAGATCCTGCACCTCGTCGGGCGTGTTGGCCAGCACGACCATGCCGCTCTCGGTGTTGTTGCCGAGCACCTCGTTGGCCTTGGCCGCGACCCGGTAGATCGCCTTGCCCCCGCCGAGGTCGTTCTGCATGTGCCGCATGTCGTAGTCGACGGGGTCCGCGCGGAGCCACAGGAAGAACGCCACCGCACCGGCGGCTGCGAGCACCAGCGAGAGGATCGCCATCGTCCGTGGCGCCTTCGAGACCAGGAACACGAAGGGGCGCTCGTAGGCGGAGGGGCGCTGGCGCCAGCGCTGAAACCAGTTGCGGGACGAGCCGGTCGCGGCGATGGGCCAGCGGCGGTCCTGGAGCACGAGCACCGCCGGGGCGAGGGCGTACGTCGCAAGCCAGCAGAGCAGCATCCCGGAGGTGCCGATGAACGCGAAGTGCTTGAACCCGTGGAACTGGGTGACTGCCAGACTGCCGTAGGCGGCGGCGGCCGCGAGGGCGGCGGTCAGCGTGCCCACCCAGGTGGCCAGGTGGGCCTGCCGGATGGCGGCGGCGAGGTCCGACCCCCGGCGCCGCTCCTCCAGGAAGCGCGCCACGTACAGGACCCCGAAGTTGATCCCGTTCCCCGCGATGATCGACACCAGGAACCCGGTGATGACGTTCAGGTGGCCAATCGCCAGACGCGTCAGTCCGAAGGTGAGCGTGAGCCCGGCGAACATCGTGACCGCCATCGGCACCAGCACCCGGAACCGCCGGTAGTAGATGAAGATGGCACCCAGGATGAGGGCGACGCCGGTCGTGCCGACGCTCACCAGATCGTCGAGCACCGCGCCATACTCGAACAGCCCGGTCACCAGGTCGCCCGCGTAGCCGATGCTCAGGCCCCGGCCGGAGGCGTCGGGGAGGGTCTTCTGGACCACGTCCTTCACCCGGGCGAGCGCCTCGCGCGAGCGCTCCAGGTCTCCCGTGGCGATGCCGGTCCGGACCAGCACCACGAGCGTCTTGCCGTCCTTGGACTGGAAGAACCCGTCCGGGTAACGGTCCTTCGCCGCCTCGAGCGTGGCGGACTTCCCGCCGAGGAACTTGTCCTTGAGCTCGGCGAAGGTGGGGGCCTTCTGCTCCTCCTCGTCGTCCAGGCCGAGCGACAGCGCCTTGCCGACTGCCTTCTTCCGCTGGACGTCCAGCTCCTTGTTCAGCTTCTGGAGGTCCTCGACCGAGGCGAACAGCCCGGACCGGGGGAGGAGGAACTCGCGGGCGACCTGCACCCCGTCCTCGGCGCTGACCACCCACGGCGCGCCGACGGCCCGGAGGGGCTTCAGGAGCGAGCCGCCGACCGTGCGGAGAGTCTCCCGGTCAGGGCCGTCCACGACGACGAAGATGCTCGAGCTGCCGGCCGTCCGTTCGCTCAGGCGCTTCAGCTCGAGAACCGAAGGTTGGTCGTCCGGGAGCAGCTGGTCGAACCGGGTGCGCAGCTCGAGGCCACGCGCAAGCCAGGCCCCGGTCGCGGTGAAGATGAGCCCGATGAGGAGCACCTGCCAGGGGGCGCGCAGCTGCCAGGCCGCGAGCCGCAGCAGGAGCCGCTCGATGACGCTTTGCTGCTGGGGCAATCCGCGAGCTCCCCTCCGGTGAAATCGCCCCGCGACCCGGGGACCTCACGCGGGTCCGCGGCACATAACGTGGGCGGCCCCCGCTTGACCAGCGTCGTGCGCTGGCCCTCCCGTTCAGCTGAGCGACGAGGGCGCAGGCGCGGTCAGGCTCTGGACCCGCCGGAGCTTCCTCTTCTGCGCCAGCTCACTGTCGTGGAGCCGCTTGACCCCATCCCCCAGCGACGCCTCGATGTCACGGATGCCGGTGACGAGGCGGACGAAGCCGCCGACCTCGACGGAGGCGGCCTGATCGCTGCCCCACATCGCGCGATCGAGCGTGATGTGGCGCTCCACGTGCGTCGCGCCGATGGCGACCGCAGCCCAGGTGGGCGGAAGACCGGTCTCGTGGCCGGAGTAGCCGATGGGCACCTCGGGCCAGCGGGCCTTCAGGGTGTGGATGACCTTGAGGTTCAGCTGGTGCACCGGGCAGGGGTACGTCGACTCGGAGTGCGCGATGAGCAGCCGCTCCGTGCCGACGGACGCCACGCCGGCCTCGATCTCGTCCCAGGTCGACATCCCGGTGGAGATGATGAGTGGGCGGCCGGTGTCCTTCATCTTCCGCAGCAGCGCGTGGTCGGTGAGCGAGGCCGAGGCTGCCTTGTAGGCCGGAGGCTCGAACTGCTCCATGAAGTCCACCGCCTCCTCGTCCCAGCAGCTGGCGAACCAGAGGATGCCACGGTCACGGCAGTGGCGGTCGATCGCGGCGTACTCCTCCTCCCCGAACTCGAGCTTGTGCCGGTAGTCGATGTAGCTCATCGGACCCCAGGGGGTCTCGCGCATGATGTTCCACTGATCGCGGGGGACGCAGATCTCCGGGGTGCGCTTCTGGAACTTCACCGCGTCGGCGCCCGAGAGCACCGCGCCGTCGATCAGGCGCCGTGCGAGGTCGAGCGAGCCGTTGTGGTTGATGCCGATCTCCGCGACGATGAAGACGGGATGGCCCTCTCCCACGAACTGGTCTCCGATGCGGACCGTGGCCTGGTTCATGTACGGGAACTCCTTCTGGGAGATTGCGCTGCCGCCCGGTGGCCCAGGATCCACTCGGCGAAGTCTCGAAACGCTCCATGCCCACCCGGCGCGGAGCACACGTGGGTAACCACCGCGAGGACGCTCGGCAACCCGTCCGCCGGGGCGGCAGTCAAGCCCTGGGCAGTCACGGCGTGAATGACCTCGAGATCATTCACGTCGTCGCCGATGTAGCCGACCTGGTCCAGCGTGAGCCCGTGCGTCTCGCAGAGCGCGCGCACCGCCCCGAGCTTGTCCTTCACTCCGAGTAACACGTGGGGAAGCGCGAGCTTCTCGGCGCGCCGGAGGACCGACGGAGAGCGCTCGCCGGTGACGACGCCGGTCTCGATCCCAGCGCTGCGCAGCCGCTCGACCCCCATTCCGTCACGGATGCTGAAGCGCTTCAGCTCCTCGCCGCGCTCGGAGTAGTAGACACCGGTATCGGTGAGCACGCCGTCGCTGTCGGTCAGCACCAGGCGGAGCCGCGCAGCGCGCAGGGCGAGCTCCCGGGCGGAGAGCGGGGGGACGCGCGCCCGGACTCGCCGGGCCGCGGCGCCGGCTCGAGGCGCAGCGCGGGTCCGCCTCACCACGCGGTGAAGCCTCCGTCGACCACCAGGGCGCTCCCGGTCATGTACCTCGACGCATCGCTCGCCAGGAAGACCACCGCGCCCCGGTAGTCGTCGGGGCGCGCCATCCGGCCCAGTGGGGTGCGCCGCGCGTACGCCTCCACGAACCAGGGATCCTGCCCCGCCTCCACTCCGCCCGGGCAGAGCGCGTTGACCCGCACCCCGGCCGAGCCCCAGTAGGCGGCGAGGAACCGGGTGAAGGCCAGCACCGCGCCCTTGGTGGTCGGATAGGCCGCCGTCTTCCAGAACGCCTGCGTCCCGTCCGGCTTGCGGTACAGCGACTGGTCCGGCGCCACCAGACCGTAGGTGGACGAGACGTTGATGATGCTCCCCTGCCCCGCCCTGGCCATCTCGGCGCCGAGCACCTGGGCGCACAGGAAGGTTCCGGTGACGTTCACTTCCAGCGACTGCCGGAACAGCGCCACCGGGTATGCCTCGAACCGGGACTGCTCGGCGGCCTTCGCCGGATCCTCGAACTTGTCGTTGATTGCCGCGTTGTTCACCAGCACGTCGATGCGCCCGGTGGCGGTGCGCACCTGATCGCGGAGCGACTTCACCGACGCCTCCGAGGTGATGTCCGCGCCGATGCCCACTGCGCCGGGTCCGAACTCCGCCGCCAGCCGGCTGCACGCCGCGCCGTCGATGTCGGTGACCACCACCCGCGCCCCGGCGTCCGCGAGGGCCCGGCAGTGCTCGCGCCCGAGCAGACCCAGCGCCCCGGTCACCACCGCCACCTTGCCCTCGAGTGGGCGTTCGGCCACCGTCGCAGTCGTCGTCATCGGGTCCAAGATGCTCACCTGGCGGGAGCTGGCCCTGCCCCTAGCGACAGGTGCACCGCTCGCGCCGCCCGGCGAACGGCGCGGGGTCCTCTAGCATGGTTTTGGACAGACGCCCCTCAGGACGCCCGGCGGACGTGGCGCCGCCCACGCGTCGCGAGCAGCAGCGTCCATCCGATCGCGATCCAGAACAGCTCCTTGAATCGCTTGAGCAGCACGAACGCCGCTGCGCGGTTGGTCGCGTCGGGGATGTTCGCCGCGCGCAGCAACGCCATGTACCCGGCGTCCTGCACCCCGAGCCCCGCGGGGATGAAGAATGCCGCGCTCCGTGCGAACGAGACCACCGGCTCGAAGGCGAGCACCGCCGGGAAGGACAGGTCGATGCCGAGCAGCCGGAGCAGGAGCCAGCTCTCGCCGGCCTCGGCGAACCATCCACCGAGGAGCCATACGAAGGCGACGACCAGCTTCGGAGCGTGGGACTGGAGCACCGCGCGTACGTGCTGGTCGGTGTCGACGAAGGCCACCTCGCGGGCGAGCGTCCACCTCCGCACGCGCGCGAGCGGCACGCGGCGGAGCAGAGTCCAGAGGCGCTCGGCCACCCGGCCCGACAGGAGGACCGCGATCATCCCGGCGGAGATCGCGATGGTGAAGGCGGCCAGGCCGAGCAGCACCGGACGGAGCAGCGAGGCATCCGCCAGCCATGCGCCGGCGACGAGCGCCGCGGTCAGAAGGTAGACGCCCTGGCTGCCGATCTGCAGCGCCTTCTTCACGGCGAGGCTCGCCGAGCCCTCGGCGATCTCCACCCCGAAGCGCCGGGACAGGAGCCACACCTTGAGACCCTCGGCGATGAGCGGGCCGCCGGGAAAGCTGAGGTGGACGGCCTCGGTCGACAGCCGGAGCCCGAGGAGGCGCCAGACCGCCACCCGGGCCTCGAGGCAGCGGAGGATCGTGGCCCACCCGGCGGTGTCCAGCGTCACGGCGATGCCGTAGGGCACCACCGCGAGGAGGGCGAGCGGTCCCATCTCGGCCAGAAGCCGGCCGACGTTGCGGAGGTCTGCCATCCACAGGACCCGGACGAAGAGCCCCACGGACACCACCAGCACGAGGAGGCGCACGAGCCGTCTCCCCGGACCCGGGCGCGGCCGGGTGAGCGCGGGGTCGATCCCCTGGAGCACATTCGGGGGGTTCACCTCAGCCTCGATGACCGGTACGTGGTCCTGCTCACTCAAGCGGCCCACCGAGGAACCCGGGAGAGGAGCCCTGAGGAGTCGACCTGCCGGGCGAACAGCTCGAACGCCTCGCGCGGCGTCCCCCGGTACTCGAGCGCCTGGAGGGAGTCATCGACCGGCGCCTCGGTCCGGAGCGTCGCCAGGGTGCGGTAGAGCAGAGCGTCGGCGCGACGCTCGACGAGCGTGTGGGCCAGGACGTCCCGCGAGCGGACCGAGACGGGCCAGCTGCGCGCGTCCGCCGGGATGGCCTCGAGGTGCACGAAGGCGGCGAGCACCGCAGCCGCCCCCTTCTCCCCGAAGCCGGGCAGCCCGGGGATTCCGTCCGCAGTGTCGCCGACCAGGGCGAGCCAGTCGGGGATGCTCTCCGGCCCGATGCCGCGGAGGATGCGGAGCGCGGGCTCGTCCACCACCTTGCTGCGCATCCGGTCCACCTGAACGACCTGCGAGCCGCGAATGCACTGTCCGAGGTCCTTGTCGGGGGTGAGGATGCGCACCTGCTCGACCTCGGCTGCGAAGCGGGCGGCGCCGGTTGCCAGCGCGTCATCCGCCTCGAAGTCCCGCATCGACCAGACGGCGATGCCCAGTGCGCGGGTCGCCAGCTCCGCCACGTCGAACTGCGCCAGGAGCTCCTCGGGGACCCCCACCTCGGTCTTGTAATCCTCGAAGAGGTCGTTCCGGAACGAACGGATGGGGTTGTCGAACGCGACCGCGAGGTGGGTCGGACGCTCGGTCGGGTCCGAGAGGAGCGCCAGGAGCGAGGAGACGAGTCCCACGGTGGCCTTGAGCGGCGTGCCATCGGCCGCCCGGTGAGGTGGGCGACGGGAGAAGTGAGCCCGGAAGAGCTCGTAGGTGCCGTCGACGAGGTGGAGCCGCATGTTCGCTGGGCCCGAACGTACCCCTCCCGGAGACGAAGGCCATGGCCGACGAGGGCGGAGCTGGCGCCAGCGTACGTCATCCTGGCCAGCGACGACGGGTCGTACCTCAGCGAGGAAATTTTCGGAGTAACGGGAGGAAAGCCGCTCGCGTAACGCCCTGGGCCCTAGAGCGCTTCCAGCGGGGTCCACCCTCCGGTCGCCGCCTCCACCCGGAAGAGGTGGGCCCGGGCTGCGTCGGCCACGAGGGCCACCGTCGTCTCGTCCATGCCCCGACACATGCCCGGTCGGGTGGCAATGGGCGAGCGGGCGTTCGCCGGACGCCTACACCGCGCGGAGCGGTGTGCGGAGGAGCGGCTCGAGCACCATCAGCTGCGCGTCCCGGACCGGCTCGCCCGGGGCCGGCGACCGCCGCAGGTACGTCCCGTCGGGCTGCAGATCACGCGCGCGGCTGTTGTCCACCAGCGAGGGCTCGATCACCTCGCGGTGAATCCGGGCGCACAACCCGCGGTCCTCCACCGGGAACATCAGCTCCACCCGGCGGTAGAGGTTCCGGGGCATCCAGTCCGCCGAGGAGAGATAGAGCTGCTCGGCGTCCCCGGCGCCGAAGACCAGTACCCGGCAGTGCTCGAGGAAGCGGCCAACGATGCTGAACACCCGGATGTTCTCCGAGACGCCAGGAAGTCCCGGACGCAGGCAGCAGATGCCGCGGATGCAGAGGTCCACCGGAACGCCGGCCTGGCTCGCCTCGTAGAGCGCGTCGATGACCGACAGATCCACCAGGGCGTTCATCTTGGCGTAGATGCGCGCCGTCTTCCCTTGTCTGGCCAGCTCGGTCTGCTCGGAGATCTTCCGCAGCACCGACTCGGCCAGGGTGACCGGCGCCACCGCGAGCTTCCGGTAGTGCGAGACCTTGGCGAAACCAGAGAGCGCGTTGAAGACCTCGGTCACGTCCTCGCCCAGACCCTGGTCGGCGCTGAACAGCCCCACGTCCGTGTAGAGGCGCGAGGTGCTGACGTTGTAGTTCCCGGTGGAGAGGTGCACGTACCGGCGGATCTGTCCTTCCTCCTGACGCACCACCAGGATGACCTTCGCGTGGGTCTTGAGACCCACCGAGCCGTACGACACGTGCACCCCCGCCCGCTCGAGCTGCCGGGCCCAGACGATGTTGTTCTGTTCGTCGAAGCGGGCCTTCAGCTCGATGGCCACCGCGACCTGCTTTCCGTTCTCGGCCGCGGCGATCAGCGACTTGACGATCTCCGAGTTCGAGCCGGTTCGGTACAGCGTCATCTTGATTGCCAGGACCGAGGGGTCCTCGGCCGCGCGGCGGAGGAAGTGAAGGACCGGCTGGAACGAGTCGTAGGGGTGGTGGAGGAGGGTGTCACCCTGGCGCACCACCGTGAACGGGTCCGGCGCCTCGGCGAGCGCGTGGTTGAGGCTCTGGACGAATGGCGTGTCGTGCAGGTCGGCGCGGGGAAGCAGGGCGACGGACATCAGGGCAGAGGCGCCGAGCACGCTGGATTCCTCGTAGAGGTCGTCCTGCTCGATCTCCAGCTTGGAGAGGAGGAACTCGCGGATCCGCGGTGGCGTGTCCGGATGCACCTCGAGCCGGACCACCGCGCCGAACTTCCGCCGGCGAATCTCGCGGTCGATGGTGACCAGGAGGTCGTGCGCCTCCTCCTCCATGATCTCCATGTCCATGTCCCGGGTGATCCGGAACGGATACACGCCGAGGATCTGCATCCCGGGGAAGAGCTGGTCGAGGTTGGCGGAGATGAGCGCCTCGAGCGGGAGGAACTCTCCTGGGCGCGCGTCCTCCGGCGAGTCGCTCATTCGCTCCAGCGGCACGAAGCGCGGCAGGATCTCCGGCACCTTCACCCGGGCAAACCGGCGCTCACCCGACTCGGGATCCGCGGCCTCCACCGCCAGCGAGAGCGACAGGTTGGAGATGAAGGGAAACGGGTGCCCCGGATCCACCGCCAGTGGCGTCAGCACCGGGAACACCGACTCGCGGAAGTAGGCCTTGGCTCGCTCCTGCGCGGCCTTGCCCAGGCTCTTCCAGTCACGGAGCCGGATGCCGTGTTCGGCCAGCCCGGGGAGCAGCTGCCGCTCCAGGAGCTCCACCGCGTCGTTGAGGAGCGCTCGCACCAGCTCGCCGATGCGCGCCAGCTGCTGCCGGGGCGTGAGCCCGTCCGGGCTGCGCTCCGCCTCGGCCTGCTCGAGCTGGTCGTGCAGGCCGGAGACCCGGATCATGAAGAACTCGTCCAGGTTGGAGAAGGTGATCGCCAGGAACTTCAGCCGCTCCAGCAGCGGCCAGCGCGCGTCCTCTGCCTCCTCCAAGACCCGCCGGTTGAAGGCCAGCCAGGACAGCTCGCGGTTCAGGTACAGGGAGGGTTCCCTGGGCGTCGGTCGGGCACCGGCGGGGCGGCGTTCTGGGCGGGTCATCTTTCGGAAGGGTTGTTCCATCGCATTTCGCGGTCGGCAACCGTGACAATTCCGGGTCACCGTGCTTCCAGTCCGCCCGGAATTCGCCATGCGCCTGCACTGGGTCGCCGCCCTGCTGGTGGTGGGTTGCGCGCACGCGCCGCCCACCGCGTCCCTTCCACGGCCCCTGACCGGCTGGCGGACGCTCCGCGCCGGGCGTCACCCAGGCGGTGGTGCTGCGCGACCCGGAGGAACTCCGCACGTTCACGGGATTGAGCGGCGCGGCGACGTTCAGGGGACGCGGGCCCCTGCGCTCCCCCCTGAGGAGGGTGGCGGGTGTAGAGTGCCTCGCCGGAGTCCACCCCCGCAATGCGTGCGCTCGCCGATACCGTGCGTTCACTCCCCACAGGGGTGACGCTGCTCGAGGACCCGATCTGCAACCGGGGCACCGCGTTCACCTTCGAGGAGCGCGCCCGGCTCGGGCTCGACGGGCTGCTGCCGCCGGTGGTGGAGACCCTGGACCAGCAGTGCGCCCGTGCCTACGAGGCCTACCGGCGCAAGGGGGACGACCTCGAGCGCCACATCTACCTCCGGGCGCTGCAGGACACCAACGAGACGCTCTGCTACGCGGTGCTCCGGCGCCATCTCACCGAGATGGTCCCGGTGGTCTACACGCCGGTGGTGGCGCAGGCGTGCGCGCAGTTCTCGCAGATCTACCGGCGACCCCGGGGGATCTTCCTCCCCTATCCGATGCGGGACCGCCTCGAGCTGCTGCTCGAGAACCGCCCCCGGCGGGAAGTGGACGTGGTGGTGGTGACCGACGGCGAGCGGGTGCTCGGCATCGGCGACCAGGGCGCAGGCGGGATGGGCATCTCCATCGGCAAGCTCCAGCTCTACACCCTCTTCGGCGGCGTCGAGCCGTCCCGCACGCTCCCCATCCTGCTCGACGTCGGAACCAACAACGCCGACCACCTCGCCGAGCCGGACTACATCGGCTGGCGGCACGAGCGGGTGAAGGGCGAGGCGTACTTCGATTTCGTCGACGCCTTCGTGCGCGCGGTCCGCCGGGTGCTCCCGGAAGTCATGCTCCAGTGGGAGGACTTCGCCCGCGACCACGCCGCCCCGCTGCTCGAGCGCTACCGCGACACGCTCTGCACCTTCAACGACGACATCCAGGGCACGGCCTCGGTGGTGGTGGCCGTGCTCACCGGCGCGCTCGGGGTCACCAGCGCGCGGTTCCGGGATCAGCGCATCGTCATCGCCGGCGCGGGGAGCGCCGGGCTCGGGCTCGCCGCGTACCTGCTCCAGGCCATGCGCTCGGAGGGCCTGTCCCCCGAGGAAGCGCGGCGGCGGATCCTGCTCGTGGACCGCGACGGCCTGGTTCACGACCGCCTGGAGAACCTCACCGCGGGCCAGCGGGCGTTCGCGCAGCCGTTCGAGACATTGACCACCTTCCGGCCCAACGCCGCGGGGCACGTCCCGCTCGAGGCCGTGCTGGAGCACGCCGGCGCGACGGTGCTGCTCGGCGTCTCCGCGCAATGCGGGCTGTTCAGCGAGGCGGCCGTGCGGGCCATGGCCGCGCAGGTGGAACGGCCGATCATTCTCCCCCTGTCCAACCCGCTCGACCGCTGCGAGGCCACCCCGGCAGACCTCCTGCGATGGACGGACGGCCGGGCGCTCATCGCCACCGGGAGCCCGTACGCGCCGGTGACGTACGAGGGCGTGACCCGGCGGATCGCCCAGTGCAACAACGTCTACATCTTCCCTGCGGTGGGGCTCGGAGCCCTGAGCGTCGGCGCACGACGGGTGACGGACGGGATGATGCTCGCCGCGGCGCGGGCGCTCGGGGCCCGCTCGCCCGCCCTGAAGAACCCGGCGGCCCCGCTGCTTCCGACGCTGGACGAGCTGCTGTCCCTCACGCCGGAGATTGCCCTGGCCGTGGCCCGCGAGGCGCAGGACTCGGGGATGGCGCCGGTGTCGTCCGAGGACGCCGTGCGGGCGGCAATCGCTGCGCGGTTCTGGACGCCCACCTACCGTCCACTCCTCTAGAGCCCACGCCCCGATTGTCGTAGGAGGTCCCCGGGACACGCTTGGAGGCGACCGATGGCGCACGGCACGACGGGAGAGAAGCCAGGGACGCTGGTCGAGGGGGGAAGGTTCCGCATCGAGACCGACTCGATGGGGGCCGTCCGTGTCCCGAACGAGCGGCTCTGGGGCGCCCAGACCCAGCGCTCGCTCCACCACTTCTCCATCGGTGACGACCGGATGCCCCAGGCGGTGTACCGGGCCTACGGCATCGTCAAGAAGGCGGCGGCGCGAGTGAACGCGGACCTGGGCCGGCTGGCGAAGGACAAGGCGGAGCTCATCGACCGGGCGGCGGACGAGGTCATCGCCGGCAAGCACACCCACGAGTTCCCGCTGTTCGTCTGGCAGACCGGCTCGGGCACCCAGTCGAACATGAACGTCAACGAGGTCATCGCCAACCGGGCCATCCAGATCGTCGGCGGCACTCTCGGATCACAGTCACCGGTCCATCCCAACGACCACGTCAACATGTCGCAGTCATCGAACGACACCTTCCCCGCGGCGATGCACGTGGCGGTGGTGCTGGAGCTGGCCAATCACCTCGTTCCCAGCATCGAGGCGCTGGTGAAGGTGCTCTGGGCCAGAGCCCGCGACTGGGTCGACGTGGTGAAGATCGGCCGTACGCACCTCCAGGACGCGACGCCGCTCACCGTCGGCCAGGAGTGGAGCGGCTACGCGACGCAGATGGAGGATGCGCTGGCGGAGGTGAAGCGGGCCATGGAGCGGCTGTACCCGCTCGCGGCCGGCGGCACTGCGGTGGGGACGGGCATCACCGCGCCGGCGGACTTCGGCGAGCGCATCGCGAAGGAGATCGCCCGGCTCACCAGCCACCCGTTCGTCACCGCCAGGAACAAGTTCGCGGCGATCGGCTCGCTGGACCCCATGGTGAGCGTCAGCAGCGCGCTGCGCGGCCTGGCCGTGCCGCTCATCAAGATCGCCAACGACGTCCGCTGGCTCGGCTGCGGCCCGCGGGCGGGCCTCCACGAGCTGAACCTCCCGGCGAACGAGCCCGGCTCATCCATCATGCCGGGGAAGGTGAACCCCACCCAGGAAGAGGCGGTGGTGATGGTGGGCATCCAGGTGATCGGAAACGACACCGCAGTGGGCTTCGCCGGCTCGCAGGGCAACTTCGAGCTCAACGCAATGCGGCCGATCATCCTGAAGAACGTGCTCCACTCCTCGACCATCCTCGCCGACGTCTGCGACCGCTGGCGGGAGCACAGCCTGGAGCAGATCACCCTCGACCGGAGCCGGATCGACCGCTACGTCGGCGAGTCTCTGATGCTGGTCACCGCGCTGAGCCCGGTCATCGGCTACGACCGGGCGGCGCACATCGCCCACGAGGCGCACAGCAAGGGCATGACCCTCCGGGACGCCGCGCTCGCCTCCGGGCACGTCACCGCCGAGCAGTTCGACGAGGTGGTGGTGCCACGCTCGATGGTGGGGAACCCGCGGAAGGACGTCGGGCTCGAGAAGTAGGAGCGCTCCCTCTAGCGGTGCTGGGCGTCGTGCTTCTGGGCGTAGATGTGGCGGCTGACCCGGTTTTGCTGCCGGTTGATGCTCTGACGCTCGGCCGCGGTCAGGTGGCCGCCGTTCGCCGCACGATCCGCCTTGATCTCGCTCTGGATCCGGGCCTCCTGGCCCTCGAGGTGCGCGGTCTCACGGGGGGTGAGCTGGCCACTCTCCACACCCTCGCCGATGCGCTCCTGCTGACGAACCTCGCGGCGGTCCACCTCGGCCGCCATCGCCATCGACGACGCCGCGCTCACCACCAGGATCATCCTCACGATCGTCTTCACGGGTTCATCTCCTGAAAGGGCGGGACGGCGGAAACGCCGTGCCCGTTCTCCAGCTCGAACCCGGAAGACCGACGAAGGTTGCGGGCCGCTGCGCTCGGTCCTGCGCGACGCCGGGGGCGCTCAGCGACCAGGTGGGACGACGACTACCCCTTCCTTCATCACGAAGCTGACGCGCTCCGTGGCGGTGATGTCCTTCAGCGGGTCTTCCTTCATGCCCACCAGATCCGCATGTCCCCCCGGAGCCAGCGTGCCCAGCTCGGCCTCCTTCCCGAGCAGCGCGGCCGCGGTGACGGTCGCAGAGCGCAGCGCCTGCCAGGGCGTCATGCCCCACGCGACGTAGCGGCGGAACTCCTCCGCCTGATTGAGCGTGTCCCAGGGGAACCCCCCGGCGTCGGTCCCCAGCGCGATGGGAACACCGGCGCCCAGCGCCCGCCTGAACGATTCCTCGGACGCCTTCCCCAGCGCGGCCCAGATGGGGTTGGTCTTGCTCCGCGCGGCCTCGACGTACGCCCCGACGGTGAGCGTCGGCGAGAGGAACACCTTCTTCTGGGCCATCACCTTCGCCGTGGCATCGTCGATGACGTCCCCATGCTCGATGGAGTCCACGCCAGCGGCGAGCGCAATGGCGTGCCCCGTCGGAGTCATGCTGTGGGCAGCGACCCGCCGGTTGGTGCGGTGCGCCTGGTCCACGATGGCCTTCAGCTCCTCCTCGGTGAAATTGGGGAGGCTCCGGATCTGCCCGTCGGGCCGCGTGTAGTAGCCCCGGTCGGCGTAGACCTTGATCCAGTCCGCCCCGTGGGAGATCTGGTCACGCACCGCCTGCCGGCACGCGTCGGCCCCGTCACAGAGCTGGACGCCCTTGGGCATCGGCAGCTCCCAGGAATAGGCCGTTCCGCCGAGCCCGTAGGCGCCGGTCGGGGCGAGCGCCTTGGTGGCCACGAAGAGCCGCGGGCCCACCACGACCCCCGCCTCGACTGCGCGCTTCAGGTCCACGTCGGCGAAGCCCCCCCCCTCGTTGCCGACGTCGCGCAGCGTGGTGAACCCGTGCTCCAGGGCGATCCGCATGGCCCGGGTCGCCCGCAGCGCGCGGTACGGGAGCGACTCCTTGAGGATCTGCGCGTCGTACTCGACGTCGGTGAGGTCTCCTTGAAGCAGCACATGGGTGTGCGTGTCGATGAACCCCGGAGAGACCGTCAGCCCCGATGCGTCCACCACCTGCGCTCCCGGGGGGACCCCCTCGCCCACCGACTTGATCCTCCCGTCCTGGATGACCACCACCGCCCCGGTCCTGATCTTTTGGCTCGCCGGGTCCAGCAGCCGCCCGGTCTTCACCGCGATGACCGACCCCTGCTGCTGTCCGAGCGCGCTTTCACAGAGCAGCGCCGCTGCCCACGCCAGCATCCGCATGTGCCCCTCCCTGCCGTTCAGAGGGCCTGGACTATGGCACGCCCGGACCGATCATCGCGGCATCGTCCGCCGGGCGATATCGATGTCGGGCGAGCGTTCCGCGCCTGAAAGATGGGCGCGCCCGCCGCTGTGCCCTCACCGGTTCGTGTCCCAGACTGTCCCGGCGCGTGCGATGACGAGGAGACTTCTGATCGTCGAGGACGACGCCGCCCAGCGTGAGCTGCTCTGCACCCTGCTCGAGGAGCACGGGTATAGCTGCACTGGCGTGGAGGACGGACGGCGCGCGCTCCAGGTGCTCTCCGAGGACGAGGCCCCTGACGTGGTCCTGCTCGACATGGTCCTTCCGCGGCTGAACGGACATGAGTTCCTCCGCGAGCTCCGGGCCCGCGGGGAGCACCGCCTCGGGGTCATCGTGGTGAGCGGGTACGGTCCGGTCTCGCGCTTCTCCGAGCGGCTACCCCTCGTCCGCGCGGTCGTGCAGAAGCCCGTCGATGTCCGTGCGCTCCTGGCAGCGGTGGAGAGCTGTGTCCCTCCCGCCCCATTGGACGCCAGAGGCTGAACCGGGCGAGTGGCCCCGCTGCAGCTGCGGTCGAACCTCTCCGACCGTAGACTGATCCGCGGATGACCACCCGACTCCGGACGCTCGCCCTGCCTGCGCTGCTGCTGCTCGGCGGCTGCGAGGTCCTGGACCCGGCCGGGTCCGGGCGGCCCGCGGCATCCACCCCCACCACGGATCTCGCACGGCTCGCGGTTCAGTCCCACGATCAGATACGCGCCAGCGCCACACCCACACCCATCCCGCCGCTTCCAAACCTGGAGTGGTCCGACGAGGTCGCGTCGGTGGCCGCGCAGTGGGCCTCGCACTGCACGTACCGGCACAATGCAGGTCGGGGTGACCTGGGCGAGAACATCGCCGCCAGCTCTCCGGCGTACTGGTCGACCATCGTCGGCGTCGTGCAGGCTTGGGCGTCGGAGTCGCCGGACTACGACTACGCCTCGAACACCTGTGCGGCCGGAAAGGTCTGCGGGCACTACACCCAGCTGGTCTGGCGCAACAGCACGCTCGTCGGCTGCGCGTACGCGCGGTGCACCCAGAACTCTCCGTTCGCCGGGTTTCCGACCTGGGACCTCTGGGTCTGCGACTACAGCCCACCGGGCAACTGGGTGGGGCAGCGACCGTACTGAGACCGGGGGCCGCTGGTCGTCGCGCTGGCGTAGAATGCGCCTCCCGCTTCGAGTCCAGGAGGTCCCCCGTGCGCGTCCCCTCGCCGCTGCTGGCCCTCACCTGCCTCACCGGCACTGCGCTCGCCGCGCCTCCGGCCTCGCCCCCCACGGCGGCCCCTGCCCCGCCGCTCCCGGCCACGGTGACCGCGCTCGCAAAGGGGGCGCAGCTCTTCCCGGATCTCGGCGCGCTCACCAGACCGGTGGGCACCGCCACACCGGAGGCACAGCGGTACTTCGACCAGGGGCTCCGGTTCGCCTATGGCTTCAACCACGATGAGGCGAGCCGCTCGTTCGCCCGCGCGGCCGAGCTGGACCCTGGCTGCGCTGCATGCCTGTGGGGCGTCGCCTGGACCCTGGGTCCGAACTACAACGTCCCGATGCTGCCCGACCGGGCCCAAGCGGCGTGGGACGCGCTGCAGGCCGCACGTGCGCGCGTCGGCCGGGCCCGTCCGGTCGAGCAGGCGCTCATCACCGCGCTGGCCTCCCGCTACAAGGGCCCCGAGCCTCAGGAGCCCCCGGCGCAGCAGCCGATGAACGAGGCCTTCGCGAAGGCGATGCGGGAGGTGGCGAGGGTCTACCCGGAAGACGACGACGTGCAGGTCATCTTCGCCGAGTCGCTGATGGACGTGAACCCGTGGCACCTCTGGACGCTCGACGGAAAGCCCGCGCCCGGCACCGAGGAGATCGTCACCACGCTCGAGCGGGTCCTCGCCCGGAACGCTCGGCACCCGGGCGCGAACCACTACGAGATCCACGCCGTGGAGGCCTCGGGGAAGCCGGAGCGAGCCGTCGCCGCCGCGGAGCGACTTCCCGGACTCATGCCCGCGGCGGGCCACATCGTCCACATGCCGGCGCACATCTTCCAACGGGTGGGCCGCTACGCCGAGGCCTCGGAGGCGAACCGTCGCGCCGTCCGCGCCGACCAGACGTACCTCGCCCGGACCACCCCGCCCGGGTACTACCCGATGTACCTCGGACACAACTGGGGGTTTCTCTCGTACTCGGCCTCGATGCTTGGCCGGTCCGAGGAGTCACTCCGGGCGGCGCGGGAGGCGACCAAGGCGGTGCCCCCCGAGATGCTGGACATGATGCCGGGGATGGACTTCTTCGCCAGCGAGCCGCTGCTGGCGATGGTGCGCTTCGGGAAGTGGAAGGAGCTCCTCACCCAGCCGCGGCCGCCGGCGAAGTACCCCACGCTCACCGGCCTCTGGCTCCACGCCCGGGGGATGGCGCTCGCCTCGACCGGGAGGACGGAGGAGGCACGGGGCATGCTGCGCGAGCTGCGCACGCTCGCCTCGACCATGCCGGCGGAGCTGATGGCCGGTCAGAACCCCGCGTCGTCCATGTGCCGGCTGGGAGCGGACGCGATCGAGGCGCGGATCGCCGAGCGCGCGCGACGCTGGCCCGAGGCCATCGCCGCCTGGACGCGGGCCGTGGCCCAGGAGGACGGCTTCGCCTACGACGAGCCGGCGGACTGGTTCTACCCGATGCGTCACTACCTCGGCGCTGCGCTCCTGGACGCGAAGAAGCCGAAGGACGCCGAGGCGGTGTTCCGCGAGGACCTCCGCAGGAACCCGAACAACGGCTGGGCACTCCACGGACTCGCCGCCGCGCTCTC
>Ga0208851_1000470_pt1 | contig 17557 bp, 9 predicted proteins | sample NGESurshal092012_FD_184481 | JGI IMG/M metagenome (GOLD analysis project Ga0208851, IMG submission 184481) | Arctic peat soil microbial communities from Barrow, Alaska - NGEE Surface sample 415-2 shallow-092012 (SPAdes) | ecosystem: Environmental > Terrestrial > Soil > Wetlands > Peat ... | reverse complement strand
CCCGCGTCGCCCGTGGCGGCGGGAAGAAGCGCTCCAGCTCCGGGACCTCCCGGGTCCGCTCGTCCAGGCAGAGGTCCAGCTTCTCCAGCGACAGCGACAGGATGCGTGGCCCGCCCAGGACCCCCGTGGCCTTCGGCCCGAACACCCGCTCCGCCGAGGCGCGCTCGTCCGCGCTGCACGAGGCACCGGCGACGGCGAAGAACCGCCCCAGCGCGCCCCGCGGCATGAGCGTGACCAGCGTGTCCCAGGAGCGCTCGAGCCCGGCCAGCGTCCGAGCCCGTCCCACGGTCGAGTCGAGCGGCGCCTGGAGACCCTGCCGATACCGGCCGCCGGCGAGCAGCGCGGAGATCTCCCGGGGGTTGAGCCGGCCGGAGGTCGCCAGCGAGACGTTCTCGTCGAGGAGCTCGGGCTTCCGGGTGCTGGCGATTCCGTCCAGGAGCCAGCTCCGGACGCGCGTGTCCGCCGTGCGGTCCAGTCGATCCACGAGTGCCTGGTGCACGTCGGGTCCACCGAAGCGTCCCGCGGCCTGGAGCACCGGGGACACCATCTCCGGGGCGACCGACCGCGGCTGCGAGAGCCACGCTTCGGCCAGCTTGCGCGCCTCGGCCACCAGCTGAGGATCCTCCCCACGCTCGGCCACGAACTCTGCCAGCGCCGGGCGGGCGAGCTGCGCCTCGTCGTCCTCGGCTGGCTTCCGAGAGAGGCCCAGGGCCCGCGCCTGGGGTCCAAAGACCCGGCGGACCCACGCGGCGTAAGCCGGACCGAGTCGGCCCGAGAGGAAGTCCTCGCGGACCGTGGCCAGCCTGATGGCCGCCTCGAGCACCGTGGGGTCCTTCGCTGCCGCCTTCCGGGCCGCGAGCTGGAGCCCCTCCGAGCGCGGGAGCGCGCCGCCCCGGACCAGCGCATCGGTGTCGCCGAGCAGGCCCACCCACTCAGCGTCGGTCAGCGCGCCCGACTGGACGAGTCGCGCCCGAGAGCGCGGATCCAGCTGGAGCCGGAAGTACCCGGCATAGCCGGCGTTCGGGAGCACCCAGTCTGGACAGGCGCGTCGCTCGAGCTTCAGCTCGGCGCTCGGGGTGTCGAGCAAGGTGCAGCGGCTCTGGACCTTGCCCTTGGTGCTCCAGCGCGCGCACACCGGGACCTGCCACACCCCGTCTCGATCCCCGGTCGAGCCCGCGGGTAGCCAGCGGTCCTGCGCGAGCTGCAGCACCGCTCCCTCTGCGCTGCAGCGCACGGCTGCCTGGATGCGGGGCACGCCCGGCCGGCCGAGGAAGCTGTCGAAGGCGGGCGCGACGTCGCGGCCCGCGCTCTCGGAGATGGCCCGGAGGAAGTCACGCGCGGTGGCGTTGCCGTCCGCGTGCGCCTGCAGATACCGCTGGATTCCGCGTCGGAAAACCTCCGGACCGACCCAGCCCTCGAACATCCGGAGCACCGCCGCGCCCTTCTCGTAGGTGATGGCGTCGAACGCATTCAGCACGTCGTTGTAGGACCTGATCGGCTGTCGGATGACCCGGGCGCTCACCAGCGCATCCGCCGTGGCCGCGCCGTTCCGCTGCGCCACGCGCATCGCAGCCATTCCCCAGGACGGGGCCCACCGCTCGATGACCTTGGTCTCCATCCAGGTGGCGAAGGCCTCGTTGAGCCAGATGTCGTCCCACCAGGCCGCGGTGACCAGGTCCCCGAACCATTGGTGCGCGAACTCGTGGGCCGCGACCTCGGCGTACGCCCGTCGCCGCTCGACGTCGTCCTGCTCGGTCCGGGTGAGGACCAGGCTCTCGGCGAAGGTGACCAGGCCCACGTTCTCCATCGCCCCGAACTGGACGGTGAAGGGGATGGCCAGCACGTCCAGCTTCTCGTAGGGGTACGCGATGCCGAAGTAGTCCTCGAGCCCCTCGAGGATCTCCGGGGAGACCCGGGCCGCCCAGGCGGTCTCGAACCCGCGCCCGCGAGGGGCGATGATCCGCACCGGCACCCGCTTCTTCCCCGCGGGACGGGCGTCGGTGATCTCGAAGGGCCCGACCCCGAAGGCCACGAGGTAGGACGGCAGCGGGCGGGTCTGGCGGAACCGGACCTCCTTCATGCCGTCGCCAGAGGGCGTCTCGCTCGCCACCGGCGTGTTGGAAACCGCGGTGAGTGCGACGGGGACCCGGAGCGTGAGCTCCCAGGGAATCTTCGCCGAGGGTTCGTCCACGCTGGGGAACGCACGCCGTGCGTCGGTCTGCTCGAACTGGGTGAAGACGTACCAGTCCCCCCCGCTCTGCTGGCGGAAGATGCCCGAATCCTCCTGGGTGAACTGGGTGCCACGAAAGGCGAGCGCGAGCGTCACTGGTCCGGCAGGCAGGTGGCGCGGGAAGCGCAGCGCGACCCGCTGGTCCTCGAAGGCGACGGCCTCGGCCCGGACCTCCGCGCCGCCGGACCGGGCCACCGCCGAGGTGACCTCCAGCGCATCGGCGTTGAGCCACACCACGTCGGTGGGCTCGGCCAGGGTGGCGTCGATCTCGGTCGTCCCGGTGAAGGTGGGCGAGGCCGGGACGATGACCAGGCTCACCCGCTGCGCCGTGGGTCTGAACGTCGCGGGGAGCCGGAGGCCTGGCGGTTCCACGAGCGCCGGCGCGGGCGGTCCGGCATCAGCCGCGGTCGGGGCTCCCGCGGCGGTTGCGACCGCAGCGCGGGCCCGGGCCGGCGCGGAGGTTCGATCTCTGGCGCAGGCGAGGACGAGGACGAGGAGGGAGGCGAGGGCGAGGCGCAGGGCCATGAAGAGCGCGCATCCTGCCACGGCCCCGCCGGGACGAGGACCACGACTGCGCTCAGTCGACCGGTCCGCCCACCTTGAGGTTCAGCCCGGGACGGAGCGCGCGCGCGTGCCGGATCCGATTCCAGCGCTTCAGGTCGTCCACGCTCACCCCGTACTGCTGCGCCACGCTCCAGAGCGTCTCGCCCTCGGCCAGCTGATGCATCCCGGGCGTGCTGCCGACGGGAGCCGCTGCCGTGGCGCTCGCCACGGCGGGGTGGACAGACGCCGAGGGACGGTCGACCTGCGCCACCACGGCCGCGGGCCTGGCCTCGATGGGGGCGGCGCCGGGCCCGGGCCACACGGTCAGCAGGGCTCCGACCTGGAGGCCCTTCCGCGCGGTCCGTCCGAGCGAGTTCCAGGACTGGATCTGCTCCACCGTCACCCCAAAGCGCTGGGCGATGGTCCAGAGCGAATCACCGCTCTGCACGCCGTACTGCACCCGCGTCTTGCCGTCGACGACCTCGGTCTTGACGGTCCCCTGGGCCAGTGCCCGGGAGTGGCCAGTGCGCGTTCCGGCCGGGACCTCGTCCTCCGGCGGTGGCGCCACGTAGCCCTGTGCGCGGGCGCGCGCGACCTGCCGCTCGAGGCCGTGGCCAGAATCGGCGAGCGCCGCGCTCGAGGGCACGGGAACGGCCAGCTCGGTGTTGATCTTGAGCGTCTTGGCGCTCCGGAGGCGGTTGAACTGGAGGATGGCCTCCGGCGCCGAGTGGTACTGCACCGCGATGCGGGAGAGCGTGTCGCCCTTGCGCACGTGGTGAATGCGATAGGTGAGCCGCTCCTGCGGGGGGATGCGGGCCAGCGCGGCGATGACCGTGTCCTTCGTCCCCCGGGGCACCCGGATCAGGTACGGGTGGGCCGCCGAGGCAGGCGGAGTGCACCAGCGCCGGAGCTCGGGATTCAGGTCCTTGAGGCTCTCGGTGCCGATGCCGGCCGCCCGCGCGAGGACGTCGAGGTCCGTGGGCTCGACGACGGGCACCTCGTCGAACTCCAGCGGCTTCTGGAAGTCGAACTCGTCTTCGCTGAAGCCGAAGGCGCGCGGGTGCTTGGCGACGAGGGCGCAGGCAATCAGCTTGGGGACGTAGTGCTTGGTCTCCTTGGCCAGCCCCTTGCCGTCGCTCAGCGCCCAGAAGTCGTTGGTGCCCCGTCGCTCGACCATGCGGCGCAGCTTCTCACCGCCGGCGTTGTAGCCGGCCCAGGCGAGGTACCAGTGGCCGAGCGCCGAGTGCAGCTCCGTCAGGTAGCGACCTGCGGCCACGGTGGCCTTCAGCGGATCCCGCCGCTCGTCGAGCCAGAAGTCCTGGCGCAGCCCGAAGCGGCGGCCGGTCGCGGAGATGAACTGCCAGGGGCCGGCGGCGCGCGCCCACGAGGTGGCCCCAGGCGAGAACCCGCTCTCGATCATCGCGAGGTACACGGTGTCCCGCGGCAGTCCGCCCCGCTCGAGCAGCGGGGTCATGATGGGGATGTAGCGCGTGGAGCGCGACATCCACTTGCGGAACCACTTCCGGCCCGGCCCCTGGAAGAACTGGATGTACTGGGCCACGATCGGCTGCATCTCGAGCGGGATGTCGTACTCGGCGGAGACCGCAGCCACGTCGAAGCTCGAGAGGTCGGTGATCAGTCCCAGGTCCACCACCGGCTCCTCGCCGGAGAGCACCTCGGCGCCGTCCTCCAGCCGGGCCCGGAGCGGGCTCGCAGTGCCGAGCGCCCGGACCGACCGCAGCACCTCGGGGCTGGGCTTCGCCGCCGGGTCCAGAACCGCGTTCTCGAGAGCGCGCATCTCCTCGAGCTCCTCGGAGGCAGGCTCGTCGTCGGAGTCTTCGGAGGTGGTCGCGGGTGCGACCGCCTCCGGGGGTGCGCGCGGAGGTGCGCTGGGCGACGGCGCAGCACCGGAGCTGCTCAAGAGGAGGAGGAGGGCGAGCGACAACGAACCCCGAATGCTAGGCGGTGCCTGAAGGAGGGTCAACGGCGCGCAGCGGAGCCCACCTGGGCGCCATGTCCCGGGCCGAGCACCCGGGGGAGATACGTCGCGTAGTCGAAGTGGATGCTGTTCTCGGCGGTGTGGCAGCCGACGCAGACGTTGGGTCCCGGCTTCGGCCGGAGGACGGACTTCTCGGTCCCGTCCGCCACGTGGGTCGACCCGGGGCCGTGGCAGTTCTCGCATCCGACGTCCTTGCGATCCTCCACCTGGTCCACGCGGCAGACCCCACCCGCCTGCTGAAATCCGATGACGTGACAGGCCACGCAGTCGAGCCGGTACTGCTTCTGCACCGACTCGAGCGTCGCGTACGCGCGGGCGTGTCCGGTCTTGTCGTAGACGCCGAACGCGTCCGGGTGGCAGCTCCGGCAGGCCTCGTTGCCCACGTACGCGGCCTCTCCCTTGGCAGGCGGTGGGCACGGCTCGCCGTGCTCCCTGGCCCACGCGAGGTTGAGCCGGGCGACGTCGCGGTCGTAGTCGGCGATGATCTTCTGCACTCCCGGGTCCTCGGGGAGCGCCGCCTCGACCGGGATGAAGCGCACGGTGAAGGTGCCCGGCTGGAGCGCCGTCGTCTGCGCCTGGGCCGCCAGCTGTTCTCGCCGCAGCACCAGCTCGTGGAGCCGCGCGTCGAGCAGCCGCTTCCGCTCGGGCGAGAGCCCCACCGCGCCCAGCTCGCGTCGCAGGAGCTCGAGCCGCTGGCCCTGTGCCTTGAGCTCGCGCTCGATGTCCCCCTGTCCCCGGGCAAGCTGGAGCGCGCCGTCCTGCGCCCCCGGGCTGACGTCCACCCTCAGCACGGAGCGTCCGCGACTCTGCACCTGCGCCACTGGCACCGCCCCCCGGAGCAGCCGGCCATCGTCCCACTCCGCCCCCACCGTCTCGGGTGCCTGCGCGGCCACGACGAGGTCCACCCCCTGCACCGCCTGGGCGGCCGCCGGTGCCGCGCCGAACAGCCCGACCACGAACCGCGCGCCGCTGGCGCGGACCTTCTCCGCCGCCTCCGTCAGCTCGCCGGGGGTCGTGCCCGAGACCACCCCGACTTTCCAGCGGCCCGCCTGGAGCAGCCGGGTCTGTCCCCGCCCGAGCTCCGGCAGCGCCAGAGAGCGGCGGAACTCCGGTCCGAGCGCGTCGTCGAGCGGACCGACGGCCTGCGCACCGATGCCCATGGCCCGGAACGCGTCGGCGATGGCCTGGGCTCGCCGCCGCTCACCCACGGCCTCGTCCGCGGCGAAGCCGGTGCGCTCGAACAGCGCGTCGCCGGCGTCCACGAACACCGCCGGCACGCCCGAGGCGCGGGTCTTGCCGATGAGCGCCGCGGTCTTGCCGAGCCCGCCGCGCATGGCCTCGCTGCACCCGCATGGGGCGATCTGCCCCCGGAGATCCGCGGTGACGAACAGCACGAACCGGGTGGCCGCAGGCGATCCCCCGCTCGGGGGCGCCGGAGCGTTTCCGGATCCGGAGCGGGTGCAGGCCGAGAGCAGTGTGGCTGCAATGAGGACCGAGCGGAGCTGCAAAGTTCCGTCCGCGGAGGGACGGGACCCTCTACCACTCCCGCCTGGACTCACGCGAGTCGTTGACAGACGGCGCCCCGAGTTGGTTTGAGCGGGGCCGGTGCCGTCTTCCGCAGACCCGATGAAGCTGCCGCTCGAGGAGTTGCTCTATCTGCGCCTCGGAGACTTCCTGGACCAGCTGCACGGGCGGAAGGTCCCAGAGCTCTACCGGGTGCTCCTGGAGCAGGTGGACCGGGCGGTGCTGCGCCAGGCGCTGGAGCGCAGCGAGGGTCAGCTCTCGGCTGCGGCCTCGTTCCTCGGGGTGGACCGCAACACGCTCGCGCGGAAGGTGAAGCGGCTGAAGGTTCGCGGGCGGACCTGATCGCCAGGCCACCCCTGGTGTGCTCCGCGCGGCGTGGACATGGTTTCGGGGCTGCCCATGATGCGTCCTCTCGCTCTCACCCTCGCGGCTGCCCTGCTGCTCGCCGCGCCCGCCCACGCGCTCAATGACGGCCTCGGCGCCGTTCCGGCGGACGTGGACCGCAGCTCGCCGCTGGCCACCGTGCAGGGATTCCAGACCGCGGCCCACCACGGCGACTACGGGCTCGCTGCCTACTACCTGGGTCTCGACTGGATCCCGCGGGAGAAGCAGAAGACCGAAGGGCCGCGTCTCGCCAGGCGCCTGCGCTTCGTGCTCGACCGGAAGCTGTTCCTCGACCTCACCGCGATCAGCAAGGAGCCGCATGGCGATCCGGCCAAGCCCGGGTACGACCAGCTCGGGGCCCTCCCGCTCGAGAAGCAGAACGTCCCGATCCGGGTGAGCAAGTACGAGGTCGAGGGCAAGCCCACGTGGGTCTTCAGCCAGATCACCACCCGCGCCATCGACACCCTCTACGAGGCCTACGGGCCGCCGCTGGGGGAGATGCTGCCGGAGGTGCTCTTCGCCCGTCCCCTGGGTGGGCTCGAGCTGTGGCAGTGGGTGGGGCTGCTCCTCGCGGCCGGAGCGGCGCTGCTCGCCGGATGGCTCCTGGAGAAGCTCGGTCTGGCGGCGCTGGGCCGATTCGCCCGGATGACGCGGGTCAGCTGGGACGACCAGCTGGTGCACTCGGCCCGCGGCCCCCTTCGCCTGCCCGTCTGGGCCTTCGTCATGAGCGTGGCCACTCCGCCCCTGCTCCTTCCGCCGGCGTGGGCCCACGGGACCAGCGTCCTCAACCGGTCGCTCCTGGATATCGCCGCGGCGTGGTTCGCTCTGCGCTTCCTCGACCTCGCCTCGGGGATGGTCGAGACGCGGGTGGCGAAGATCCACGAGAACGTGGCCAACGCCCGGGCGGTACGGACGCAGCTGGCCGTGCTCCGCCGGGTGCTGGCGGTGGTGGTGTGGATCTTCGCCACCGCCGCGCTGCTGATGCAGTTCGCGGTGGTGCGCACGGTGGGCGTGTCCCTGCTCGCCTCGGCCGGGGTGGCGGGAGTGGTGCTCGGCCTCGCGGCGCAGAAGTCCATCGGCGCGCTGCTCGCCGGCATCCAGCTCTCGTTCACCCAGCCCATCCGCATCGGCGACTCGGTCCTCATCGAGGGCGAGTTCGGCACGGTCGAGGAGCTCAGCCTCACCTTCGTCATCATCCGCACCTGGGACCTCCGGCGGCTGCTCATCCCAGTCACCCAGTTCCTCGAGAAGCCCTTCCAGAACTGGAGCAAGGGTGGGGTGGAGATGCTCGGGCCGGTGATCCTCCAGCTCGACTGGACCACCGACATGGAGGCCCTTCGCAAGGAGCTGGCCCGGGTGCTCGCCGCCGAGGGAAAGGGGATGTGGGACGGGAAGCTGGCCAGCGTGCAGGTGGTGGACTCGTCCGAGCGGACGATGCAGGTCCGGGTTCTCGTCGGGGGCTTTGTGGACTCCATCTTCGACCTGCGGTGCCTCGTGCGAGAGCGGCTCATCACCTTCCTTCGCCGCACCCCGGCGTGGCTGCCGCACCAGCGCGTGGAGCAGGACGGGCTTCCCCTCGCGCCGTCCGGTCCCGCCGCCTGAGCCTCGCCGCCCGGCGGGTCACCCATGGCCCGGTGTGCAGGGGTGACCCACCCTCCGCGACGCGCCCGGCCACGCTGTGCGAGCGAATCTCCTCGGGAATGTGACCGGTCTGGGGCGGGACCGGGGCTGGCCCGGGACGTGAAAGGGCGACAGGGCATGAAGCCCTCTCCCCACAGCAATGCCGTCGTCCAGGCCCTGGTCGCGTGCCGCGCGCGGCGCGAGCTGAAGGGCACCCCGCGCGACACGCCCGAGGAGCGGCAGGCCATCAAGGCCGAGCTGTGGGCCCGGCTCGACGCGCGGCTCTCGACCTGGGACCCGAACGCCGAGACCATGGCGCAGTGGGCGCTTCACGTGCTGAGTGCGCCGCAGGCCTCGATGCAACGCGTGGCCTGAGCCGCCCTCTCGCTTCGAACGCGCCCACCGGGGGCGTGCGCCTCGCCGGCCTCCGCGGTATGCGTTCTGACCGCGATGGCGGCGCGAGCGGGTGACATCCTGGACGACCGGTTCGAGCTCGGCCCGGTCGCGGCAACCGGCGGAATGGGCGTGGTCTTCCGGGCGACCGACCGGCAGACCGGCGCCCCCGTGGCGGTGAAGACGCTCCGGGGCCTCGAGGGGGCGGACCGCTTCCGTCGCGAGGTCCAGCTCCTGGCGGGCCTGCACCACCCGGGCATCGTGGCCTACCTCGGCCATGGCCAGTCCTCGGACGAGCTGTATCTGGTGATGGAGTGGCTGGAAGGCGAGGACCTCGGGGGCCGGCTGGCGCGTGGCCCGTTGAGGGTGGACGAGACGGTGAGCGTCGGGCTGCAGATCGCCTCCGCGCTGAGCGCGGCCCACGCCCAGGGCATCGTGCACCGCGACATCAAGCCCTCCAACGTCTTCCTCGCCGATGGCCGGCTCGACCGGCTGAAGCTGCTGGACTACGGCATCGCCCGTCAGAGCGGCACCGCGACGCTCACCGAGCTCGGGATGGTGGTGGGGACGCCGGCCTACATGGCCCCGGAGCAGGCCCGCGGCGAGCGGGGGATCGACGCCCGCGCGGACGTCTACGCGCTCGGAGCGCTGCTGTTCCACTGTCTCACCGGTCGGCCCCCCTTCGAGGCGGAGCGGTGGGAGGCGCTGCTCGCGGCGGTGGCGACGCGTCCAGCACCTCGGGTGGGCGCATACGCCTCGGTTCCGCGCGCGCTGGACGACCTCGTTGCCCGGATGCTGGAGAAGGATCCGCGGCGCCGCCCTGCGCACGGACGGAGCGCGTGGGCCGAGCTGTCGGAGGTGGGGCTGGGACCCGACGTGCCCATGACGGCGACGCTCGCCGTGACGCCCATTCAGGGTGTCGCCGCGACCGACCAGCGCGCGCCGCTGTGCTCCGTGGCGGTGCTGCCCTTCCATGACATGAGCGCCGCACGCGACCAGGGCTACCTCTGCGAGGGGGTCGCCGAGGAGCTGATCAACACCCTGACCGCCCTCTCCGGCCTGCGGGTGGCGGCCCGGAGCTCGTCGTTTGCGCTCCGGTCCTCCGAGGCCGACGCCCGCACCGTGGGCCAGCGGCTGGGTGTCGATGCGGTGCTCGAGGGCGGAGTCCGCAAGGCCGGCGAGCTCCTGCGAGTCACGGTCCAGCTGGTGGACGTGGCGGCGGGCTCGCCGCGCTGGTCCCACCGCTTCGACGGCACGCTGGACCGGGTGTTCGAGATCCAGGACCAGATCGCGGCGGCAGTGGCCACCGCCCTCCGGGGCATGTTGAGCCCCGAGGAGCGCGAGGCGCTGCGGCGCCCCGAGGCGCAGGTGGAGGCCTACGAGCACTTCCTGCGCGGCCGGCAGCTCCTGCATCTGCAGACCTCGACCTCGCTCCGGGGCGCGGAGCGCGAGTTCCTGCGCGCCATCGAGCTGGATCCGAAGTACGCGCCCGCATTCGCCGGGCTGGCGCAGGTGTACATGTGGTTCGTCGACTGGCTGGGTCACGGCGACGAGTACCGCCAGGAAGCGGATCGCGCGAGCCGTCGCGCCCTCGAGCTCGGACCCGAGCTCGCCGAGTCGCACGTGGCCCGCGGGGCGTACCTGACCAGCGCCTGTGACTACGCCGGCGCCGAGCGCGAGTACCGGGAAGCCATCCGCCTGAACCCGAGGTCGTTCGAGGCCCATTACCTGCTCGCGCGCTGCGGAGTCCACGCGGCGAACTACGAGATGGCGGTCGAGATGTTCCGGCGCGCCGCCGAGCTGCGCCCGGAGGACTTCCAGTGCTGCTGCATCGCCGAGGTGCCGCTCATGCGGCTCGGCCGGAAGGAGGAGGCGGCAGAGGCTCACCGCGAGGGGCTGCGTCGGATCGAGCGCCACCTGGAGCTCGAGCCGAACGATCCGCGCGCGCTCATCCTCGGGGCCATCATCCTGGTGTCCGAGGGGCGTCGCGACCAGGGGTTCGCCTGGGCCGAGCGCGCTCTGACCCTCGCGCCGGACGACCCGGGGACGCTCCTCAACGCCGGCTGCATGTACGCGCGTGCCGGGATGAAGGACGAGGCGTTCGCGTGCATGGAGAAGAGCTTCGGGCGCGGGTGGGGCAAGCGCGACTGGATCCAGAACGATCCCGACTACGATTCGCTCCGGGACGACCCGCGCTTCCCGGCCCTGTTCGCGAAGCTGCACTGACCCGGGTGGGCGGGGGGGACGGGGGGGCCGCGCCAGGCCGATCCAGCGCGCGAATTCGATGCCCGGGCGGAGGCGCCGTTCACCGCCACGTCACGCGGCTGCCGAGCGCGATGCACGGGTGCCATCCAGCAGCATGCGGAGCGAGCGACGCTGCCTCCTCGCCCGGGGGGCTCATCCGGAGGCGATCCGCCGACCGCAGTCCGGAGTCACTGCACTTCGACCAGGGCGCGGCAAACGCAACCGCTCTTCCGTGCTCGCGGAAGCTCTGCCGCGTCGTCGCCTTCAAGTCACCCGCGCACCCGCCGGGGCGGCCTAACACCGGCCGGGCTTGCACTGCTCGAGGAGGGCACAACACCCATGTCCCGCATCATCGTCGCACTCTGCGTCCTCGCCGCACTTCCATCCTTCGCCGACGACCAGACGGCACCGGGCGCCGGCAACGCGCTGGCCATCGAGACCGCGCGTCGGTCGGCCCGGGTTCGCGAGGCGAGCGCCTTCCTCCTCGAGCAGGCCCATCAGATTCGCAACCGCGAGCTGCGTCACGCGACGCTCGATATCCTCACCCACTCCGACGTCTGCGCCCGGCACCGGAAGGGCCTGACCAGCGCCGACAAGGAGGCGATCGTCGCCGCGCTGATCGGCGCCGGCCTGGTCAACCCGGCCGACGCGGCGAGCATCATCGGCGGCGTGAAGGCGGGAGTCTTCCCTCCCGCGCTCGGCGAGGGCACCGGCTGCGTTCAGCCGCCCCTGCCCTTCATCGCTGCGCCCGGCAGCACCTACTCCAGTCACCACGCCTATCCCGGCGGCCTGGCCCTTCACACCACTTACAACACGCGGAGCAGCAAGGCCCTGGCGCTCGGCTACCCCCAGACGTACGGCGGCGACCGGGATGAGGGTGACCATGGGCACGAGCGCGGCCACGACGATGGGGACGAGGACGAGGGCTGGCACCACTCACTGCTCGGCATCGACCCGGACATCGTCCTCGCCGCCCCCATCTGGCACGACTGGGCGAAGACGCTGGTGTTCCAGTGGACGGCGGTCGGCAGCGAGTTCACCGAGCTCAACTTCGGCGGGGCCGGCACCGCCGACAACGATGGCCGGCCCGGGGACTCGCGGACGGGCGGTCATCACATCATTGGCGTGGCCGAGAGCATGAGTCGCGGTCTGTCGCCGGCGATGGTCATCGCCCAGACCTCGGCGCACTCCAACCCCACCCTGGGCAACGAGTACAAGGTCGTGAACTGGCTCCGCGCGGCGGCCATCATCGCCCGCGTGGATCCGGTGGCGAAGGGCTACCTCTACCGGGACACGACCGGGAAGCTGAGGCTGCCGCCCCTGCGCCAGCTCGGCTCGCTCGACCTGAACGCCGCCGGCCAGACCAACGTCCTCGCCGAGTACACCATCAACAATCTCTCGGACGGTGACTTCACCTTCTCCATCCCCGTCATCCCCAGCTCGCTGGCCATCCTCGGCACCCTGGCGCCGGAGTTCGGCTACGACCCCAAGGGCGATCCGGCCCGGTACAACACCAGGTACCGCAACGTGGTCCTGTCCCAGCTCAGCGGCGAGTTCATCTATCTGACCTACAGCCGCGGGGGCCTGGCGGCGATCCGCGCCGAGCTGAATGCACTGCGCAGCCGCGGGCTCATCTGAGTCCGCGGTCAGGCGTCGGGGGGGGGCGACGGCGCCTCCCGCACGGCGAAGGCGAGAGAGCCTTCCTCGAGGTTCTCCGCCGAGACCCGGAGGCCGAGCCGCCCACAGAGCGTCCGGACCACCGCCAGGCCGATCCCGTGATGTGAGCCCACCGTCCTCGCCGGATCGAGGCGCACGAACCGCTCGAAGATGCGTTCCAGGTCGTCTGCCGGCAGCTGGGGGCCGCTGTCCTCCACCAGCAGCCAGAGCCCCTCGCGGGGGTCGCTCCGCGTCGCCACCCAGCCTCCCGGCTCGGTGTAGGCGAGCGCGTTGGCGAGGAGGTTCTCGGTCACCATCCGGAGTGCCAGCGGGTCCGAGAGCACCTCGGTTCCGGAGGCGATGTGGTTGGTGAAGCGTAACCCGCGCCGGGCGGCCTCGGCCTCCAGCTGCGCGTACGTGCGGTCGACCAGCTCCCTGAGGTCGACCGGCTCAGTCCTCGACGAGAACGTACCGGCCTCCGCGCGCGCCAGCTGGAGCAGGCTCTCGACCACTGCTCGCATCTGCTGGCCGATCTGGTGCGTGGCCTCCAGCGACTGGCGGTACTCGCCCACGCTGCGCTGCCGGGAGAGGGCGACCTCCGTCGTGGCCAGGATCCCGGCCAGCGGCGTTCGGAGCTCGTGGGCCACATCCTGACTGAAACGCCGCTCGTGGTCGAAGGAGGCCTGGATCCTGCCGAGCAACTCGTTCACCTTGCTCGCCGCGGGCTCGAGCTCGAGGGGCAGCTCCGCCGCGGACAGCCGGCGCTCCAGCCCCGAGGCGTCGATCCGGTCGATCTCCCGGCCGAGTGTCTCGACGCGGCGCACCGAGCGAGTCACCACCCAGCCCACGAGCAGCGCCGCCGCCACCGAGACCAGGCCCGTCGCCCCGGCCAGCTGCGCGCGCAAGGTGGCCAGCGTCGTTTCGAGCTCGGCGGTGGGATGGGCGACCGTCACCTCCAGCTTCCTCCCGGAAGGGCGGGTGACCGCGTCGTCGAGCCGGGGCGAGAGGCTCAGCCGCAGGACCCGTGTTCGGGCGCCTCCGGGCAGGGGCCGGGTGACGGGCGTGCCGAGCTGCAGCCCGTCCAGATCCACGGGCCCGGGCACTCGCATGGAGCCATCGAGCATCCGTCCGTCGTCCGCGCGCAGCGCGTACCAGAGCCCCTCTGCCGCCTCGGGAGATCCTGCGCCGTCCTCCAGCTCCCAGCCGCCGGGGCCCTCCTCGACGCGGGCGGCCACGGCGCGGGCCTCCTCTCCGAGGTCCTCGTCGAACCGCTCCCAGAGCGTCTCCCGGAGGGAGAGGTAGAGCAGCAGGGCGAGCGTTCCGAGCGCCACCGCCACCACCGCCAGCACCGAGCCGACCAGCCGGCGACGGAGTGACCACCGGCGGCTCACTCCGGCGCCCGCAGCTGGTATCCGAGCCCGCGCCGGGTCCGGAGGAGGGGCGAGGCACTCCCGCCATCGATCTTCTTCCGTAGATATCCGATGTACACGTCCACCACGTTGCTGGTTGGCTCCTCGGCACCGCAGAAGACGTGGGCGTGGATCTCCGCCCGGCTCACGATGTGCCCGCGGCGGCAGGCGAGGTACTCGAGCAGCGCGTACTCTCGGCCGGAAAGCGTGACCGGCCGGCCCGCTCGCTCCACGGTCCGGGCCACCGTGTCCACGCGGAGGTCGCCGACCTCGATGATGGGAGAGGACGTGCGAAAGCGGCGGCGGAGCAGCGCGCGGACCCGGGCGAGGAGCTCGTCGAGGGCGAACGGCTTGACCAGATAGTCGTCCGCGCCGGCATCGAGGCCGTGAATCCGGTCCGCAAGCGAGTCGCGGGCGGTGACGATGAGCACCGCGGCCTCGGACTGTCTCCGCCGCAGATCGGTCAGGATCGAGAGCCCGTCCAGCCGGGGCAGCATCAGATCGAGGACCAGCAGGTCGTACTTCACCTCGCCCGCCAGCCGCAGGCCCTCCAGGCCCTCCGCGGCATGGTCCACGCCCAGGCCGGATTCCCGGAGCGCCTGGAGCATCGCCCGGGCGAGGGGCTCGTAGTCCTCGATGACCAGCAGGCGCATGCAGTGGGGCGGATGGTGCGTCCGCGGCGGCCCGGAGGGGAACCCTCGCCGGCGGCCGCCGCGGAAATGTTGCAGGCCGTCAGGGCGTCGCGCGCCGCTGCGCCGCGGAGCGCGTCGCGGGGTAGGGCAGATCCCCCATCACGCCCCGCCAGAGGAGGCGGTTGTAGACCTCGGGCTCCAGCCGGTCCTCCCTGCTGAAGTCCATGCCGCGGGTGGCCGCAGACCACCAAGTGGCGTCGTGGAGCGAGCGGGCCGGCGGCAGGAGCTCCGCCGCGGCCGACCTGGCCTCGGGCGGGATGGGAAGCGTCGTCTCGTCCACCAGGATCCGCGAGGGCACGGCGTCGAAGGTCCAGTTCTTCTTCGAGAGATCGAAGACCTTGCTCATCGGCCGCACGCCCTGGTCGTGGAGGTTCAGGTGCTCGAGGCCGAGCACGTCCTCGATGGTGCGGATCATCGCCACGGTGGTGTAGCGCTCCGAGACCACCTCTCCCTGCTTCACGTAAGGCCCGACCACGTAGGCCGTGCTCCGGTGCGAGTCGACGTGGTCGGGGCCGTCCTGCGAGTCGTCCTCCAGCACGAAGATCAGCGTGTCCTTGGCGTAGGGGCTCCGGGCCACCTTCTCCACCAGCAGACCCACCGCGTAGTCGTTGTCGGCGTGCTGCGTCTCGGGCGTGTTCACCCCATCGATGGCGGTGTCGAACGAGCCGGTGTGATCCGCCATGAAGCGGACCAGCTGGAGGCTGGGCAGGTTTCCGCTCGCGACGTAGCCGTCGAACTCCCGCGCCCACTCCTGGAAGCGCCAGTAGTCGGGGAACGCGTCGTCGAAGCCCCGGAAGTAGGGATCGGTGTGAGGCCGGAGGTCCACGTTCGCGGCGAAGGCGACCCGGACTCCCGTGGCGTGCGGGTCGCGGAGGAGCGGAGCCCCGCCGAACGCGGCCGGTACGTTGTATGGAACCAGGTCGAGGATGAAGCCGTAGTTTCGGATCGACTTGCCCGCCCGAAGCGCCGCATTCCACAGGTAACCGGCGCCGGGCTCCCCGTCCGGACCATCCAGCTCCATCTCGTTGGCCGTGCCGGGGAGCGCATCCGGGTCGGTGTTGATGGCGAAGGCGACCGGCGGCTTGAGACCGAGCTCGGCGATGCGGAGCGCCTGGGTGGGCAGGGCCACGTTGATGTCGCGATCGGTCCCCTCGCTGTCGTAGGTGAGCCCCCGGCCGCCGTAGTTCACGATGAACGTCTTCTCGGTCGCGTCGACGGTGCGCGCGCCCGTCGACCACTGCCAGCCGTCCATGCTCACCTCGCCGCTGGTGTAGAAGCCGTCCAGGTTGACGAACCGCTCGGCCAGGGCGTGGAAGTTGGGGGTGATGGACCGAGGGAACTGAGCGATGCGGGGGTCTCCGTCGCTCTCCCGGATGTCCCCCAGGATCTGGTCGTAGGTCCGGTTCTCCTTGACGATGTAGATGACGTGCTTGATGCGCTTGCGCAGCTCGCGCATCAGCGCCCGGTCCTCGGGGTGGCTGGGCACGCCGTTGTTCCGGGCCACCTGCTCGGTCAGCTCCTCCAGCTGCCTCCGTCCGGGGACGGGCAGGGTGAGGAAGCCGGCCTTGGTGAGCTGGAGCACGTACTGGTTCGACGAGCCGTTCTCCTTGGCGTCGGTGCAGGCCGGGGCGAGGTTCTTGAACGCGGTGGCACACTGATCGGGATTGGGTCCGGAGTTGCTCTTGGCGTTCACCACGTACAGCGTGCGGCCGTCGCGGCCGACACTGACCGAGCTGGGGTACCAGCCGGTGGGGATGAGGCCCCGGAGCTCGCCGCCGCCCTGGTCGAGCTCGATCACCGCGACCGAGTTGGTTCCACCGTTGGTGACGTAGAGCGTGCGCTCGTCCGGGGACAGCGCGAGTGAGTTCGGGCTCGCGCCCTTGTGCCCTCGGTGGTGGTGCTCCTTCTCTCGCTCGTGCTCCCCGTCGTGGTGCTCGTCCTCCCCACGGTCGTCGTCCCCGGCACCCAGATAGGTGGGAATTCGGCCGACGATCCGGAGGGAGCGGGTGTCGACGACGTAGACCACGTCCGCGTTGTCTCCTGCGACGAAGAGCCGCCGCTCCTTTCGGTCGAGCAGCATCCTGTTCGGGTTCCCGTCCACCGGGATGCGCGCGGTCACCCGGGGAGTGCCTTTCAGGTCGACCACGACCACCTCCCTGTCGCGCACGCTGGAGACGAAGGCGGTGGAGTTACCCTGCACGCTGACCCAGTACGGGAACTCGCCGCCCGGGACCCCCGTCTTCGTCGGGTCGGCCTTGCCGGGGCGGAGGTCGAGGTCGGCCACCGGCGCGCGGCTCGCGAGGTCGACCACGGTGATGGAGTCGTTCTCGTAGTTCGCGACCACCAGCCGCTTCCCGTCGGCAGTCACGTCGAGCCCGGCCGCCTGGGGCCCGACGGTCGGTCCGGTGATGCCCGGGAAGCCCTTGGTCAATCCGTTGCCGGGCCCATGCTTCAGCGCGATGGGAGCGCCGTCCTCCGCCCACAGGCTCCCGGTCCACGAGTACAGGTGGATGCTGTCGTCCACGCCGCCCGAGGCATAGAAGCGCTTGCCGTCCGGCGAGAAGGCGATGCCGCCGTAGGTGTTGGGTACGAGGATGGCCTGCCGCTGGACAGCCGCTCGCCTGCTCACGTCGAAGACGAACACGTACTCGGCCGAGTCCTGCGGGATGGGGTTCCCCGATGCGTCGGCCCAGCGGTTGAACCCGCTGGTGAGGACGAGAAGCGTCTTCCCGTCGGGGCTGAGCGCGGTACTCACCGCCTGGCCCGCGGTGAAGTCCGGCAGGTCCGGCAGCCCGGGATTGAGCGCAGTGAAGCTCGACCCGGGAGCCGCGGTGGGCGTGATTCGCTGCCCGGTGGGGATGAG
>Ga0208851_1000469_pt1 | contig 17573 bp, 17 predicted proteins | sample NGESurshal092012_FD_184481 | JGI IMG/M metagenome (GOLD analysis project Ga0208851, IMG submission 184481) | Arctic peat soil microbial communities from Barrow, Alaska - NGEE Surface sample 415-2 shallow-092012 (SPAdes) | ecosystem: Environmental > Terrestrial > Soil > Wetlands > Peat ... | reverse complement strand
GGATCAACTTTCCCGCGCGGCCGAAGTCGTCAACTTCTGTCTCAGCAGCCCCAAACAGGGCAAATTGCGCCGCGCAGTCGAAGTGATCCGCGCGAAAACGGGGCCTACGGGAGCCAGCCGACCGTGCCGTGCAGCGCGGCATAGCCGACGAAGACCGTGATGTCCAACAGCGAGTGGGCGATCACCAGCGGCCACAGCCGGCGGGTGCGGCGGAAGAACCAGGCGAACACCACGCCCATCACCGCGTTGCCGATGAACCCGCCGAAGCCCTGGTAGAGGTGGTAGGACCCGCGCAGCACCGCGCTGATCAGGATCGCGATCGCCGGCGGCACCTTGAGCTGCTCGAGCCTGGTCAGCAGGTACCCGACGACCAGTACCTCCTCCAGGAAGCCGTTCTCGATCGCGGCCAGGATCAGCACCGGCAGCCGCCACCACACGTCGTTCAACGTCGTCGGGGCTACGGTCAGGTTGATGCCGATCTGCACGGCGAACAGGTAGAACAGCAGGCCGGGGACCCCGATGATGGCGGCCAGCACGACCCCGACGCCGAGGTCGGCCCACGGCTTGCGCAGATCGAGCCCGAGCCGGCTCCGTAGGTTGACCCCGCTGCGCCACAGCAGGTACAGCCCGAGCGCGCCCCAGGCGAGCCCGCGCAGCACCCCGAGCAGCTGCTTGATCAGGTCCAGCAGCGACGCCTGCGCCTGCGGGACGACGATGGACACCGTCTGCGAGGCCAACGGCGCCGGGGCCAGCAGTGCGTCCACCAGATCGACCAGCGAGAACAACCCGCTCATGCCGAGTGTGACCAGGAAGACGATGAGCAGCTCGACCCGGATGGACCGGGCGGAGTAGGGACGGGGGACGGGGTCGGGCAGGCCGCCGAAGTCATCGCCCGCGGCGGTCGGCGGCACCGATGCGCTGGTCACAAGCGGCCAGCTTAGGCCGAGGTCGAGGGCACCGATTTTCTCGAAGTGGACGGAACCGGGCGCCGGGCGTGGCGTCATCGGCGGTGGCCGACACACTGGCCTCTTCACCGCGAACGCACGGCGTTCGGCGGACAGTAAGCTCCGGAAACTATGTGCGGCGAATTCTGACCCGCAGCACGCAAGCACGGTTGTGAACGACAACGGAGGATTGATGCGGTTCGGACGACGCCGGTACCTGGCGGTCGTGGTGGCGGGGTTGGCCCTGCTCACCGCCTGCGGCACCAGCGGGCAGGCGACCGACGAGACGGTGACCAGCTTCGTGACCGCCTCGCCGTCCTCGGCCGCGGCACCGAGTTCGGAGCCGGCCGCATCGCCCAGTCCGTCGCCCACGCCGTCGCCGTCACCCACCCCGAGTTCATCGGCGGCGCCGGCCACCACACCGGTCGCGACCGACCCGAACGCTCCCGCACAGGACGGCGTCGCGCTCTCCGACGGCTTTGTCCCCAAGAAATTGCAGCCGGGTGAGAAGCCGCCGCAGTTCATCATCGTCAGCTTCGACGGCGTCGGCTGGCACAAGAAGTGGCAGCACTGGTTCGACGTCGGCAAGCAGGTGCCATTCCGGTTCACCGGCTTCCTGTCCGGCACCTACATGCTCTCCGACGAGACCAAGATGCTGTACCAGGGACCCGGCCACAGCCCGGGGAACTCGTCGATCAACTGGAACACCGCGGCCGACCTGCCCACCGAGATCGCCGACCTCAACCAGGCCTACACGTCCGGCAACGAGATCGGCACCCACTTCAACGGGCACTTCTGCGCGGGCGCCGAGCCCAGCGGCAACTCCTGGACGACCGGCGACTGGAACAACGAGCTCGATCAGTTCTTCGCCCTGGTCAAGAACGTCAAGGCCAACAACCCGGCCGTGACGATGCCGGATCTGGCCTTTGACGGCGCCGAGCTCAAGGGTGAGCGGACGCCGTGCCTGGAGGGCCACGCCGAGGACCTGTTCCCCGCCCTGACCGCGCGCAACATGACCTACGACTCGTCCTTCACCCGGCACGGCATCGCCTGGCCGACGCAGTCCCCGCAATACAAGATCTGGCAATTCGGGATGGCCGAATTCCCGATTCACGGCACCGACCATTTCCAGATCACAATGGATTACAACTTCTACTACACCCAACGCAACGCATCGAGTGCCGGTGTCTCGCAGGCCGATTCGGACGCCGACGCCGCCCAGGTGCAGGCCACGTACCAGGACATGTACAACGCGACCTTCAACGGCAACCGGGCTCCACTGGTCCTGGGCAATCATTTCAACGCGTGGAACAACAATGCGTACGAAACCGCACTGACCAATTTCGTGGTGGCGAACTGTGGTCAGCCGGACACCCAGTGCGTGCCGTTCCGGGACGTGCTGGCCTGGATGAGCGTGCAGGACCCGGCCAGGTTGGCGCAACTGCAGGCGCAGGCCCCGGAGACCGGTTCCGGTAGCTGAGCCCGACTAGGCTGGCCGGTGTGATCGGTGCCGAGCGGTGGGCGTACCTCGGCCCGGAAGGCACCTTCACCGAGCAGGCCGCGATGTCCCTGGTCCGCCGCTTCGAGCTCGCCGAATCCGGCGGTGCGGTCACCCTCGAACCGATCGCCGCGGTGTCCGGTGCGCTCGCCGCGCTGCGGGCCGGTGCCGCCGACGCCGCCTGCGTGGCGATGGAGAGCTCCGTCGAGGGCGCCGTCCCGGTCACCCAGGACGAGCTGACGCACGGCGAGCCGCTGTTGATCACCGCCGAGGCCTACGTGCCGATCACCTTCGACCTGCTGGTCCGGCCCGGCACCGAGCTCGCTGCGATCCGTACCGTCGGCGCCCACCCGCATGGGCACGCCCAGATCCGCGACTGGCTGGCGGCCACCCTGCCTGCGGCCGTGGCAGTGGTGTCGGCCTCCAACGCGGCAGCGGCGGCCGCCGTCGCAGCCGGGGAGTTGGACGCGGCGGCCGCGGCCCCGGTGGCCGGACCCCGGTACGGGCTGGTCAGCCTGGCCACCGACATCGGGCACGTCCGCGACGCCGTCACCAGGTTCGTCCTGCTCCGCCGCCCCGGGCCGCCGCCGCTGCCCACCGGCAACGACCGCACCTCGCTGGTGCTCTCGGTCGGCAACCACCCAGGGTCGTTGCTCGCGGTGCTCACTGAATTCGCCGCCCGCGGCATCAACCTGACCCGGCTGGAATCCCGGCCGACCCGATCCAAGATGGGTGAGTACGTGTTCCTGGTCGACGCCGACGGCCATGTCACCGAACCGGCAATGGCCGACGTGCTGGCCGCGCTCCGCAGGCGGTCCGCGTTGCTGCGCTGGCTCGGGTCGTATCCCCGGGCGGCCGGCACGAACGTGCCCGCCGCGGACTTCGCCACCGCCGAGGCCTACCGCGCGGCCGGCGACCAGGTCCGCCGGTGGACCGTGGGCGAGTGGTCCTGATGCGGCTGCTGCTGATCCGGCACGGCCAGACGCCGTCCAACGTCCTTGGCTTGCTGGACACCGGGCTCCCGGGACCCGGGCTGACCGTCCTCGGGCACGGGCAGGCCGCCGCCCTGCCGGACTCGCTCGCCGGGCAGCGGATCGATGCGATCTACGCCTCGGTGCAGCGCCGCGCGCAGCTGACCGCGGCGCCGCTGGCGGCCGCCCGCGGGCTGCCGGTGCGAGTGCGCGGGGGCCTGCGCGAGGTGAGCGCCGGCGACCTGGAGATGCTCGGTGACGAGGAGTCCACCCGCACCTACCTATGGACACTGCGTCAGTGGATGACCGGCGACCTGGCCCTGACCATGCCGGGCGGACCCGACGGCGGCCAGGTGCTGACCCGCTTCGACGGGGTGGTCGACGAGGTGATCGGGTCGCTGCGCCGGGACGTCGGCGCTGACGGCTGCGCGGCGCTGTTCGCGCACGGCGCCATCCTCCGGCTCTGGGCGGTCGTCCGCGCATCCGACCTCGCCACCATCGAGGACATCTTCGGCCGGCACCACACCCTGCACAACACCGGGATGATCGTGGTCGACGCGGCGGCCTCGGGGAGTTGGCGCATCGCCAGCTGGGCTGGGCAGGCAGTCGGCGGCGCGCGGCTCGACGACGGGACCGCGGACGGGCCGGCCGGCGAAGATCTGCCGGTCGCCGGCTCCGGACGCTGATTATCCTGAAGGCCATGAACTCCTCGCCGATCGACCCCCGCGACCTGCGGGTGTCCGATGACGAGCGGTCGCACGTGCTCGCCCTGCTGGAAAAGGCGACCGGCCGCGGCCTCATCGACCTCGGCGAATACACCGAACGCAGCGCGAAGGTGATCGCCGCCCGGACCCGCCGCGACCTGAACGCCGTGCTGCTGGACCTGCCCGGCCTGGAGATCGCCGGCCGCACCATCGATGTCGCCAACCAGGCTGCCCGGCCGTCGAGCCTGCCGACCCCCGGGTACTCCGGCGCGCCAAAGCATGACAACGGCGGCGTGCTGGAGCTGACCGGCTGGGGGTCACGGACCTTCAAGGGCTACTGGACCGTGCCACCGCTGATCGTGGTGGGCGGCACCGGCGCCAGCACCCGGCTGGATTTCACGGCGGCTCAGCTGACCTCGCCCACCGTGACGGTCGAGTTCCGCGGGAATTACGGCGGCTCGGCCGAATTCGTGGTGCCCCGCGGTGGGGTGGTCCGCACCGACGGCCTGCAGATGCGCGGCGGGAACCTGCACAACAAGGTCGACCCGCGGACGTCGTCGGGCGGGATGACGTTGGTCCTGACCGGCACCAAGAAGGGTGGCTACGTCTCGATCCGGCACCCCAGGCAGGGCATTTTCGCGCACTGGTCGTGACGCCGAGCGCGCACTGGTCGTGACGCCGAGCGCGCAGCGGGAATGTTCGCCGGCGGAGGCATCTGCGCGTGAGTCCGGCGACCCGATCAGCAGCGACAGCGCCCCGGCCGGGCACCTGCGGAGCCGCTGGCGCGCATCACTGCCGCGAATGACCGCCGAGGAGCGCATCACTGCCGCGAATGACCGCCGAGGAGCGCATCACAGCCGATCGCGGAACGGCGGCAGGTCCCCCTCAGGCGTGACGACGGTGCCGGTGGCGATCGCCGCGCCGCCCACGTACACGCGGTCCTCGATCAGCGGTTCCCGCAGTTCCCGCGGTGCCAGCAGCCGGGCCAGGTGGTAGGCGACGATCACCACGATCGAGCCGAGCCGCCGAGCACTGCGCCGGGCGTGGCGCTGACGATGGCACCGAACTTGGGCACCAATCCCAGCAGGATGGCGACGATCGCGGCCACGTAGTAGGCGGCCGTCGAGTACACCCTGGTGGCGGCCATCACGCCGATGTTCTCGGCGTAGGTGGTGGTGGGGGAGCCACCGATCACCGAGGACAGGGCGGTGCCGAAGCCGTCGGCGAACAACGCCCGGCCCATGTACGGGCCCAGGTCCTCCTCGGTCATCTCGGCGACAGCCCTGACGTGGCCGGTGTTCTCGGCGATCAGGGCGATCACCCCGGGCAGCGCCAGCAGGATGAAGTTCAGCTGGGACTCTGGGGCGTGCAGCGTCGGTAGCCCGAACCAGGCGGCGTCGGAGACCCCGCTCACGTCGACCCGGAAGTGTGTGGTGACGTCGCCTGCGCCGGTCGGCGCGGTGATCTCGCCGACGATCTTGTTCATCGCGAAGGACAGCACGAAGCCGAAGATCAGCGCCAGGAAGATCGCGATTCGGGACCAGAAGCCGCGGAACGCCACCGTGGCGACGATGGTGAAGACCATCACCGTGAACGCCACCCCGGGGTCCTTCGGCCAGTAGACCCCGGCGACCACCGGGGCCAGGTTGAACCCGATCAGCATGACGACGGCCCCGCTGACCACCGGCGGCAGCACCGTGTGCAGCGCCCAGCCGCCGACGAAGTGGATCAGAATGCCGACCGCGGCCAGCGTCACGCCCGCTCGGACCGTAATCCCTTCCGGGGGCCGGATGCGTCACCCTGTGGTTCAGCCGGCTTACAAGTTTGCATGCACAATCTGCCTCCGGCGAAGCGGCAGCCCGATATCAGCCGGTGAGCTCGGTCGCCCACGGCGGGTTGGCGCCGGCCCGCGAGCAGGTGATCGCCGAGACCCGGGACGCGAAGGTCAGCGCCGCGACCAACCCGTCGATGGTCAGCGTCTCAAGCCGGCCCCCGAGGTAGCCGGCCTCCGCCAGGTAGTGCAGCAGGCCGCCGTGGAAGGAGTCACCGGCGCCGACGGTGTCCACCAGGGTGGTCGGCGCGATCGGCACCCGCACCTGCTCGCCCCGCAGCGAGGCGAACGCACCGGCGCCGCCGAGGCTGACCACGGCCAGCGGTACCCCGCAGGCGTGCAGGTGGATGGCGGCCTGTTCCGGGGTCCAGCCGGGCCAGAGCTGGTCGAGGTCGTCCTCGGAGAGCCGGACGATATCGGCCAGGCCGGCCCACCGGTCGATCCACAACCGGTAGGAGGCCACCGGCACCAGCAGCGTCCGCAGGTTCGGGTCGATGGATACCGTCATCGCCGGGCGCGCCCTGGCCAGCAAGCTCTCGATGACCTGGCCGGACGGCTGCAGGGCCAGCGCGAGGGTGCCGGTGTGGATGGCGACCGGTGGGCTGTACGCGGGGAACGGGCCGTCGATCAGCGGCGCGAGCGAGGCATCGGTCCACGCCCAGTCGGCGGTGCCGTCGGTGTAGAACTCGTAGGTCGCGGCGCCGGTGGCGTCCAGCCGGGCGATGGCCAGCGTGGCTGGTTCGGTGGCGTTCTCCGAGGCGCTCAGGTCGACCAGCGAAGCCTCCAGCTTTGCCCGGCACAGGGCGCCGAGGGCGCCGCCGGACAGCCGGCCGGCGAACCTGGCCGTGGTGCCCAGCCGGGACAGCGCCACCGCGGTGTTCGCCGGGCCGCCGCCCGGGTGGACGGTGAGATGGGCTGCGCCGTCGACGATTCCGTCCGGCGGCAGCACGGCATCGGCGACAACTTCACCGACGACGGCGATGGTGGGCATGATCAGCTCCTCGGCAGCACGGTTTCCGGCCCCAGGAGCGTAGTGGGCGCCGCGCTGTCCGCGCTGGCCGATGGTGCTGGTCGCGGTCCGGCTAACCCCAGCCCAGCTCGTCCAGGCGGTCGTCGTCGATGCCGAAGTGATGGGCGACCTCGTGGATGACGGTGGTCGCGACCTGCTCCCGGGCAGCCTGCGCATCCCGGGCGTGCGCCAGGATGGGCCGCCGGTAGATGGTGATGGTGTCGGGCAGGTGACCGGAGTAGTGGGAGGTCCGGGCGGTCAGCGCGACTCCGTGGTAGAGGCCGTACAGGTTGCGGGTCGGATGCCGGTCCTCGACCAGGATGACGACGTTGTCCATCGCCCGGGTGAACTCCTGCGGGATCAGGTCAAGCGCCTCCGCCACCAGCTCCTCGAACTCCTGGTTGGACATCGACACGGCCATCCGCCCATTCTGCCCGCCTGGACGAGCGGCGAGCGGGTGCAGCGCCCGCGACGAAGTCGTCGGGCGCCATCGGATACAGGAGAGCCTGTCTGACCGCATTTGTCAGACAGGCTCTACGCTCTGGGCGTGATCGACCTGCGCATCCTTCGTGACGACCCGGAGCTGGTCCGCGCCTCGCAGCGGGCGCGGGGCGCCGACCCGGCCGACGTGGACCGGCTGCTGACCGCCGATGTGAACCGGCGCTCCGCGGTGTCGGCCGGCGACTCGCTGCGCGCCGAGCAGAAGGCCTTCGGCCGGACCGTCGGCACGGCCACGCCGGCGGACAGGCCCGCGCTGCTGGACCGCGGCAAGGAGCTGGCCGCCGGGGTCAAGGAGGCCGAGGCCGCTGAGCTCGCCGCCAACCAGGAGCTGGCGGCGGCGCAGTACGCGCTGCCCAACATCATCGAGGGCGCTCCGCCGGGCGGTGAGCAGGACTTCCGGGTGATCAAGCATGTCGGGGAGCCCACGGCCTTCGATTTCGAGCCGCGCGACCACCTGGCCCTCGGCGAGGGGCTGGCCGCGATCGACATGGAGCGCGGCGCCAAGGTTTCCGGCGCGCGATTCTACTTTCTGCGCGGCGTCGGCGCCCAGTTGCAGTGGGCCATGCTGACTCTCGCGGTCAACAAAGCCATCGCGAACGGCTTCGTCCCGATGATCCCGCCGGTACTGGTGAAGCCGGAATCCATGGAGGGCACCGGCTTTCTCGGCGAGCACGCCGACGAGGTGTATCGGCTGGCCGCCGACGACCTGTACCTGGTAGGCACCTCCGAGGTCCCGCTCGCGGCCTACCGCTCCGGCGAGATCCTCGACCTGGCAACGGGTCCCGCGCGATATGTCGGCTGGTCGTCGTGCTTCCGGCGGGAGGCCGGGTCCTACGGCAAGGACACCAGGGGCATCCTGCGCGTCCATCAGTTCGAGAAGGTCGAGATGTTCTCCTACTGCCGACCGGCGGACGCCGCCGCCGAACACCAACGGCTGCTCGGCTTCGAGGAAGAGATGCTGGCCGACATGGAGATCCCCTACCGGGTGATCGATGTCGCCGCTGGCGATCTTGGCACGTCGGCCGCCAGAAAGTTCGACTGCGAGGCATGGGTGCCGACCCAGCAGGCGTACCGGGAGCTGACCTCGACCTCGAACTGCACCACCTTCCAAGCCCGCCGGCTCGGCGTGCGCTACCGGGACGAGGACGGCAAACCGCAGGTCGCCGCGACGCTGAACGGCACCCTGGCCACCACCCGCTGGCTGGTCGCCATCCTGGAGAACCACCAGCAGGCAGACGGTTCCGTCCGGGTCCCAGCAGCGCTGCGGCCGGCGCTCGGCGGCCGGGAGGTCCTGGAACCCGTCAGCTGACCCTATCTCTCGGTGGGTTGAGTTCTCGGTGGGTCGAGCACCGGTCGGCGCATCAGCCGGCCGCGCAGCCGCGTCGTTGGTTGCTCCACCAGGGAGTAACTGGTCAGTGCCGCGAGGCAGGCGACCGCCAGACAGATTGTCGCGTAGGGCCGGTAGCCCCACCCGTGCAGACCGAGCAGTGCACCGAGCTGCTCAACGGGGAACGCCCACATGTAGATGCCGAACGAGACCACCCCGAGCGGCCCCCCGAGCCGCCAGGGCAGCCGGATCAGCAGCACCAGTGTCAGGTACGCCCACGCCGGCCCACCGAACAGCTGCCATTGCTGCAGAACGAAGGACGCCTCCAGCACGCTGAGCGCGACCAGCACCGCGACCGGACCGGTCGGCAGTTGGTCGCGGTACAGGTACGCGGCGGAGCCCAGGAAGAACAGGCTGATCAGCTGGGTGCTGTCCGGCCCGAGCAGGGTGGCCTGCCAGCCCTGGGTCACCCCGTGGAAGCTGCGCAGGTCGACGTCCACCAGGCTGCTCGATTCCGCGGCCGTGATCAGCCAGAACACCCCTGTGGCGGCCGGCGCCAACCACCGGCGGCCGGCCAGGACGCCGAGGCCCAGCAGGCCGGCGAGCACCAGGTGGCCGGTGAACAGGGACGCCATCCTCCACAGCGCGCCGTTCCAGGAGACCGGGAACGGCGCGCCCTCCAGCGTCCGCCCGATCGACCATTGCCGCAGCAGCACCGTGCTGTTCTCGGTGACGAACCCCAGGGCACCCGCGTCGCCGGTGACCGGGAAGCCGGCCACCGACCCGGTCAGGCACACGACCGCGCCGAGCACGAAGAACCCGCTGACGCCCAGCGTGCCGAACGACAGCGAGTTGTTGCTCCAGGCGTAGCGGGCCGTCTCGTCGAACCCGCCGAGGACGAACGCATGTGAGAACACGACCGCGACGGCGAACAGGAAATACAGCTCCCGGCGTTGTCGGCGGAATCGAAGGCGGCCATCGTCCGCCTCGAGGTCGCCGGATGGACCGTCCTCATCACGCATTCCCGGCGGGTCGGTTCGGTGGCGGGGCCCTTCGCAACCATATGGATGGATGGCTCCGTTCCGCCCCAGACACGCGGAGACCACCGCCGGTGAGCTGCGGAAACTCCCCTGTTCGGCGGCCGACCGCCGCACTCAGCCGGTGGTCTCCTCGCCCTGTTGACCGATCGCGATCCGCTGTACCCGCCAGCCGTCGACGGCGACCACGGTGAATAGGTGCCCACCCGCGGCCACCTCGTCACCGACGGCGGGAACGTGACCCAGCAGCGTGATCACCAGTCCGCCGACCGTGTCGTAGGAGCCCTTCGGCAGGTCGATGCCGGTCCGCTGCCGGAACTCGGCCAGGCTGATCAACCCGTCGATCTCGCCCACTCCGGGCCCCGTTGCCGTCTCCGGCGACGGGCGGGCGTCGTACTCGTCATAGATCTCGCCGACGAGCTCCTCGATGAGGTTCTCGACCGTGACGATACCCGCCAGGCCGCCGTACTCGTCGACGACCACTGCGAGGTGCGCGCCCGCCGACTGCAGTTCGGCCAGCGCCGCGAGCAGCGGCTTCGTGCCCGGGAACGCGATGATCGCCCTGACCAGTTCGCGGACCATGACCGGTCGCCCGGCGAGCGCGGGATCGAGCAGATCCCTGACGTGCACGAAGCCGATCACCCTGTCCGGCGAACCGTCGGTGACCGGGTACCGGGTGTGCGCATGCTCCCAGGCCTGCCGGGCGGCCTGCTCGACAGGCAGTGAGGCGTCCAGGAAATCGATGCCGGCGCGCGGCAGCATCGCCTCCCGGACCTGCCTGTCGCCGGCGGCGAAGACCTGCCTGACGATGCCGCGTTCCTGGTCGGCCAGGCCCTCGTGGGTCATCACGAGTTCCCGCAGTTCCTCCACCCCGATCTCCTCACGGAAGGCGGTCGGGTCGGCGCGCAGCACCCGCAGCGCCCCGTTGGTGGATTTCGACAGCAGCCAGATCAACGGCCGGAACAGGGTCGCCAGCCGGTCCAGCACCGGGCCGAGCAGCAGCGCCACCCCCTCGGCGCGCTGCATCGCGTACCTGCGCGGAGTGAGCTCGCTGATCACCAGGGCGATGTAGGTGATCAGCAGCGTGATGATCACCACGGCCAGGCCCTCGGCGGCGTCCGCACTGACCCCCAAGGAGATCAACGGGCCGGCCAGCGGTTCGGCCAGGGCGGCCGCACCGAATGCGGCGGCGAAGAAACCCGCCACGATGGACCCAATCTGCACGCCGGCCAGGTAGCGGGCGGGTTCGGCAGCGAGGGCGGCGACCCGGGTGCCGCGGCCGCCGCGCTCGGCCAGCGCCCTGAGCTGCCCGGCCCGCAGTGACACCAGCGCCAACTCGGTGGCGGTGAACAGCCCGCCGATGACGAGCAGGACCAGCACGATCGCGATGTCGAGCCACGCTGTACCCATGACGGCTCCTTCGTCCCCGGTCCGCCCGGGTGCTGACGTTGTAACACCGGCGTCACCGGATCGCCCTGTCGGACACACCGGCCGCGGCCTACCCTCGATCAATGACTTCTCCGGACCGGTTGGCGGTGGACCCCAGGTGCGCACCGGGGCGGTGGCCGCGGTGAGCGCCGGCACGCAGGTTTCGGGGCCTGTCGCTGCTGCGGATTCCGGGTCCGGGCCGGGCAGTCCAGGCCGCCAGGTCGACCTGGTGATCCACGCCCCGCGAGCGATCATCGACGGGCAAGAACAGAGCGCCAGCCTGCTGATCAGGATGGGCCGGATCGTCGGAATCGAGCCGCTCGGCACCGCGCCGCCCAGCAGGCTCGTCGCTACGCTGGACGAGACCGAGGTGCTCATACCGGGTCTGGTGGACACCCATGTGCACATCAACGAGCCGGGCCGCACCGAGTGGGAGGGCTTCGACTCCGCCACCCGCGCGGCCGCGGCGGCCGGCGTCACCACCCTGATCGACATGCCGCTGAATTCGCTGCCGCCGACCCTCACCGCGCGGGCCCTGGCGGCCAAGCTGGTCGCGGCCCGCGGCCGGTGCCGGGTCGACGTCGGTTTCTGGGGAGGCAGCGTGCCGACCAACCTGGATGATCTGCCAGAGCTGTTCGCCGCCGGGGTGTTCGGTGTGAAGTGCTTTCTGCAGGATTCCGGGGTGCCGGAATTCCCGCCGTTGACCAGCGGTGAGTTGCGCGCCGCGATGCGGGTGATCGCCGGGGTCGGCGGGCTGCTGCTGGTGCACGCGGAGGACCCCGCGGTGCTGCACACCGCCCCCGTCCCGCAGGGGCCCAGTTACGCGGCATTCGTGCTGTCGCGCCCGGCGGCCGCCGAGACCGGCGCCGTCACCGCCTGCATCGAAGCCGCCGCGGTCACCAGGTGCCGGACGCACATCGTGCACCTGTCCAGCGCCGGCGGGGTCGCGCTGATCCGGCGGGCGAAGGCCAACGGGGTGCCGATCACCGCTGAAACCTGTCCGCACTACCTGACTCTCGCCGCCGAGACGATTCCCGACGGCGCTCCGCAGTACAAGTGCTGCCCGCCGATCCGCGGCCGAGCCGATCAAGAGGCGCTGTGGGAAGGCCTGGCGGACGGCACGATCGACATCGTCGTCAGCGATCATTCGCCCAGCACACCGGAACTGAAGCTGCTGGACGTCGGCGACCTCGGGCTCGCCTGGGGCGGGATCGCGTCGCTGCAGTTCGGTTTCGCCGCGGTGTGGCAGGAGGCCGCGCGACGCGGAATCCCGCTCAGCACGGTGATCGACTGGATGTCCAAGGGGCCGGCGGAGCTGGCCGGGCTGGAACACAAGGGCCGCATCGAGATCGGCGCCGACGCCGACCTGGTGGCGCTGGCCGACGCCCAGACCTTCACCGTCACCGAGGATCTGATCAAGCACCGGCACCCGATCACCCCCTACCTCGGCGCGGAACTGCGGGGGGTGGTGCGTGCCAGGTGGCTTCGGGGGACAGAATTGACCGACGAGATGGTGGCCGGCCGGCTGCTCACCCACGACACGTTCCGGGAGTAGACACCGATGAAGCGGACCGACCTCGATCTGGCCAGTCGGGCGCTCGGCGGTTCGGTGCGGCACGTCAGCGACGAATTCTTCGCGGCGTGCGAGGCGCTGCTGACGCCCGGACCGGCCGTTCACCACACCACCGCGTTCGGCCCGCACGGCAAGATCTATGACGGCTGGGAGACACGACGCCGGCGTACCCCGGGGTACGACTGGGCCATCGTGGCGCTCGGGGTTCCCGGCGTGCTGCACGAGATCGTTGTGGACACCTCGTATTTCCTCGGCAACTATCCCCCGGAGGTGTCGGTCGAGGCGACCTGGTTGGACGGCGCACCGGACCGGGCCGCGCTGGAGAGCGCCGAGTGGGTCACCGTGGTGCCCACTGCCGCGGCCCGCGGTAACACCGCAAACACCTACCGGGTCTACAACAGTCAGGCCTTCACCCATGTCCGGCTCAACATCTATCCCGACGGCGGGGTCGCCCGGTTGCGGGTGCTCGGCTCGGCGGTCCCGGACCCGCGGGTGTTGGGCGACCGGATCGACCTGGCCGCGATCCACCACGGCGGGGACATCGCCGAATGCTCCGACATGTTCTATTCCGACGCCCGGCACGTGCTCTACCCCGGCATCGCCCGCAGCATGGCGGACGGCTGGGAGACGGCCCGCCGCCGCACGCCCGGGAACGACTACCTGGTGGTCACTCTCGCCGGTCCGGCGCGGCTGTCGTTCGTCACGATCGACACCGGGTACTTTCTCGGCAATGCCCCTGGCCGGGTGCGGATCTCGGCCCGCAGGGCCGACAACGAACCGTGGCACGAGCTTCTCGGGGAGCAGCTGATCTCCCCGGACGCCAGGAACCGATTGCGGCTACCGGACGACCGGGAGGTGACGGCGGTCCGCGTCGACGTCTACCCCGACGGCGGCTTCTCCCGTCTGCACCTGTTGGGACAGCTGTCGCCGCAGGCACTGTCGGCCGCCATCTCGCAATGGTTGCGCCGGCTTCCGGCGCCGGCCTCCACCCGGGTGCTGCAGGACGCTGGGTTGGGCGGGGTCCCGGTCCGCGAGCTCACCGACAAGCAGCTGCTCACCCTCGCCTGGTAAAGCGGCCTGCCCAACCGGCTCCGCCCCGCTGTTTCGCGCGGATCAACTTCGCCCCGCTGTTTCGCGCGGATCAACTTCGCCTGCGCGGCTGAACGTCTCGGTTTTGGGACAGCTGGGACAGGAGTTGCCGAGTTCAACCGCGCAGGTGGGATTCCACCTCCCCGGCCGCCAGGGCGCGGGTGTGATCCGGGCATGAGGAGCAATCGGGGGCGGACATCGGCGGGTGAGGCGTTGCGCAAGAGGGCGCAACAGAGTCCCGGTGAGACGGGCAGCAATGTCCCGGAAAGAGGGCGCAGCAGAGTCCCGGAGAGATATATCCGCGGCGTCACGACGTTGCAACATCCGGTGGCTATCTTCTGTTCGTCGACAGTTCGCGAGTGCAACGAGGCGCCCGCACCAACATCGTGAGACCGGTCCGCATGCGATCCCGGCCCGCTTCTGCCCGCCGCGATCACCGCCACCCACCGGGCCGTTCGCGCCTGCCTCGACGAAGTGCGGCCCCCGCCGCTTCGCCGCGAATCTCTGGTCCCTCCTCATCTCTGGAGTCCGCATGACCGACACCACCACCACCCCGTCAGCCGCCGGTGGAGCCCCGCCACCCGGACTGGGGTCCGGCGAGCTCACGCAATCGCACGAGCATCTCGCCGGCGCCGGCGTGATCAAACCGGGCTATGCACCGCGTTTGACGAATGAGGATCTGGCCCCGCTCAAGAAGCAGACGTGGGGTTCGTACAACTTCTTCGCTTTCTGGATGTCCGATGTGCACAGTGTCGGCGGGTATGTCACCGCGGGCAGTCTGTTCGCATTGGGGTTGGCGGCGTGGCAGGTGCTGATCGCGTTGCTGGTCGGTATCACGATCGTGTATTTCCTGTGCAACCTGGTGGCCCGGCCCTCCCAGGCCACCGGCACCCCGTACCCGGTCGCGTCCCGGATCTCCTTCGGGGTGCTCGGCGCGAACATCCCGGCGATCATCCGCGGCCTGATCGCGGTCGCCTGGTACGGCATCCAAACCTACTTGGCGTCCGTCGCGTTGGTGCTGCTGGCAATCAAACTGTGGCCCGGGCTCGCCCCGTACGCCGAAAACGCGCAACACGGGCTGTTCGGGCTCTCGTTGTTGGGCCGGATCGGCTTCGGCGTCATGTGGATCGCCCAGGCCGTCGTGTTCTGGCGGGGCATGGAAGCGATCCGCAAGTTCATCGATTTCTGCGGCCCCGCCGTGTATGTCGTGATGTTCCTGCTCGCCGGTTACCTGGTCATGGAGGCCGGCTGGTCCAACATCGACTTCAACCTCGCCGACGGCGGCATCACGTTGACCGGCTGGGCGATCCTGCCGGTGCTGCTGTCCGCGATGGCCCTGGTGGTGTCCTATTTCTCCGGCCCGATGCTGAACTACGGCGACTTCGCCCGCTACGGCAAGGACTTCGCCGCCGTCAAGAAGGGCAACTTCCTCGGCCTGCCGGTCAACTTCCTGGTGTTCTCGCTGCTGGTGGTGATCACCGCGGCGGCCACCGGCCGGTGTTCGGGGAACTGATCATCGACCCGGTGCACACCGTGGCCCGGTTGGACAACGTGTACGCCGTCATCCTCGGCGCGTTGACCTTCATGATCGCCACCGTCGGGATCAACATCGTCGCGAACTTCGTCTCCCCGAAGATCGGATTATGACGCGTTTAACTCAGCAGCCTGGACAGGTGTCCTGACAGCATGATCACCACAGGCGCGCCTGTGACGGCCATAGTCTAGGCACTGTGGAGGATGGCCTTTGCGTGGTGGACGGCTGCGACCGTCCGGTGTTGGTCAAGGCGCGTGGATGGTGCTCGCTGCACTACCAGCGCTGGCAGAAGGGACAGCCAGTCGATGGACCCCCTCAGCGACTGCGTGATCGGCTCTGTGACATCCAGGGTTGCGGGCGCAAGCACATGGCGCGCGGTCTCTGCGTCAGCCACTACACGCGGATGGCCAAGGATCAGGCTCTGGACGCGCCGATTGTTGACCGCACGGACCATCCCGATAGGTGCTTTGTGGATGGCTGCGGTGCCCCATATCTCGCGCGCGGGATGTGCAAGCTCCACTACGACCGCTGGAATCGTGGCGCCGCGCTGGAACCAGTCGAACGGGCGCAGCGCGTCTGCGACATCCAGGGCTGCGGGCGCCCCTTCAAGGGCAACGGCATGTGCGGCATGCACTATCAGCGCTGGAAGAGTCGGGGCGAAGCGGGGTCGCCCGATCCTGTGGAGCTACGGCAGCAAGACCACTGGCACTGGAAGGGGGATGCGGTCGGCTACCACGCGGTCCACGTCAGACTGCGCGTGCAGCGGGGTCTGGCCAGGCTCCAGCAATGCCCCTGCGGGGCTCCGGCTGCCCAGTGGGCGCTGGACAACGACTCCCCCCGCGCCACCACGGGCGCCGATGGCATGCGGTACTCGCTGGACCTGGACGACTACATCGCCATGTGCGCGTCCTGCCACAGGCGGATGGACCGTGAGTGGACAGCGCAGCAGGCTGGCTGACGCGCTGGCATCCTGCGCGATGATTCCAAGCATGTTCGGGCCACCTGACGCCACCACCCAGCCCACCTGGCCTGGCCCCGTGCCCAGGGTCAAGCGTCGGCGCTCCAGCCGCCCACGGCGCAAGGTCAACCCGCGCGGGACGCGGCACTCAGCCAGCCCTGAGCTGCGGATGGCGGTGCTGGCGCGGGATCACTTCACCTGCCAGCTCTGCGGGGTGCAGCTGACCCTGCACGACGAGCGCCTGCCGACCCACGGGGTTGCCGGTCACGTCGTGGCGCACCTGGACGGGGGCCAGGTGACGGGCGACAACCTGAGGGCCGAGTGCATGCGCTGCAGCACCGCTGGGGGCGCAGTGCTGGCGCGCAAGGCCACAGCCCTGCGCCGCGCTGAGCTGGAGCGCCAGCGGCTGCTGCAGGGGCTGACCAGGGCGCTGTGAGCGACAGCCGCCGTCGTTCCGCCCCGACCAGCAGGTGACGGTGGGCGGCAGAGCTACCCGTGCTGCCCGCTCCAGCGCCGCGACGGAACCATCGTGACGGGGATCGATGTCCAGCACCACCAGCCGGTCATCCACAGCTGCGCCGACCATGGCGTTGGGCCAGCGCTTCCACCACTGCCACACCTGGTCGCGGTCCCCGCTGGCGTCCTTGAAACCGTGTGGGGTGAGCGGCTGTTTCGCCTTCGCGCCGTCAGGGTGGCAGGGGAAGACGCGCCACCCTGTTTCGACCAGCGCCAGCAAGGCTTCATCCATCGCTACCGCCATGCTGACCGCCCTTGTGGATGGTTGACAACCGTGAGTGCCCAAGCTGTTTCGCAAATGTCTGTGAGACCGTCCGGGGCGGTGAGGTATTCCGCCAGGTCAGGCGGTACGGGCCTGAAGCGGGGTTCCGGTTCCCTGTCGTCAGGGTCGCCGTTGTCTTGTCGTGGCCAGCGCTGGGTCATCACGGCGCCCCCCAGCGTGTGCCTACACTGTTGGTGCCCTGCCAGGGGTTTCGTGATGTGTTGGATGCCGCCCAGTGCTCAGCTGGGCGGCTCTGGCTTCTCTGGGGTGGCGGATGGGCTGCGGTGCTCATGCGGCACCGCTGGTGGACTTGGCTGCGAACAGGACGGCGCTGACCCTGCGCGCCGTCTCCTCCGACATCGGGGGCGCGGTGTCCAGCATCCGCTGAATC
>Ga0208851_1000468_pt1 | contig 17659 bp, 19 predicted proteins | sample NGESurshal092012_FD_184481 | JGI IMG/M metagenome (GOLD analysis project Ga0208851, IMG submission 184481) | Arctic peat soil microbial communities from Barrow, Alaska - NGEE Surface sample 415-2 shallow-092012 (SPAdes) | ecosystem: Environmental > Terrestrial > Soil > Wetlands > Peat ... | reverse complement strand
GTATCGCCGCAGGTGAAACAGCAGAGGCCCGGTCCGAAGACCGAGCCTCTGCACACGTACGCCGCGTAGGACTTGAACCTACAACCCGCGGATTAAGAGTCCGCTGCTCTGCCAGTTGAGCTAGCGGCGCATGGTGCGCGGCCACGATACACCGGGCACCGGGGGACGACGAAATCTTGCCCGTCGTCGTCGAGGGTGGCTCAGGCAGCCGATCCCTCGACCTCGTACAGCTCGTGCGAACGTGGGCCGAGCGGGTCCACGAGGTCGAGCAGCAGACTCAGGGGGATGCCCTGACGCAGCAGCTCCATCACGTCTGTTCCACGGCTTTCCTCGATCAACGTCGTCATCGTGATCCACCTCCTCGCACTCACAGAACAGGTGTCGGCGCGCCTGACAGGAACATGTTGCGCCGAGAGAGTGGTCTGTTCCGGGGATTGACATATCCGTGGGCGTGTCGCTCACGGTAGTCGCACAACTACCGTGAGTTCACCTCGCGAACGTCCAAGATCTGTCCTGGAACGGCGTGCGCCAGGCGGTCGAGGTCGGCGTGCACGATGACGGCGATCACGGGATAGCCGCCCGTGGTGGGGTGGTCCGGGCCGAGCAGTACGGGTCTGCCGTCGGGCGACACCTGGATCGACCCGGTGACCATCGGCTCGCTCGGCAGCTCGCGCGCCGGCGCCCGCCGTGGGAGCGGCGGTCCCTCGAGCCGGATCCCCACCCGGTCGGCGGATGCGCTGACCGTCCACCGTGCCGACAGCAACGTGCGGACGGCATCGGCGATGAACCAGTCCTCACGCGGACCGAGCACGACGCGCATCGGACCGGTGGCCGGGCGCGACGGTGCGTGGTCCACGTGCGGTACGGCGACGGCCTGGGACCCGGTGGTGAGCCGGTCGCCGACGGCGACCGGCTCGGGGCCGAGGCCCGCGAGCGTGTCGCGTGCGGCGCTGCCGAGCGTCATCGGCACGCGCAGCCCACCGCGCACGGCGACGTAGCTGCGCAGGCCGACCGATGGCGTTCCCACCCGGAGCAGGTCGTCGGCGAGCAGGTGCAGCGGGGAGCGGCGTACGACGGCGGTGCTCCGGCCGGACCGCTCGACGGCGAGGTCGCCCTCGGCTCCGGTGACGGCCACGACGCACGACGACGTCGCGCGCACGACGAGCCCTGCGCCGAGCGACTCGAGCCCGGGGGCTCCCTCGCGGTTGCCGACCAGGCGGTTGGCCAGCCGCAGGGCACCTCGGTCGAAGGCTCCCGAAGTGCCCACGCCGAGCGCTGCCCAACCGACGCGGCCGAGGTCCTGCACGAGCGTGAGCGGCCCGGTCGCGACCACCTCGAGCGCGCTCATGGCCCGACCGATCGGAAACGCACGCGCGTGCCGGGCGCGAGGAGGGCGGGGCTCGGTCGCGCGAGGTCCCAGAGGGCGACATCGGTGCGACCGAGCAGTCGCCAGCCCCCGGGCGACTCGCGCGGGTAGACCGCGGACCAGGTGTCGGCGATGGCCACGGATCCGGGGGGCACCCGCGTGCGCGGGGTGGCGAGGCGCGGCACGACGAGTGCGGGGTCCAGACCCTTGAGGTAGGCGAACCCCGGTGCGAATCCGCAGAAGGCGACGGCGTAGGTCATGGCCGTGTGGCGCGCGACGACCTCGTGGGCCGTGAGTCCCGTGGCCGCGCAGACGTCGTCGAGGTCTGCGCCGTCGTAGACGACCGGGATCTCGACGGTGACGGCGTCGGCCTCGTCGATGACCTTGGGCTCGAGCTCGAGCAGTGAGCGGGTGAGCGCCGCGACGTCGGCCTCGCCCGTGTGCGTGACGAGGACTGTGGTCGCTCCGGGCACGACGTCGATCACGCCGGGCAGCGGGCTGGACCGCAGTGCGAGGGCGATGCCGCCGACGTCGTCGACGTCGAGCAGCAGCGCACGGTCGCCGCAGCGGCGTACGACGGTCATGGCACGTCGACGAAGGCGGCCACGGCCACCCCCGCCGCCTCGAGGGCGTTTCGCAGCAGGGCAGCAGCGCGCGCGGCACCGGGGGTGTCCGAGTGCAGGCACACCGATCGCGCGCGCACGGACACGTCCACGCCGTCGATGCTCGTGAGCAGCCCGGTCGACGCAAGCCGCACGACCCGGGTGACGAAGGCCATCTCGTCGTCGATCACCGCGCCGTCCTGCGACCGGGGGACCAGGAGTCCCTGGTCGGTGTAGGCGCGGTCGGCGAACGCCTCGCCCACGACCGGGATCCCTTGGGCCGCCGCAAGATCCGCGAGTGCGCAGCCGGGCAGGGTGAGCACGGGGAGTGCTGCGCCGGTACGTGCCGCGTCGGAGAGGACCGCGTCGACGACCGCTCGTGCGACGTCGGCGTCGGTGGCCGCCACGTTGTAGAGCGCGCCGTGCGCCTTGAGGTAGCCGACCCTGCCGCCCGCCGCCGTCGCGTGCGCACGGAGCGCCTCGAGCTGGTCCAGCAGCTGTCCGACGAGCGTGTCGTGGTCGACGTCGAGCCGGGTGCGTCCGAAGCCCGAGCGGTCGACGTAGGACACCTGGGCGCCGATCGCCACGCCACGGTCGACGGCGAGGCAGCACACCCGTGCCATCGACTCGTCGTCGCCGGCGTGCCCGCCGCACGCGACGTTGGCGCTCGTGACCTGACGCAGCAGCAGGTCGTCGAGGCCCGCGGGGGTGAGGTCGGCGTCGCCGTTCACACCCTCGCCGAGGTCGGCGTTGAGGTCGAGCGTCGTCATGTCCGCACCGTCGCGCGCGCCTGCCTCACGCGAGCCCGGCGACCCAGTCAGAGGTCGACGAGACCGTGGCGAAGCCGTCGCCGAGCACGCCGAGCTCGACCCGGTGCACCAGGGCGGCGGGCAGGTCGTCGGAGACGTCGATGGTCCCGGTGGCGTCGTCGAGGACCGTGACGTCGAGGCCGAGGTGCATCGCCTGCCGCGTCGTCGTGTCGACGCACATGTGGGTCATGTAGCCGACGATCACGACGTGGTCGACACCGCGGTCGGACAGCAGGGATTCGAGCTCCGTGCCGGTGAACGAGCCCGGCAGCGTCTTGTCGACGACCGCGACATGCGGGCGCGAGGCCACGGACTCGTGCAGCTGCCACGCGGGCGAGCCCGAGACGAAGATGCCGGCGGTAGGGTCGGTCTCGGTGTGCCGCACGAGGACGACGGGAAGCCCGGCGGCGTTCGCGGCGTCGATCGCCGCGCCGATCCGCTCGAGCGATCCCTCGACAGGGGGGTGGACGATCGGCAGGCCGCCCGTCACGTACTCGTTCTGGACGTCGATCACGACGAGCGCACTGGTCATGGGCCCACCCTGTCAGGCGTCGCCGCGCGCCGCACCGTCCAGCCGGGAGACGAGGACGTCGACCGTCGCACGCAGCGCCGCGAGCTCGGCAGCGACGTCGGCGTCGTCCGGTCGGGCGCCGGCTGCCGTGGCGGTCGCGGGCTCGTCGTCGGGGACCACGTTGCCGTGCTCGTCGAGCTCGAGCGAGCCGCCGTCGCTGCCTACGCCGAAGAACGCGGACAGCGTTCCGGCGAGGGTCCCCAGGAAGGCGACGCCGCCGAGCATGAGGACGACGGCGGTGACTCGGCCCGCCGCGGTGACAGGATAGAGATCGCCGTAGCCGACCGTGGTGATCGTGACGAAGCCCCACCAGATGGCGTCACCGTACGTCGTGAACCCGGAGGACGGCGGCTCCGCCCACTTCACGATGACCGCACAGGCGAGGACGAGACCGCCGGCGTAGATCGCGACGTTGCCGAGCTGGTTGAGCAGGTGCTTGACCTTGCGGCTGCGCGTGCCCGCGACGGCGAGGCGGGCGATGCGCGCGAGCCGGGCGATCGTGACGAACCCGCTCGTGCCGCCCGTGATGAGGTACCACGGGAACGTGATCAGCACGACCGTCAGGTCGAACATGCCGCGCCTGGTCCTCAGGTAGCCGGGTGCGAGGCGCATGTGGACGCCGAGGTCGGCTGCGAACACCAGCCACGTTGCGATGCCGATCGCGATGCCGATCGGGCTGTCCTTCTTCGTGCTGAAGGCGCCGATGATCGGCAGGATCGCCGAGACCACGAGCCAGGGCGTGGCCCGGCGCTCCCAGTCCGCGAGCTTGGCGCGCCGCAGCTCGGTGAGGTCGACGGCGGTGTCCGTCTCGGTCATGCCCGAATCCTGACAGCGCGGCACCGCCGGTCCGCGTCACGGCCCGAGCACGGATCATCGTGTCGCGTCGAAGAGACGCGTCTGCGACGGATTCGGCGAGCCGCCACCGTCACGCCGCGCTCGGGAGCAAACTGTTCCGAGCATCTCGGCGACGAAGGAGTGAGCGTGTCGGTTCTCGAGCGGGTGGTTCCTCAGGCGTTGCGAGGGTATCAGCGGGCCTGGCTCGGCCGTGACGTCATCGCCGGCATGACGCTGTCGGCGATCGCGATCCCGGAGGTGCTCGGGTATACCTCGATCTCGCAGACCCCATTGGTCACGGGTCTCTACACGATCATCTTCCCGACCCTGGTGTTCGCCCTGCTCGGCTCGTCGAAGCTGCTCGTGGTCGGTGCCGACTCCGCGACCGCGGCACTGCTCGCCGCGGGTCTCACCGGTCTGAGCATCACCGGACTGCAGCCGAACACGACCGAGTGGGTCGCCTACTGCAGCATGGTCGCCCTCATCACCGGCGGCATCCTGGTGATCGCAAGGCTGTTCCGGCTCGGCTTCCTCGGCGACTTCCTGAGCGCGTCGGTGCTGATCGGCTTCCTGACCGGCGTCGGTGTCCAGGTGCTCACCGGTCAGATCCCCGGCATCCTCGGCGTGCCCAAGGGCACCGGTACCTGGATCCAGCAGCAGATCGACTGGCTCAAGGCGATCCCGGACATCCAGTGGGAGACGTTCGCCTTCGGCATCGCGACCATCGTGATCATCCTGGTGTTCAAGCGCTTCGCGCCGAAGATCCCGGGTGCGGTCGTCGCCGTCGTGCTGCTCATCATCGTGTCGACGGTCACCGATGCGGCGGCGCACGGGGTGAAGGTCGTCGGTGACGTGCAGGGCGGGTTCCCGTCGCCGCTCGGAATCCCGCAGGGGATCAGTTCCGACTACCTGGCCGGGCTCATCGGGATCGCTGCCTCCTGCTTCGTCCTGATCGTGGCCCAGAGCGCCGCCACCTCGCGCAGCTTCGCGATGAAGCACGGCGACAAGGTCGACGTGAACCGCGACATCGTGGGGCTCTCGGGCTCGAACATCGCCGCGGGACTCACCGGGACCTTCGTCGTGAACGGCAGTCCGACCAAGACGCAGATCCTCAACGCCCAGGGCGGCCGGACCCAGGTCGCGAACATCACGATGTCGGCGGTCGCCCTCCTGTTCACGCTCTACTTCACGAGCCTGCTCACGAATATGCCCAAGTCGGTGCTGGCCGGCATCGTCTTCCTCATCGGCTTCGACCTCATCGACATGGTCGGGCTCAGGCGCATCCTCGCTCGGCGCAAGGACGAGTTCGCCATCGCGGTCGTGACGGCGGTCGTCGTCTGCGCCATCGGGGTCGAGCAGGGCATCATCCTCGCGATCGTGGTCTCGATCCTCGACATCATCCGCCGGCAGTACCAGCCCAAGGACTTCGTCGTCGGCACCACGGACATCGACAACCCGACGTTCATGAAGGCCGAGCCGGGCGCGCAGAGCGAGCCGGGTCTCGTGGTCTTCCGCTACGACGCCCAGCTGTTCTATGCGAACGCGAACTCGTTCGTCGACGACATCCAGCGCGTCATCGAGGGAGCCCCGGACCCGGTGCGCTGGCTGGTCCTCGACGCCTCCACGCTCGACGACGTCGACTACTCCGCGGGCATCTCGCTCGGCGGCCTGCTCGACTACCTCGAAGCCCGGGGAGTGGTGCTGGCGCTCGCGCGCGCCGACTCGGGGCTGCTGGACACGTTGCAGATCTACGGTCTGCGCCCGCGCATCCCGGACGACCGCTTATTCGCCAACCTCAGCGATGCCCTCGACGCGTTCCACCGGAGCACGGCCGACGCCTGACGGAGGGCCCAGGTCGGCGACGCCGTCAGAGGGTCGGGTCCTGCGGTGGGTTGAGCACGAGCACACAGGAACCCGACGAGTGCGGGAGCCGCGAGCCGGTCGCTGTCACGGTCCAGCGCAGCCCCGAGCCGACGATGCGCGGCTCGCGCACCTGGAGCGGCACGGGCCCGCCGGCTGCCGGGGTGACCCGGAGCAGGCCGAGGGTGGCGCGCGTCGAGGACCGATGCTGCGTGCACCAGAGGTCGAGGAACTCCCCGGTGCTGAGGTAGGTGACGCCGCGGTCCTGCGTCCACGAGACCCGGATGGTCGACGGCGCGAGGTCCACGAGGTCGAGGATCGCCTCCTCGGCGATGGCGCCGCGCGCGACCGGGACGAAAGTGTCGTCCCTCGTGAGCTGGCTCGCGCGCCACGGGCGCATGTCTGCCGACATCGGGATCAACCGGAGCCGGACGCTCGGGACGCGGTCGCGGCGACCAGCTCGGCCACGGCATGCGCGTTGTCCTCCTGCAGGTAGTGCTTCCCCGCAACGACCGTCATCGATGCGAGACCCGTCTTGCGGACCACGGACATGCCCTGGCGTCGCAGCGACAGGATCGGGTCGAGCGCGCCCCACATGACGGACACCGGATACGGCGTACGGCGGCTGTCGACGACGGCGGCGAAGCCCTCCGACTCATGGCTCGGGCGCAGGTTCCGCATGATCCGCAGGTAGCCGGCACCGCTTTCGGGTCCGAGCGCCAGCACCCGCCACGCATCGAGCTCGGAGTCCGACAGGGCGTCCATGTCGGCCACGCCCACGCGGCGCATCATGAGTCGCCAGACGTCGGGCCGGGCATCCCGCCCCGCGACCCGGGCGAAGAGCTCGCCGGGATACGGGACGCTGCTCAGCTCGAACGCCGTGTTGAGGATGGTCAGCGAGCGGACCCGCTCGCCGACGAGCCGGGCCAGCTCGAAGCCGACCGGGCCACCCGCGTCGTGCACGACGAGGTGGAACGACCCGAGCCCCAGCGAGTCGACGGCGTCGGCGGAGAAGCGGCCGAGCCCGCCCACCGAGTAGTCGAGGTCGGCGCCGCGGTCGGCGAGCCCGAGCCCGGGGAGGTCGAAGCTCAACGCGTCGAATCCTCGCCGGGCCAGCTCAGGCACGACCTTGCGGTAGAGGAAGCTCGACGCCGGGACGCCGTGCATGAGCACCACCGGCTCACCGCTGCCGGACCGCAGCACGAACGAGTCGACGCCGCCCGCGCTGAACCGTCGCCCTGCTGCCTCATGCGCGCGCAGGACCGCGTCGACGCCTGCGACCTGCTCCATGGTCACCCCTGCATGTGGAGAGTTCGGCCGAAGCCCCGCCGACGTCCGGTGCCTCGTGGCTGATGTCGAGCCCGGGCTCACGGTGCGACGGATCATCCGATTCGGACGATCCGTCGGACGGCGCGACGCCATCACGATGGTCGACGCACCACCGGGCGGGCCGACCGGGTGTCGCGGGTGCACCGGAGGGTGGCGACATGAGGGTCCGGACGGTTGCGGCGCTTGCTGGGGGGTGTTCGCGCTGACTGCCTGCAGCGTGCGCACGGGTCCGCTCGACGGTTCCGCCCCGAGCCGCCCGGCGACGGCGTCCGCCGGGCCGACCGCGTCGGCCTCCACCGCCGTGAGCGGCAATCAGTGCCCGATGGCGTTCGACGCGTCGGAGGCCGACTTCTACCCCGTGCAGCCGAGCTTCTCGGCCGGCTACACCATGTCGATCCAGAAGCTCGACAGCACGACCGCGAGCTGGGCGTATGAGATCTCGGGCGACTTCCCATACTCGCAGTGGATGGCGTGGTACCTCTACGACATCAAGGGCGTGCCGCTGTTCAAGTTCTCCGACACCGCGATCACCGCCGATCCCGGGTCCACGAACCCGTACGTGCCGGGCAACAAGATCCTGGCGGCTCCGCGCAGCTACCACATCTACCTCATGCCCAGCACCACTCCGTCGTCCGTCGTGTCGAGCATGCAGTCGGCCGGCACGAACGAGGCCGTGATGCCGTCGAGCTCCAGCACGCCCGGCGTGTCGATCGTCAGCCGCAGCTACTGGTCGTCCTCGAACGACAACCTCGGCAGCTACGACCGGTTCGGCTACCACGGCCGACGAACACGCCCACCCCGACGATCTCGGCGTTCCTCACGGATCCGACGTCCGGGGAGCTGACCTCGACGCCCGTCGATGACTGCGGCTCCGCGAGCGACCTGCCGCAGAAGGTCTGGTACGACGCCTCGACGAACTCGCCCATCATCACGTTCAAGGACGCCCCCGTGCCGACCGAGCAGGAGCTGGCCGACATCCCGCACTTCCTCGCGCAGACCGGGTCCGGCGGCGGCAGCTTCGGCAAGGAGTTCCCGCCGTCACCGGTGGCGAGCGAGGTGCAGTTCTACCGCAACGTCGCCGGCAGCTCCCCGTACGCCGACGGGAAGTCGGCACCTGCTCCGGGGAACCCCCCGGACAAGTGCGGAGGCTACGTGATGGCCAACCTGCCGAACGACGTCGTCTCCCTGGTGCACATCCCGCAGGTGCCGACCTTCCCGGACTACACCGGAGCCACGGCCGACACGGTCAACAAGTCGAGCGACTACCAGGTGCAGTTCTACAGCGTCGTCGTCTACGGAGCGACGAAGCAGCTCGACGCATACGGCACCAACGACAACTCGCAGATCGGCAACACCCAGATCAAGGTCGCTCCGGACGGAAGCGCCACGGTGGTGCTGTGGCCGCAGTCGGCGACCTCGCAGCAGGTCGACAAGATCGCCGCAGTGGCGAAGGCCAACGGCTGGAACCTGCTCAAGAGCGGCATCCAGAGCGCCGTCGCCCCGAACCTCATGGTCATCCGCGAGAAGGGGCAGAACAAGACCTGGGCCAACGCCCTGAGCGCGAACCAGGTGACTCAGGGAGCGCCGTGCCCGCAGTCGGCGACGCCGACGCTGCCCCGTCCTCAGGACCCGCCCAGCGCCCAGGTGACGCAGTTCAACGGCATGGGCCTCTCGGCCCTCAGGGCCAGAACTGCACCGTCGAGGAGTTCCTGTCCTGCACCTGCCTCGCGAACTTCGGCAAGCAGCTCGTGAAGACGGGCGGGAAGTGGTCGGCGACGTCGGCCGTGCCACCGATGCAGGTGCCCGCCGCCTGACGTCCAGGAGCCGGTCAGGCGCGCATGGGTGCCTCGACCAGGCTGAGGACCTGGGCGCGGGTGACGGCCTCGTTGCGAGAGGTGGCACCGAGCTTGCGGTAGATCGAGAGCGCATGCGTCTTCACGGTGTTGGCCGAGAGGAACAGGTGCTCGCCGATCTGCGGGAACGTGAGGTGGCTCGGGAGGAACTGGAGCACGCGCATCTCCGCCGCAGTCAGCGGAACGACGTTCGTCGACTGCAGCATGGAGGACGCGAGCACCGCCTCGGTCGCGTCGAGCATGTCCTGGGCGGCCGACTCCGCGAGATCGTCCGTCATGTACGACCGCGCCTCGGACAGCAGGAGCCTGGCGAGCTCACCGTCGCCGAGGTTCAGAGCGGCCCGGGCCTGGACAAGTCGTCCGCACACATGGAACCACCGGGCGATTCCGTCCCCTGCGACCGTGAGTCGGCGTGCGGTGGCGAGGGCCACGGCCGCCCGGTCGCGATCACCGCGCAGCGAGTCGGCCAGCGACTGCGCTGTGAAGGAGTTCGCCGACGTCACGAACCGTTAGAGGTTGTGCTCCTCGACGAGCGCGGTCGACTCGGAGATCAACGCCACTCCGCCGGTGACGTCACCAGCCAGGAGCGACAGGATGCCGCGCCACGCGAGGGAGTCCGCCTCGAGCAGCTGGACTCCCAGGGCGCGCGCGAGGCGCTGCGCCTCGAGCAGCAAGGGCAGCGCCGCAGGGTCGCGGAGCAGGGTCAGGCACACCGCCCCGATGAACGCCGCGACCGCACGCCACGGGTCGTCGGGGTCGAGGCCGTCGAGGGCTCCGCCAGAGCTCGGCGCCGTCCCGCAGGGTGACCTGGCCCTCGATGGCCGTGAGCGTCGCGAGCGAGGCTGCGTACTCGTCGACCGCCACCCGGTCGCGCCAGCCGCGACCCGCATGGGTCTCCGAGCGGAGGATCCAGTGCCGCATGGAGTGGCGGTCGGCGGACTGCAGCGCCGACCACGCCGCCGCCATGCTCAGCCAGCGGTTGGTGGCTGCGACCTGGGGACCCAGGTCGTCCAACCAGCGCGTCAGGCGGTCCGGCCGACCCGAGGCGACGGAGAAGACGACGTCCGGCCAGATGAGCGCCGCGGTGGCGTCGGCATCACCGGCCAGACGCGAGTGCCGGACCGCCGAGTCGATGTCACCGTGTCCCGCGTACCACTGCGCCGCCCGGGCGTGTAGGGCCGAGAGCGTGTCGGCGTCGCAGGTCGTGGTGAGCACGGACCGCAGGGTCTCGTGCAGCAGGTGGTGGTAGCGGTAGGCCGTGCCCTCCGCGCCCAGCGAGGTGACCAGCGGGGTGCTCCTGCGCAGGCCGTCGAGGACGCCGGCCGAGTCCGTGCGACCGAGCACGGCGTCGCAGGTCGCGGGCGCGATGTCATCGAGGATCGACGTGCGCACCAGGAAGTCGCGGGTCTCGCGGGGGAGCGGGTCGAGGATCTCCGACTCGATGTAGTCGCGCGCGAAGCCGAGGTCGCCGACCTCCCTCAGCCCGCCCTGCTGCGGCACGACCGTCCGTGACTGGCGCAGCGCCAGCGCCTCGAGGTAGAGCGCGACGGCCCAGCCCTCCGTGCGGTGCAGCATCGCCTCGCGGTCCGTCGGGCGCAGGCCGATGCCCTGCGAGACGAGGAGGGCCTCGAGCTCGTCGGCGTCGAACGCGAGGTCGTCGGTGGTGAGCTCGAGCAGGCGGCCGTCGGCGCGCAGCCTCGCGACCCAGGTAGGGGTGGACTCCCGCGACAGCAGCGCCACCGAGGAACCGCTCGGGACCGCATCCGCGAGCGTCCGAAGCAGGCGTACGCAGTCGGGGTGGTGCAGCAGATGCACGTCGTCGAGCACCAGGGCGTACGGCGTCGCCCGGCTCGCCGCCAGGGTGGCGAGTCCCGGCAGGACGACCGAGGAGTACGTCGGCTCCTGGCCGGTAACGGACGCCCGGGCTAGCGGCTCGCGCGGGCCGATCGCCTCGAGCGCCGCGAGCACGACCTCGGCGAGCGCGGCGGGGTCGTCGAGGTGCGCGGCGAGCCGCACATGGTGGTGCACGCGGGGATCGACGGCCGCCCACTGCTGCGCCAGGGTCGTCTTGCCGGAGCCGGCGGGTCCGCTCAGGACGATCACCGTCGCTCCGGCCTCGAGCGACAGCCGGTCGAGGAGGGCGGTGCGGGGCACCGACATCGCGCCCGAAGGTGCGCCCAGCAGGACGAGTGCGTCGTCGGATCGCGACGGGAGCGTCATCGGGCCCTCCCCTCGCCCCGTCGGCACGTCGACGCAACATCCTGGCACGGCTCGGGAGGGCAGGTGAGGGTGCCCTCAGAAGTCATCCGGATCGGTGGATCCCTCCCGCCCCGTGACCGGGAAGGCTCGGCGGACAGGGTCCTGCGGGAGCGGAGCGACGCAGGCCGAGACGCCGGAGGGCACATGGCCACACGCGAGATCCTCGGACGCGGCCAGCAGGTGGGCATCGTCGTGGCGGCGGGGGTCGTGCCGACGACGTTCACCCGGTCGCTGTCCGAGCGGTCGTGGAAGGACCAGGGCCTGATCACGGGCCTGGCGACCGGGTCGCACTTCCTGCTCACCGTGCTGGCGCAGGACATCATCGACACTGCCGGGACCGCTGTCTCGACCGTTCTCCCGTTCCCGGACTCGTGGTCCCTCGAGCGGCGAGCGCTCGCGGCGACGCTGCTGCTCGACATCGCGGCCGTCCCTGCCGGGTTCGGCGTGGCCGCGCTTATCGACGCCCGCGACCACGAGCCGACCGCGCGGGCCGTGGCCCGGCAGGCGGGCTGGCGCTTCGGGCTCACCGGGCTCGGCGCCACGATCCTCGCCGGGGCGGTCGCCGTGCAGCGCGGCCTGGACACCCGTCTCGGGGCCGACGGCCGGATCGCGCGCCTCCCGATCGGGATCCCGGTCGGCCTCGCGACGTCGGCGGTCATCGAGCGGATCCGCCAGCGCGACACTCCGCCCGACCACCTCGCGGACCCGGCACGGTCGAACCCGCTGCTGGGGCTCGCGGCCGGTGCCGGCGTCGTCCTGGCGCTGAGCGGGCTGACGATCGGCGAGAGCCGGCTCGCCCGGCTGCTCGGCTCGGTGGGCAGCCGGGTCCTCCCCGGGTCGGAGACGACGTGGCGACGGGCCGGACACCTCGTGGCCGCGGGTGCGGTCGTCGCGGGCACGCACGCCGTGTGGACCCGGGGCATGCGCGGCATCGAGGCGGGGACGTCGAAGTTCGACGAGGGCATGGACGAGTCCGCACCCGGCCTCTGGACCGGGCCGACCGTCAGCGGCGACCCGTCGAGCCTCGTCGCCTGGGACACGCTGGGCCGCGAGGGGCGCCGGCACGTCGTGGCGATCGTGCGTCCGGAGCCGCTCGTCGACCGACCGGCCGAGGTGGTCGGGAAGGCTCGGCCCGAGCTGTCGATCTCGACGGTGATGCAGGAGCCCGCCAAGGCCACGCCGATCGCGATCTTCGTCGGGCTCGACAGCGCCGCGAGTGCGACGGAGCGGGTCGACCTCGCGCTCGCGGAGATGGATCGCACCGACGCGTGGTCGCGGTCCATGATCATGCTGATCTCGCCGACCGGGACCGGCTACGTCAACTACGTGGCGACGTCGTCCGCGCACTACCTCACCCGGGGCGACATCGCGACGGTGACGCTGCAGTACTCCAAGCGCCCGTCACCGCTCTCGCTGGGGAAGATCGGCCAGGCCAAGGAGCAGAACAGAGTGCTCTGGCTGCAGATCCTCGAGCGGGTCCGGCTGATGCCACCGGAGCGCCGACCGAAGGTAGTCGTCTTCGGCGAGTCCCTCGGGGCGCACACCAGCCAGGCGCCGTTCCAGGGCTGGGGCACCCTGGGTCCCGAGGCGCTCGGCATCGACCGGGCGCTGTGGATCGGGACCCCGGCCAGCAGCGGCTGGATGAAGGAGGTCGCGGGTCCGGACCGGGTGGGCGTGAACAAGTCGCTCGTCGCCGTCGTCAACGACTACGAGCAGTTCGTGGCGCTCGGCGACGAGGCGCGCGCCCGCACGAGATTCGTCCTGCTGAGCCACGACAACGACGGCGTCACGAAGTTCAACTCCGACATCCTCACGCGGCGCCCAGCATGGCTGGGTCCGGACCGACCGGTCGAGGAGGAGGTTCCGCGCCGTTCACCGCGCGGCATCCCGGCGTCGATGCGCTGGCGTCCTGTGACGACGTTCTTCCAGTCGCTCGTCGACATGAAGAACGCGCAGATCCCCGGCGCCTACCGAGCCTGGGCGCACGACTACCGGCCGGACCTGCCGGACTTCATCCGCGACGTCTACGACCTCGAGTGCTCCGAGGAGCAGCTGGCCCGGATCAAGGGCGCGTGCGAGCAGCGCGAGGACTTCCGCCAGGCCGTCTTCTCCTGATCCGCCTGCCTGCGCCCGGAGGATCTGAGACGCCAGACGCCAGACGCCAGACGGCCGGGGCCGCGCGATCGCTCGCGCTGCCCCGGCCGTCGTCCGATCGCGTGGGGTACTACACCGACGGCTGGGGGGTCCAGCGCAGGTAGGGCTTGACCTCCTCGACCTCACCGAAGCGCGCCTTGGCGTCCTCGGTCGAGATCGCGGGGGAGACGATGACGCGGCCGCCGGGGACCCAGTCGACCGGCGTCGAGACAGGGGCGAGGTCGGTGAGCTGCAGCGCGTCGATCACGCGCAGGATCTCGTCGAAGTTGCGACCCACGGACTTCGGGTAGGTCAGGGTCAGGCGGACCTTGTTCGCCGGGTCGATGATGAAGACCGAGCGGACCGTCGAGGTGTCGCCCTCGCCCGGGTGGATCATGTCGTAGAGCTCGGAGACGGCCCTGGTGGGGTCCGCGACGATCGGGAAGTTGAGGTCGGTGCCGCCGACGTCGCCGATGTCGCCGGCCCAGCCCTGGTGCGACTCGAGCGGGTCGACAGAGATGGCGATGGCCTTCACGCCGCGCGCGTCGAACTCGTCCTTGAGGGCCGACGTGCGGCCGAGCTCGGTGGTGCACACCGGCGTGAAGTCGGCCGGGTGGCTGAAGAAGACGGCCCAGGAGCCGGCCTTCCAGTCGTGGAAGCTGATCGTGCCCTCGGTGGACTCCGCGGTGAAGTCGGGCGCGATGTCGCCCAGACGGATGCTCATGGGGTGGTTCTCCTCGTGTCAGGTTCGGCTGCGCCGCCATTGTGCCGTGCGTCCGGTCCGCGGGGTCGCCGCAGGTCGCCTTGGCGGCGCTCGGCGACCCCGGGCGACCGCCGAGCGCCGACGGGCGGGCCTCGGCGGTCAGGGAGGCGCAGAGCACGAGGAGTGACTCGTGCTCTCCCGCTACTCCTCCTCGTACTTGAAGGACAGCTGGATCTTCGTCCGGTAGACGAGCTCGCCGGCATCGCCGACGACGATGTCCTGCTTTGTCACTTCGGCGACCCTGAGGTCACGCAGCGAGCCCGCTGCCGTGCTGATCGCCTCCGCTGCTGCCTCCTCCCAGGACGTCGGGCTCGTGCCGATGACGTCGATGACCCGATACACGCTCATGAGGACCTCCTGTGGGTGACTGACGAGTCCATCGTGGTCCGACATGAGCGTCCGCGTGCGGGAAACGGCTCCCTCGGGCGTCGCGGTGAGCGCCGCAGCTCGTCACCTCCCCGGGAGGGACCCCGAGGATGCGCGGCGGCCCCCGGGCTGGCATGGTTACCCGTGAGTAACGAGGGAGAGGACACCATGCGCCGTACGACGTTCAACGAGGACCACGAGGCGTTCCGCCTCATCCTGCGCGACTTCATCGCCAAGGAGGTCACCCCCCACTACGACGAGTGGTACGCCGCGGGCCTCGTGCCGCGCGAGCTCTACACCAAGCTCGGCGAGCTGGGCATGTTCGGCATCGAGGTGCCGGAGGAGTACGGCGGCGCCGGGCTGACCTCATTCAAGTACACGGCCATCATGACCGAGGAGGTCACGAGCGCGGCCGTCAGCTTCGGCGGGTCCGGCGTCCACACGGCGCTGTGCCTGCCCTACATCCTCTCGCTGGGCACGGAGGAGCAGAAGCAGCGGTGGCTGCCGCCGTTCGTCACCGGTGAGCAGATGTGGGCGATCGCGATGACCGAGCCCGGGACCGGTTCCGACCTCGCGGGGATGCGCACCTCGGCGAAGCTGTCCGAAGACGGCAGCCACTACGTGCTCAACGGTGCCAAGACGTTCATCACTGGCGGCGTCCACGCCGACCGCGTCATCGTCTGCGCACGCACCTCGCCGCAGTCGGAGACCGACCGGCGCTTCGGCATCTCCCTCCTCGTGGTCGACACCGCGTCGGACGGATACGCCGTCGGCCGCAAGCTCGACAAGCTCGGCCTCAAGACCTCCGACACCGCCGAGCTCTCGTTCTCCGACGTCCGGGTGCCCGTCGAGAACCTGCTCGGTGAGCAGGACAAGGGCTTCTCCTACCTCGGGCAGAACCTCCCGCAGGAGCGGCTCTCGATCGCGATCGGCGCCTACGCGCAAGCGGCTGCCGCGGTGCAGTTCACGAAGGAGTACACCCAGCAGCGCAGGGTGTTCGGCCAGCCGGTCGCGCACTTCCAGAACACCAAGTTCGAGCTCGCGGCCTGCCAGGCCGAGGTCGACGCCGCGCAGGCGGTCTCCGACCGCGCGCTCGAGGCGCTCGACGCCGGCGAGCTCACGGCGGCGGAGGCGGCGTCGGCCAAGCTGTTCTGCACCGAGGTCGCGCACCGCGTGATCGACCGGTGCCTGCAGCTGCACGGTGGCTACGGCTTCATCAACGAGTACCCGATCGCGCGCCTCTATGCCGACAACCGCGTCAATCGCATCTACGGCGGCACGTCCGAGGTCATGAAGATGATCATCGCCAAGGACATGGGGCTCTAGCGGTCCGGGGGTGTTTGCCGACCGCGTCCGTGACTTTCGCTGACGGCTGAAATCGGTTGTGCATCAACGGGTCTGGGAGGGGTCGGACTGTCAGACCCCCTGTCTAGTCTGCTCGTATGTGTTCGATCGTGGCGCAGCCGACCGGGTCCGCCGGGTCGCGGTTCGCTGCGCTGGTCGAGCACTTCGGCGAACTCGGTGCGCAGGTCACCGCGATGCTCGTCGACCCGGCGCTCGCGGCCGAGGTCGCCGCGATCCCCGGTGACGCGCTTGCCGGGTTCGTGACCTCGCTCGCCTCGTCCGTCAGTGCCGGAACCGCTGCGCTGACGGCGGTGGCGGGTCAGGTCGATGCAGCGGGTGGCCGGGTGACCGGGACGCTGATCGTGGGGAAGTTACGCGCCGACGTCGCGGTTCCTGCAGGCCGAGGCGGGGATGTCGAAGCAGTCAGTGGCTCGCCCTGAGCGCGACCCGGATCCCGACGGTCATCTCCCGGACCGCGTCCGTCGACACTCGGCCGTCGAGCCACGACTCCCCCACGACGGCGTGGTCGCCGCGCAGGTCCCGCGCGCGGGCGATGGTCGCGGAGGCAGTTCCCCGCGGCCGAGCGCGACCTGGCCCGCAGGGCGGCGCTCGAGACCGTGCTCCCGGTCGCCGAGGTCGGCACAGTGGCGGACGTCAAGCGGAGACGCCGGCCGCGGCGATGGCGGTGCTCGAGCGCAAGGATGCGCCGCGACGGCGACCTGGCCCCGCAGGAGCAGCTCGCGCCCGGCGTCGACCCGGAGACGTGGGACGGGCGACGTTGGGCCAACCTCCTGCACTCGCACCTGCTCGCCATCGCGTTTGGCGACACGTTCAACGGCCTGCTCGACGACAACCGCGTCGGGTCGCACCACGGCATCGCCCCGCACGTGACCGTGACCGTCGACCTCGCGAGGTTCGAGGCCGGGATGGGCGCCGACCTGACCATGCCCGGCAGCGACAACCCGGTCCTCCTCCCGAACGAGACGGTCCGCCGGATCCTGTGCGACGCCGACGTCACGACCGTGGTCGTGCGGCCGCTGGCAGTCCCGAACCCGGACGGCAGCACCACGTCGCTCGCCGGCCTGCTGCTCGAGGGTCCCGCGAGGTCCTCTACGTCGGGCGCTCGGAGCGCGTCGTCCCGCCTCGGCTCCGCCGCGCGCTCGAGGTGCGTGACGGGCACTGCCGTTTCCCCGGCTGCCGAGCCCACGTCCGCCGTTGCCACGCCCACCACGTCACCGAGTGGGAGAACGGCGGCTCGACGGACATCGACAACACAGTCCTGCTGTGCGTGCGTCATCACCACGCCGTGCACGAGGGCGGCTGGTCGATCACCCGTCCGCCGGCATCCCGCCCGGCGGCACCGGGTGCTGGGACTTCACCCCACCCGAACGACGAAGGCAGCCCTGGTGACCGGGGCGCACCACCCACCGACCGTCCCCCAACGGGACAGTGATGCCGCGTCAGCCGCGCGCTCGCTTCGCTAGTGGTTTGTGTTTGTAGTCTTTTGACGGTTGGCCTTCTTGAGGATCTCCTCGCTGGTCTTGGTCCAGACGAAGGGGTGCTTGCGGTC
>Ga0208851_1000466_pt1 | contig 17720 bp, 14 predicted proteins | sample NGESurshal092012_FD_184481 | JGI IMG/M metagenome (GOLD analysis project Ga0208851, IMG submission 184481) | Arctic peat soil microbial communities from Barrow, Alaska - NGEE Surface sample 415-2 shallow-092012 (SPAdes) | ecosystem: Environmental > Terrestrial > Soil > Wetlands > Peat ... | reverse complement strand
ATCGGTGGAGGTGACCTGCACCGACCCGGGACTCTGGGCGTAGAAGCTCAGCGCCCGTGCATCGCGGATGGGCAGCCGGTCGTTGATGAGGAAGAGCTCGATGTCGCCCCGCGTCTCTCGCGAGGCGACCCAGCGCACCTCGGTGTCGAGGCTCGCGCCCATGACCCCCAGCACCGTCGCGTTGGGCACCGGCGGAACCCCGGAGCCCCAGGTGTAGCCGGGCGACACGGTGAGGTCCCAGTTCGGGGCGAGCGCGAAGTAGATCGGCTGGGTCACCTGCCATCCGTTCTGCGCGCTGTGGGCGGGCGTCGTCACCAGAAGCCCCGTCTTCTGAGGCTTGAGCGGCACGTCGAGGACGGGAAGCGGCAAGATTGGGATGCCGTAGACGTAGATGACCGGGAGGAAGAGCCACGCCCGATCTCCGGGGTGGATGTCCGCCGCGGTGGCCTTGATGCTCCAGTGGGGCTCGAGCGGGTTGCAATCGCACGGGGTGAAATCCAGGCCCTGCACCTTGAGGTGACCCTTGTCCACGCGCTCCACCCGCTCTACCCGCGCGGCGAGCGTGGTGCGGCCGGTGGCGACCAGCTGCTCGGGGGTGGTGGTGGCCAGGAGCGCCTGGGGGCTGACGTCGGGGGCCTTGAGGAAGAAACGCCCGTTCTCGAGCTTGAGCCAGTTCGCGTCGAGGGCGAGCGTGAGTCCATCGGCCACCGCACCTGACAGGCCGCTGACCGCGTAACAGTGGCCGCTGGCCGTGACGATCTGCGTCCGCTGGTCGTAGTCGATGCGATCGGCCCGGATACGCGCGGTGTCGGTGCGCAGCTCTGCCTGGCCCTGCAGATGGAGCACCTCGCCGTGTCCATCCGAGGTCCCCTGCGCCGCCTGATAGCGGATCGGCTCTCCTTCCGCGGGGAGCGGAGTCGCCGGAGCCTGGGCGAGCAGGACGAGAACGGGGCCGAGCGGGATCATCGCGGGGCGTCGGGCCGCCCCGACCGGCTCAGGGCGCGAACTGCAACGAGACCTCGTTGCCGTCCTGCCGGGCTTGATACTCCACTTTGTCCCGCAAGGTGACGGCGACCCGAACGGTCTTGCCACCCGCTGGACTCGGGACGATCTCCAGCACCGGGCCCCCGAAGAAGCGGGTGTCGAGTGGACGCCGATCGTTGGCCTTCAGGAAGGTGGTGTTCTCCAGCTCGAGCACCACCGTGCGCCCGTCGAGCTGCGAGACCGTGTAGCGCACCGGCTCGTTGGTCCGGATGAAGACGCGGGACCTCTCCGGCGAGAAGCCCACCAGGGTCACCGTCTTGCGCCGGGCGCTGACCTCCGCCCCGCCCGCGGCGGTCGCCACGCTGAGCCTGGCGGGCGGTGGCTCGGGAGCGGCGCGCGCCGCCGGAGCCCGGTCGGCCGAGGCCACCACCACCGGCCGCCGTGCCTCCTCCGCTGCGCGGGCCGCATCCTCCTGCGCCCTGCGCTGGTCGGCCGCTGCGCGCGCGGACGCCTCCTGCGCCTTCCGCTCCGAGTCGGCCTTCGCCGCCCGGAGCGCGGCGTCCTCCTGCGCCATCCGCTCGGCCTCGGCCCGTGCGGACGCCGCCCGCGCCGCGTCCTCCTGGGCCTTGCGCTGCTCGGCGGCCGCCCGCGCGGCGGCCTCCTGCGCGCGGGCCTGCTCGGCGGAGGCGGTCGCTGCGGCCTGCTGCGCCTTCTGCTGCTCGGCGGCGGCACGGGCGGCCTCGGCCTGTGCCTTGCGCTCCGCCTCCACCCGTGCGGCGCGCGCTGCGGCCTCCTGCTGCGCCTGCCGGTCGGCCTCGGCCCGTGCCGCGGCTGCCCGGGCGGCGTCCTCCGCCGCCTTCTTCTGCGCCGCGGCGGCGCGTGCCGCTGCCGCCTCCTGGGCCTTGCGCTCGCTCTCCGCGCGCGCCTGCACCTCGCCCAGCTGCTTCTCCCGTGCGGCCCGCTCCTGTGCCGCACGCTCCTGCTCGGCCTGGGCCCGCGCCTTCCGCTCGGCCTCGGCAGCGGCAATGGCTTCGCGCTGGCGCACGAGCTCGGCCTGCTTCTGCTGCTCCGCCAGTGCGGCGGCGCGCGCCTGCTCAGCCGCCCTCGAGTCCGCCTCCTGCTTCGCGGCGACGCTGGCCGCCGGGGCGGCCTCCGGGGTCGGCCTCGTCGCCACCACCGTGGGGGCGGCGGTCGCGAGCGCGCGGGTCTGGTCGATGGCGGCACGGTCCGCGGTCGAGGCGCTCGTGGCGGGAACGGGCGGCGGCGTGGTCCGCACGGCCACGGCGGGAGGCGGGCCGGAGCCCACCTTCACCACCAGGGTGTTTCCGCTCGCCTGCACGTCGGGCTCGGCCTCGCGATCGAAGCCGATCACCACCCGGGCGATGGCGCTCGCGTCGTTGCCGTAGGTGGCTGTCTTCACCGCAGTGATGCGGCCACCGGGCGGGACCGACACATCCTCAGGCACCCCGGCGAAGACCGCCTCGCTGATGTCGATGACGAACCTGGGCGGGTCGGTCATCGGGAACGTGGTGAAGCTCGGCTTGCGCGTCCCGACGATCTCCACCGTCCCGCCCTGCACCGAGACCTTCTGGATGGTGTTGACCCCGGGGTCCGCCGCGCGTGCGCTCGCGCCGGCGAGCACCCAGAGAGCGAGAACTGCCAGCGCGCCGTTCCTCACGAGGGGGCAGATGCTACAGGGGCCGGCCGGCCCCGGCCAAAAACGGCCCGCGCACACCGTCACCTACGTCTGGAGCCTCGGGAGCGACGGGCCACGCGTCCGGTGCGTGCGCGCGTACTCGACCAGGTTCTTGATGTCGTAGCAGATCTGCCGGATGTCGTGCCCCATCGTCAGCTCGATGTGGCTGTTGCCCTTCACCGGCCGCCAGAGCAGGTACTCGCTCCGGGCCGCGCGGTACACGCTCCTGGTCGACTCGACCGAGGCCAGGGGATCGAGGTCGCCAAAGATGATGGCCATCGGAACCGAGATGTTCGCGAAGCCCTGCTTGTAGTCGTACCCGGTCCGATAACAGGTCAGCTCCCCGCGCCGGATCCACCGGGCGAACTGCTCGAGCACCTTGCGAGGCTCGCGCTCGCCGCCCTCGCGCAGGAGCCAGCGGATGTCGGCGCCGCTGACCCGGCTGGGGTTGGACAGCCAGTTCACCCGCCGGGCCAGCGCGTCGTAGACCGGATGGGTCTCGGCACGGGCGATGAGCCTCTCCAGCGCCTTCAGCCACTGGTCCACCGGCACGTAGTTGAAGGTCAGGAGCGCATGGACGACCGGCTCGAGCTCGTCTCCGGCTGGAAGCCGAGCGAAGTCCGCTGCCCGCCGCTGCACCAGCCGGCCCAGCGCGACCAGCCGGCGCTGGACGTTGATGGCCTTGATGCCCACGTCGATGAGGGCGCCGGTGAGCGGGGTGGTGAGCGCGAGCAGCCGGAGCAGAAGGAACCCCCGGCCGAGGTCCGCGGGGGCCCCGATGGTGACCAGCCCCTCCAGGTCGTCGTGGAGCCCGGCGTACCCGTAGCCGAGCATCCCGCCCATGGAGTGTCCGCAGTAGAAGATTCGCCGGTGTCCGGTCAGCTCCTTGACCGCATCGACCGCCGCCGGAATGTCGTTGAGCAGGTAGCTGTCGAGGTCCCAGCCGTACTCGATGTCCGGAGGCAGGGGCCGTCCGGTCAGCTCGGAGCGCTCGTGCTGCAGCCGCTGGCTGCTCTTGCCGTGTCCGCGCAGCTCGACGATGTGGATGTCGAGCCCGAAGTAGAGGAGGTTCTTGACGAACTCGCCGCTCGTCCAGGTGTGGCGGTTCTGCGAGAAGCCATGCACGAGCAGCAGTGGCTCTCCGAGGAGCGGCTGCGGGAAGGCCTGCGGGGTGGGCTCGTACCGGGTGACCACGAGCGTCCACCCGTCCGAGGTCTCCACCTCGTAAACGCTCTTCCGGTACAGGTCACGGAACGCGACCTCGTCGACCGTGGGCGGGACGACGGGACCATGCGCTCGGGGCAGACGCATCCGGCATTGACTTTAGGGTCGGTGCTGCGCCGCGCCAAGCACCATGGAGATGTCTTCCAGCTGCGCCTTCACTGCGCCGACCAGGTACAGCGAGCCTGCAACGAGCACCCATCCATTGGTGCTCGCACGGAGCCGCGCCCGCGCGAGGGCCTCCTCCGGCGACGCGGCGACGTCCACCACCGGGCACAACGTCTGCGCAAGGCCGAGGTAACCGTCCGGGTCGAGGCTCCGCGGCGTCGGAAGATGGGTGAGCACCGCCGAGGCACACCGCGGGAGGAGCCTCCGGAGCATCGGCTCGACCCGCTTGTCCGAGACCACGCCGAAGACCAGATCCACCGGCCGGCCCGCGTAGGGCGGGGCGTCGAGCGCGGCCCGGAGCGCCTCCACCCCATCCTCGTTGTGCGCGCCGTCCAGCAGGAGCGGTGGGTGTCCGGGGATCTGCTCCAGCCGTCCCGGCCAGCGGGTCCGGCGGAGCCCCGTGCGGATGGCCTCGTCGCCCACCCCCACGCCCTGCCGCTCGAGCAGCCGGGCGCAGCTGACCGCGACCGCCGCGTTGTGGTGCTGGTGCTCGCCGTGGAGCCCGAGCGCGAGCCCCTCGAGCGCGCCGCCCGGCCCGGCGTAGCGCCCGAGCGCATCGAGCGAGAAGTCGCGGCCCTCCCGGAGCAGCGGGCTGCCGGCGGCCGCAGCGCAGGCCTCGATGGCGGCCAGCGCCTCGGGGTGCTGCGCGCTCACGACTGCCGGCGTTCCGTTGCGGAAGATGGCCGCCTTCTCCCGGGCGATGGCGGTGAGCGTCTCGCCGAGGAACTCGGTGTGGTCGAGCCCCACCCGCGTCAGGGCCGTCAGCCGAGGGCGGGCGGTGGTCGTGGCGTCGAGCCGGCCGCCCAGGCCCACCTCCAGCACCGCGACGTCCACCCGCTCCCGGGCGAAGTGCTCGAGGGCCAGCAGCGTCCCGAGCTCGAAGTAGGTCGCCCCGGCCGCGGCAGGGGAGCGGCGAAGCACCTCCACGACCCGCGTCCCGAGCGCCTCGTCCTCGATGGGGACGCCCCCGACCTGGATGCGCTCGTTCACCCGGACCAGATGGGGCGAGGTGTAGAGCCCGACGCGGTGCCCGGCGGCGCGGAGCATGGCGTCGAGGAAGGCGCAGGTGCTTCCCTTGCCGTTGGTGCCGCCCACCTGGACGGCGTGGAGCTGCAGCTCCGGGTGCCCCAGCTCCTCGAGCGCCTCGCGCATCCGCTCCAGGCCGAGCACGACGGTGGAAGGACTGCGCGACGCGAGGAACGCCCGCCCCTCCTCCGCGGTGCGCGGCAGGTCCATCAGCCCATCAGGCCGAGCAGCGCCCCCAGCCGGCTGCGCAGCTCCTTGCGAGGGACGATGGCGTCCACCATGCCGTGCTCCAGGAGGAACTCCGAGCGCTGAAACCCCTCGGGGAGCTTCTGTCGGATGGTCTGCTCGATGACCCGCGGACCGGCGAAGCCGATGAGCGCCTTCGGTTCGGCGAGGATCACGTCGCCGAGCCAGGCGAAGCTCGCCGCCACGCCGCCGGTGGTCGGGTGGAGCATGACCGACACGTAGGGTTTCTTGACCTCGCGGAAGCGGGCGATGGCCGCGGAGGTCTTCGCCATCTGCATGAGCGAGAAGATGCCCTCCTGCATCCGGGCGCCTCCCGAGGCGCTGAACACCACCGCGGCGCAGCGGCGCGCGGTGGCGCGCTCGAAGAGCCGGGTCACCTTCTCACCGACCACCGAGCCCATGGAGCCGCCCATGAACTCGAAGACGAACGCACCCACCGACACCGGTTGTCCTTCGATGCGTCCGAGCCCGCCGACGAAGGCATCGTTCTCGTCCAGCGCCCGGCGCGTCACCCGCAGCCGATCGCGATACTTCTTGGTGTCGGAGAAGCCGAGCGGATCGGTGGGCTCGAGCTCCCGGTCCGTCTCCTCGAACGTCCCCTCGTCGAGCAGCGCCGCGAGCCGCGCCCGCGCGGGCCAGGGCATGTGATGGCCGCAGAGCGGGCAGACGTTGAGGGCCTTCTCCACCTCGGCCCGGTAGACGATCTCGTCGCACTCCTCGCACTTGGTCCACAGCCCCTGCATGCGCGAGGGCTGCTGTCGGAGGCTCTCGACGTCCTCCGGCTTCACCGGGGAGATGCGCGGCTTCTTGCTGAACCAGGCGGCCATTCGAGGGACGAGGGGCGTAACGGACCGGGCGGGCGGCCGTCAACCGGCTAGAGCTCGAAGCGCTGCCCGAGCTCCAGCACCCGCACCGGCAGCCCGGCAACCTGTCGCTTCAGCTCGGCCACGAACGCCGGCTTCAGGTGGTAGAGCAGGACCTCCGCGCCGTTGCGCCGGAACTTTCCGAGCTCGCCCCGGAGCGTCCGTGGGGTGAGGTGGCCGGAGATGTCGGCCAGGTCCTGCAGCTCGTCCGGGAAGCTGGTCTCGAGCAGCAGCGCCTTGAGGTTGGAGATGCCGTTGAGCACGTCCCAGAGCCGGTCGGTGGGCCCGGTGTCGCCGCTGATGGCCAGCGCCGTCCCGTTCCGCTCCACGACGAAGCCGCACGACTCCACGGGATGGCTCACCAGCACCGAGCGGACGCTGTAGGGGCCGGCCTGGAACGCCTCGCCCGGGGTGAAGCTGCGGAGCGCGTAGATCGGCTGCTCCACCGAGGGGATGCGGGTGAAGTCCGGCCAGAGCGCGCCGTTGAACACGTTGTCCCGGAGCGTCTGCACGCAGGTGTGGCTGGCCCAGATGGTGATGGGCGTCTTGCGCCAGCCCAGCATCAGGTCGGACAGCAGCGGGAGGTCCTTCACGTGGTCGAAGTGGCTGTGGGTGAGGACGATGTGATCCACCTTCGAGAGCGCAGGCAGATCGAGCGAGGCGGTCAGCGCACCGGCGTCCAGCGCCAGCGCCCCGTCGACGAGGAAGCAGGTGCTCCGGCATCCGGGGAGCTCGCCGCCGTGACAGCCGAGGATGTCGAGGATCATGGCTCCCCGAACTTCCAGCGGAGCGCCAGGAGCTGGAGGTAGTCCGTGAGCCGGGCGGTGTCCCGCACCAGGAGGCGGTCACCGCTGCGCTCCACCAGCCCGCTGCGCTCCATGCGCGCCAGCTCGGCGCGGACACCGGCCTCTCCGACCCCGGTCAGCGTCGGTAGCTCACGGACGTTGAAGTCGATCTCCACGCCCTCCTCCATCGGGCGCCCATGGCTCTGGCAGGCGTGGAGGACCTGCTGGACCACCCGGCTGGCCGGGTCCGCCAGGAGCAGCGTCTCGATCTGCGCGTCCGCCGCGTCCAGCCGCTCGGCCAGCTTCTTGATCATCCGCACCGCGATCTCGGAGTTCCCGCGGATCATCCCCTCGAACGTCTTGGGATCGATGACCAGGAGGCGAGCCGGCTCGTCGACCGTGGCCGTGGCATTGCGCGGCCGATTGGAGATGAGGGCCATCTCGCCGAAGAACTCGCCAGGTCCGAGCGTGGCCAGCGTCTGGACCGTCTCGCGGACGGTCTTGGTGATGGTCACCCGGCCGGACTGGAGCACGAACATCTCCTTGCCGGCCTCGCCCTCGTGGAAGAGCACGGTTCCCTTGGGAAACTCCTTCCCGAAACGCTGGAAGAGCGTGTCCTCGGCGGTGGGCATGTGGCGGGTTCGTGAGTCAATCAAGGGGGCCCGGGCTTCGCAACTTCCTGGCGACCTACACGCTGGACGTCCGCACCTCGGACAGGTAGCGACGTGTCACCCGGTCATCCGGGCGAGCGGCCAGCACCGCCTGGAAGCCTTCCTCCGCCTCCTGGACTCTCCGGGCGGCGAGCGCGTCCACCGCCGCCTCGAACTGCGCGATGGTGGCCTGCTCCTCCGGGGTCGGGGGCCGCAGCGCCATCAGCTCCCACACCCGCACCGCCTCGCTCCTGCCGCGCAGACGGAGCGACCCGAGTCGGCGACCGGTGGCCTGCGGGGCGACGCGCTTCCAGGTGTCCTCGGACACCATGATGCTGGTGTGGAAGAGCTTGTTCGCTCCCTCCAGCCGCGAGGCCATGTTCACCGCGTCGCCCATGACGGTGTAGTCGAAGCGCAGGTCCGAGCCCATGTTGCCGACCACCATCGGTCCGCTGTTGATGCCCACGCCGATCTCGATCTGCGGGAGGCCCTCCGCCCGCCAGCGCCCGCGGAGCGTCTCCAGCTCCTCCAAGAAGCGGAGCGCCGTACGGCAGGCGCGCAGCGCGTGGTCCTCCTGGGGCACCGGCGCTCCCCAGAACGCCATCAGCGCATCGCCGATGTACTTGTCGAGCGTCCCGCCCTCGTCCAACACGATGCGGGTCATCGGCGAGAGGTAGCCGTTGATGAACTTCACCAGCGCCTCGGGCGCCATGGTCTCGGACAGCGCGGTGAAGCCACGGATGTCGCTGAACAGCACGGTGCAGTCGCGCTTCTCACCGCCGAGCCGGAGCAGCTCGGGGTGGTCGAGCATCTCGGTCATCACGCTCTCCGCGACGTAGTAGCGGAAGGTGCGCCGCAGACGGGCCTTCTCCCGGTCCGTCGAGAGATAGCCCACGAAGACCACGGCGAAGGCGACGAAGAAGACGTTGGCCAGCGGGAGCACCGAGGCGAGCACCACCCCGCCGCGCAGCATGAGCTGAACCAGGAGGAACCAGGCCGCGGCGAGCGCGAGGGGGACGGCCGCCTTCAGCCACGGCGCGGCACGTGGCAGAACGACGGCCAGGAAGAGGCCCACGCCGAGCATGAAGATCAGCTCGGCCAGGACGGCGCTGGCGCCCCGCTGGAGGAACCGGCCGGAGAGGATGCTGGAGAGCATCGCCGCGTGGGCGTAGATGCCCGCCTCGACGTTCCGGAACGGGGTCACCACCTGGTCGTACTGGCCGACGAGCGTCACGCCGACGAGGAGCGCCTTGCCCCGGAGCGCCGCCTCCGGCACCTGGCCGTCGAGCACGTCCGAGAGCGAGACCGTGTGGAACACCTCGGCTGGGCCCGGGTAGTCGATCCGCGCGCGCGGCCGCTTTCCCGAGAGCGGCACCGAGCGCAGCGTCTGCCCGTCCTTGCGCAGGCGGGCGGCGACGAGCTGCGCTTGCTCGGGATCCCACACTGGCTCGACCGAAGCGCCCAGCGCCACCGCGGCGGTCTGCAGCTCCAGCGACGGGAGCAGTCCGGGCGGGTGCTCGAGCTGGACGAACGGCGGGGTGAGGCGCACCACGCCGTCGTCGTCCCGAACCACGTTGAAATGGCCGAGCGGCTGACCGGCGGGGAGGAGCTGCGGGAGTGGCACCTGGGCGGAGACGAAGCGGTCGGCGATGCTGCGCTCGAGCGGGACCTCGAAGAACGATCCGCCGGTCGGACCGGGGAAGCGGGTCAGCATGCGCGGGCCCAGGAGCAGCTCGGCGGTCCCCAGCTGCCCGACGTAGTCCTGCGCCTCCCCGGTCCCGTACGCGGACACACCCTGGACCAGCACGGGTGATGCGCCCAGCGCCCGGGCGAGGGCGGCGTCACCTCCTGCCGAGGCGCGGGCCCGCAGCCCGACCAGCACGGGGGTGAAGGGCTGGCGCGAGGGCTCGGGGAGGCCCGCCACGGCACGCCCGAGCGCCTCGGCCGCCTGGCCCAGCGCCGCCGACTCCGCGCCGGGGTCCCGGTCCGTGAAGGTGATGTCGAGCCCGATGGCCGCGGGTCCCGCCGCGCTCAGCCGGGAGATGGCCTCGGCCACCAGCTCACGTCGCCAGGGCCAGCGGCCGTGGCGCTGCACCGACCGCTCGTCGATGGCGGCGACCACCACGTCGGAGTGCGGTGGCCGGACGCCCCGGGCGCGCATCTGGAGGTCCGAGACGCGGCCCTCGAGCGCGGACAGGAGCCGGACCACTGCCATGGCCGGGCCGCTGCGGGCGCCCGCCTGCCGGCCGTCCGTGCCCAGGTGGAGCAGCGCCAGAGATCCGGCCACGGCGAGCCCCACCAGCTCGTACCGGCGACGGCTCACCCACAGGAGGCGCTCGGGCAGCACGCAACCGGAGAGCCTACGACAGACACGGGGTGCTCGTCGGCGTGGGTCAGATCGCGTAGAAGGGCGCCCGGAGAATGGGACTCACCTACAAGGACGCAGGCGTCGACATCGAGGCCGGTGACGCTCTGGTGGAGCGCATCAAGCCGCTCGCCGCGCGCACGCTCCGTCCGGAGGTCCTGTCGGGAGTGGGGGGCTTCGGCGGTCTCTTCGCCATCCCCCCGGGGAAGTACCGCGAGCCGGTGCTGGTCTCCGGCACGGACGGTGTGGGGACGAAGATCAAGCTCGCCATCGCCTCCGGCAAGCACGACACCATCGGCATCGACCTGGTGGCGATGAGCGTCAACGACGTCCTCACCTCCGGCGCCGAGCCGCTCTTCTTCCTCGACTACCTCGCCACCGGACGGCTCGACGTCGAGCAGGCGGCGCAGGTGGTGGCGGGCGTGGCGGAGGGCTGCGCCCGCGCGGGCTGCACGCTGCTCGGTGGCGAGACCGCCGAGCATCCCGGCTCGCACGGCAACGAGTACGACCTGGCCGGCTTCTGCGTGGGCATCGTGGAGCGCTCGCGCATCCTCACCGGCCGATCCATCCGTCCGGGCGACGCCATCCTCGGGCTCGCGAGCAGCGGCGTGCACTCCAATGGCTTCAGCCTGGTGCGCCGCATCCTCTCGGACGCGCGGCTCGCGCTGGACGCACCTCCGGCAGAGCTCGGCGGCAAGACCGTGTCCGAGGTGCTGCTCGAGCCCACGCGCATCTACGTGAAGGACGTGCTGGCCCTGCTCGACACGGTCGAGGTGCGCGGTCTCGCGCACATCACCGGGAGCGGGCTGCCGGGCAACGTGCCCCGCTGTCTCCCGGACGGGACCCGCGCTGTGCTCGAGGCACGGCGCTGGACCCGGCCGGCGGTGTTCGACTGGCTCCAGCGTCTCGGCGGCGTGTCGGACTCGGAGATGGACTCCACTTTCAACATGGGGCTGGGAATGGTGGCCGTGGTGCCTGCCGCCGCGGTGCAGCCGGCGCTCGCGCTGCTCGCGGCGCGCGGCCTGCCCGCCTGGGAGGTGGGCCGGGTGGAAGCGTCCTCGGGTGAGCCGACGGCGGTCGTCGTCCGGTGAGCGCGGCCCGGGTCGCGGTGCTCGTCTCGGGCTCCGGCACCAATCTTCAGTCCCTTCTCGACGCCGCGGCGGCGGCCGGCTACCCGGCCAGCATCGCCGTCGTCGTCTCGAACGTTCCGGGCGTCCGCGCGCTGGATCGGGCGGCGGCGGCCGGGGTACCCACCCGCGTCCTCCCCCACCCCGGTTACCCGGACCGCGCGGCGTACGACCGGGCGCTGGTGGACACCATCGCCCCGTTCGGCTGCACCATCGCGTGCCTCGCCGGCTTCATGCGGCTGGTCGGGCCCACGTTCCTCCGCGCCTTCCCTGGCGGCGTGCTCAATGTCCACCCTGCCCTCCTCCCGAGCTTCCCCGGCCTGCACGCCCACCGGCAGGCGCTGGAGCACGGGGTGAAGGTGACGGGCTGCACGGTCCACCTCGTCGACGAGGGGACGGACACGGGCCCGATCGTCGCGCAGGCCGCGGTGCCAGTGCTCGACGCGGACACCGAGGAGTCGCTGCAGCGGCGCATCCAGGAGCAGGAGCACCGGCTGTTCCCGCTGGCGCTGGGGCTGCTCGCGGCGGGGCGGCTGCGGGTCGAGGGCCGGCGGGTGCACGTGGCCGGGGGCATCCCCGAGACGCCGGGCCTGGCGCTCGTCAACCCCGGGCGTGTCTGAGACGTGCCGACGCTTCCCCCACGCGCGCGCATCGCACCCGGGCCCTCGCGCCACGTGTACGACGTGCTGGTGCTCGGGGCCGAGCTTGGCGGAGCCCTGGCTGCGGCCCTCCTGGCGAAGCGGGGGCTGCGGGTCCTCTGGGCCGAGCACGCCCAGCTCGCGCCCGGCTACGAGCACGACGGCTTCCTCTTCTCCTCGCCTCCGTACGTCGTCCCGCCGTTCCGGTCCTGGCCGATGGTGGAGAGCGGGTTCACCGAGCTCGGGCTGACGACGGGGTTCCAGCGCGCGCTCAAGCCTGCGGGGCCCTGGCAGATCGTCCTGCCGCGGCACCGGCTGGATCTCCCGACGGACGGCCCACGGCGGCTGGCCGAGCTGCAGCGTGAGTTCGGCAGTGGCGGGAGCCGGGTGGCCGAGACGCTCGGCGCGCTGGCCGCGATGCCCGAGACGTCGGACCCGTTCTTCCGCTTCCTGGACGACTTCTCGCCGGGGGGCTGGCTCGAGCGGGTCCGGCTGCGTCGGCGCGCCGCGCGGGTCCACGGGCTGACCAGCCCATCGCCACTGTCCGCCGACGAGCCGCTGGATGCGCTCCTCACGGGCATCGTCCCCTTCCTGGTCCAGCAGGAGCCGGCCGGACCGCTGGCGGTGACCCGTGTCCTCGCCCAGCTGCTCAAGGCGCCCATGCGGCTGCCCGGCGGCCGCGAGGGCCTGCGCGAGGCGTTCGGCAAGCGCTTCACCGAGCTCGGCGGGACGCTCCTGCCCCAGGATGGGCTGGCCGGCGGGCGCGCGGTGGACGGCGTGGACTTCGAAGGGCCCCAGGTGACGCTCCGGGTTCGCGGCGCCGAGGCGGTCTACCGTGCGCAGTGGCTGGTGGCAGCCATGGACCCGGGTCTGCTGAGCGGGCTGCTGGCCGAAGAGGGCCCGGGGAAGAAGCTGGCCGGGTACCTCGGCAGCCTCACCCCGAAGCGGCTGGTGCTGACGGTGCACTGGGTGATCCCGGAGAAGGCGCTGCCCCGGGGCATGGGGGAGCTGGTGCTGATGGACGGCGGCCAGAGCGGCCCGGTGTGGATCCAGGTGCAAGCCACGCGGCGCGCGGGCGCAAGGGGTGACGAGGAGTCGCTGCGGACGGTGAGTGCGTCGGCGCTGGTGGGCTCGGGTGTGCGCGACGCCGGCGAGTCCGGGCTGCGGCTCCCGGCGGCGGGCCTGGAGCGGGCGCTGGAGGCGCTGATGCCGTTCTCGGTCGCGCAGCGGGTGGCCCGGTCGGTGCCGCTGGTCGACGGACCGGGTGCGCTCGCCGGCTCGGGGCCCCAGCTGGTCTACGAGGCCGTGGCGGGCACGCCCACGGGGCTCGAGGGCCTGGGCGTCCGGACGCCGGCCAGGCACGTCCTGTTCGCCGGGCGCGAGGCGGTACTCGGGGTGGGGCTCGAGGGGGAGCTTCTGGCGGGGGCCCGCGTGGCGAGCGTGGTGCACGAGCACGTCAGGAAGCGAGATCCGCTGAAGCGGTAGGCCGGGGGGGCGGTCCGGGTGGCGTTCGGGCGGGGTTTCGGCTACAGAGCCCGACGTTGTCCGTCCCTGGAGTGTCTGGCAATGGCCTGGAAGTGCGACATCTGTGGCAAGCGCCCGCTGGTCGGGAACACCGTGAGCCACGCCAACAACAAGTCGAAGACGCGGTCCCTGCCGAATCTCCAGAAGCTCCGGGCGACCGTGGACGGCCGTACCCAGCGCGTCCTGGCCTGCACCCGCTGCATCAAGGCGGGGAAGGTCACCAAGGCGGCCTGAGGTCGGGGCGACGCCGGCGGTCTGGTGCGCGTCGCTCTCCTGTTCATCGACGGCGTCGGAGTGGGAGTCCGGGATCCGGAGTTCAATCCGCTCGCCCGCGGTGAGTGGCTGCTCTCGCACTTCGAGGACGGGAGCGGAACCTCGCTGCCTGGTGGCGCGCTCACGCTGCTCGAGACGACATTCGGGGTACCGGGGCGGCCGCAGTCCGCGACCAACCAGACGGCGATCCTGACCGGTGAGCCGGCGCCGCGGCTGCTGGGGCGGCACATCCTCGGCTTTCCGGACGCGGCCCTGCGGGAGATCCTCCTCCGCGCGTCGGTGGTGAAGCGGGTGGTCGGGTCGGGCCGGCGGGCGACGTTCGTCAACGGCTACCCGGGCGCGTACCTGACGGCGCTGGGCTTGCCCCACGTGCCGGCGCGCGCGCCCGAGGTGGAGATCCCCGAACGGGCCCGGCGGCGGCTGCGTCCCTCGTCGACCACCCTCGCCTTCGCCGCGGCGGAGGTGCCGCTGCGGACGCTCGACCAGCTGCGAGCCGGAGAGGCGCTGTCGCATGACATCACGGGGGCGCGCGGGCGGGCGCGGGGCTTCGACGTACCACTCCGGACGCCGGACGAGGCGGCGGAGGTCTTCTGGCGCGCGGCGGAAGGCGTGGACTTCACGCTGTTCGAGCACTTCCTCGCCGACGAGGCCGGGCATTCGAAGGACATGTCGCTGGCCGAGTCGGCGCTGGAGACCTTCGACGCGTTCACCCGGGCGGTGCTGCGCCGCCGGCCCGCGGATGCACGGGTGCTGGTGTGCAGCGACCACGGGAACGTGGAGGACCTCCGGATCCGGAACCACACCCGGGCGCCGGTGGCCCTGCTGTCGTTCCCGCCGCTCGACGATGGCACGGTCCCGGAGACGGTCGCCGACGTCGCGGGGCTGATCGCAGGAGCCCGGGGGTGAGGCGGTTCACGGGAGTCGTGGCCCTCGCCGCAGCGCTGGCAGTGGTCAACGGCGGCTGCGCCACGACGCGGGCGCCGGACCCCGGCTCGCCCGTCACAGACGCAGGGCCGATCCGGATCGAGTTCGTGGAGTGGAACGCGTCCACGGAGGATCTGCTGAAGGGCGCAGTGCCCGAGGCCGGCAAGGCGCTCCAGCGATGGGGCGGGCTGCGCGAGCCGGTGCAGATCAGGGTGGTGAACTCGCACTGGGAACTCGAGCAGGCGGCGGGTCGGTCACTCCCCGGCATCTCGGCGTGGGCGCGCCGGAACCAGGTGGTGCTCTGGGACCCGCGCTGGTGGCCGCTTCCCGCGAGCGCCGAGCACGACCCGATCCTCGCCGCGCAGCTTCGGCGCGCGCAGGTGACCGGCCTGCTCGAGCACGAGCTGACGCATTGCCTGATGTTCCAGCGAGCCGGCGGCCCCCCGTCGGATCCGCGAGACCGGATTCCGTTCTGGTTTCGGGAGGGGATGGCCACGCTCACCGCCGGCGAAGGCGCGCAGTGGCCTCCGCCGGAGTCGCTGTCGCAGTGGCTCGTCACGCACCCGGGCGTGGACCTGCTGCGCGATGCTGGGACGCTGGCTCGGACGGATCCGACGGTGGCCTATGGGGCCGCGTACCACGGGTTCGATTTCCTGGTGCGCCGCTACGGGGATGGCACGGTACTCCGGGTTCTCGACCGCATGCGGGTCCGGGAAGGGTTCCGACCGGGGTTCGAGGACGCGGTGGGGATGAGCGTGGCATCGTTCTCCACCGACTTTCGACGGTGGCTGGAGTGGCGCGGCTTCCTGCCCATCCGGTAGACCTCTGCGCGGTCGTTTGCCAGCCAACCCGCCACGCCGCCCGCCTCAGCGCACCTCGGCCCGCTGCACGGGGTCGCTCGCGGGGCTGGGGAGGAGCGGAGGACGGTCCCGCCCCTCCACCACCCGCTGCAGCTCGATCTCCCGGAGCAACGTGGCCGGGGCCACGGTCGAGACCGGAACGTTCCCGCTCTCCGCGCCGCAGAAGCCGTTGAACACCCCTTGCGTCTTCCCGGTCGCGACGATCTTGCTGATTGCAGAGAGTGGCGTGCCCACCACCTCCACGCCTCGGACCAGCGACTCCTTCCCGTCGCGGACGTCCACCCGGTAGACCAGCCGCGGGATGCCCTTGAAGGCCTGGTAGCCGAAGCTCGAGGTGTTGGTGTTGCCGCCCTGGATGTCCCGGATGATGAGTCCGTAGGGCTTGCCCTGCCGCTTCGCCTCGGCGATCAGCATGTCCTTGAGCTCCGCGTCGCTCACCTGCTTCGTGGACGAGGCGATGAGGTTCGCCATTCGGGCCACCGGGCGCCGGTTGGCCTGCGCGCGCCCGTGACCGTTGCTGCGGAGGAAGCCGTCCACCGGGTGACGCGAGAGCAGGAAGTTCCGCAGCACGCCGGACTCGACGAGGGGCACGCGCTGGGCCGGGATGCCCTCGTCGTCGTAGCGGTAGAAGCCGTTGAGCGACTTGCCGCCGAGCACGCCCAGCGTGGGATCGTCCACGATGCTGATGAAGGGCGGGAGCACGGGGCGGCCGACCTGCCCCTTGAAGGTCTTGCCCTCGGCGTCGGCGTCCATCCGGTCGCCCTCGAGGCGGTGGCCCACGGCCTCGTGGAACAGCACCCCAGCCGCCTCCGCTTCGAGGATGGCGGGCCCGGTGTACGGGTCGATCGCCGGGGAGGCCCGGAGCGCGAGCAGTTCCTGGATGAGCGACTCGGCGTCCTTCATCAGGCGCTCGTCGCTCGGCAGCTCCGACTCGCGAAAGGCGTAGTGATCGCGGGAGTCGTCCAGCAGCTGTCCGTCGTCGGCGCGGGTGACCGCGAAGAGGTGGACTCCGTAGAAGGTCTGCTCGGTCACGATGCGCGAGCCGTCCGAGTTGACGAAGTAGCGGACCTCCTTGTCTGCGGTGACGCGCACGTCGGTGTCGAAGATCTTCCCCGCCTGGTTGAAGCGGGCCGAGAGCTTGCGCACCAGCGCCGTCCAGCGCGGCCGGTCAAAGGTGAAGCCGACCTCCGGGCCCACGTAGGTGCTGGGCTTCTCGCGGCTGAACGAGGGCGGCTTCTTCGGATCCTCGACGACGTAGACCGCCTCGCCCTTCTTCTTGAGCAGGTTGAACAGCCCGCCCTTGTACTTCTCGTCGGTGATCAGCCAGAGGGCGGTCCGGAGCGCGGTGAGGTCGTCGTCCAGCGGCGCTTCCTTGCGGGTGCTGTAGCTCGTGCCCTTGAGCGAGAAGTTGAAATCCAGCTCCTCGTTGATCGAGTTGTCGAGCTCGTAGCTGCCCACCCGCACGTCGGCGAAGACGCGGCGGTCGCGGTTGGTCCAGTCGTCGAAGACCGCGCCGTACCGGGCCGCGACGTACGACTGGCTCAGGTCCTTGACCGCGTAGCTGATGAAATACGGCGGGGCGTTCTCTCCGAGCTTGAGCCGGGTACGGTTGCGCTCGAGCTCCTCGCTCATCGCGTCGAGGATGGCCAGGCGGGGATCGGGGGAGGACGGCGCCGCGCCGAGCGCAGACGCGAGGACGGACACGAGCAGGAGCGACATGGCGGAGCGAAGGAGCCTAGCAGGCCCGCCGGCTACCAGAGCACCCGGACCAGGTGCGAGCTCCGGATTTGCTCGTCCCTGGTCACGAGCATCGCACCGTGGCTGATTGCCGTGGCGACGATCAGCCGGTCGGCTGGATCTCCGTCGAACTCCCAGCTCGGTCGAGTTGACTGCAACTGCTGGTGTGAGGGGGAGAAGGTGGATCTCCTCCGAGTCGAACGCCGCATCCATCCAGTCGATGGGCTCTCGGTCGAGTGCGATCCGTCCGCGTGCCGCGAGCATTGCCACCTCCCAGCAACTGATGGCCGCGACGCCTCTGGGCTGGGATCATCAGCCAGAGCCATGCGTGCGTGTCGAGGACGATCACCCGTTCGCGGTCCAGGTCACGTCGATTGGCCCCAGGATGTCCCCCAGCACCCGGACGCTCCCGCGAAGGCTCCGCGGCCGATGGGGAGAGTTGACCGGGACGAGCTTCGCGACGGGCCGTCCACGCTTGGTCACGATGAGCGTCTCTCTCGAGGTGTTGACCTCGTCCAGCAAGGCAAGGGACCGGGCTTTGAACCGCGCGGCGGAGAGCGTGCGGCGAGAGCGAGAAGTGGTCATCTCTTGATGACCACTCAGCCCGGCCTCCCGCGAGTTCAACCCGAGCCC
>Ga0208851_1000464_pt1 | contig 17724 bp, 16 predicted proteins | sample NGESurshal092012_FD_184481 | JGI IMG/M metagenome (GOLD analysis project Ga0208851, IMG submission 184481) | Arctic peat soil microbial communities from Barrow, Alaska - NGEE Surface sample 415-2 shallow-092012 (SPAdes) | ecosystem: Environmental > Terrestrial > Soil > Wetlands > Peat ... | reverse complement strand
CCTAGGGTGCCCATGGACCTCCGGTACTTCACTCCCAGCACTGTCGCCACCCCACGTTCGAGGTCGACGTCGTGCACCCCCACCAGCACGGCTGAGCGTTCCGGTGGGTCGCGGTCGTTCAACTGATCGAGGATCAAGCCCCACAACTTCCCTGGGACGATGTCCTTCGCGAAGGCGTAGGAGTTGAGCGCGCGGTAGCCGTGGGACGTGTAGTTCCTGCGATCTGACTCGCGAATCAGCAGTCTCTGCTCCCGCGCGGGGATTCCGGGGAACGTCCCCGGTGTGGGCTGGCTACTACGACGAAAAAAGGCCACGGCTCCACTCCCAGGCTGGCGTCGGTCTGGCGAAACAAGCTGGCATTATACGGGTCTCGGCCCCTGAGTACGCTGTCGACTTGGTGAGCCGGGTAGACGCCGGCCCGGCTCCCGCGTTGCGCGGCCCTTGCGGGGGCGGCGCGATGCTAGCGCGGTTCGAACCGAGCTGTTGCAGATGTACGACGATATTTCATGCGGGAGGTGGCTTCGGCCGCGGGTGATCAGCTCCCGCGCGACCTCCCCTGACGACTCAAGGGCGGTGCGACTGGAGTTCCCGCAACCGCTCCAGGGCGGGCGCCTCGAGTTCGGCGGTCAACGCGATCGCCATGTCTTCGGCGATGTCGTGTTCTCCGGACCATGCCGCCGCCAGCGCAAGCTCGACCCGATGCCCCTTCGCGAGTCGTTCCCGGGTGAGCTTATCCACCACTGCGCGCCGTACCTGATCCACCGTCGTGAACCGGTCTCCGGACTGCTCGGCCAAGGCCACGACGCGCTCGACCCGTTGCTGCTCCGCTTGTTCACCATCTGGGAAAAACAGCAGCACCGCCCTCAGTTGGCGTCCCTGCAGGCTGTGGTCCCCCTGGACGGGAAAGAACTGTCCAAGTGTCGCCGCGTCCGGAAAGTACTTCTCCCCCATCACCGTTGCCGCCCCGCGCGCGAGGTCGACGTCGTGCACGCCGACCCACACAGCATCGCGTTCCGGTGTGCCGCCGCCCTCGGTCAATTGATCGTGAATCAAGCCCAACAACTTCCCTGGGATGATGTCCTTCGCGTACGCATACGAGGTGAGTGCGCGGTAGCCGTGTGACGTGTAGTTCTTACGGTCCGACTCGCGGATCAGACGTCTCCGCTCTCGCGGCGGCATCCGGAGGATCGCCGCCCGGTCGGGCCGCGCAGTGCGACGAAAAGGGGCCACGGCTTCACTCCCAGATTGGTGTCATAGCGGCGGAACCAGCCGGCATGAAAGGCTCCTCAGCCTCTTGAGGACGCGCGGTCGGCGTGGTGAGCCGATTGGCCCTGGGTGGGCACAGGCTTCGGCCTGGCTTTCGCGTTGCGCGGCCCTTGAGGGGGCCGGTGCCATGCTAGCGCCGTTCGCAGAGCGCTGTTGAGGAGTGCAACAATCTTTGCGCCGGGGCGGGAGATCGGCCTACCGGACATTCAGCTCACGCGCGACGTGCTCTGACCAGATCCCGATGCCCGCGGAGAGGTCGGTCCTGCGGGTGCAGGCGCCTGCGGTTTCTGCCCCCTTGCTGCCTTGGATGTGGTCATGGCGAGCAGCTCGCTGCTCAGGGCTTGGACCTGCCGCTGCAGGGCCGCGGGGTTGAGTTCGGCGTCGATGCCCACCAGGCGTTCCGTGGCGGCTGCGGAACCTCCTTGCGGCCGGTGGGCCCACCGTACGGGGTGGTCGCGACGTCGTACTTCTTGATCACCTTCGCGCCCTGACGTTGCTTGCTGAGCAGCTTCTGCTGCGGGTAGAAGGGGTTCGTCAACACCCCTGCAGCAGCCAGATCTTGTTCAGCAGCAACAACTCTCCCGCCGTGTCATACCGTTGATAGCCGACCACCGTGCGGACCACCGCCCAATTCTTCTGCTGCACATGCGCGCCGTCGTTGGAGTGCCCGAACCACGACGGGGTCAACGTGATCTTCTCCTGCACGCAGTGGCGGAACAGGTGCAAGTTGATGAACTCCCAGCCGTAATCGACGTGCTGGGCAAGGACTCAGGGCTGGTCAGGTCGGCATAATCCAGGGGCTTGGGCTGACGCTTCCTTCACCGATTGCCGAGAAGGAGGCCAGGATGTCCAAGCCGAAGAGCAGCGTCATTGCCATTCGTGTGGTGGGGCCGCTCGCGCCCTATTCGTGGCAGTTCGCGTCGCTGTTGGCCGAGCGTGGCTACACGCCGTTGTCCAGGGTCAACCAGCTGCGGGCGGTGGGTCACCTGAGTAAGTGGTTGTGCGCGGGCGGGAACGACGTGGGGGGTCTGACTTTCGCGCGGGTCGCTGGGTATCTGGCGCCACGCCGGGCTGAGGGTTACTCCTCGTTCTGCTCACGGGCGAGCCTGAAGCAACTGTCGGACCTGCTGGCCAGGTGCGCGGCACCGCTGGTGGAGCCGATGGTGCCGGGCTCGGAGGTCGGCGCGCTGCTGGCCGGCTTGCCGGTCACTCGCGGCAGGAGCTGGGTCGGCGGCATCGACGACGACCGCGTATGTGTTGCGGTCACGGCGCTTTGTCATCGGATCTGGCCACGGCGCCGATCTGGGCAGCGGCGATGTGATGCGGGCGGTGCTGCTTGAGGCGGGCACGGTGTCGGCTGGTTCGGCGCAGTTCTCCGTGGTGGCGCTGCGTTCGGCCTGGCACCGAGCACAGTCGCGGCCAGCGTCCGGTATCCCAACGAACTCCCCAAAGGGCTATCACGCCACACAGCTCCTCCTGGTGATCGGGCCAACACCGGACGAGTCGACCCGGCGTTGGGTCATCGCTCGGAGCGACCCCGAGCGCGTCTTGGTCTAGCGTCAGCCACCGGACGTCCGAGCGCGCGCAAGTTCGGGCGGACGGGCACGGGCCTCGGCCGCAGCACCACGTCCTGGCCGTCAGGATCCTGTTCCCATCGTCGCCGAAGAAGGGACGGGGTCGCATGTCCAATCGAGGCAGAAGGACCAGGAGAGTCATCGGGTCCGTCGCTGCGGCCGCACTCCTGGGTGCTGGCTGCGGAGCGTCGCCGCCCGGGGTGCCCGAGTCGACGCCGGTCACCGCTGGCACGTCGGTGTCGGCCGATGTACCGGCGTTCGCAGCCGCTCTCCAGCCGCTGCTGGAGGCAAAGATGACGGAGCTGCGGGTACCCGGGGCGATCGTTCTGGTCGACGTCCCCGGCCAGGGAACCTGGTTACAGGCGATGGGCATCGGAGACCTGGCGACCAACTCACCGATGGCGGTGGAGAACCACATGCGGATCGGGAGCGTCACCAAGACGATGACGGCGACTGTGATCCTGCAGCTGGTCGACGAGGGAGTGCTGGCCCTGGACGACACGGTGTCCAAGTACGAGCCGCTGGTACCCAACGGCGCGAACATCACCGTGCGGCAGTTGCTGAACATGACCAGCGGGCTGTTCAACGATACCGAGGACGACGCCTTCAACGGCGCCCTGGACGCCCAGCCAGAGAGGATCTGGACCGATCACGAGATGTGGGCGATCGCGTTTGCCCACCCGCCGTATTTCGCGCCTGGACAGGGCTGGCACTACTCGAATACCAACTACTCGTTGCTCGGCGACATCGCCGAGAAGGCCGGCGGCGCACCACTGGCGCAGCTGATGCAGCAGCGGATCTTCGGCCCGCTCGGCATGACCGACACCCTGCTGCCCCAAAGGGACTCCACCGCGATACCGGAGCCCCACCAACGCGGCTACATGTACGGCACGAACGTGATCAACAACGACATCTACAACGCGGCACTGGCCGGGAACACAGCGGCCGCCCAGCTCGACGCCGGACCGGACGTCACACCGCCGGACGTCACGGACACCAGCCCGTCCTCCAGCTACGCCGACGGAGCAGCCATCTCCACCGCGCACGACCTGCAGACCTATGCCAAGGCGTTGGGCTCGGGTGAGCTGCTCAGCCCTGCCACCCAGCAGCAGCGCACCCAGTTCGTCCCAGCGGGCAGCTACGGCCTCGGCCTGGAGAGGGCAGCGGGCGGCCTGCTCGGGCACAACGGCGCGATACCGGGCTACCAGAGCTTCATGGGGTACCAGCCGGACAAGGGCGTCACCGTCGTCGTCCTCGCCAACCTGATACTGGCTCCCAACACCTACCTCGGTGACGCGTTGCCCGCCGACGAGTTGGCCAAGGTCATTCAACAGCAACTGCTGCCCAGCTGACCGGGGACAGAACAGGGGCCACCCGTTCACTCGGACCGTTGCGTCGGGAAATACAACCCGATGCCAACCGCGCACCAATCAAGGCGCCACCTTGATGCGGGAGTGGAACGCCCACGCCGACACATCACCCGAGACCCCTGACACTGAACCGGTCAGCACGAACCGAGGGACTGTCGATGAGTGACCAACTGAGTGACACCGAGCCTGCAGAACGGGCCATCAGTCGTGGCCTTCGCGGACCCGGCCCGCGGCCGCGGCACCTGAGACACTGCCGCCATGGGACCGGGGCTGGCGCTGGCGATCCTTGCCTCGATCTGCTCAGGCTTGGGGTCGGCGATCGAGGCGTTCGGCGTCAGGCGGGTCGACACCCGGAAGCGGCGGCCGGGCATCCTGCCGCCGCTGCTGCGCGAACCGCTCTACTTCGCGGGCCTTGCGGTCGATCTTCTCGGGTTCGCATTCACCATCGTCGCGTTACAGCTGCTGCCGTTGTTCCTGGTCCAAGCAGTGGTGGCGTCCAGCGTCGCGGTGACCGCGATTGTGGTCGTGGCGTCCGGCAGACCGTTGGGCCGGCCCGGCTGGATCGCGCTCTGCTCGTCCGTCATCGGGCTGATCCTGCTGTCGTTGTCGGCCGTATCCGGCGATGCGCCCACGCTGGCGCCGGTCTGGCACTGGCTGCTGCTTGCGATGGCCCTGCCGCTAGCGGGTCTGGGCGCGCTCGGCTTGCAGATCAAGAATTCCTGGTCGGCGCGTTTGCTCGCGTTCGCCGCAGGGTTGGCCTTCACTTGCGTCGCCGTGTCGGCCCGCGGGCTGGACATCCCGGACCCGGCCTGGCGCATGGTCGTGCAGCCGTCACTGTGGGCCATCGTGGTGGACGGCATCCTGGGCACCGCGCTGTTCGCGCTCGCGCTCGAGCGGGGACGGGTGACGGTCGTCGCGGCGATCACCTTCACCACGAACACCGTGCTGCCCGCCGCGATCGGCATCCTCGTGCTCGGCGATCGCGTTCGGTCCGGTTACGTGCTGGTCGCCGCCGCCGGTTTCGTGATGGCCGTGGGTGGCGCCATCTCGCTGGCCGGCTTCACCGCGCCGCAGCCACCGGCGAGCAGCAGCGCGACTGGCTTCAAGGCTTCGGCCCCATGAAATGGGCACGCCCTCACACGGCACAGCACCCACGACGGCACAGCACCCACGACGCGGGATGGGCAAATTTCTACTTCTGATCAATTCGAACCGACATCAGCAAAGCCACCAGAAAATGTCGCACCAGGACATTCTCGCTTCGGTGATCAAGGGCAGGACGGGCGCGGCGTGCGGAACTTGCTGGAGGCCGACCGGAGGCGTCAGTGTGTCCAGATCACCTGGAACGAGTCCGATCCGAGCGGCGGCTTGCCAGAAGTCCTCCGAATCACGGAGTTCGGCCCAATAGGCCCGATCGATGGTGGACGTGACATCGACGTCAGTGGGCGCGGCGAGCCGCAGCATCGCGGTGACCACCCCACCAGCGGTGGACGATCCCCCGCGAATCTGCTTGACCTCTGCAACGGGAAGCGGCGAGCCAAGACCATCAGCGGTTTCGACGACAATATCGAGGCTTGCCACGGATCGAGTCAACAGCTCATTGGATGTCTTGACCAGGACGGCATCGGAATTCAGCAGCACGCCGGGACAGGCCGGAACATCGGATTCACGACGGCGAAGCCACGCCAATACCAATCGCTGCTGAACGGGCTCCCAGCGCTTGACAGTTTCCATCAATGGCAGGGCGAACTGTGGGCTCATTCGGCGACAGTACCGGTCGACAAGACTCACCGGAATACCCTGTGCCCCGAGACGTGGGGGGTCGAAAAACGTCACCCGCTCGGTCCGAACCGCTCCACCCGCACGTCCGCGCTCGGGCAGCCGAGCTGCACCAGGAGCTGGCTCGCGAACTCCGCGAACGCCGCCGAGCCGCAGACGAACGTGGTCGCACCGCGGGTCACCAGAGGTCCGAGCTCGGCCGCGGTCAGTCGCCCGGCCGGCCGCTTGCCGTGCGGCTCGCGGGACAGCGCCACCACCGCACCCGCGGCCACCATCTCGTCGGGAAAAGGTAGGTCGGCCAGGGTTCGGGCGGCCACGGCCAGCTGCAGCAGCTCCGGACGCCCGATCGCCGCTGCGTGCCGCGCCATGGCCAGCAGTGGGACCGCTCCGCTACCGCCACCGACCCCCACGGCGGGGCCGCCGCCGTCCCAGACGAACCACCCTCCGATGGGCCCGCGAACCTCGAGGGTGTCCCCGGCCCGCACCACATCGGCCAGGAACGTCGACACCTCGCCGTCGTCGAGCCGCTCGACCCACAGCTCGACCAGCGGATCGGAGGGCGGGGATGAGACCGAGTACGAGCGGGAGGCGGTGTAGCCGTCGTCAGCGGTCAGCCGCACCACGTAATGCTGGCCCGGCAGGTGGTCGATCCGATCCTGCACATCCAGCCGCAGCACCACCGAGCGGGGCGTCGGGTGCGCGACCTCGACGACCTTGGCGCTGCGCCAGCCACCGGACGGTGCGGCCGGTCGAGTGGGGTCCGCGAGCGTGTCAGTCACCCTGGTACCTCTGCTGCAGCCACGGGTCACCGCGGTCGTGATAGCCGTTGCGCTCCCAGAAGCCGGGCTCGTCGTGGTCCATCAGGGTGATCCGGGTGATCCACTTGGCGCTCTTCCAGAAGTACAGGTGCGGGACGATCATCCGGACCGGTCCGCCGTGATCCGTCGGCAACGGACGGCCCTCGTGGGTCCAGACCACCCACGCCTTCCCACCGGTGACATCGGCCAGCGGCAGGTTGGTGGTGTACCCGGTCGACGACCTGGCCATCACGAACGAGGCCTGCGGCAGCGGGCCCGCCGCGTCCAGCAGGGTGTCGACACTCACCCCGCCGAAGGAGGTGCCGAGTTTGGACCACGTCGTCACGCAATGGATGTCGCCCTCGTAGACGGACGCCGGCAGCCGATGCGCTTCGTCCCAGGTCCATGTCGACGGGGTGGAGACCAGGCCGTCGACCGAGATGCTCCAGCGCTCGGGGACGATCCGTGGGGTCACCTCCGCGGTCAGCACCGGGAAGTCGTCCCCGACGTCGTACTGGCCAGGCGGCAGCCGCGGGTCCACCTTTCTCGCGCGCCCGAGGAACCCTCGTGTCGAACCGGCCATGGCAACCGCCCTTCCCGTGTTCGCGCCGGCGAGCCAAGTTGATCAAGCGATTCTGCCTGGTTCAAATGCCCCGGTGGGAATACCCGAAATGTCACCGCGGCCGGATGTGCGGGGTGAGCACCGGGCACGCCGGGCACTCGACGGCAGGATCGATCGGCTGAGGTGGTCGGGGCTGCGGCGGTTGCGCATGCGGCGGTAGCAGCCGCGACCGTTGCAGCGGGGACGGCGACCGCACGGTCGCGAAGGCCAGCACACCGCCTGCCGCGCAGAGGATCCCGGCAATCACCACGGCGCGCTGGAAGCCCGCCGAGAGCAGTGCGGGATCGGCGTAGGCGGCCGGGGTGATCCCCGCCAGCGCCGGCAGCACGGCCACGGCCAGCAGCCCGGCCACCCGGGCGACATCGTTGTTGATCGCCGAGGCGATGCCCGCCTGATGGTCCGGCGCGGACGCCAGCACGGTGGAAGTCAGCGGCGCGACGGTGAACGACAACCCCAGCCCGAACAACGTCATCGGGGCCAGCACGTCGCCGAGATACGTGGACCCGGCGCCGATACCGGACAGCCACACCATTGCCGTCCCGGCGACGATCGGCCCGACGGTCATCGGGATCCGCGGGCCGATGCGGGTCGACAGCCGGCCCATCCGCGCCGACAGCAACAGCATCACGACGGTGATCGGCAGGGTCGCCGTGCCGGCAGCGACCGGCGTGAACCCCGCCACCAGCTGCAGTTGCACCGGAAGCAGGAACAGCCCGCCGGCCAGTGCCGCGTACACCGCAAAGGTCACCAGGTTCGACGCGCTGAACTGCCGCACCCGGAACAGCCCCAGCGGCAGCAGGGGGTCGTTCTTGCGACCCTCCAGCACGATGAACATGGCGATCAGCACCACCCCGGCCGCAGTGATCAGCAGGTTGACCGCGGACCAGCCGTTCGCCGGACCCTCGGTCAGTCCGTAGACCAGCGCGCCCAACCCGAGCGACGCCAGGATCGCTCCGGCGACGTCCAGCGCTCCGGTTGCCTCCTCGTCCCTTGACTCAGGAATGTACTTGCGGGACAGCAGGATCACCGCCGCGGCGATCGGCACGTTGATCAGGAAGATCAGTCGCCAGCCCCACGGCGCGATTCCCACCAGAAGGCCGCCCAGCACCGGGCCGATCGCGGTGGCCACCCCGCCCAGCCCAGACCACGCCCCGACCGCGGCCGCCCGGTCCTGCCTGCGGAACGAAGCCTGCAGGATGGCCAGTGACCCCGGGGTCAGCAGGGCCGCCCCCGCGCCCTGCAGGGCGCGCATTGCGATCAACACCCCGGTGCCGGGCGCCAGCGAGCAGCCGACCGAGGCAAGCGTGAACCACAGCACGCCGACCACGAAGATCCGCCGTCGACCCATCCGGTCGCCCAGCGAACCGCCGAGCAGCAACAGTCCGGACAGGGTCAGCGTGTAGGCGTTCAGCGTCCACTGCAGGCTGGTCAGCCCGCCGCCCAGGTCCTCCCCGATCCGCGGCAGCGCGACATTGACGACCGTGCCGTCCAGCTGCGCCAAACCACTGCCGAGCACCGTGGCCGCCAGCACCCGACGGCCACGCGGGCTGCCGTAGACCAGTGCGGAGCCGTCGGCATCGGTCGCCGAACCCGCGGCGGGGTCGTCAGACGTCATCGCGCCTCACCGCGTCTCGTCTGAGTTGGCCCGGTCACCCCGTCAGTGTCCGCCGATCCCCTTCAGCCCGAGCGGCGCGCCGCGCGGCGGGCCCGGCGTAACGCCAGCACCATCCGGACGATGGACACCGGCGACGGAGGCACCCAGCCGAGTTGCATCGAGGTACCCATATCGTCCCGGTTGGCCCAGTGCTCGATCACCTTCCCGTCGGCGATCCGGAGCCAGTGTGTCGGGGTGGTGGCGAAGGTCTTGCCGGTCGGCGGGATAACGTGGACGCGTTCGGCGTTCTCGCCGTAGCTGACGAACGGCGCGATCTGCCGGCCGGACATCGTGGCGTGAACGGCGACGAGATCACCCTCGGCGACGACAGTGTCGACGTCCCAACGAAGGTCGGCGAAAATGCCGCGCAGCCACAGTGCGGTGGCATAGAACGCCTCGGGCCCCTGACCGCGGGCGGCGGGCGGCTCGTCCACCGAGTCACGGTCGAGGGCGAGCGGATGAACGATGTCGCGGAAGTCTTCCAAGGTGCCGTCGGCCATCACCAAGATGGACCGAATGGCCAGTTCCTTGCTGTCGATCAGCGTGCTGGCATGAGAGATGTTTCCTTTCAAGGCGTATCGGGAGTGAATTGAAATCGACGTGGTGCCTGATCGTCAGTCGGCACTCACCGCCCGACCCCGCCCGGCGGCGCCGGTCATGTCCTGGCCGTGCCGCTCCCGGCTGTACAGATGGATCTCGAGGCCATCGGGATCGTGGAACACGATGATCCAGCCGATGGTTGCCAGGGCCACCTGGTGCTCGATACGCAACTCGTCCAGATGGTGTGACCACGCGTCGATCGCGGCCCGGTCGGCCACCGCGAAGATCACCGGATCGAAGCCGGAAAGGCCTGCCACATCAGGTCTTTCGCGCAAGGCCAGGCCGGTATCCAGACCGTTGATCTGGTAGGCGACGCCACGCACCACGCCGTCGTCGTCGGGGAATTCGAAGATCGGTCGCAGATCGAAGACTCGCTCGTACCAGGCCCGGGCGGCAGCCAGATCCCGGACCGGGAGTTTGACGGCGAAGATCCCTGCGAGCGCGGGCTTCCCCGGTTCCTGCTGGTCTCCCGACCGATGGGTGGTGTCGCGCGCGGCGTGCCCCATCACTACTGCCATCACTACCTCCTGTTTGAGTGGAATAGGATTACATCTATTTGTACGCCATTCCAGCCAATTGTCAAGAGGATTGATGGCGCGCCTCCCCGCGGCTACCCGAGCACCCTGCGCACCGAGCAGGCGGCCCTCACCCGATCGCGCATCATCGATGCGGCGCGCACAGCGTTCGTCACGAACGGCTACCTGGGCACTCTTGCCGCCGTGCCAGGGACGCCGGCGTATGCGTGCAGACCGTCGACAACGTCGTCGGCGGGAAGGCGGTCCTGCTCAAGACGGTGTACGACGTCACGCTGGCCGGCATGGCGCTGGCGCAGGCCGCGAGCGGAGACGCCGAACTGGCATCGTTCGCCCAGGCGATCGCAGCCGAACGGGCGGCGGGAACGACCGCCGCAGCGCACCACGTGGTGGAGCACTTCGGGTTGCGCGACGGAGTCGATGTGCAGATGGCGCAGGACATCCTGTGGGCGCTCACCTCGCCCGAACTGGCCGACCGGCTGGTCAATCGGCGGCAGTGGGGCTGGGACAGATTTCAGATCTGGATGGGCACCACGATGGCCGATGCGCTCACTGGCCCAGGCGGTTGACGTACGTCAGCGCCGGGCCAGCAGCTGTTCGAACGGCACCAGGTTCTCGAACGGATCGCTCGTGCCGGACCGGTGGTGCGGACCCGAACCCGGACCCAAATCGGTTTCCACGCGTGCAGTCTCGTTGTCGGTGGGGCTGAGCCGGGAGAGCAACTCACCCGCGGCCCTGCCGATCCGGTCGGCCAACGACCGGCCGGCGTCATCGGACCCGAAGTCCGCGGTCGCCGCGAACACTCCCGTCGGCACGATGTCCGCCTTGAGGTAGGCGAACAGCGGCCGCAACGCATAGTCGAGCACCAGCGAGTGCCTCGCCGAGCCGCCGGTGGCGGCCAGCAGCACCGGGGTGCCAACAAGAGCGTCCCGGTCGAGCACGTCGAAGAACGACTTGAACAGCCCGCTGTACGAGCCGCTGAACACCGGCGTCACGGCGATCACCGCGTCCGCCGAGCTGACGGCGTCGATCGCCGTCTGCAGCGTCACGCCCGGGAATCCGGTGAGCAGGTTGTCGGTGATGTCGTGGGCCAGTTCGCGCAGTTCCAGGGTGATCACCTCCACCCGGTCGCCGCGCGCGGCCCCGGCGGCCCGCACAGCCCCAGCCAGCTGGTCGGCCAGCAGTCTGGTGGACGAGGGCTGACTCAACCCGGCGGAAACCACGGCCACGGTGAATGTCGTCATGACGCGGTCCCGGCAACTTCCAGTGCGGCGTTGCGCTGATCAACGGCGGCCCTCTCGGCCGCGGCCAGCAGGCTCGCGTGCGTCGGGCCATCCGGCACATGAGCCGGCCGCAGCGCGTCGAACTCCTTGCGCAGCACCGGAACCACCTCTCCGCCGAGCAGGTCGAGCTGCTCCAGCACCGTCTTCAGCGGCAGGCCGGCGTGATCCATCAGGAACAGCTGGCGCTGGTAGTCACCGAAGTAGTCGCGGAACTTGAGCGTCTTCTCGATCACCTCGGTCGGGCTGCCGACGGTCAGCGGGGTCGTCTCGGTGAAGTCCTCCAGCGAGGGTCCGTAGCCGTAGACCGGGGCGTGGTCGAAATACGGCCGGAACTCCTTGACGGCGTCCTGCGAGTTCTTCCGCATGAACACCTGGCCGCCGAGCCCGACGATGGCCTGGTCGGCGCTGCCGTGCCCGTAGTGCTCGAAGCGGGTGCGGTACAGCTCGATCAGCCGCTGGAAATGCGCCTTCGGCCAGAAGATGTGGTTGGCGAAGAAGCCGTCACCGTAGTAGGCGGCCTGCTCGGCGATCTCCGGGCTGCGGATGGAGCCGTGCCAGACGAACGGCGGCACGCCGTCCAGCGGGCGCGGGGTGGAGGTGAAGCCGCGCAGCGGTGTGCGGAACTTGCCCTGCCAGTCGACGACATCCTCGCGCCAGAGTCGGCGCAGCAGGTCGTAGTTCTCCACAGCGAGCTCGATGCCCTTGGTGATGTCCTTGCCGAACCAGGGGTAGACCGGCCCGGTGTTCCCGCGGCCCATCATCAGGTCGACCCGGCCGTCGGCCAGGTGCTGCAGCATCGCGTAGTCCTCGGCGATCTTCACCGGGTCGTTGGTGGTGATCAGCGTGGTGGAAGTTGACAGCAGCAGCGTGTCGGTCCTGGCCGCGATGTAGCCGAGCATGGTGGTCGGTGACGACGGCACGAACGGCGGGTTGTGATGCTCGCCGGTGGCGAAGACGTCGAGGCCGACCTCTTCGGCCTTCTGCGCGATGGTCACCATCGCCTTGATCCGCTCGGCCTCGGTGGGGGTCCGGCCGGTGGTCGGATCGGTGGTGACGTCGCCGACGGTGAAGATCCCGAACTGCATGGCGCACTCCTCAGTGTAGTTTTCAGCCCGTCGTTTCCAAGCCGGTAGTTGAACGCTCAACCGGTTCTGTCTTCTCCAACGACGGGCCGGGGTAACTTCATTCCCTCGCATGGAGTTCGCTCGAGACCGCCGTTCGGCGGTCCGACCGGTAGTGAGAATCGCCACTGATCGCCAGGGGTGGGTGGTCCAGAGCGGAATGATCGGCACGGGCGCGCGCATGTCCATCGGGGCGGCGAGAACGGAAGTGCCGACATGAGTCAGGGACTCTACGAGCTCATCTCCACGGCCGACGGCGTGGTTGCCAGAATCCACACCAGAGGTAGCGCGGTGCTGGCCACGCCGTCGATCAACCGCAGTACCGCGTTCACACTCCAAGAGCGTGATGCGCTCGGGTTGACCGGTCTGTTGCCGACCGCGGTGATCACCCTGGAGGGTCAGCTGCGGAGGGTGTACGCCCAGTACCTCGAGCAGGCTAACGACCTTCGGAAGTGGGTGTATCTGGCCAACCTCCGGGACCGCAACGAGGTGCTGTTCTATCGGCTGCTCACCGATCACATCTCCGAAATGCTGCCGGTCGTCTACACCCCGACCGTCGGCGAGGCCATCGAACGGTTCAGCCACGAGTTCCGCCGTCCGCACGGCGTCTACTTGTCCGTCGATCACCCCGAGGACGTCGAGACTGCCTTGCGCAACACGGGTCTCGAACAAGGCGACGTCGACCTGCTGGTTGCCACCGACTCCGAGGGCATTCTGGGCATCGGCGACCAGGGCGTCGGCGGTATCGAGATCTCCATCGGCAAGCTCGCCGTCTACACCGCGGCCGCCGGCATTCACCCGCACCGGGTGTTGCCGGTCGTGCTGGATGTGGGGACCGACAACCTGAGGCTGCTCACCGACGACATGTACCTGGGCGTCCGGCACGCGCGGATCCGCGACCGACGCTACGACGACCTCATCGACGCCTTCGTGAACGCTGCCACAGCGACCTTCCCCGGCGCCATGCTGCACTGGGAAGACTTCGGCGCCGGCAACGCCCGCCGCATCCTGAACAAGTACGCCGCCACCTGCTGCACCTTCAACGATGACATGCAGGGGACGGCCGCTGTGGTGCTGGCCGCGACGTTCGGCGCGGTCCGCGCCGCCGGCTCCCGAATCCGCGACCAGAAGGTCGTCATTCACGGCGCCGGGACCGCGGGCCTGGGCATCGCCGACATGATGCGCGCGGAGATGATCCGCGAGGGCCTCAGCCCGCGCGAGGCGACCAGCCGGTTCTATCCACTGTGCAGCCAGGGTCTGCTCGTCGACGACATGCCCGATCTGCTCGATTTTCAGCAGCCCTACGCTCGGCGCCGCGAGGAAGTAGCCGGCTGGGACGCCGCCGGCGGCCAGGAAGATCCGATCGGCCTCGCCGAGGTCGTCGCCCGCACGCGGCCCACCATTCTGATCGGCACGTCGACCCAGGCCGGCGCGTTCACCGAGGCGATCGTCCGCGAGATGGCCGCGCACACCCACCGGCCGATCATCATGCCGCTGTCGAACCCGACGTCCAAGTGCGAAGCGCTTCCCGAGGACCTGATCGCGTGGACCGAGGGTCGAGTATTGACGGCCACCGGCAGCCCCTTCGGCCCGGTGACGTATCGGGGTCGGACCTACCAGATCGCGCAGTCGAACAATGCGCTGGTCTTCCCTGGCCTCGGTCTTGGAGTGACGGTGGCCAAGGCCCGGCGAATCAGCGACCGGATGATCGCCGCCGCGGCCCACGCCGTGGCCGGTCTGTCCGACGCGGGCACCCCCGGTGCGGCTCTGCTACCGCCGATGGACGATCTTCGCACCGTCTCGGCCGCCGTCGCCATCGCCGTGGCGACGACCGCCCAGGACGAGGGCCTCGCGCAGACCGAGCTGCACGACCCCATCCAGCAGATCTACGACGCGATGTGGCGCCCGGACTACCCGCGCATCGAACTGACCTGGAGCTGACCGCGCGTCCGTGCGTGTCCTCGGCGGCCCGTCCGCCGCCACCTGCGTTCACCCAGGGCGAACCCGATCTCCGGCGCGGAACAAATCGGGGTCGCTGCGCCTTGAGTCAGTCACGCTCAACTCTTGACGTGTCCACTGAAGGGTGACCTACATGTCCGATATCCGCCGCCTGCCGGTGCTGTCGCTGACCGATGCCGTGGTGCTGCCCGGCATGGTCGTGCCGATCGAGCTGGACGAACCGGCGCAGGCTGCCATCGATGCGGCGCGCGCCGCGGCCGCGTCCGGTCGTGACGACAGTGCCGAGCCGGCCGAGCACGGTCCCGGGGCCGGCAGCGCCGAGAGCGCCGACCGTCAGGGCTCCATCGGTGAGCTGCTGATCGCTCCGCGACTGCAGGACCGGTACGCCGCGTACGGGGTCGTCGCCACCATCGAACAGGTCGGCCGGATGGCCGGCGGCGCTCCTGCCGCGGTGCTGCGCGCCCACCGCCGCGCACGGATCGGCACCGGAGTCTCCGGCCCAGGCGCAGCGCTGTGGGTGCAGGCCGAGATCGTCGATGACGAGCCCGTCACCGATCGGGCGAAAGAGCTTGCCGCCGAATACAAGTCGCTGGTGATCGCGAACCTGCAGAAGCGCGACGCCTGGCAGGTCATCGACACCGTGGAGCGGATGACCGACCCCTCCGACCTGGCCGACTCGGCCGGTTGGGCGCCGTACCTGACCGCCGAGCAGAAGCGTCGGGTGCTGGAAACCCCGGCGGTCCAGGGTCGCCTCGAGCTGCTGATCGGTTGGACCCGCGCCCACCTCGCGGAGATGGACGTCGCCGAGAAGATCGGCAAGGACGTCCGGGACGGCATGGAGAAGAACCAGCGCGAGTTCCTGCTGCGCCAGCAGCTTGCCGCGATCCGCAAGGAACTCGGCGAGGGCGAACCAGACGGAGCGGACGACTTCCGCACCAGGGTCGAGCAGGCGGATCTGCCGGACAAGGTCCGCGAGGCCGCGTTGCGCGAGGTCGGCCGGCTGGAAAGGGCCAGCGACCAGAGCCCGGAATCGGGCTGGATCCGGACCTGGCTGGACACGGTGCTGGAGATCCCGTGGCAGACCAGCACCGAGGACAAGACCGATGTTGCCGCCGCGCGTGAGGTGCTGGACGCCGACCACCACGGCCTTGACGACGTCAAGGACCGGATCGTGGAGTACCTGGCCGTGCGCAGCCGGCGGGCCCAGCGTGGCCTGCAGGTGGTCGGCGGTCGCGGCTCCGGCGCCGTGATGGTGCTGGTCGGGCCGCCCGGCGTCGGCAAGACCTCACTCGGCGAGAGCGTTGCCCGGGCACTGGGCCGCAAGTTCGTCCGGGTCGCCCTGGGTGGCGTCCGGGACGAGGCGGAGATCCGTGGTCACCGGCGTACCTACGTGGGCGCGCTGCCCGGCCGGATCGTTCGCGCCGTCACCGAGGCCGGTTCGATGAACCCGGTGATGCTGCTCGACGAGATCGACAAGGTGGGCGCCGACTATCGGGGCGACCCGGGCGCTGCGCTCCTCGAGGTGCTCGACCCGGCGCAGAACCACACCTTCCGGGACCACTACCTGGACATCGACCTGGACCTCTCGGACGTGCTGTTCCTGGCCACCGCCAACGTCATCGACACCATTCCGTCCGCGTTGCTGGACCGGATGGAGCTGATCACCATGGACGGCTACACCGAGGACGACAAGGTCGCGATCGCGCGCACCCACCTGCTGCCCCGGCAGCTGGAGCGGGCCGCGCTGGACGACTCCGAGGTCACCGTCACCGACGCCGCGCTGCACAAGATGGCCGCCGACTACACCAGGGAGGCCGGGGTCCGTCAGCTGGAACGGTTGCTGGCCAAGGTGTTCCGCAAGGTCGCGACCCGGCTGTCCGGCACCGACGATCAGCGGGTGACGGTCGACGAGCCGGATCTGCGCGAGCTGGTCGGGCGTCCGCGCTTCACCTCGGAGACCGCCGAGCGCACCGCCGTCCCGGGCGTGGCGACCGGTCTTGCGGTCACCGGGTTGGGTGGCGACGTGCTGTTCATCGAGGCGAACGCCACTCCCGGTGAGCACGGCCTGACGCTGACCGGCCAGCTCGGCGACGTGATGAAGGAGTCCGCGCAGATCGCGCTGTCCTTCATCCGCTCGCACGCCGACGAGCTCGGGGTCGACCCGGAGGCGTTGAACCGCAAGATCCACCTGCACGTGCCGGCCGGCGCCGTGCCCAAGGATGGTCCGTCCGCGGGCGTGACCATGGTGACCGCATTGGTATCGCTGGCAACCGGCCGGCCGGTGCGTTCGGACGTCGCGATGACCGGTGAGGTCACCCTGAACGGCCGGGTGCTGCCGATCGGCGGGGTCAAGCAGAAACTGCTGGCCGCCCAGCGTGCCGGCGTCACGACGGTGTTCATCCCGGCGCGGAACGAGCCGGACCTGGACGACGTGCCTGCTGAGGTATTAGCAGCACTGGCTGTCCACCCTGTCAGCGACGTCAGCCAGATATTGGCTCAGGCGTTCGCACCGGCGGTTGGGGAGGCTGACTCCGCGACAGCTACCCGGATAGCTGCGGCCTGACCCGGATCCGGTCAGGAACACAGGGAGATCACGACTTCGGGCCCTTTGGTGTTGTGCCACAACATCAAAGGGCCTGAAGTGGTGATCACGACATGCCTGGCGCGGCATCGACTCGGAGTTCCGCACGCCCGCCGCGCTATCCGTCCAGCTGTCCGGTCGATACGGCGGCGCCGACGCGCAAGTACTGGTCGAAGAACGCCAGGATGCGGCGCTTGGCGTCGGCGGCCGAGTCGTGGTCATACGCCCCCAACCCGGTGACCTTCATCAGTACCGCTGTCGGGGACGCCAGCGGGGGGCGGTTGATGAAGGCGTGGGTGGCGTTCGGGTACTCCTTGACGTCAGCGGGCACCCCCGCCTTCTCCAGCGCCGCCGACACCTTGGCCGCTGCTCCCTTCAGACTGCGGTCCTTGCCTCCGTAGCTGGCCACCAGCGGGCACGCTCCGGCCAGGGTCGCCTCGATGTCTTCGGGCAGTTGGCCGTAGTTCACGCTGGCCGCGCTGTACCCGGGTCGCCCGGCCAGCACCAGCGCGAACGCGCCGCCCATGCAGTACCCGATGACGCCGACGATGCCGGTGCAGTCGTCGCGCGCCGCGAGCCAGGACC
>Ga0208851_1000463_pt1 | contig 17725 bp, 18 predicted proteins | sample NGESurshal092012_FD_184481 | JGI IMG/M metagenome (GOLD analysis project Ga0208851, IMG submission 184481) | Arctic peat soil microbial communities from Barrow, Alaska - NGEE Surface sample 415-2 shallow-092012 (SPAdes) | ecosystem: Environmental > Terrestrial > Soil > Wetlands > Peat ... | reverse complement strand
TCAGTAGCGCCTACTGACACGAGCGGCGGTTACGCGTCGAACGACGGTTCCTTGTCGGGGATCTCGTGCTCGTCGACGAGATCGGTCGGGGCGAGGATGAACACCTCGCACATGATGACGGGGTCCCGCTGGTTCCCGCTCATGAACCCGATCACCCGCCGACCCGTCGCTTGCGAGATGACCTCTGCGAGTGGAGATGCCGGGCTTCGAACCCTTGCGGGGGGTGCGCGACCGCCTCATCGTCACCCTGACGGGCGCCGAGCGACACCGCTGTCGCTCGTCGTCCGGAGCGACAGCGCCATCCGGTTGGCGAAGGGCGGCTCGGATCGGCCCGCTGGCTGACCTTGTTGCTGTCCGTCCCAGCTGTCCGCCTATGCGGTATCGGACGCCGATGAGGTCCCAGACACGCCCGTTCGTGTCGGAGCCGTCGTTGGTGTAGAAGGTCACGAGGCCGATCGTGGTTGCCAGCGGCCACGTCAAGCCGAGTTGCGTTGCCCCATCCGATCCGCGGGGGCACCGAGTTGGCGTCACGCTCGCCCCCCGTCATGGCCGGGTTCCTCGCCACCGCGCCAGCGACTTATCGGCTTCGACGAGGCCGAGGTAGGCGAGCGCGATGCCCGTCACGAGCAGCCAGTGGCCCGCCGTGAGCGGTTCGAGCCCGAGCACCTCGCGTGCGATGGGTGTGACGACGATCAGCACCTGCAGCAGGACGGTTCCCGCGACGGCCACGACCAGCGGGCGATTCGTCAACGGCCCCAGACGCCGCAGCGAAACCCGCTCGGACCGCATTGCGAACCCGCCCGCGAGCTCGGCCAACGCGATTGCGGTGAAGAGGACGGTCTGCCAGGCCTCGTCGCCGGCATTCCAAAGCAGGTAGACGGGTGCGAAGGTCAGGGCGGTCAAGATGACGCCGCGCCGGGCGATTCGCACGCCGCGGTCGGCGCCGAGCAGGCTCTCGCCGAGCGCGGTAGGGGGTCGGCGCATGACGCCGGGCTCGGGGGGCTCGGCGGCGAACGCGATCGCGGGAAGGCCGTCGGTCACGAGGTTGAGCCAGAGGATCTGGAGCGGCAGCAGCGGGATCGGCATCCCGGTGAGCGGGCCGAGCACCATGATCGTCACCTCCGCGGAGTTCCCGCTGAGGATGTTGCGGATGAACTTGCGGATGTTGTCGAACACGACGCGGCCCTCACCGACCGCACCGACGATCGTCGCGAAGTTGTCGTCCTGCAGGACCATGTCCGCGGCGTCCTTGGCGACGTCGGTTCCGGTGATCCCCATCGCGACGCCGATGTCAGCCTGCTTGAGCGCCGGTGCGTCGTTGACGCCGTCACCGGTCATCGCGACGACGTCTCCGTCGCGCTGAAGCGCCTCGACGATCCGCAGTTTGTCCGACGGGGAGACGCGGGCGTAGACGGACGTGCGGCGCACGGTCTCAGCGAGCTCGTCGTCCTCCTGCGCCGCGAGGTCTGCGCCCGTGACGACGCCATCGCTGTCGAATCCGAGGTCGCGGGCGATCGCCATCGCCGTCAGCGGATGGTCGCCGGTGATCATCGCGACGCGGATGCCCGCCTGGCGGCAGGTCGCAACCGCGTCGCGAACCTCCGGGCGTGCGGGGTCGATCATCCCCTCGAGCCCGAGCAGCGTGAGACCGGACTCGAGCCCGGCATCGTCCGGCACGGCCTGCGGATCAGGCCAGATGCGCATCGCGACGCCAAGGACGCGCACGCCCTCGCGCGCGACCCGCTCGGCCGCCGCGACTGCACGGCAGCGCAGATCCTCGTCGAGGGTGACCGTCTCGCCCGCCACGTCCACCGTCTCGCAGCAGGCGAGCAGCCCGTCAACCGCGCCCTTCGTGAATGAAAGACGGCCCCCGGGCGCCGCGAGCCGCTCGATCTCGAAGGCGTCGTGAGCCCATGCAGGGACCGTCGAGACGTCGCTCGGGAGAGCGTGCACCGTCGTCATGCGCTTGCGCTCGGAGTCGAACGGCAGTTCGCCGACACGTGGGGTCACGGCCTCCATCGCGCGCTTGTCGAGCCCGTGCCGCCGGGCCACATTGACGAGCGCCGTCTCGGTGGGATCGCCGAGGAGCGACCCGTCCGCTGCCGTCGCCGTGTCGTTGCACAACGCGCCGCCCGCGAGCAGCAACCGCAGCGTCGGCTCGCCGCGCAGCGCCTCAATGCCCACCTGCGCTGGGACGAAGTCGTCGGTGAGCGATCGCTCGTCACCGGCCATGTCGAGCACGATGACGGTCATGCGATTCTGGGTCAGCGTTCCCGTCTTGTCCGAGCAGATCGCCGTCACCGAGCCGAGCGTCTCCACCGCGTACAGGCGCCGGATCAGCGCGTTGCGGCGCAGCATCCGCTGCGCGCCCAGCGCGAGCGTGATGGTCACGACCGCGGGCAGACTCTCGGGGATCGCGGCGACCGCCAGGCTGACCGCCGTGAGCAGCAGCGTGTCGAGTTCCGCGCCGCGAGCGGCCTCGAGCAGGGAGACGATCAGGACGATCGCGCCGGCGGCCAATGCGAGCCGGCGAACGAGAACATCAAGGCGCCGCTGCAGCGGGGTACGGCCCTCGTCGGCATCCTCGAGCAGGCGCGCGACCCGGCCCATCTCGGCGAGCATGCCGGTCGCGGTCACGAGCATCGTGCCGCGCCCCGCGACCACGCTCGTCCCCGCGTAGACCATCGACGTGCGCTCGGCGAGCGGCGCCTCAGGGGCGACCGGCGCGGGCCGTTTGTCAACCGGAACCGATTCGCCCGTGAGCGCCGCCTCCTCGACGCGCAGCGCGTGCGCCTCGACGATCCGCCCGTCGGCGGGCACGCGCGCGCCGGGTTCGAGCCGCACCAGGTCACCCGGCGCGACCTCCCGAACCGGGACCTCCGCCGGGCGCCCGTCCCGGACGACGCGCGCCGTCGGTGTCGCCAGCGCCTGGAGCGCTGCCATCGCCATTTCCGCGTGGTACTCCTGCCGAAAGCCGATCCACGCGTTCAAGGCGACGACCACGAAGATCACCACCGCCTCGGTCAGATCGCCGAGCGCGGCGGACAGCACCCCCGCCCCGGCGAGCAGCAGGATCATCGGCGCGGTCACCTGCGCCAGCAGGATCCGTGCCGCGCTGACACCCCCACCGCGCGCAAGCTCGTTCGGGCCGTGCGCTGCGAGCCGCGCGGCCGCGTCCGCCCCGGTCAGGCCCCGCGCCGGATCGGCCGCGAGCCGCTCGGCGACCTCGCCGAGCGGTGCCGCATGAGTCGGCCGGGCGTCCTCGTGGACCACGACGCCAGCGTAGGACGAGCCAGCCAGAACGTGCCCCCTGATGCTCCATTCGACCGCCCACACGGCGACCATCCCAAGCGTCGGTTCGGCGAGCCGCCGATCCTCTGCTCGCACCGATCCGTCGCTTCGAGTCCAACTCTTCGACGGGGCTTTGCCATTCAGTGACCGGCATTGCGGGACCCTGAGTCCGATAGCAGCAAGCCACCAATGAGCGGAACGCACACATGGACATTCTCGGCTACGCGATCTTCGGCATCGCCTTCACCGTCCTCCTCTGCAGTCTGTTCACCGGCCTGATCTGGGCGGCGGTCAGCGACGGCAAGGACGAACTGGACTCCCGCACGCACACCGCACGCAGCGCAGGCCTGGCGTGAGCCCCCCGGGGTCGTCGCGACGACCCTCAGGTTCGTCTGTGCGCACCGATGACGCGGTCGCAGGCGCCATGTTCAGCCCGTGGCCTGGCCAACCACGGCGCCGATGCCGGCGGTGACAGCCATCGCCACGGCGCCCCAGGCGAGGACGCGCGCCGTGGCCGGGATGCGGCGAGCACCGCCGAGCCGCGCTCCGGTGTCGCCGAGGACGGCAAGCGCCACGAGGGTTGCGGCGACACAGACGGCGGCCCTCACCGACGCGGGAGCGAGACCGATGGCGACCAGCGGCAGGATCGCGCCGCACGAGAACGCAAGTCCCGAGGTCCAGGCGGCCTGCAGCGGACGGGCGCGCCGCTGATCCTCAAGTCCGAGCTCGTCACGTGCATGGGCCTCCAGCGCGCCCGCCCGGGTCAACTCGACCGCGACCTGGTGCGCCAGATCGGCCGGCAGTCCACGGCCTTGGTAGATCTCGGTGAGCTCGCGCAGCTCGCCACCCGGATCAGCACGCAGCTCCCGCTGCTCGAGCCGGAGATCTGCCTCCTCGGAGTCACGCTGGGAACTCACCGAGACGTACTCGCCGGCGGCCATCGACAACGCGCCCGCGGCGAGACCGGCGACGCCCGCGGTCATGATCGCGCTGCCCGAGGCGCCGGACGCCGCGACACCGAGGACCAGGCTGGCTGTTGACACGATGCCGTCGTTGGCGCCGAGCACCGCCGCCCGCAGCCAGTTGGATCGGTGACTGAGATGCGACTCTGCAGGCATGATGTAGACCTGTCCGCGTTGACCGGGTGACGCCCGCGAAACCCAGGCAGACAGGCAACGCGTCACGGACCGGGGCGGGTCGATGGCGGCCCGCTGAGGAGCGCGCAGCTGAACGCGGAAGGTACTCCTCCAGGAGCCGACACGAGCGGCGGAGCAGCGCGCGCTGAGCTGGGCAGCCGTCCTCACGAGAATCCCACAGCCGTTCGCGGCCGTCGGAGCGTTCGCGCTCGTCGAACACGTGACCGCGCTGCTGCCCGCGTCGTTCGCGTTCGCAGCAGGCGCGATGCTCGCACTCGTCGCATACGACCTCGTACCCAACTCCTTCACTCGGACAAGCTGGCGATCAGCAAGCGTCGGGGTCGCCGTCGGCGGCGGACACATGCTCGCCCTGAGCGCCGTGCTAGGCGTGTAGCACCGCTCGCGCATCTCACTATGCGAACCTCGACACGGCGAGCGAGGCCCCGCCAAGGAGTCACTCCCGCTTGGACGAATGGCAGGAGCGCGAACGTGGGCGCGCCTGACCCGCTATCCCCTCTGGCGGTCGCTGATGGCGCGACTATCCCGATCACTATCCCAACGAGCCGCCGAACACCGGTAATCTCCAGCATTCATCGAGGATCCGCCACATCCGGTGGCGGGCTCGAAAACCGTTGTAGGGGTAACCGCTCTACCGAGAGTTCGAATCTCTCCCCCTCCGCTTTACCTGCATAGAGGTGGTTTCTTCGCCTTGCTGACACGGTCGCCGACTTCACCAGGAGTCGGCGATCGCTCGTTTGGGACAGTTTGAGATAGCGATTCTCGGACTCAGCGCTGCTCTCGTAGAGGATCGTGGAGAGCGGTGGCGGGGCGGTCAAGGAGACCTGTGCCGTCCGTGATCCTGGGGCGGCCCACGGCACGGTGCGGAAGGCCGTCCTGTCAGATGGCGATGACGATCTTGCCTTGCGCGTGTCCGCCGAGCGAGGTGGCGGATTGCGTCGGCGTTTCGCTGAGCGCGTAGGTTCGGTCGAGGTCGTATCAGTCGGCGGCGAGCGGGCGTTTGCGTGCGATCACCTGCACGACCGCACCGAGTCCGGAGTGCCCGGATCCCTCACGCACCTCGCGCTCGACCTCAACGCCGTGCAGCATCTCCAGCGGCGCCAACTCCTCGCGCAGTTGCGCCAGAGTCATCGTGAGATCCACGGAAGCGGGCCCCCCGGTTCCGTGAGTGAGTTGGTCCGGGGTATAGGCCTCAAGCAGGAACATCCCTCCCGGTCTCAGCGACGAGACGACCCGAGCGTGCAGGTCGCGCCTTACGGCGGGGGGCATGTGGGCGAAGATCGAGACGACCAGGTCCCATCGCTCGTGGCCGAGATCGAAGACGGCGAGGTCGCCCACGAACGCGGCGACATCCACCCCTTTCCGCTGCGCCAGGAGTCGGGTCTTGCGCACCCCGGCCTCAGCAAGATCGACGCACGAGACCGCGTACTCGGACTCCGCCAGGAACACGGCATTGCGGCCCTCGCCCTCAGCAAGACACAGGGCCGCTCCCCTAGAGAGCAGCGGCAGGCTCGCACGCAGGAAATCGTTGGGCTCGGTCCCGTAGAAGTAGGCGGCACCGCCGTACCGCTGCTCCCACATCGACCCGGAAGGAGCCGGCATGCTCAACGCGAGCACTCCGGTTCGCGCTCATCTGCGTTCTGGAGCGACGCCGGTTCCATCCGTCGCAACGTACCACGGGTGCTCACGCCTCCCACGCAAGGGTGCAGGCCGCACCCTGGATGGGAGTGCTGTGCCGCAAGCCCGTGGTGAGACCGCACGGCGGGCTCATGCGAACTTCAGGTCACGTCGTCGGAAGCATCCCGCCGTCGATAGACGCGCAGGCGCGGGCCTGGCTGGCGGCCGCGGCTGACGCCGGGCCCCGGGAGAGCTGTTCATCGAGGATCCGCTGCATCCCGTGGCGGGCTCGAAAACCGTTGTGCGGGTAACCCCTGTACCGAGGGTTCGAATCCCTCCCCCTCCGCTTTACTGATAACAGAACCATGCAACGGGAAGCGTACCCGTACCTGCGGCACTCACCACAATCTTCGGTCGCCATGACAGCCCTGCAGGTAGCCGCGCGGCGTCGTCAGCAGAGCAGGAGCGGTACGCGAGTCTGCGCGTTCGAACTTCTGCGCAGCTTTGCACATCACTGCTCACCTGCATTCATTGGGCGCCGGGCGCGGAGGCTGCTGGCGCGGGGGCCTTGTGAACAGGTCACCCCGATGCGAAGAATCGCGCAGGCACGCGACGTAGCCTCCCGAGTTGCGCCTGCGTGTGGACGGCCGGTCGAGCTGCGAACCGGCGGAAGTAGGGTGTGGCGGATGTTCCGTGTCGTGTTCACCGCCCTCGCGCTCACGGCGATCGCCCTTCCGGCCTCTGCGCACGCCGCAACGCCGGCGCCGAAGCCCGGGACGTTCGCGGGGTCGTTCGGCGCGAAGATCCCCGCCGGCGCCAGGTCCCAGGTGCGCGCGATCAGCCGTGCGGACGGCACGGTCGTCGACGCGCAGGCGGTCGGGCGCACCGGTTCCTATCAGCTGTCGCTGCCCGCCGGCACCTACCTCGTGGTCGGGACCATCGTCCCGCGGCACGGCAAGGTCGTGACGACGAAGGTCGGCGTGAGCCTCAAGGCAGGTCAGCGGCGCACGCGGACGACGCTCGACCGCGCCGGGAACCGCCGGAAGCGCAAGGCGAAGGGCCGGCGCTCGCAGGCGCGCGCCGCCTACGTCCAGGAGCGCGGGCAGGTGACCCCGGGGCGGATCGCCGTCGAGATCCCGCCGCTGCAGGGCACCTCACGCGACCCCGAATGGAACGCCGTTCGCGGCGGCATCGACGACCTGCTGATCAGCGATGTCGTGAACTCGGAGCGCTGCGGTATCTCCGTGCTCGAAGTCGAGCGGCGCGCCGACGTCATCAAGGAGCTGGAGTTCCAGCAGTCCATCTACGTCGACCCGTCCACCCGGGTGACGCGCAACTTCATCCTCGGCGACGTCGAGGTCGTGGGGACGGCCGCGGACGTTCCCGGCAGCGGGGGCGACGGCACGGTCCGCCTGCGGATCCTCGACAAGCGCTCCGGCGCGGAGCTCGGCGTCGCGGAGCAGCTCGTCAGGGGCGACTCGTTCTTCGGGGACCTCGGGCAGCTCAGCGGCAAGCTCGTCGACGAGCTGTGCAAGCTCACCGACGCGTACGAGGTCACGTTCGACGTTCGCGGCCAGGGGCTGTTCGCCACGCACGAGGGGTCGGGAACGCTGCGCGCGACGGTGCTCGCCCGCCGCGGCGCCGAGGGCGACGGCGCCGCCGGGGCCGTGTGGCGCGCGAACGGCACGCTCGTCTGGGGTGACCTGGCTGGGAGGTCCAAGACGGACTGCGCGGTCGTCGACTACGTCCCCGGGGCCCAACCGTGGTCGGTCACGATCCTCGACGCCGGCGACGGCCGGCTGCAGGTGACCTGGAACGCCGAGAACGTGGGGGCGGCCGCGAACTCGACCGCGAGCTACGACTGTCCGCCCGAGGGGGACCCGCCGACGGACCCGCCGCCCATCCCCGGCATCCCGATCACCTCGCTGCTGAACACCGGGCCCGCGAGCTTCCTCGTGCCCTACGCCGGCGGCACACAGGCGCTGTCCGGCGTCGTCGCCGACGGCGGCGACGGGTTCGTGAACACCGGCACCATGACGATCACGCCGAAGGGTGTGGCCCAGCGACGGTGAGGCGTGCAAAGGCCCTCCGCTTCAAGATCACGTCTTCCGCCGCGTGCACGTGACGGTGGGCCTCGTGGTCCGCGCCTCCGAGGCCAATCGGCTGCAGCTCGGCAAGTAGGAGACCGCGATCGCCAGGGCGGTCAATCAGGTCCCACAGGCCGGCACCTTCGCGGCAACGCTCAAGCTCAAGGGCACCTACCGAGCGAAGCTGCGCAAGGCGAAGCGCCTCACGGCGTACCTCGTGCTCGTCTGCACGGACGCTTCGGGCGCTCAGCCCTCACGCTCGAGTGGCGCGAGCCTACACCCCACCTGCACAGCACGCGCGTTCGCCGAACTGCGCGACCGCCTACGGGATCTCGTCGTCCGCTAAGGGCTCCTCGAAACGCTCGACGGCGAGCACGTCTACCCGACCCTCGACGCAGCCATCGCCGCGGTGCAGCAGCAAGATCAGCCGGGGCCCGCGACGCGGTAGCAGAGCAACGACCCCGCGCGCGACGATCCCAATCACTATCCCAACGAGCCCTCCAACACGTGTAATCTCCAGTATCCATCGAGGATCCGCCGCATCCGGTTGCGGGCTCGAAAACCGTTGTAGGGGTAACCCCTCTACCGAGAGTCCGAATCTCTCCCCCCCCCCGCTGGAAGTGGCGGGTAACGACTGGGTTCTGGCCGACGCGGTCGGAACCCGCTCCGTCCTGGTCGAGCCATGCACTCGGCACGAAGCCGACGCTCACGCGTGGCGTGATCGGTTGATTTCCAGGGACTTCGCGCCGTCAGGGGCGCGACGGTTCTGGAGACCGTCACCGCGATGGACACGGTGGTCTCGTCTGGCTGACGATCGAGCCCGGGCGTCCCGAGGGCGAGCGCAGCCCGAGCCGCGTCGCGCGTCCGCGCGTGAGGCCGACCTCACCGACCGGGGACCTCATCACCGTGGGCGAGTCCTACGGACTCGCTGCCGGGGTCAGATCATCTTCACCTGAGCGCATGACGAGGCTCGATCTGAAGCACCACGTCGAGCTCGGTTGGGGCGAACTTGTCGATGTGTTCCTGTACGCGACTCATGCGGGGCTTGAACTCCGGCGAGCTCTTCCAGGCGCGGACCGCGTCGATGCTCTCCCAGGCGGCGAAGCTGACGAAGCGCTCGGGATCGCGTTCGTCGCGGGCGAGTACCGCTTGTCCTGCACCCGGGAGTCCCGTCGCCCAGTTCATGAAGTCCTTCCAGGCTTCGAGGAACGCGGCTTCGTGTCCGGGGAAGGGCTTCCAGGATCCGGTGGTGTAGATCGGCTGCGACATGCTTGTTCCTCTCATCGGGTGCCGGCCGCGGGTTCGGGCCGGCGCAGGCGGGCCAGCAGCGCCTCGGAGGTGTTGACGGACAGGTTTGCGAGCGCCATGGCGCGAGCGGTGGCTTCGACGGCCGCGAGCTCGCGGGGCGTCAGGTGTGACTGTGCCGCCTGGGCGATGTCATCGGGCACGGGTTCGCGGAAGCGCGACTCGGCGCGTGCGTTCGCGTAGACCACCGCAGCTCGGCTGCGGGCGTCCAGGCTCTGAAGCGCACCGAGCTCGAGCGCTCGGAGCTCGTCGTCGCTGACGCCGGCGCGCAGCGCCCACCGCTCGTGGACGAACGTGCAGCCTGCACAGGCGTTCACCCTGCTGACGGCCACCGTGACGAGCTCGCGCTCATGGGCGCTGATGCGCCCGCGTAGGAAGGCATCGCCCAGCGGCCGGGCGTGCCGGATGACGCCGGCGAGCTCGCGCGCGGCGTCCGCCGGGGAGGTGAACACCCTGGGCGTCACTCGTGACGGGCTGACGCGAGGGGTTCGGCGATGCTGATGCGTTCTTCGAAGCTGAACTCGCCTTCGAGGGCGCGGCGAACGGGGCAGGTGTTGGCGACGCGCTTCAGGCGCGTGATCTGGTCGTCGGTGAGGCCGCCGGGGAGGTGGACGGTGACGTCGAAGCGCCGTGGGTCGGACTCGTAGTCGTAGTCGACGTCCACGCGGACCTCGCCGAGGTCCCAATGCTTGCGCTGGGCGTAGAGGACGATCATGCTCGAGATGCAGGAGGCGAGCGTGGCGGGCAGCAGCTCGTGTGGCGCCGGACCGGTGTCGGTGCCGCCGAGGCTCTCGGGCTCGTCGGTGATGATGGTGTGGCGGCCGTTGACGTCGACCTGGTGTCGCAGCGTGCCGTCGATGCTGCGGGCGCTGGCGGTGAAGCTCATCGTGTGCTCCGTTCGTGGTCCTAGGTGCTCTTGGGGTTGCCATGCAGGTCGCTGCCGAGCAGCGGGCCGAACAGGCAGACGTTGGCGACGCCGGCGCCCAGCGGGACGAGGCCGACGACGGCGAGGACAATCCCGCCGGTCCCGCCGACGACGGCGAGGCCGATGACGACCAGCGCCAGGCCGGCGATGATCCGCGCGGTGCGCCCTGCGGTGCTGCTCATGAAGCTCGTGAAGGCCATGGAGGCGCTCCCTTCTCCGGTGCTGGGGGTCAGGCCGCCGCAGGGACGGCGAGGTGGGTGTGCAGGTCGATCGGATTGCGGATGCAGAACGCGCCGGGGCAGTGCTCGTCGGCGAGCCGCTTGATCGCTTCGAGCTGGTCGGGGGATGCGTCGGCGTCGACCTCGAGCTGCCAGTCGATGCGCTCGACCGGCGGGCGCTCGCTGACCCCGAGGGCGCGGCTCATGTCGACCTGCGCTTCGACGCGGGCGCGCAGCGCGCGCAGCTCGACGCCTGCTCGTGCGGCCTCTTGTGCGTAGCTCATCGCGTAGCACGCCAGGCCCCCCCAGAAGCAGTAGGCGAGCGGGTTCGGCGCCGAGCCGGTGCCGCCCATCGGCGCCGGGAAGTCGGCCTCGAAGACCACGGTCTTGCCGCTGGGCAGCGGGATCTCGGTGCGGAACTGCGGGGCGCCGGGGGTCGTCTGCCACGCGCCGTCGAAGGCGACCTGCTGCACGACCGCCGTCGGGTCTCCGGCGGCCGCCGCGGCGGTCCGTTCGACAGCTTTCACATTCAGGTTGTGCATGAGGGCTCCTTCGGTGAGGGGTTCGCCCGCCGTGCTCATCGCGACCTCCGGCGGGATCGTGAGACGGGACAGTCGGCGGCGGGGAGCCCCGCAGCCAGCCAGGCGTTCATGCCGCCCGTCACGTTGAGGACGCCGGGGCGCTCCTTGGCGGCCCGGCGGGCGGCGACGGCGCTGCGGTGGCCGGACCGGCAGAGGAACGCGACCGGCCGGTCGTCGCGGACCTCGCGGAGCCGGCTGCGCACGTCCGGCAGGGGGATGTGGATCGCGCCGGGGACGCGCACCTGCTCGTACTCGGGCGTCGTGCGGACGTCGACGATCACGATCTCGCCGGTGAAGAAGCGGTCCGAGGCGCGGCGCGGGGCGATCGACTCGATGCGACGCAGGCCGAACATCAGGCGTGTCCGAAGCGCACGTCGGGCAGGACGCGGCGCAGCGGCCTGGGCAGCCACCAGGCCCAGCGGCCGAGCAGGCGCAGGATCACCGGCACGAGCAGCAGCCGCACGAGGAACGCGTCGAGCAGCACGGCGACGCCGAGGATGACGCCCATCTCCTTCGGGGGCAGCGGCCCGGAGAGCGCGAAGGTGAAGAAGACGGCGACCATCACGCCGGCCGCCGCGAAGATCACGCGCCCGCTGTGCGCCACGCCGCCGACCATCGCCTCCTTGGGGTCGTGTGTGCGGTCCCAGTGCTCCTTTGCCGAGGACAGCAGGAACACCGTGTAGTCCATCGAGATCGCGAAGATCATCGCGAAGAAGAACACGGGGCCCCACGCGTCCAGGAAGCCCTGCGGCTCGAAGCCCAGCAGCCCGCTGCCGTGGCCCTCCTGGAAGACGAGCCGCGCGACGCCGAACGCGGCGCCGGTAGCGAGCAGGCTCGTGAGCACGCCGAACGCGGCGATGATCGGGGCCTGCAGCGCGATCAGCAGCAGCACGAAGCCGAGGATCAGGACCACGCCGATGACCAGCGGCGTCTTGGAGGACAGCAGCTGCTCGAGGTCGTGGTTCTCCGCGACGGAGCCGCCGACGAGCGCGCCGGGCGGCAGCGCTGAGCGCAGCCGGTCGATCGTGGCGCCGGTCGCCTTGGAGGAGGGGTCCGTGTTCGGCACGACCTGCACGAGCGCCTTGCCGCCGGCACCGGGCACGGCGGGCATGACCTGCGCGACGCCGGGGTCGGCCTTGGCCACGACGGTGACGCGCGCGGCGTCGCCCTGGGAGGTCACGATCTGCACGGCGCCGGGCGCGCCCTTGCCGAACGCCTGCTGGACCTGGTTGTAGCCGGTGCGTGAGCTGTCCCCGTTGGGGACGACCTTGATCGACGGCATCCCGGTCTTCAGGCCGAAGACGGGCACGATCAGCGCGATCAGGACGATCAGTGCGAGCGCGCCGAACGCGTAGGGGTGGCGCCACAGGCGCTCGCCCCAGGCGGCGAACTTCGGGGAGCGGTGCTCGCCCTGGTGGACCCACGGCAGCGCGAGCTTGTCGACCCTGGGGCCGAGCTTGCCGAGCACCGCGGGCAGCAGCGTGAGCGTCGCGGCGAGGATGAAGAGGACCGCGATCATGATCCCCAGCGCCATCGAGCGGAACGCCGGTGAGGGGACGAGCATCACGGCCATCAGCGAGATCAGCACGGTCACCCCGCTGAAGAGGACGGCCTTGCCGGCGGTGTCCATCGTCTCGGCGACCGCGTCCTCGACGGCCTCGTGCGAGCCGAACAGCGCGCCGCGGAAGCGGTAGACGATGAAGAGCGCGTAGTCGATGCCGAGCGCGAGCGCGAACATCAGCGCGAAGTTCATCGCCCAGATCGAGATGTCGAGGACCTGGGTGCCGAGGTAGAGCGTCCCGGCGGAGGCCATCAGGCCCAGGATCGTCAGCATCAGCGGCAGCCCCGCCGCGACCAGCGAGCCGAACGCGAGCAGCAGGATCACGAGCGTCACCGGCCAGGAGATCAGCTCGCTGTGCATCATCGCCGTGCGGTTGGCGGTGTTGAAGTCCGACCACATCCCGCTCGCGCCGGTCAGCGAGACCTGCACCCCGTCGCCCTGCAGACGGTGGAGCTTCGTCTTGAGGTCGTCGGCGGCGCGGACCATCGTGTTGGAGTCCGCCGCGGCGCCGGCCTGGATGATCGCGGTGTGCCCGTCACGGGAGATCGACATGCCGGCCTGCGGCGGCACGACCGACTTCACGCGCGAGTCTGCCTTCAGCGTCGAGGACGCGCGCGCAATCGCCGCCGTGAACGCGGGGTCGGTCACGGTCTTCGTGTTCGAGTGCACGACGACCATCAGGGCGCTCGAGGAGAGGCCCTGGAAGTTCTTGTCGATCGTCTTGCGTGCCGCCACGGACTGTGAGCCGGTCGCCTCCCAGCCCGCGCCCGAGAGCGCCTTCTCCACGCGCGGGGCGAGGACGCCGAGGACGACGGCGACGAGCGCCCAGGCGATCGCCACCATGCGGAAATGCGTTGCGGTGTAGCGGCCGAGCCGCCCGACCGGACCGAACTGGGGGCTCATCGCTTGATCTCCGAGGGGTAGAGGACCGAGCGCAGCCCGAAGACCCGCTTGAGGACCAGCGACGCGCCGCACGCGCCGAAGGCGACGTACAGCCACTGGTTGACGCCGACGAACGCGGTCAGCACAAGGAACCACGGCGAGACGGTGGCGGCGAGCAGGACGCTCAACAGGGTCATCGTGCCCGCCAACGCGAACAGGACGCGTTCGAGCGGCCAGCGGCGGGTGTCGTCCGTGGCGCAGGACGTGGCGGCGGTGGTCATGCGAGGCCTCCGGTGAGGATCTGGTCGAGTTCATGGATCTGCTGGCGCAGTCCGCCGCATACCTGCTCGCAGAGCGCGAAGACGCCCTCGTCGGCGATCGCGTAGCGCACGAACGTGCCGTGCTTGCTGCGCTGGACGATCCCGGCCTGGTGCATCAGGCCCAGGTGCTTGGAGACGTTCTGCTGCGAGGCGCCGAGCCGGTCGGTCAGCTCGCCGACCGTCGCGTCGCCATCACGCAGCGCGTCGAGCAGCTTGATGCGCATCGGCTCACCAAGGAGCCGGAAGCGCTGGGCGATCAGCTCGGCGAGCTGATCGGGGAGCGGGTGCGGGACATCCATGCCGAGCAGTGTACCACCACACCGTTGTATGAGAGTATGGGTGTGAACTACGGATCCGGTTCGTAGTAAGGACCGATGCGGGTCAGCCCCTTCCCGACGATCGTTGGAGTCGCCCTGCTGTCTCTCGAAAGGAGGGCGGCACCGTGTCCGTCTCGAGTTCCAAGCGCGCCGTCGTCGTCGGATCCAGCTTCGCCGGCATGACCGCCGCGCTCGAACTGCGCAAGCGCCTGGACGCCCAGCACGAGGTCGTCGTCCTCGACCCGCACGCGGACTTCACGTTCATCCCGTCGCTGATCTGGCTGCCGTTCGGCATGCGCGAACCCAAGGATGTGACCTTTCCGCTCGCCCCGATGTACGCCAAGCAGGGCATCCGCTTCATCAACGAGGCGGCCACCGGCTTCGACCTCGACGCGCACACGCTGACGACGAGCTCCGGGCAGGAGCTCAGCTACGACCGCCTGATGCTCGCCACCGGCCCGCGGCTCGCGTTCGAGAAGGTCCCGGGTCTCGGACCGGTCGACGGTCACACCCAGTCGGTCTGCAACCTCGAGCACGCGCTGCTGACCCGCGGTGCGTGGGAGCGCTTTCTGGAGAACCCCGGGCCGGTCGTCGTCGGCACCGCCCAGGGCGGCTCGTGCTTCGGCGCCTCCTACGAGTTCCTCCTCAACACCCAGCACCAGATCAAGAAGGCCGGCCTGCAGGACGTCGCACCGCTGACCTTCATCACCGCGGAGCCGTTCCTCGGCCATTTCGGCCTCGGCGGCGTCTCCGACTCCCAGAAGCGAGTCGAGAAGTTCTTCGACAAGCTCGGGATCGAGGGCATCCCCAACAACATCATCACGGCGGTCCGCGACGGCGAGATCGAACTCGACGGAGGCCGCGTCCTGCCCTTCGCGTTCGCCATGATCGTCCCGCCATTCACCGGCGTCGACGCGATCCGCCAGACCGAGGGCCTGGGCAACCCGATGGGCTTCCTCCCCGTCAACGACGAGTTCCGCCACAGCGACATCGAAGACGTCTACGGCGCCGGCGTGGACATCGCCATCGCCCCGCCGCAGCAGACGCTCGTCCCCGCCGGCGTGCCCAAGACCGGGCAGATGAGCGAGGTCATGGCCAAGGTCGCCGCCCAGAACATCACCGCCGACCTGCAGGGCGGCGAGCGCCGCTCCATGCCGATGTCCGAGATGGAGGCCATCTGCATCCTCGACGCGGGCAACAACGGGATCATCTTCAAGGCCGACCACGTCCTCGGCACCTCCGAGCACCCGCACGTCATGACCGGCCCGCAGGCCCACTGGGCCAAGATCGCCTTCGAGCGCATCTTCCTCGCCAGCCGCAAGCGCGGCCGCGTCGTGCTGTGAGCCTGAAGGAGATCCTGGCCGCATGAGCCCGCTGGTGCTGGTCGTCGACGACGAGCGCAAGATCCGCGAGCTCGTGCGCTCGTATCTCGAGCGGGCGGGCATCGACGTCCTCACGAGCGGGTCCGGTGCCGAGGCGCTCGAGATGGCCGGTCGTGCCCGGCCGGATCTCGTGGTGCTTGACCTTGGCCTGCCGGACGTGCCCGGCGACGAGGTCGCGCGCGAACTGCGCCGGGCGGGGGACCTCCCGATCCTCATGCTGACGGCGCGCGCGACCGAGGCGGATCGCGTGCAAGGTCTCGAGCTCGGGGCGGACGACTACGTCACCAAGCCGTTCAGCCCGCGTGAGCTGGTCCTCCGCGTGCAGGCGGTGCTGCGACGCGGTCACGGCGAGCTCCCAGCACATGGCCCCGGTTCCTACGGCGGTGGCGAGCTGGTCATCGACAGCGAGCGGCGTGAAGTACGAATACGAGGCGCGGAGATCAAGCTGACACCGACCGAGTGGGGGCTCTTGGAGGCGCTGTCGCGCACGCCGGGGCGCGTGTACTCGCGCTACGAACTCATCAACCAGGTCCGCGGCTACGAGTTCGAGGGCTACGAGCGAACCGTCGACTCCCACGTCAAGAACCTGCGCCGCAAGATCGAGGTGGATCCCGGCACCCCGCGGATCATCGAGACCGTTCTCGGCGTCGGCTACCGGCTCGGCATCCCCCGTGACTGAGACGAGCGACCACAGCCCCCGGAGCTGGTCGCTCGCCACCCGCATCGCTATCGCGTTCACCGCCGTGGCGCTGCTGGCGGTCGGGCTCGTCGTCGCGCTGGTCATCGTCAGCGCGTCCCGCGAGACCTCGTCCCTGGCCGACTCGCAGCGACAGCAGACAGCGAACGCCTCCGCGGCAGCGGCAGCGAACGCCTACCGGCGCGCAGGCGGATGGGCCGGCGCCGACCTCACCACCGCTCAGCAGCTCGCGCAACAGAGCGGCGGGAGCGTCACGATCCGCGACACGCAGGGACAGGTGATCGCCTCCGCCGGGATGATGCAGGGGCCGATGGGAGCCTCCGGCATGGGAGCCGGACCAGGCACGGCGATGGGACAGAACGCTGCGAGCGCCCCGGTTCGGGTCGCCGGGAGCGCCGTCGGCTCAGTCGTGGTCCGATCCCCCGGCTCAGGTCTGTCCCGCTCCGAGCAACGGCTCCGCGATCGCCTCGTGACCATCGCCATCGTCGGCGGCGCGCTCGCGGTGATCCTCGCGCTCGGCGCCGCGCTGCTCGTCGCGCGCCGTCTCACCGCCCCGCTGGGCCGGCTCACCCGTGCCGCACACGCACTGCAAGGCGGCGAAACCGGGGCGCGCGCGGCGGCCGCCGATGCGCCGGGTGAGCTCGGTGATCTCTCCCGCGCCTTCGATCGCATGGCGCAGACGCTCGACGACCAGGCGGTCCAGCGCAACGCGCTGCTCGCGGAGATCGCGCACGAGCTGCGAACTCCCCTGACGATCCTGCGCGGCAACTGCGAGGCGATGGTGGACGGGCTCGAGCCGCCCACACCCGCACGGCTCGCGTCGCTGCACGACGAGGTCCTCAGGCTCGAGCGACTCGTCACCGACCTCGAAACCCTGTCCGCCTCCGAGGCCGCGTTCGTCGAGCTCGACCGCGCTCCCGTCGACCTGGCCGGCGTCGTCCGCGACACGGTGTCACTCCTGCGCGGACAGGCGGCGGACGCCGACGTACTGCTGACGACCGACCTCACCCCGACCGTGGTGTTGGGCGACCGCCCACGGCTCGCGCAGATCCTGGAGAACCTGATCACGAACGCCCTGAAGTTCACGCCCGCGGGCGGCGAAGTCACGGTACGAGTCGCCCCTGACGAGGACCAGGCCATCATCGAGGTCCAGGACACCGGGCGCGGCATCCCGGCCGCCGAACTGGCGCACGTGTTCGAGCGGTTCTGGCGCGGCAGCGACACCACCGACACAGGTGGCCGCGGCATCGGCCTTGCGGTGGTCGACGAACTCGTCCGCGCGCACGGCGGACAGATCACGGCGTCGAGCGAGCCCGGGCAGGGCAGCGTGTTCACGGTGAAGATCCCCGCTCGCTGAGCAGCCCGCAGATCTCCACACGACCTCCACA
>Ga0208851_1000462_pt1 | contig 17733 bp, 12 predicted proteins | sample NGESurshal092012_FD_184481 | JGI IMG/M metagenome (GOLD analysis project Ga0208851, IMG submission 184481) | Arctic peat soil microbial communities from Barrow, Alaska - NGEE Surface sample 415-2 shallow-092012 (SPAdes) | ecosystem: Environmental > Terrestrial > Soil > Wetlands > Peat ... | reverse complement strand
GGAGCGCCGTCGGTCACGACTTCCGTCACCTGCTCCAGCCCGGTGAGCACGGCGACGCGCGGGCCCTCGATGAAGCCGATGGTGACCGGCACCCGCTGCGCGCGGTTGTCACCACGCGACACGGTGTAAACGACTGCGCTCTGGCCGCTGCCCTCGACGAGGGCCTCGACCGGCACGGCCCACAGGTCGGGCGCCCCTCCGGGGACGATCTCCACCTTGGCCACCAGGCCGGAAAGGAGCCGTGCCCCGGCGGACTCGAGGGCGACCTCGACCTCGAATGTCCCGGTCTGCGGAGAGGCGCCGCCGGCCATCTCGGTCACCCGGCCCGGGAAGGTGCGGTCGGGAAAGGCATCGAACCGCACGGTGGCGCCGTCACCGATCCGCACCTGAACCGCGTCCCGGTCGCTGAGCCCGACCTTCACCACCCAGCCGTTCGTCGCCCCGCGCACCAGCAGCACCGGGGTCCCCGCGGAGACCTGCTCGTGCGCCTCCACGAGCCGCCGCTGGACCTGGCCATCGTCCGGGGCCCGGAGCTCCGAGACCACCCGGGCATGCTGCGCCTGCCGGAGCGCCGCCCCGGTCAGCTGGACCGAGGTCTCCGCGTCCTGCAGGCTGACCCGGGTGACTGCCCCGACGGTGGCCAGGCCCTGGAGGCGGGCGCGGTCCCGCTCGGCCTTCTCGTGGGCCGCTCGGGCCTGGGTCAGGGTCGCGTCGGCATCGAGCGTGTCGAGCGTCGCCAGGACCTGACCGCGCCGGATGGTCTGCCCCTCGTGGACGAGGAGGCGCTCCACGGTGCCTCCGCTGCGGAAGGCCAGCGACATCTCCTGCTTTCCGGCGAGCCGGCCGGCCGCGCGGACGGGCCGGAGCACACGCTCCCGCACCACCGGCGCGGTGCGCACCGCGATGGGGGCGGGGGTGGACGGAGCGACGACCGCCCTGCCGCAGCCGAGCAAGGACGAGATGAGACCGAGGACCAGCAGCGGGACACGGCGGACGGACATGGCCGACCTCCTGGATGTGGCTGGTGGTAACTCCTTGATGTAGTCACCGTCAACTTAGAGTGCAGGCCGCCTCCAAGTGCTCGGGATCACGCTGCCCGCGGGCCGGGGACCTCAGCCGCGGGCGGGGTCAGCGGCGAAGACGCGGACGACCCTGAGCTCCAGCGTGTCCCGGGGGCGCTCGACGGTGACCGACTCTCCTGCGCGACGGCCCAGCAGGGCGGCGCCGACGGGCGAGTCCACCCGCACCCATCCCCGCCCGGGGTCCGCCTCGTCTCCGCCCACCAGCCGGAGGATGCGCCGGCCGCCGTCCGCGTCCTCGACCTCGAGCAACGCCCCGAGCACCGCCATTCCGTCCGCGCCGGCATCGGCTGGAGCCGGGACGGCCCGCTCGAGCAGCGTGTCCAGGAAGCGCCGACGCTCCTCGGCTCCAGGTGCATCGGAACCGTCCAGTGCTGCACGCTCCCCGAGAAACCGGGCGTGTCCGTCCGCGGTCAAAGGGCGGGGTCCCGTCGGGCCACGGCGCTCGGGCAGAACCGGGGGTGACACGTCGTCCTCGCGGGTGAATGCCTTGCTCATGTGGATGTCCAGAGACGGTGTGCATCCTGCGGCCGATCGGTCAGGGAGAGTAGACTCTGGGCCGGCTCCATGACGCTGGACCCGATCGCGCTGGCCGTTCCGTTCTTCTTCCTGCTCATCGGCCTGGAGGTCCTCCTCGCTCGCGCGCGACACCGGCAGGTGTACCGCTTCACCGACAGCTTCGGAGATCTGGGCTGCGGGGTGACCCAGCGCGCGGTCCTCTTGCTGTTCGAGGCCTCCCTCCTCGCAGGCTACGCCCATGTCCACGCGCACGCCCGGCTCTGGACGTTCGCCCCGGGCAGCGTCTGGCCGTGGGTCATCGCCGTCGTCGGCGTCGACCTCGCCTACTACTGGTGGCACCGCCTGTCGCACGAGGTGAACGTGCTGTGGGCGGTTCACGTGGTCCACCACCAGAGCGAGGACTACAACCTCGCGGTGGCGCTGCGACAGGCGGTGCTCTCGCCGGTGACGGTGATGCCCTTCTACCTGCCGCTGGCGGTGCTTGGCGTGCCCCTCACGGTCTTCTTCATCGTGAACGCCCTGAGCACCCTGTACCAGTTCTGGATCCACACCGAGCTGGTGGACCGCCTGGGCGTCCTGGAGGAGGTCATCAACACGCCCTCGCTCCACCGGGTGCACCACGCAGTGAACCCCGAGTACCTGGACCGCAACTACGCGGCGACGTTCATCCTCTGGGACCGGCTGTTCGGCACGCTCCGCCGGGAGGAGGCCCCGCCCATCTACGGGGTCACCCATCCGCTCCGGAGCTTCGACCCGGTCTGGGCGCAGGTACAGCCGCTGGTCGGACTCGTTCGAGCGTTGCGGCGCGCGCCGACTCCGGGCCAGGCGCTCCGCTTCCTCTTCGCATCGCCGGAGTGGCACCCGGATTGGCTCGGCCTGCCCACCCCTCGCCGCGGTGTGGACCCCGGGGCGCTGCCCAAGTTCGACGTGAGGCCTGGTCCGCGGCGGACCCGGTACGTCGCCGCGCAGCTGGCGCTGGTCATCGTCGTGGCCTTCGCGCTCCTCACCTGGCACTCCGCGCTGTCCTTCCCGGCCCTGCTGGCCGCGGTCGGGTGGGTGCTTCTCTCGCTCGTCGCGGGCGCCGCGCTCCTCGAAGCCCGGCCGTGGGCGGTGCGTCTGGAGCTGGTCCGGATGGGAGTGCTCGCCTTCGCGGTCGCGGTGGTGCTCCTCGTTCCCTCGCTCGGTCCGGTGCTGCTCGCCAGCCGATGAGCGCAGGGCGGCGCAGCGCGTCGTCGCGGGCGCAACGATCTCGCGCTTGACACCCACCGGCCGTCCTGAACGGCAGTTCCTGGTGGACCTGGCCGGTGTGCCGCGATGCTCGGCGCCGGCGGCCTGGGTCCGTCGCTCGCCCGGGCCGGAGATGCGCAGTCGGTCGGCTCACCCACCTTGCCCGGCCGGCACGCTCGAGAGCTCGTTTCCTCGAGGCGCTCCCCGGGAAGCGGCCGCTCATCAAGCGGACCTACCGCCCGCCCAACTTCGAGACCCCGCTCGAGGTGTTCGAGCAGGTCTTCACCCCCAACGACGCGTTCTTCGTCCGTTACCACCTCCCGCCCCCAGGTCCCGGCGAAGGACTGGAAGCTGGAGATCGGCGGCGACGCCGGTCGAGAAGCCCTTCACCCTCGACCTGCCTGCGCTCCAGCGCGACTTCGAGCAGGTGGAGATCGCCGCCGTGTGCCAGTGCTCGGGGAACCGCCGAGGCCTCTCCGCTTGCCGAAGCCTGCCCGGCTTCTCCTCGAGGAGCCTCCGCACGGCAGCGCGAGGGCGGCCCCGGGCCACCGTCACCGCGATCGTCTGCCGATTCTGTCGCTCCAGGCCAAGCCCAGAACGAGGACCAAGCCCATGGAGAAGCAGGCCTGGAAAAGCGGATCGTGGAGCAGGGACAGCAGAACGAAGAACAGAAGGGCGCTCAATCCGAGCGGCTGCGGCCGCCCGCCGCCCCAGAAGCGCCGTGCGAGCATTGCGAGCACGAGCAAGAACAGCGCGAGCCCAGGGATCCCCCCCTCGGCGGCCAGCGAAAGAAATTGGTTGTGCGACTTCCCGGCGTTGCTCCGCACCGCCTCCGGGGTCGCATCGTTCGCGAAGAGCCCAGGCCTGAACCTTCCAGCGCCGACGCCAAGGATCGGATGCGCCGCCACTGCCCGTAGCCCCGTGTCCCAGAGCGCGGTACGGGCGCCACCGCCGTCATCGCCGAGGCTCGAGCCAAAGCGTGCCCGGAGAGAAGGGGTCGCGACGAGCGCGGCCAGGACCAGCGTGAACATCGACAGGGAGAGCGCGAGCGCGCGCCGTGGCGGCAAGGCGAGCAACAGTTCCGCGGCGAGCGAGACGACGAGGGCCACCAGAGCCGTCCGAGCGAAGGAAAAGGCGCCGATGGAGAAGACACCGAGCCCTGCGACGGCGAACGCGGCCGCTCGGACGCGGCCGTGCGTGCGGAGCGCCACCAGCATCGCAGCGAGGACCGTCAGGCCGCCCACGTGAGCGAACTTCAGGCGATGAAACAACAGGCCCCCTCCCATGAAGCGGCCCGGCGCTGACGCGGGCTCATAGACCCGAGAGAACGGCAGCCGCAGCCAGGAGACGTGCTCGAAAAGCCTCGCCGTGGGCCAGAGACCGAACGACTGCAATCCCGCGCAGGCGCAGGAGATCACGAACACCGCCGCCCAGATGAGCCCCAAGCGAGCGCGGGCACGATCGGGCAGCCGAGCCCAGAGGTAGGCAGCGCAGGGAAGTGCGAGCCAGTCGGCCACGCGCGCCACCCCCGTTCCGCTCGGCGTGCGTCCGGCGAGCAGCGGGCTCGCGATGGCCCAGAGAGCCCACGCGAGCAGCGGCCACCACCGCGTCAGCCGACGTCGGAGAAGCTCGACGCTCTGGTTCGAGCCGACCAGGTCGAAGCCGACCGATAGTGCGCAGCCCGCCAGACCCAGGGAGGCGACCGCTTCGTTGGCGAGCGCGCCGACGCCCCAGAGCCCGAGCATCCACACGGAGGCGCTGTACCAGCCGTGGCGCCGCGTGGCGGCGGTTGGATCGAGGCCGGCCTGCATGACCTGGTTTCCCCCTCACCATCCGTTCTCTAGAGAGCCGGGGCCTTCTGACTCCGATAGTACGCCTCCTGGAACTCCGCCGGTGGCACGTGGCCGATGAGCTTGAGCCTTCGGCGCCGATGGACCGGAGGAGATGGCGAGGATTGTCGATTACCTCGCCGCGAATGACGGAAAGAAGTGACCCGCGCTGGCGGTGCGGGGGCGGCGGATTAGGTTCCGCGGCCAATGGACCGGACCCGGCTCGACGGCTCGCAGATCTTCTGGTGGCTCCTGGTGGGTCTGTCCCTGGTGCTGCTCTGGGCCATCCTCGCCCCGTTCTGGGGGGCGCTCCTCCTCGCGGCAGTGCTGGCCGGCGTCTTCTCGGGACTCCAGGCGCGGCTTGCGCGAGTGCTCGGCGGACGCCCCGGGCTGGCCGCGGGTCTGCTGACCCTGCTGGTGCTGCTGGCCATCGTGCTCCCGTTTGCTGGCATCGTCGGGGTGCTCACCCGCGAGGTGATCCAGGTCATCGACTCCGTCCGGGGGAGCCTTCAGGAATCTGGCGTCTCGGGACTGATTGATCGGCTGCCGAGGCCGGTGCGGTCGCTCGCCCATCGGTGGATCGAGGCCGCCGGCGGCGGACAGGGCGGGCAGGGGTGGATCCAGATGGCGCAGTCGCAGAGCGGCAAGGCGGCCGCCGCGGCGACTGCCTTCTTCTCCGCAACGTCACGCGCGGTGGTCGAGGCGGTGCTGATGCTCATCGCCTTCTACTTCCTGCTGACCGATGGACAGCGGCTCGTCGCGTGGCTCGAGCGCGTGGCGCCGCTTCCTCCCGGACGCTTCCGGAGCTTCCTGTCCGAGTTCCGGAAGGTGTCCCGCGCGGTGGTGATCTCCACCGTCGGAACGGGCGCGGTGCAGGCCGCCGCGGCCCTGGTGGGCTATCTCATCGCGCGGGTCCCGAACGTGATCTTCTTCACCCTGGTCACCTTCTTCATGTCCTTCATCCCGTTGGTCGGCGCGGGGAGCGTCCCGCTCCTCCTCTCGGTGGTGCTCTTCGTCCAGGGCCGGACCGGCTGGGGCCTGTTCCTGATCGCCTGGGGCATCGGGGTGGTCGGGCTGATCGACAACGTGGTGAAGCCGCTGTTCATCAAGGGCGGGGTGGAGATGCACGGCGCGGTGGTCTTCTTCGCGCTGCTCGGAGGCCTCGCCGCATTCGGCCCGGTGGGCCTCATCGCCGGGCCTCTGGTGGTGGCCTTCTTCATCGCGATCAGCAGGGCGTCATCGCGCCAACCCGCGCAGGCGACGTAGCTCAGGGCTGCGCGTCGAGGAACGTGCGCAGCTCGGCGGCGACCGCGTCCGGCGCGTCGATGGGGGACATGTGGCCTGCCCGAGGGATGCGCACCAGCCGCGCGCCAGGGATGCCTGCCGCGACCTCCTCGGCACGGGCGGGCTCGGTCGCCGTGTCCTCGTCGCCGACCAGCACCAGGGTAGGGCAGCGGATCCGCGAGAGCAGGGGAATCACGCTCTGGCGCTGGAGCACGCCCTCGAGTGCGCGCGGGGCCGCACGGCGATCGAGGCCCAGGAGGTGCCCGCGCCAGAAGCGGAGGTCCGCCGCACGGGCCGGATCCTTCCGGGCGCTCGCCCCGTGCATGATCGCCATCACCCGGTCCGCGACCAGCCAGGTCCCGAACCACCGGACCACGCGCTCCATCCTGCGATACCGGATGGCCGCCGCCGGCGATTCGGGGCCCGCGGCCGTGTCGAGCAGCGCGAGCGAGCGCAACAGCTCCGGCCGGCGTGCCGCGAGCCTCATCCCGACGAATCCTCCCATCGACAGGCCGATGAAGTGGACCGGGCCGCGGCCGAGCGACTCGATCAGCGCCGCTGCGTCCACGGCCAGCGTGTCCATGTCCAGCCCGCTCTCCGTTGTCTCGCTTTCGCCCTGACCACGGTGGTCGTAGACGACGCAGCGGAAATGCCCCCGCAGCGCCGCGACCTGGGCGTCCCACATCCGCCGCGAGTAGAGGAGCCCGTGGGAGAACAGCACTGCCGGACCTGCCCCACCCGTGTCCTCCACCGACAGCGCGACACCGTTGCAGCGAATGCGTGCGGCCATGCACGGTAGCGTACCCGTCACGCCCGCCAGCGGTTCCCCCGTCAGGTGAATAGCGAGCCCGGCGGGGGCGTCTCGCCAAGAGGCCATGGAAGGACGGAGAACGATGCCCAGGATGCTCTGGATGGGATGCGCGGTGCTCGCTGCCTCCGGCTGCGTGGTCCACGAGTACCGGCCGCCACCGCCGCCGCCCGTGGCGTATCGCCCCCCGCCGCCTCCCCCTGTGCCGATGGTGGAGCCGGAGGTCGACGTCGCGATGCAGATCGAGCCGCCGATGGAGCAGCCGGTCGCCGTGGCCATTCCGTGGGCGCCTCCGCCGATGCGCTGGGACCCGCCCCCGCCCGCTCCGTACGTCGAGGCGGTCTGGGTCGGCGGTCACTGGACCTGGTGGAACGGTGAGTGGGTCTGGGCCCGCGGCCACTGGGCGCGCCCGCCCGCCGCGAGCTACGTCTACTCGGAGCCGTACTACGAGTACCGCGGCAACTCGGTGGTATTCGTCGCCGGGTTCTGGCGCCCGATGTACCGCGCGTTCGTCCCGCCGCCGCCGACGATGTACATCCCGCTGGTCGAGGTGCGGGTGGTCCACGTGGGCTACGCCCGTCCGATGGGCCCGCACGGCGTCTTCGTGCCCCCGCCTCCCGGCTCACAGCCCGGCGTCATCGTCCCTGCGCCCGTCGGCACGCCGCCGGCGGTCGTCCTCGGCGCACCGCCCGTCGTCCGTCCGGGCATGGTGGTCCGTCCGCCCAGGGGCGGCGTGGTCGAGGTCGTTGCGCCGGCCGGCGTGACGCGCGAGGGCCACCCTGTCAGCGCGCAGGCGCCGGTGGTCTCGCGCGACGCCGCCTCCGTCCACCCCGTCGTCGTCGCGCCTCCGCCGCCGGTTCGCGCGACGCCGTCGCCCGAAGGGTACGACCGCGGCCCGCACGGCGTGGGGCCATCCGTTGCGGTCCCGGCGCTGCAGCCCGCGCGCCCGAACCTCGAGACGTCCAGTGGCCAGCCCATCGTGCAGCCGATGCTCAGGCCCGAGGCGATGGGAGGACAGCGTCCGCCTCCCCGGAGCATCGAGCCCTCCGACCCGGGCGGTCGTGACGGGCCCATCCTCCGGCCCATCCCCCCCTCGCACGCCGACGTCGCACCCCGTCCGCCTCCGGTGCGCACCGACGCCCAGGGCGCGCGGCCTCCGGTCGCTGCAGCGCCCCGGGCCGAGGCGCCACCGGCGCGTGCCCGCCCGGTCCCCCAGAGGTCCGAGGGCGAGAAGCCGCGCCCCGAGCCGAAGGACCGCTGAGTCGTCGTCTGGACCGGTGAGCCGGTCCGCAGGCCGCGAGGGGATGGAACGCGAAGTCCGGTACACTCCGCATCCTCTCCCGTGCCCCGCGCCCGTCCCGCCGCCATCGTCCTCGCGCCGTCTCCGCTTCGTGAACGGCTGCAGCTCCTCCTGGCGGCGCTGGAGGAACTCCGGGACGACGTCGCCCAGCTCGAGCTCGAGGCCGAGACGCTCAGGACCGAGCTGGCCGCGTTCGAGGTCCGCCACCGGGCCGAGCTGTCGGAGGAGCAGCGGCGGTTCCAGCGGATCGCCTCCGTCGTCCGGCAGCTCGAGCGCTGGGCCGAGCTGCTCGCCGAGACGCCACCACGCGAGCGCGCCGGCCGGGCCCGCCGGGTGGACCGTCAGCGCACGCAGGAGCTTCACCGCGACTCGGGCGAGGTGAACCCGGAGGAGGACGTGCCGCCGCCGGCGCCGCCCTCCGCCGCAGACCTCAAGTCGCTCTATCGCCAGCTCGCCCGCCGCTTCCATCCGGACCTCGCACGGACGGAGGAGGAGCAGGTCCGGCACGCGGCCCTGATGGCCCGGATCAACGCGCTCTACCGCGCGGGGGATCGCGCCGGACTGGAGGCGCTCGCCGATCACGCCCTCGGCGCCGAGCTGCCCGAGCCGCCCGTCTCGCTGGAGGAGGAGGTCCGGCTGCTCGAGGAGCGCCGGGAGCGGTTCTCATCGGCGCGGGACGGGCTGCGGCTCGAGCTGAACGCTCTCCGCACCTGTGCCACCGCGGAGCTGCTTCGCCGGGCCCGCCGCGCGGGGCAGGATGGACGGTATTTCTTCGACGGGCTCCGGAAGGAGCTGCGCACGAGGTGCGACGTCGCGCTCGGAGACGTGCGCGAGGCCGCGGCGGCGCTGGAGGACGCGGTGAGACGAGTCAACCGGACCTCGCTTGCCCCGGCGGGGAGGCGCGCGCTGGAGCGGGCGTTCGACCCGCTGGGACGTCAGAAGCTGGTCCGTCTCTCTCTCGAGGCGCTCGAGTCCGCCCGGGCATCGGCCGAGGCGCGGCAGGCGGCGGAGCGCGTGGCCGAGCTCGCCCGAGGCTCGCCCGCTGCCGTCCGGCTGGTCCTCTTTGCGTACGCGAGCGAGCTGGTCCCGCATCCACTCGATGGCCTGCGGACCTACGAGGATCTCGCCCTCCGCTTCGACGAGCTGGCGGGACGCGACGCTGCAACGGTCACGCTGGAGCGCGCGCTGGTGGATGCGGCGGAGCTGGTCGAGTTCGGCATCCGCCGTGCGGGCGAGCGCCTGGTCCAGAGCGGGCTCCGGTTCCGGAGCGCCACCCTCCGCGATGCGGTGCCGCTGGCGCTGCGCGCGCATACGCTCCGCGTGGAGTTTCGTCGCGTGCTCGCGACGCTGGGCGAGCGCACCGGCTGCCCCGAGTGCCAGGAGGAGGTGTTCGCCGTCCCGCTGTACCGGCTCCGGGGGCTGGATGACCTGCACGCCAGCGCGTGCCCACGCTGCGGTCACCTGGTGCGGAGCTACTTCCTCCCGCGCGGCAAGGACCTGCAGTCGGTCCTGAACACCGCCTTCCTCGACCTCGAGCTGCTCTCCGAGTGGAGCTTCCGGATGGGAGCGGCGTCGGTCGCGGTCCAGCTCCTCCCGGTGCAGCTCGAGCGCATGACCGTCGGTCAGCTCAAGCGGCGCTTCTGGGCAGACGTGCTCGAGCGCCATGGCGTCGCGGTGCCCCTCGAGGCGGTGCGGCTGCTCCAGGCGCGCCGGCCGGTGCAGGAGCGCCGCAAGCTCGCAGACCTGGACCGGCAGGAGTTCGTCGTGGCCTTCGGGGACCGGGCGGGCGTGTCGGTCGCCGACGCGCTGGAGACGGTGCGACATCGCATCCGCACCCGTTTCCGGCCCGATGCGGCCGGGGTGCGCGGCTGAGCTGCAGGGAGGGAATCACATGGCGAGGTCGAGATGTCCGCGTGAGGGTTGTGACGGGGTCGCGTTCGAGATGATCGCGCTCCGGGTGGAGCGGAGCGCGTCGCCGCTGGCGAGCGTGCAGTGCGTCCGGTGCGGCGCGGTGGTGGGCCTCCTCGAGTCTCCGAGCGTCACCGGGATGCTCGAGCAGATGTGCCGGAAGATGGGAATCCAGATCTAGGCGCTACCACCGGCCGGGCTCGCGCCGTTCGGCCTTCCGCTGGCCCAGCAGCTTCTTGGCCTTGAGCCGACGCTCCTTCGAGCCGCGGGACGGGCGGGTGGGGCGGCGCGGCCGGTCCACGTGGGTCAGCCGGGTGAGCGCGGCACGGAGCCGCTCGAGTGCAGCGCCCCGGTTCTGTGACTGGCTGCGCCGCTCCGTGGCCGTGACCGTCACGCCCGTCGGCGCGTGGACCAGACGGACCGCCGAGGCGGTCTTGTTCCGGTGCTGCCCCCCCGGGCCTCCCCCGATGAAGGTCGTGACCTCGCAGGCGGCGAGGAGATGCTCGTCGTCGAGCGCGAGCGCCAGGCGCGCGGCCTGGCGGCGAAGCAGCGGGTCCGAGGCCTCCATCGGGGCGTGGTCTACACGGGTGCAGGGCTCTTCGCACCGGAGGCCTCGGGGACGTTCGTGAGGGTTCGAGCTCGAGGCCCCCTCGGCAGTGCTGCTCGCCTGCTCGCCGGAAGCCGGCCGCGAGGGGTGCAGGGCCGCTGTCCTCCTGTTAGCACCAGCCACTCCCCCGTCATGCACCGCATCCACCTCGAGGGTGCCCGCACCCACAATCTCGCTGGCGTCAGCGTCGACCTGGTCGCCGGTCAGCTGACCGCCGTCACCGGTGTCTCCGGGAGCGGCAAGAGCAGCCTCGCGGTGGACACGCTGTACGCCGAAGGGCAGCGGCGGTTCGTCGAGAGCTTCAGCCCCTATGCCCGGCAGTTCCTGGAAAGGCTCGAACGGCCCCCGATGGACCGGCTCGAGCCGGTGGCGGCCGGCATCGCCGTGGACCGCCGCACCAGCGTCAAGAGCTCGCGCTCCACCGTGGCCACGCTGGCCGACCTCGAGGCCTACTTCTCGGCGCTCTTCACCCGCGAGGCGCTCCCGCTCTGCCCGGAGCATCGAGTCGAGGCCGTCCGACGCGATTCCGGCTCAGCGGCGCGGGCGCTCGTCGACGCGCACGCCGGAGCTCCCGCCATCTTGACCTTCCCGGTCCGCGTGCCCGACACCGAGACCTTCCTCGGCGTTCGCGCGCGCCTCCTGAGGGATGGTTTCCGCCGCCTCCTCATTGGAAGCGAGGTCCGCCCCCTCGAGGAGCTGAGACCCGCCGAGGCCATGGGTGCTGCTGGCCAGGCGGACGTCGTCGTCGACCGGCTCACGATCTCCGAGGCGACCCGCGGACGGCTCGCGGCATCGCTCGAGCAAGCGTGGGCGGAGGGAGTGGGAGACGCGCACCTCTGGATGGACGGCAGGCGACGGCCGACGCGCCGCGGGCTGGTCTGTCCGACGTGTGCGCGCGGCTTCGAGCCTGCGCGACCCGGGCTCTTCAGCTACCAGTCGCCGGTGGGCGCCTGTCCCGCCTGCCGGGGTTTCGGCCGCACGCTCGACATCGACTGGGCCAAGGTCATCCCGGACGACGGCCTGAGCATCTCCGGCGGCGCGCTCCGGCCCTGGAACGGACGGTCGAGCGAGTGGGAGCGAGGACAGCTCGTTCGATTCGCGAAGTCCAACCGCATCCCGCTCGACGTGCCCTGGCGCGACCTGCGGCCGGAGCAGCGCGAGGCGGTGCTCGACGGGGAGGGGGACTATCGGGGCGGCCGGTATCCGGGGCTTCGGGCCTGGTTCCGCTGGATGGAGTCGCGCACGTACAAGATGCACGTGCGCGTTCTGCTCAGCCGCTACCGCGCCTACACGCTCTGCAGCACCTGCCACGGTGCCCGTCTCAATCCCGACGCCCTCCGGTATCGGGTCGGCGGACTGGACCTCGCCGCCTGGCACCGGCTCGAGGTGGCCGAGGCGCACCGCCGCCTCGAGGTGCTCGTGACGCGTTCCGGGCAGGGGGAGCTTGCCCGCCGCGAGCTGGTGGGTCGCCTCGGATGGCTTGCGCGTGTGGGCCTCGGCTACCTCGGCCTCGACCGGCAGAGCCGGACGCTCTCGGGGGGCGAGGCGCAGCGGGTCTCCCTCACCGCGGCGCTCGGGACGGGCCTGACCGGCGCGCTCTTCGTCCTGGACGAGCCTTCGGTCGGTCTGCACTCCTCGGACCTCCCCCCGCTCACCACCGCGCTGGGGGAGCTCGCCCGCCGCGGCAACGCGGTGCTGGTGCTCGAGCACGACCCGGCGCTCATCCGTGCCAGCGACCGCGTCCTCGAGCTCGGCCCGGGCGCGGGTCCGGAGGGCGGCCAGCTCTGCTTCGATGGCACGCCCGCCGCGCTCGCCCGGAGGAGCGATCTGCCCACCGGTCGCGTCCTCGGCGGTCTCCGCCGTACGGAGCGCCCGCGCCGGAGCCCCTCCGGATGGATCGACGTGCGGGGGGCGACCGCAAACAATCTGGCCGACGTCACCGTGCGGCTCCCGCTCGGCGTCCTCGGCGGCCTCTGCGGCCCGAGCGGCTCCGGGAAGAGCACGCTGGCCGAGGACGTCGTGTACCGGAGCCTTGCCCGGGCGCTCGGGCAGGGTGACGTCGAGACGCCCGGGTCGGTCCGCGCGGTGGTCCCTGGCCGGCCGCTCGATCGCGTGGTCCTCGTGGACCAGGCACCGCTCGGACGCACCTCGCGCGGAAACGCCGCGACCTACACCAAGGCCTGGGACGCGTTTCGCAAGCGCTTCGCCGCCGAGCCGGATGCAGTGCTCCGCGGCTTCGGGCCGGCCCACTTCTCGTTCAACGTCGATGGCGGTCGGTGCGAGGCGTGCTCCGGCGAGGGAAGCGAGACCGTGGAGATGCAGTTCCTCGCGGACGTCGCGCTCACCTGTCCGGGATGTCGGGGCCGCCGTTTCAAGCCCGAGGTGCTCGAGGTGCGGCTCGCCGGACACGCGGTCTCCGACGTCCTGGCGATGACGGTGGATCAGGCGCTCGCGGCGTTCGGGGATGACCGGCCCATCGCCGGCGCGCTCGCGCCGCTGCAGCGGCTCGGGCTGGGCTACCTCCCCATTGGCCAGCCGCTGTCCACCCTCTCCGGCGGCGAGGCCCAGCGGGTGAAGCTCGCCCGGGCGCTCGGAGGCGCCCAGGAGGGCGTCCTCTACGTGCTCGACGAGCCCAGCGCCGGGCTGCACGGTGAGGACGTGGCCCGGGTGCTCGAGGCGCTGCACGCCCTGGTCGACGCCGGGGCGAGCGTGCTGGTGGTGGACCACGACCTGGACGTGCTTCGAGCATCCGACTGGCTGATCGAGCTCGGTCCGGGTGGCGGTCGCGACGGCGGGCAGGTGGTGGCACAGGGGCCGCCCGAGGACCTGGCCCGCGGCGCGACACGGACGGCAGTGGCGCTGCGTGCGGACAGGACGGCGCCCCCATCTCCGTCCGTGGCCCCAGCGGAGGGTGCGCAGTCGCTGGTCGTGGAGCACGCCCGCGAACACAACCTGGCCGACGTGAGCTGCAGCCTCCCGCTCGGAAGGCTGGTGGTGCTCACCGGGCCGAGCGGGTCGGGGAAGTCCACCCTGGCCTTCGACGTCATCTTCGCCGAGGCGCAACGGCGCTTCACCGAGACGCTGAGCCCGTACGCCCGGCAGTTCCTCCCCACGCTCCCGCGACCGGACGTGGAGCGGATCCGCGGACTTCCCCCGGCGGTCGCGCTCGAGCAGCGCACGGCTCGCGCGGGTGCCACCAGCACCGTGGCCACCGTCACCGAGGTGGCGCACTACCTCCGGCTCCTCTTCGCCAAGCTCGGGACGCCGCACTGCCCGAACGACGACACCCCCATCGCCCCGCGCTCGGCCGAGCAGCTGCTGGCGGAGGCCCGCACGATGCGGGGCGCCGTCGAGCTGCTCGCCCCCGTGGTCCGGGAGCGCAAGGGCACCTACCTCGACGTCTTCACCGCCGCGGCGCGCGCCGGCGTCCGTGAGGCCATCAGCGATGGGGCGCGGGTGTCCACCGACGCGCCGCCGAAGCTCGCGCGCAGCCGCGAGCACACCATCGACCTGGTCGTCTGGTCCGGGCCGGCCTCGGAGATTCCGGCGGACGCATTCACCCGGGCGCTGCGCTGGGGGCAGGGAGCGGTGAAGGTGCTGCGCGGCGGCCGCGAGAAGCTGCTCTCCTCGGAGCGGAGCTGCCCCCGCTGCAGCACCGCCATCCCCGAGCTCGATCCGCGCTGGTTCTCGTTCAACACCGCCCAGGGACGGTGTGAGGACTGCGCGGGGACCGGTCTCGAGGGGAAGGGCGAGGAGGGCGCATCGACCGACCGGTGCGAGGCCTGCGAGGGAACGCGCCTCCAGCCCATTCCCCGGGCGGTCCGGCTCTTCGGCCGCCGCTACGCCGAGGTGGTGCAGCAGCCCGTGGTCCGTGCCCTCGCAGAGGTCCGCCGCTGGTCGTTCTCCGGGGACGCGGCGCGCATTGGAAGCGCGGCGCTGGGCGAGCTGGTGCGAAGGCTCGAGTTCCTCGACCGCGTGGGCCTGGGCTACCTCTCGCTCGACCGCGCCGCGGCGACGCTGAGCGGCGGCGAGATGCAGCGGCTCCGGCTCTCGGCCCAGGCAGGCGCCGGGCTGACCGGCGCGCTGTACGTCCTGGACGAGCCCACCATCGGCCTCCACCCGCGGGACACCGGACGGCTCCTCGAGAACCTTCGCGCCCTCGTGGACACCGGGAGCACGGTGCTGGTGGTCGAGCACGACGTGGACACGCTGCGCGCGGCAGACCACCTGGTGGACCTTGGCCCCGGGGGCGGTCGCCTCGGGGGCCGCATCGTCGCCGCCGGCCCCCCGGCCGAGGTCCTCGCGACCGAGGCCTCACCCACGGCCCGGGCCCTGCGCCTGCCGGTGCGGGGTCTCCGGCCGGTGCGGCCTCCGGCATCGGACTGGCTCCGCCTGGAGGGCGCCCGGTGCCACAACCTGCGCGGGGTGGATCTCGCGCTCCCGCTCGCGCGGATGACGGTGGTGGCCGGCGTCTCGGGGTCGGGCAAGAGCACGCTCGTGCGGCGGGTCCTCTTCCCGGCCGTGCGCGAGGCGCTCGGGCGCACCGCGCCACCGCCGGGCCAGTTCCGGCGGCTCTCCGGGCTCGGCTCGCTGAAGCGGGTGCTCGCGGTGGACCAGTCGCCCATCGGGCGAACGCCGCGGAGCGTGCCGGCGACCTTCCTCGGCATCTGGGATGAGCTGCGCCGGGTGTTCGCGGCCACGCCCGAGGCGCGCGCCGCCGGCTTCGGCCCGGCACGGTTCTCCTTCAACTCGGGTGGAGGCGGGCGCTGCCCGACGTGCGCGGGGCAGGGGAGCATCAGCCACGAGATGTCGTTCCTCCCGGACGTCACCACGCCCTGCGAGGCCTGCGGTGGCGCGCGGTTCGAGCCAGCCACCCTCGAGGTTCGCTGGCGTGGGCTCAACGTGGGGGAGGCGCTGCGGCTCACGGTGGACGAGGCGCTCGAGGCATTCGCCGCGCTCCCCCGGGTGGCGGGCCCGCTCCGTTGTCTCTCGGAGCTCGGCGTCGGCTATCTGCAGCTGGGGCAGGGGAGCCACACGCTCTCCGGGGGGGAGGCGCAGCGGCTGAAGCTCGCCGCCGAGCTCACTGCCACCACCCGGCACGAGCCCACGCTCTACGTCCTCGACGAGCCGACGACCGGTCTCCACCTCGGCGACGTGGCGAAGCTCCTGCGCGTGCTGGACCAGCTCGTCGCCCGCGGCGACACCCTGGTCGTCATCGAGCACCACCCGGTGGTCATCGCGGCCGCGGACCAGGTGGTGGAGCTCGGGCCGGAGGGCGGAGACGCGGGCGGACGCATCGTGGCCCAGGGCTCGCCAGCCGAGGTAGCGCGGACGGGAACGGCCACCGGCCGGGTCATCGCCGGGATCCTCGGCGACGAGCCTCGACAGCGCGCCGGGTGAGCCGGCCGGCTCCGGACCCGCTACTTGTGCTTCTTGGTGGTGCTCTTCTTCGAGGTGCTGGTCGACTTGGCGGGGGTGGCCGCCGCCTTCTTCGCCGCGGTCTTCTGCTCGTCCACCTTCACCGGCTCGACCTTCCGTTCGGCCAGCAGCGCCTTCTCGCGCTCCAGGTCGCGGATCTTCATCTCCATGCCCGCCTGCGTCTTGGCGAGGTCCTTCACCTTCCCCTCGAGCGCGGCGGACCGCTCGCTCTCCTTCTTGAGCGCGGCCTCCGCCTCGTCCTTGGCACCCTTCAGGGTACAGGAGCTCCAGCCACCCACGACGACCGCGGCCACCAGAAGAATCCAGGGAAGCTTCGCGGGTCGAGAGCGGCGCCACTCGGCTTCGAACTCGGCAGTCGTCGACACGGGACGGCCAGCTTAGCAGGCCGCCCCCCCCGTGCTAGTTCCAGCGGCGCATGGCCACCCTGGCGTACACGGCGTTGACGGAGGGTCCGCGCACACCGGAGCGCTGGGTGCTGTTCCTCCACGGCTTGCTCGGACGCGGCGGAAACTGGCGGTCCTTCGGCAGGCGGTGGGTGGAGATGCACCCGAGCTGGGGCGCCGCACTGGTCGACCTCCGCCTGCACGGTGATTCCCGCGCAGGGTTCACCGCGCCCCACACTGTTCGGGCCGCGGCCGAGGACGTGCTCGCGCTCGTCCCTTCGCTCCCGGGTCCGGTGGAGGCGCTGGTGGGACATTCGCTCGGAGGCAAGGTGGTCCTCGCCACGCAGCGCGCGAGCGGCCAGCACTTTCGGCGGGCGGCGGTGCTCGACGCGTCCCCGTCGAGCCGCCCGGACGGGCTCGGCTCCGAGCAGAGCCGGGACGTGCTCGCGCTGCTGGGGCAGCTCCCCGGCGAGTACGCGACGCGCACCGAGTTCATCTCTGCGGTGGAGGCAGGGGGGCAGCCCCGAGGCATCGCCCAGTGGCTGGCCATGGCGCTCGAGCCCGGAGCGGGAGGATTCACGCTCTCCCTCGACCTGCCGGGACTCGAGTCCCTCTTCCGGAGCGTGCTCGGCGAGGACGACTGGGACGTGGTGACCTCGGTGCCGGAAGGCCACCGGCTCGGCTTCGTGGTGGGTGGCCGCTCCGGGGTGGTCGAGCCGGCGGCGCGCACCCGGCTTGCCGCGCTCGCACCGAAGGTGACGCTGGAGGAGATCCCTGGCGCCGGTCACTGGCTGCAGGTGGACGCGCCCGAGCCGACGTTCGTGGCGGTCGAGCGGGCGCTCCTTCAGTCCCTCTAGCGCGGAGCTCCGCCGAAGAAGAGATGGCACAGCGCCGTCGCCGCGACGTAGCCGGCGAGGTCCGCGGCGAGGCAGGCGACCAGCGTATGCCTCAGCACCCGGACCTGCACGCTGCCGAAGTAGACCGCCAGCACGTAGAAGGTGGTGTCGGTGCCGGCGTTCAGGAGGCAGACCAGATACCCGATGAAGGAGTCTGGGCCGTGCGTCTTCATCGCCTCGCTCATCACCCCGAGGGCCCCCGTGCCCGACAGAGGCTTGATCAGCGCCATGGGCAGTGCCTCGACCGGGAACCCCACCCGGGAGGTGAGCGGCGCCAGCACCCGGGCCACCGCGTCCATCGCCCCGGAGGCGCGAAACATCGCGATGCCCACCAGGATGGCGATGAGGAACGGAATGATGGTGACGGCGATCTGGAAGCCTTCCTTCGCCGCCACGACGAAGACCTCGTAGACCTTCACCTTTCGTGCGATGCCGAACAGGACGATGGCCAGCA